>JACCDS010796444.1_pt1 | contig 13780 bp, 7 predicted proteins | sample 7446441 | NCBI WGS metagenome assembly JACCDS01 (sample SAMN15323445, study PRJNA562643) | freshwater metagenome | isolation source: river surface water | place: USA:Blue River Watershed | collected 2017-08-17 | reverse complement strand
TCTCCCAGGGCGACGATGGGTTGGAAGTGCGGGGTCAGGGCCTCGTTGTCAAGAAGGATCTGGAGGCGGTGGTGTGGCATGGGCTCATCCGCATTGGAAGCAGCGGTCGGCCGGCATGTTCGTGGAAAAGCAAAGGCGCGTGTCAGGCCCGGTGGCGACGGCAAGGATTGGGTCCTGGCTGAAGCGGAATCAGATGGTCCAGGTTGCAAGGGCTTGATTTATTTTGGAGTTCAATCGTGCCCGAATGTGCTCAATTCATCTGGCCGACATGTTGCGTTTCAATTGGTAGTGCCCGGGGCTTTGATGACATATGTCGCACCTCAGGAAGAGCGGACGGGGGCGTTTTCAGGCGGGCCGAGACCCAGTCGAGGGGGCCGCCTCGGACGCGCTTGTGTGCTCATCGGCCCTCTCGCCAAAGGCCAGCGGCCCGTCCGAGGTGATCGGCTAGCGTCCTGGACAAGCGCTCGAGGCTGGGGCTTTTGCGTCGTTTCGGGCAATCCACACTTCCACGCGTCGATTCCGCTCTCGTCCGGAGGGGGTGTCGTTGGCGGCAACCGGCGCCGCCGAGCCAAATCCGTGCACGACAGCGGGTTGGAGACCGAAGGTGGCAAGCTCCCTGGCCACGGCCTGAGCCCGTTGACGTGACAGGCGCTCGTTGTCGCAGGGGGCTCCGGAGTTGTCCGCGAAACCCAAAAGCATGACATGTTCATGCTGGCCCACGTTTTGTTCGAGCCGATGGACGATGCGTTGCAGATCGCGCCGTCCCTTGTTGTCCAGCGTGTCGGAGTTGGGAAGAAATCTCAGGTTCACTGAGAGGCGTCGTCCCTGGCGGACCAGATCCCGATATCCGTCGGAGCCCCGGCCGCCTTCGGTCAATCCCCCGGTTTCTTCCGGAATCTGACCGATGAATCCCTGGGATTCGGCGATTTTTTGTCCCGCGTCGGAGACCGCGAACTGGGCGAACCGGTGTGCGAATTCGGGGGCTTGCCGGCCCACGTACAGGTACAGCCGGCGTGTCAGGGCGTAATCCTCCGTGGCCACTGTGAATCGGCTGGGGCGCAGCGTCGTGCTGTTGCCATCTGAGATGGCCAGGGCGCGTGCGTTTTGGACGTAGGGCAGGCCCACAAATCCAATGGCCTGTGGGTCCAGCGACACCGCATCCGACAGCTGCTGGCTGTCCTCAAACCGGCGCGCTCCGTTGGCCAGTGAATCCTTGTCCATGACGAGGACCTTGAAGGTGTCCCAGGTGCCTGATTTGTCATCTCGCGCCAACAGGTGGATGGGTTGTTTTTCTCCCCCCAATTGATCCCAGGACTGGATGCGGCCGGCGTAGATGTCCCGCAGCTGGCTGAGACTGAGTTGTTGTATGGGGTTGCCCGGATGGACGATGACGGCCACGCCGTCCAGCGCGATGACGTATTCACCGCCGGCCTTGGATAAATCTCCCAACGGGCGGGTGGCTTCCAACTCGTTGGGCTTGATGGGCCGTGATGACATGCCGATGTCCGCCTTGCCCTGTGCCAGGCCCTCGAAAGCCGTTGAAGACCCGTGTGCATGCAATTCGACGGCAACGGAGCCATTCCCGGACGACTGGCGTGCATGCAATACACGCTCTTCTGGGGCCGCTCCTGGCTGAATGGAGACCTCGTCGAAGCCTTCGGACTTGAGAAAAGCTTGCATGAGCGCGGGTGCCAGCACGGATCCCACGGTATTGGATCCATGCAGACGCAAGGAGGTGCTGGTTTCCGCGGGCACTTGAGTGCGGGCTGCGGTAGGCGTCGAGGGCTCAGAGGTCCGGTGCACGGCCCACCATGAACCGGCTCCGATGGCGCTTAACGCGCCCACCACGAGGGCGGCCATGGCCCAGGTCGCACGGGATGTTTTGTGCGCCCCAGTGGGCAGGGAGGTGGACAGCAGGCGGGAACCGCACTCCGGGCAACGTGCCTGTTCATCGGCCATGGGCAATGAAGACCGTGCGGCGGCATGGCTGCATTGGGTCGGCAAGTTGGTGCAGATGCCTGAGTTGAAGGTCGCGTTCATGCAAACTGTTCCTGTCGAAGAATCTTCATTGCCACCCGTGCAGCTTCGTGCCATTCACGTCCGGACTCTGGAGTGGTGTCGCCCACCGCCTGGATGCGCTGGTGCATGCGGGCGCGAATCTGTTCGAGTGCCGCGCCGTCGGTTGGCCTGGGAGGAAGGTGATCCAGGACATCGTCGAAAAGCGGGCCCAGAACGTAATCACGTGGAAGTGGCGCGTCCCGGTGCCAGACCGGTCCCAATTCCTGGCGATGGGCTTCAAAGCCGTCCGTGTCGCGCAGGATGTGCAACCAGTTGTCCCCGGGCTCCTGTGCGGGCGCCAGACGGTCGCAGGCGTGGGCCAGCAGCAGCGCTGCGCGGGCCAGCGTGGTCTGCGGCACACCGGGCAGGCAGGCCGGCCGGACAAAAGGGGGGGCCATGCGCAGTCCCCTGGCTGCGCTTCCCTGGCTGCACCGCCAAGCACTGGCCCCTGCCGTCAAGAACTGAATCTGTGGCCACGGTGTTTCCGGCGTTGGCCGAAGGCATTGCCAAGCCACCAGTCCGGAGGTGTTGCCCGCCTTGAGGGGGCCGCGGAATGCTTCAGGAAGAGGCTCCGTCAGCGTGGCGTCCAAGGCGGCGGGCCAGGCCCAACCCACCCGGACTTCGACCCCGGTTTCAGTGACCACAGGGGGCGGCGAGCGGCGTCGGATGTCGTCCAGGTCTTGCGCGGCCAGGGTCGGGTTCCGTTGCCAGTGCTGGCCCAGCGATGCCCACTGATCGCGGATGAAGTCTCTCGCCACCTGGGGGTTCACCCGGTGGGCGCACAGTGCCTGCAGCGCGGGTCGCGCCGCGTCGTCGTCCAGCCATTGAGCCAGGGCTCTGAAGTTGGGGCGATTGCCCCAGCGTGAAAAAGCCCCTGGGCGAACCTCAGCGAGGTGGGTCCAGAACACCGCTTCACCCGAGACGCGTGCGTCCCTCAAGGCCAAGCGCTCGCGCCGGCTGGCAAGGCCGCGGTCAAACAAGGGGGCATCAATTTCGCATTCCGGGGGGAGGTGCGCGGCGGCTTCACGGTCTGTTTCATGGGCCATGGCCCCGAGGCTCAATTCGGCGCTGTCGACCATGCCCTGCATCACGGTGAGCAGGGATTGGAGTTCCAGAACAAAGCGCTGAGCGGCTTGAGTCTGTGCGGCCCATGTCGCTTGCACGGCGGCGTGCCGGCAGGCTTGCAACAGGGGGAGCAGCGCCGCGTCGGTGTTGGGGGAGCCCGTCCACCGCCGCCAGCCGGTGGGTGTCGTGCGGTCCAGCAGGCCATGCACGGCTTGTTCCGCCAGATGGGTCTGCGTGTCCAGGTTTCGCTTGCCATGCTCCAGATTTCGCTCGTGCTCAACCAAGTACTCGCGCAGCAGGCTCAAGATCACCCCGCATCCGTGGAGCGATCGGCGACCTTCTCGCCAGTCTTCCCACAGGTCCTTCTCGATTCGCTGCTTGATGGCCACGGCACGGCGTTGGAGCTCGTGTTCAGCAAAGGCATAGGCTGCCGAGATGCCGGCGCCTCGGAACGTTTCGGCTCGTGCATCGGAGAACAGCTGAACGATCGAAGCCTTTCTGTTCGCGGGGGGCACCACCCCCACCAGCTCGTGAGCGTGTTGTGCCAGTGCCTGCCATTCCTCTTCGATCTGAGCGGGAGCCCAGCCAGGCGCTTGAATTTCTTCCACACCGGCCTCCAGTCGGAGGTGTTCAGGTGTCATGCCCCACTTGCGAAGCACGTCGTCGGTGAGCGTGAGGTTGCGCTCCTCGGTCTTGATGCCGGAGATGTAGCCGATGCCCCGGCGCCAGTGATCGAAACGCAATTGATGGAGCAGTCCGGACAGCAGTTCCAGGCTGAGGTAGTCCCGGATATCGGGTTCGGGCAGCGACACGACCGTGGCGGTGTACCAGGCAAACCGACCGGTGGCGCACGGGCCGAGGGGACCTGTCGGGCAGGACGACATCTCCAGTGCGGCTTGAAATGCTCGCGCCCAGTGACGAGCGGGGGCGTTCGTCGAGAGCGTGTGCTCGCCGGGCTCGACCCAGGCGGCGTTCAACCAGCCGTGGTCCATCGCGGATCGGCCCAAGAGGGCATGTGTGCTTTCCCCTCCAGCCAAGCGATCGGGCCAGCCCTCGGGCTGTCCGGATTGTTCCAACTCTTCGATGACGGTCGCAGCCAGGGCCTGCGGTCCCTGGAAAGGGAGGGACCCAGGAGTCACTTGTGCCCAAACATGCAATTGGGCCTGGGGAGGCAACTGAAGGCGCAGCCATCCCAAGAGATCTTGCAGCAGGCAGGCTGCACCGGCCTCCATCAGGTCCAGCAATACATGGCAAGAAAGGGCCACGGATTCGGTGTCTGCTTGGGGTGCGGAGGCGTGGCGAGGCAGCCAAGCCGCCACAGCCGCGGTCAAGACCTGATGCGAAGCCGCCCACCAGGACCGGGCCAGCGCCCGGACCGGCAGTTCGTGATGGTGGGACCACATCCAAGTCAGAGCGTCTGTGTCTGCGTGCAAGCCGGCTTCGGCGCGCAGTGGTTCGGTCCGTGCCAATTGCTGGGGCCATGGCCGGGCTGTGGGCCAAGGGGTCCAGGCCTGCAAAAGATCGCTTCTCGACTTCAACACATGGGAGATTGAAGCCGGGTCCGCGTCCAGCGTGACACACGTCGCGCCTTCCGGGGGCGGCCGGCGCTGGGCGTTGTCCGGTCCAATGTGCACCAACAGCGAGGGCGGCAAGGGCGCACCGCTACCGAGTTCCTCTCTCCATGCAGACCACAGGCGCCGCCCTCCAGATCCGAGTCCTACCACGACTTGATTCATCACAAACTTTCTGCAACAAGCGCGCCAATGTGGTGCGTGTCGGTGACGAATCTGTGACAGATCGCAGGCTGCGCATGATTTGAGTACTGAGACCGTTCACATGAGGGGGGTGATCTCCTGCGCGGTGAGCCCCGTGGCGGATCGGAGTCGGTGCATCGGATTGATGCGCTGGTTGCATCAATCCGGCGCAGCTTCCGTGTCCGGGTCGGGCACGTCGCCGATGGCGGTGCGTGTAAGCACGGCCTGTTCCTGGATCCAGCGGGTGAATGCTTCCATTTCCGGGCGGTGGCTGCCGGCCGATCCGGCCAGCGGCACCAGCCAATAGCACCACGCCGACCAGCGCCGGCGGGAGGGGCCGAAGGGCTCGAAGAGCTCACCGCGCTCCAGAAGGTCGTGCACCAGGGGCAGGCGCGCCAGGGCCACCCCTTGGCCCGACAGCGCCGCCTGCACTTGCTGGTGCGAGTAGTTCATCGAGATGCGCCGGTGGGGGGTCAGGGCGTCGATGCCCTGGTCGGCCAGCCACATGCTCCAACCCTGGTCGACCGCCCCGACGGAGTGGTCGTCCATTTCCAGCCAGGTGTGCTGGGCGAGGTCGGCGGGGGTGTTCAGGGGCGGGGCGTCGCCTCGGGCCACGGCTTCGGCCAGGCGCAGGCCGATGACCGGCGTGATCACTTCACCGAACAGCCGAATGCTGCCCGGTGGCTGAAAGCCCGGCCGCACCGCGCGCAGGGCGAAATCCAGTTCCTCGTCGTCCTGATCCACCAGGCGGTCGCTGGCGGAGATGCGCAGATCGGTGTCGGGCTGGGCCTGCTCAAATGTGGGCAGCCGGGGCATGAGCCACAGCGAGGCGAAGGACGCGAAGGTGGTCACGCTCACCATGGAGCGGCTTCGGTTGAGTCGGATGCGCCGCACCGTGCTGTCGAGGCGGGCCAGCGACGGCTCGACGGCCCGCAACAGGTCGCGGCCGGCCTGGGTGAGTTCCACCTTGCGCGTGCCGCGCTGGAACAGCGGCGAGCCCAGTTCTTCTTCAAGCGATTGGATGCGCCGGCTCACGGCCGGCTGGGTCAGGTGCACCTCCTCGGCGGCGGCACTGAAGTTCAGCAGCCGGGCCACCGCTTCGAAACAGCGCAGGTGGTCCAGGGACAGCGGGCGGTGACGGGGTGGTGCATTCATGCGTCTGCATTATGAATGCGGGGCCGCGAATTCATTGGATCGGTGCGGGCCTTGCGCCGATGATTCCGCCATCGACACACACTTTCAGGAGCTGAACATGACCCAGATGCTGACAGGAGCCGGGCGCTGGACCGCACCGCAGGCGGGTGAATACCGGGTGGCACAAGGGCGGGTCTGGATCACCCGCGACGGAGACACGCAAGACCACGTGCTGGCGGATGGCGAGTGCCTGGCGGTGCGTCAGGGCGAGGTGCTGGTCGTCGAACCCTGGACACCGGGCCAGGGGGTTCGGTGGTCGTTCGAGCGGTCCAGACCGGCCGTGACCCCCTTGCGTCTGGCGGCCTGGGTGGCCGGCGGGCTGGTGTCGGTGGCGGCGGCCTTGCGCGAGTGGGCCCTCCGCCTCGATCCGGAACTGCTGGCGGATTGAGCCTCTCGCGGCGTCACGCCACGAGATGGGTTCCGGCGCCACCCTGCATCACGCGGGGCTTGGTCCACATCACCAGCGCGCCGTCGGCGAGGTCGTCGCTCACCACGGCCCGCGGGCCGATCCGCACCCCGTGCCCGATGCGCACCGGGCCCAGCACCAGGGCCCCGACGCCGATGACCACGTCGTCTCCGATCCAGGGCACGCCCGCTCCGCCACCGACGTCCTTTCCATCGTCGCCCATGCCGCCGCCGGTGCCGCTGTCGCCGCCCAGGATCGTGGCACGTGCGCCGATGCGACCGGCCAGCCGGCAGCCCGTGGGGTGGCCGATGAGGCAGGAGTGTCCGATCTCCGTCGTGGGGGGGATCTCGGCGCGGGTGAGGTACACGTTGGCCAGGTACAGGAGCCAGGCCAGGTTGCGCCAGCCGTTCAGGTACAGGCAGCGGTAGATCCGATAGAACCACAGCGCCAGGCTCTCGGGCAGGAGCCACCAGAACAGGCGCTGACCACGCGACCCCCGGGTGCCCATGGCCCCGTACATGCGTTCACGGTCGCTGGCGATGAGGCCCCACACATCGGACCAGCGTGCAGGATGGAGGGATAAAAAGCGGTCGACGAGGGGGCGTTCGGGATCGGTCATGGTCACTCTCAGCGGGGCGTGCGTGAAACACCCCGATGATAAGTATCCAATTGTTTCTCACGCCGCGTGGTCGCCGCTCGCTCCCCCTTGCATCACGCGCGGCCGGGTCCACAGGACGAGCGAGCGTTCGGCCAGGTCGTGGCTCACCACCGCCCGGGGGGCGATGCGTGTCCCGTGCCCGATGCGAACGGGGCCCAGCACCATCGCGCCCACGCCCAGCATCACGTCGTCGCCGATCCAGGGCACGCCGGGGCCGCCCCCGACATCCTGGTCTTCGTCGCCCATGCCGCCGCCGGTGCCGCTGTCGCCCCCCATGATCGTGAACCGGGCGCCGATGCGCCCCGCGAGCCGGCAGCCGGTGGGATGGCCCATCAAGCAGGCGTGCCCGATTTCGGTGGTGGGCGGGATTTCCGCGCGGGTCAGGTACACGCTGAACAGGTACAGCAGCCAAGCCAGGTTGCGCCAGCCCTTGAGGTACAGGCAGCGGTAGACCCGGTACAGCCACATGGCCTGGCAGTTGGGCAGCAGGAACCAGAACAGGCGCTGGCCTCGGGAGCCCGTCGTGCCCATGGCCCCGTAGACCCGGTTCATGTCGGAGGCGATCAGGGCGCGCACACCCGACCATCGGGCCGGATCGAACGGGGAGGCCGAAGTGCCGGTGGAAGCGCGAAGCGAGGTGGAGGTCACCTCGGCGTTTTCGGCAGCGACGGGATGGGGTGTAGGGTCTTCCCATGAAAAAGGCCGACACCTTTGGGGATGTCGGCCGGATCCTCCGGTGCATGTGAGCACCGCGGTCTGGATCGGTCAGCGCACGCCGGGCGCGGCCTCGTGCACAGCGGCCGGCAGGGCCTGACCCACGGCGGCCAGCGCCTGTTCCAGCGTCGGATCCTGGCCTTCGGGCACGGGTTCTCCACGCACCAGCGCGGCGTCCAGCTTTTCGGTGTCGAGGCTGCCGCACCACTTGGCCACCACCAGCGTGGCCACGCCGTTGCCCACCAGGTTGGTCAGGGCGCGGGCTTCGCTCATGAAGCGGTCGATGCCGAGGATCAGCGCCAGACCGGCCACCGGCACGCCGCCCACCGCCGACAGCGTGGCCGCCAGCACGATGAAGCCCGAACCCGTCACGCCGGCAGCGCCCTTGGAGGTCAGCAGCAGCACGGCCAGCAGCGTGATCTGCTGCATCAGGCTCATCGGGGTGTCCGTGGCCTGCGCGATGAACACGGCGGCCATCGTCAGGTAGATCGAGGTGCCGTCCAGATTGAACGAGTAGCCCGTCGGGATCACCAGACCCACCACCGATTTCTCGGCGCCCGCGTGTTCCATCTTGCGCATCATGCGCGGCAGCACCGATTCGCTCGACGACGTGCCCAGCACGATCAGCAGCTCTTCCTTGATGTACTTGATGAACTTCAGGATCGAGAAGCCGTGCACCAGCGCGATGGTGCCCAGCACGCCCAGCACGAAGATCAGGCAGGTGCCGTAGAAGGCGCCCATCAGCTGCGCCAGTTGCACCAGCGTGCCCACGCCGTACTTGCCGATGGTGAAGGCCATGGCACCGAAGGCACCGATCGGGGCCACCTTCATGATGGCGCCGACGATGGCGAACAGCACGTGCGAGAGCTTGTCGATGAAGCTGTAGACGATGTTGTGCTTGCCGCCGAACTTCTGCAGCGCAAAGCCGAACAGCACCGAGAACATCAGCACCTGCAGGATCTCGCCCTTGGCGAAGGCATCCACCACGCTGGTGGGGATGATGTCGAGCAGGAAGTCGACCGTGCCCTTCATCTTGCCGGGCTCGACGTACTTGGCGATGCTCTTGGTGTCCAGGCTGGCCGGGTCCACGTGCATGCCGGAGCCCGGCTGCACCACGTTCACCACCACCAGGCCGATGATCAGCGCCAGGGTCGAGACCACCTCGAAGTACAGCAGCGCCAGACCGCCGGTCTTGCCCACCTTCTTCATGTTCTCCATGCCCGCGATGCCCAGCACCACGGTGCAGAACACGATCGGCGCGATGATCATCTTGATGAGCTTGATGAAGCCTTCACCGAGGGGCTTCATCTGCTCGCCCAGCGAGGGCGCGAAGTGACCGAGCGCGATGCCGATGGCGATGGCCAGCAGCACCTGGGCGTAGAGGGAGCGGTACCACGGGGTGCGGGCGGTGCCGGCGGCGGAAGCAGGGGTGGGTGACATCACATTCCTAGGGAAGACACACGAACAGCGGAATGGGGCTGGAGTGTGAAATTCCCCTCGGAAGCGGGCAATTGTGGAACTTGCGTACGGAGGTTCCACATCTCCCCCGGTCACGGTGGTGCGGGAGGCGAGAAAGGAGCCTGGCTCTTCCCAAAATGCAACCGCCCGCCGGGGTGGGGCGGGCGGTCGTCACGGACCGGAGGCCGTGTTCGGGATCAGTTCGGGTACAGCACCGAGGAGGGAACCGGTGTGAAACTGGAGGTGCCCGGTGCCTTCCAGGACCAGCGCATCACGGCGCTGTAGGTGTAGTCCTGATACTCGATTTTCACGGCGTAGCGCTGGCCCGCGTTGAGGATCACGGCTGCACTGGTGTCGATCGTGGGCGAGTGGCCGGTCCAGTTGTCGATGACCAGCTGGTCATTGACCCACACCCGCACGCCATCGTCCGACTGCGTCTGGAACTGGTGGCTGCCCGAAGCCGCAGGCACGATGAACCCTGTCCAGCGGGCCGAGAAATTGTCGACCGGCAGCGTACCGCCCGGCGATGCCAGACCCCAGTTGAAGTAGACCGTTTCCGTGCGGGACAGCACCGCCGATCCGCTCAGGTTGTTGGACGCGTAGTAGGCGCCCGCCAGCCCTGTACCACCGCCTCCATTACCCAAGGGGCTCAGGGCGCTGGCCGGCAAGGCCGAGAAAGCGCTGGCTGCGGGCAGCTTCCAGCTCAGATCCACCGAGGCGGCCCCTCCGGCGTCGAAGAATTCCATGCGGATGGGCGTCGCTTGTCCCGCCGTCAGCGTGACGGTGGCTTCGCGAACCGTGACCGGGCTGTTCCAGTTGTCGATGACCAACTGGCCCCCGACCCACAGGCGCACGCCGTCACCGCTGCTGGAGGTGGTGCGGAAGGTGTGTGACCCGGTCGTGGCCGAAGTGACCGTGCCGTTCCAGCGGGTGCCGAACAGACTGGACGGCAGCCCCGAGCCGGGGCCGGCGCCGGAGCCGTAGTTCAGGGTCGGCAGTTCCGTGCGACTGATTGCCGGGGTGCCCAGGAACTGGATGTTGTTGTAGTACTCCCCGCGCAGTCCGCCGACGCTGCCGCTGGCGGTGACCACGTAGGCGCACTGTTTGCTCACGCCGGCCAACGGATCTCCGAAGGTGGCCGCATTGCAGGTCACGCTTCCGGTGATGCCGGTCTTGGCGAAGTAGCTGGTCCGCGCGCCGTAGTACACCGTGGCGGTGGATCCGGCAGGCAGCACGCAGTTGGCGCCTTCCTTGGCGCAGACGATGGCTTCGGCCGGCAGGGTCGTCGTACCGGCCGGGGTCACCGTCAGCAACGAAGCTGGGCTGGTCGTGCTGGCGCCGCTGTTGTCATAGGCCTTGACGGTGAACGAGTGGACACCACTGGTGGCTTTCCAGGTCGTGCCATAGGGCGCGGACGTGGAAGTTGCCATGAGGGTGCCCCAGTCGTAGAACTCGACCCGCGCAATGCTGCCGTCGTTGTCCGATGCGTTGGCCGAGAGCGCCACCGACGTGCCGTCGAGCACGGTGCTGCCGTTGACTGGCACCGTCAGGCTGACCACGGGCGGCTGGTTGACGGGGATGTTGTTCCCGCTGTCCGCACTCGTGCCGAGCAGGCCCGTGCCGGGCCGGTCGGTGACCGTCCAGTTCAAGGTGTAGGTGCTGCTGCTCACGCCGTTGGTGACGGTGATCTTGCTGGCGTAGGTGCCGGGCGTGGTGATGCGTCCGTAGATGCGTCCGTTGGAGGCGTTGATGTTCAGGCCCTTGGGCAGGGTCTTGGCCGACCAGGTCAGGTCGAAGCCTCCGGGGTCGACGGCCGGCACGGGCACGTTGACGATGTCCCCGGTGCGCGCCGTCTGGGCGGCCACGGTGTCGATGACCGGAGCGGCTGGCGTGCCTGCCGGGGCGAACACCGCGCGGAACTGGGCCGCCGACGGGGTGGGAGCCGTGGTGCCCCAGCGGAAGTCGATGCCCTCGATGGCCTGGGCCACGGCCGTACCGCTCAACGTGGTGTTGTTGAAGTAGTTGCCCGTCAGGCCCACCGGTGCGGTGGCGCTGGCGTCGGGGTAGAGCACGCTGGTGGGGACCGGGACATAGTCGACGGCACCCGGCGTCAACCACATCAGGCGCATCGCGGATCCACCGGTGGCTTCAAAGTAGTCCACTGCCAGATCGATGCGCTGTCCCGCGGTGAGCGTCACGTCGGTCGACACGTTGGAGGTCTCCGAGTGGGCCGTCCAGTTGTCGATGACGGTCTGTCCGCCCACACGCACCCGCACGCCATCGTCCGAGAGGGTCTGGAAGCGGTAGGTGCCGGCGGTCGGGGCCTTGACCTGGCCGGTCCAGCGCACCGAGAAGTTGTCGGCGTTGACGGCCGCGGAGGCCGGCACGGTGTGCGAGACGGTGCGTGCCGTGGCCGTGCTGGCGCCTTGCCAGCCCACGAAGGTGTAGCCGGGCTTGGGCTTGGCTTCCAGCGACAGGGGGATGCCGGGGTAGTACTTGCCGCTCCAGCCCGGGGCGTCGGCGCTCATCTGCTTGCCGATGTCCACACCGTTGATCTTGACGGTGCCCATGGCCGTGTCGTTCACGCTCACGCCCACCGCGCCCCGGTGGCCCAGGCCGAACTGGGTGCGCATGTGTTCGTCGTAGACCGGCTCGCGGTCACGCACGAAGGTGCGGATGGCGTTGACGTAGGCGCGCCAGGTGGCTTCGCTGCCCAGGCCCTTGCGCGTGAAGTAGTCGCCCATGTAGGGCTGGATCTCCGCCGCCATCACGTTCAGGCGCGTGTTGATGACCGTGGGCGAGAGCACGTTCATCTGGTCCGCGACCGAGTTCAGGAACAGGTTGCGGAACTCCGGCGCCTTCAGCAGCGCGGTGAATACCTCCGATCCCGAGTGCGTCGGGTCGAAGGCGAAGTTCATGTTCTCGTTGGCGCTGGAGTAGATGCCGAACGCGAAGTCCATGTCGTGGGCGTGCCACTTCCAGCGGCCGTCCACCTCCGGGCTGTTCCAGACGTGGATGTTGTTGTGCGGCCAGTCGGAGTTGGCCAGGAACAGGTGCATGCCCCAGTCCCAGGCCAGGCTGGCCGGGTCGAGCATCGTGGCGGCCTTGGCGTAGTTGGACGCCACGGACATGTCGTTGCCCGTCACGTGGTTGTGCATGGCGTAGTACGACGCCCGCGCCGCCGCGCCGCCGTTCTTGATCTCTTCACGGCCCAGCTTCGGGTCGTTGATGAACTGGACGTAGTCCTTGTCGATGCCCAGGTTGTCGGCCACGAAGGTCTCGTCCTCGCGCTCGCGCAGGTCCATCACGCCGTAGTACTGGCCGTTGACGAACATCAGCACCGAGGTGGACGAGGCGTCGACGTTGGGGCCGGGTGAGCCCAGGTTCTGCGCCAGCTGGTCGCGCAGGTGGGCGTACTTGCCGTCGTTGCCCGAGTTGCGCAGGCGGATCTTCTTGGTCGACTTGATCAGGGGCTTTTCCGGCCACAGCGCGGCGGGGAAGCTCTTGTAGCCCAGCGCGTCCTTGGCCGAAAGGTTCATCGGCACTTCAGGCACCGACAGCGAGCCGATCTGACCGGCCACGCTGCCTTCGGCATCGATCTTGAACACCTGCGTGCCGTTGGAGACCATCTCGACCGGCACGCGCGTGCGCCAGGCGTCGTCGCGGGCCTGGTAGCGGGTGAGGTCGTTGGGGCTCAGGGTGACGAAGACGGCCTTGAGCGGGCCGTACTTGGCGGCCAGGGCGGCGTCGATGGCGTAGCTGGCCGTCACCGGCAGGCTGGGCAGGGCGCCGTCTGCAAAGGCCGAGGCGCGCAGCGAAGAACTGCTGGAGATGGTGATCGGGCCGGTGTAGACCGGAGAGGCTTCCGTCGGCACGCTGCCGTCCAGCGTGTAGCGGATCGTGGCGCCGGCCGGTCCGCTGAGGGTCACCGACTGGGCGCCCGCATACAGGCCCGAAGCGACCGAAACCGTGGGCGAGGCCATCATCTGCGTGTAGGCCGTGCCGCTGTTGGCGGCGCCCGGTGTGGGTGCTGCGCAGACCTGGAAGGGGGCTCCGGCGTCGCCGTTGGGCATGCGGCACCAGGTGACGTCTTCCTTGAGCAGCGGGGCGGTGGCCACGTCGACCTGGATGCCGGCGGCCGTGGCGTTGGAGGCCGTCAGGTAAAGCGTGTCGGCGCCGTTGTCGAGGTTGAAGTTGGCGTGCAGGGCCGCGCTGTTGGTGGTGCGGTCCTTCTTGGACAGCCACACGCGCAGGTACGCCTTCGCGCCGATCTTGGTGCCCGCCGGAAAGCTCCAGTAGAAGGGGCTGGCCGACTTGTTGCTCAGGCCGTAGCCGCTCAGGTCGACTTCGGTGGCGGCGGGGTTGTAGAGCTCGACCCAGTCTTCGGCGTCACCGTCTTCGTCGACGGCACCCTGCCAATTGGCGGTGCTGACCTCGTTGATCATCACGCCGCCTTCGGAGACCTTGGCGGCG
>JACCDS012491746.1_pt1 | contig 13784 bp, 12 predicted proteins | sample 7446441 | NCBI WGS metagenome assembly JACCDS01 (sample SAMN15323445, study PRJNA562643) | freshwater metagenome | isolation source: river surface water | place: USA:Blue River Watershed | collected 2017-08-17 | reverse complement strand
TCAACTTCTTTACATAGAGTGGAACCAGTAACTAGCGGTGTGAGAATGGTTAGTTTTATGTGGGTTCAAAGTATGATTAGAAGTGCATGGAAAAGAAGTATGCTTTTTGAACTTGATAACACAATTCAAAGTTTAAGAATAAAACATGGGGAAACTCAAGAAGCTTTAAATCTATCAATTCATTATCATAAGTTAATTCAAGAGTGGTCTGAGCTTTGAGCGAGAAATTAAATTTTATACCAAATGATTTAGTATCTTTAAAAGATTATGAAAGATATGCAAAAGAAATTATGGATTCAAACTCTTTGGCTTATATTTGTAGTGGAGCTGAAGATGAGATTACTTACAAAAGAAATGAAGAAGCTTTTAAAAATATATTTTTAGAAACAGCAACTTTAGAGGATTTAAAAGGTGCAAACACAAAAATAGAGCTATTTGGACAAGAGTATAAAACCCCAATTTTTCTGGCTCCAGTTGCTTATCAAAAACTTGTGGATGAAAATGGGGAGATTTCGACTGTTTTAGGTGCAAATGCTATGAATGTTTCTATGTGTGTAAGCTCTTTTTCAAGTTCCACCTTGGAAGAGATTTCTTCTTATGCTAATTCACCTCTTTGGTTTCAGTTATATATTCAACCAGATATGAATACAAATCTAAAACTTATAAAAAAAGCTGAGAATTTAGGATTTAAAGCTTTGGTTATAACCATTGATGCACCAATATCTGGTATTAGAAATGTTGAACAAAGAGCAGGATTTTGTTTACCAAATGGTATAAGTGCTGTGAATATAAAAAATCCTATCCAAACAAATGCCAATTTTGAAAATGTTTTTGATGTAGTTTCATCATTGCCAACTTGGAAAGATATAGAGTTTATCAAACAAAATACAAAATTACCAGTAATTTTAAAAGGAATTACATCAGCATCTTATGCAAAAAAAGCAATTGAGTTGGGAATTGATGGAATTATTATTTCAAATCATGGAGGAAGAACTATTGACACACTTCCCTCAACAATTGAACTTTTACCAAAAATTGCAAAAGTAGTTGAAAATAAAATTCCAATTTTACTTGATGGTGGTATTAGAAGAGGAACAGATATAATAAAAGCAATTACATTGGGTGCAAGTGCCGTTATGATTGGTCGTCCTATTATGTATGGACTTGCAACTGCAGGAGCTTTGGGCGTTGCTCATACTCTTAAAATTTTAAAAGAAGAGTTGGAAGTTTCTATGATATTTACAGGTTGTAAAGATATAGAAAGCATAAAGAGTTCTAATTTAATTATTTAACAATAACTATTAAAGTTTACAAGTAACCTCAATATTATTTTCATCAGCATACTTAACACCCCAATCTTTCATAGCTATAAAAATATTACTAAGCTCTTTTCCATATTCGCTTAAGGAATATTCAACTTTTGGAGGAATTTGACTGTAAACTTTTCTAATAATCAAATTATTTTCTTCCATCTCTTTTAGTTGTTGAGTTAACATTTTTTGAGTAATACCTTTTACTTCTCTTGAAAGCTCACCATATCTTAAAATCTCTTTTTCTTGAAGTTTCCAAAGTATTAAACCTTTCCATTTCCCACCAACTAATTCTAAAGTTAGCTCAAAACCACAGTTATAAGAACTCTTTTTTATCATATTTCTAACCTTTTAGTATGTATCATACATTTATGTATATACTTGACATTATATACTATGTATATTAATATGGCAATAATATTTAAACTAAAAAGGAAAAATAATGAAACTAGGATGGATAGGTTTAGGAGCGATGGGAAATCCAATGGCAACGAATCTACTAAATGCAGGGTTTAATATTAATGTATATAATAGAACAATCTCAAAAACTAAAGATTTAATAAATAAGGGTGCAAACTCTTTTGATAATATAAAAGAGTTAGTAAAAAATTCTGACATTATATTTTTAATGTTAACAAATGGTGATGCAGTAGAAGATGTTTTAACTTCTAAAGATGGAGTATTAGACTCTTTAACAGATGGAAAAATTCTTGTAGATATGAGTACAATCTCTCCACTTGATTCAAAACAATTTTATTCTTTAGTAAAAGAGAAAAATTGTACTTATATTGATGCCCCAGTTTCAGGTTCAATTGGTGCGGCTATTGCTAAACAGTTAATTATTTTAGTTGGTGGTGAAGATAAAGCCAAAGATATATGTAAACCTTATTTTGATGCTCTTGGAAAAGCAACCATTGATTTTGGAGAAAGTTCAAATGGAACAAGTGCAAAATTATCTATAAATATGCTTTTAGGAGTATTTACCCAAGCTATGAGTGAATCAATAACTTTTGCTCAGAAATTAGGTTTAGATAAAGAAAAAGTATTCGATATGATAAGTTTATCAGGTATGAATACTCCACTTTTTCAAGCAAAAAGAGAATCTTTTTCAAAAAATGAGTTTCCAAGTGCCTTTGCATTGGAGCTTATGTCAAAGGATTTGGGATTATTAAAACAAATGATTGATAATTGTAAGTTAAATTTGCCATTGAGTGAAATTGCAAATGAAACTTATATTAAAGCAAAAGAAAAAGGTTTTGGGAAAGAAGATATGGCAGCAGTTATAAAAACTGTAAGAGAAAATAATAAATAAATTAAAATAAGGATAAATAATGAATTCAATAGTATGGCCAAAAGATTATATACCAGGATACACAGATAATTTCGTATCAAATGAGATGATAATAAAAGATTTATCTCTAAAAGCTGTTTGGGAAAATTTAATTAATACTTCTGTTTGGGATAAATATTATTCAAATATGGCAGATGTACAGTTTTACAATCAAGAAGACTCTTATTTAAAAGAGGGCTCAAGATTTAAATTCAAAACATTTGGTTTTCCAATAGAAGCCCAAATTACAGAATTTGTACCTTCATATGATGGAGAACCTGCAAGAGTTGCTTGGCATGGTTGGAATGAAGTAGAAAATCCAGATGAAAGATTAGATGTAATTCATGCTTGGTTAATAGAAAAATTACCAGGAAATAGAGTAAGAGTTTTAACCCAAGAGACTCAAAATGGAAAACCAGCAATTGAATTAGCAAAAACAAGACCAAATCCAATGCTAAATGGACATCAAGCTTGGTTAGATGGTTTGATAAATTTTTCTTTATAAAATATAAGAGATGAGCAATAAGCTCATTTCTTATCATAAATTATTTAGAAATATTATCCATCCATGAGAATAATTCATCTAAATCATAATCTCCACTATGTGGAGTTGCCCAAGGTGAGAAATAATCAACATTGTAACCACTATTTTTAAGTTTTAGAGCTAAAATTGCTGAAATTGCAAGGGATGTATCACTATCCATTTCTCCATGTCTTATTCTCCAATATTTTGGTAATTTATCATTATTTATATAACTCATAGGATTCATCATTTTAATAATTTCTTTATTTGCTAACGATTCTTTTGAATTACTTTTATTTTGACTAAAACTTGTAAAATGTAAAGCATCAATTTTTGAAGTTCCAAATAGATTGTTTTCCGCACTACTTAGATTTAAAGAATCAAATGCTGGTGTTACTTTTAATCTTCCAAGATGTTTTACATAGCCATCAAAGTCCAAATCTGAAACTTTATTGTTACTAATTTTTAACCAATCAAAGTTTGATAAATCTACGCCATTTTCTAAAGCTTTTTGTGCAGATTTAATTATAATTTTTTTAATATATTCTTTAAATGTTCCATTTCCATCTTTTTCTAAAGTTAAAAGTTTTCCGTCCTCATCTTTTAAATTTAGACTATTTAAATAATTTGGAAATAATTGCTTTAATTCCGCTGATAATTTCATCTCTTCATCTGTCAAGTTTCCAACTTCAATTTCTCTTTTTTGATTAAAATCTACCATTGAATTCATTTTTAATTTTTTATATTCAGTTACTTTATTTAACATCCATTCATAAGTAATATCTGCATTTTCTAAATTTGTAATTGGACAATATGCTGAAACTGCAAATATAGAATCACTCGCATCCGCAGCACCAAGTTCTTTTAAATAAGAATCATAATCTTTACTATTTACAGAAGCACCTAAAAGTGTAGATAAAGCGCCTCCAGCACTTGTTCCATTAGAGATGATTTTATTGGCATCTCCTGGCATTTTTTTATCATTAAAATGTAGATATTTAACAACAGCTTTTAAATCAACAATTGCTGATGGTGCTTTTCCTGTATACTCTCCTAATTGATTTTTTAAAGTTCTACCTCTAACTCCAGGAATTACAACAATATAACCTTTAGAAAGTGCAATTGCACTGGTGTTTATTTTTTTAGGTCTTTGAAAATCTCTTTTTGGTTTATCATTATTTTCTTCAAAATCTTTTGGTTTTCTATCTTGATTCATTTCAGGTCTTTGAGTATTTTCTAAACCTAATTTCTGAGCCTTTGATGGCATATATCCACCAACTTTATTAGGTAAAAAAATTGGAGCATTGTTAATATCAAAGTTATTTATTTTTTTTGATTCATAATAACTTTCTGGAACATAAAAATTTAATGTTTGATATTCAATATCAACAGGATTTTTTACATAAACTATATCTTCATAAGCTCTAACTTTAAGCTCCTGATCATTTATTTTTATAGTTCTAATCTCATATTTGTTTTCATCAAACTGTAAAGATTGATTTTCTTGGGCTGCAAAACTTGTGATTGTGAATAAAGCACAAATTAAAGTTGTTTTTAAACATTTCATATACTTCCTTTTAATGATATTTATTATCAATATTATAACTGACTAATTTTAACGAAAAATAACAACTGTAAAATAGTTAATTATTTATTTTTCCATAGATTATAAATTTTGCACCATTTTCAAACTCATAGTTGATTTTACCCTTGATTTGATGTTTTACAATCATATTTATTAGTTTTAATCCTAAAGTTTCATTTGAAATTTTTGAGAACTCTTTTTTTAAACCTTTCCCATTATCTTTAACTATTAGTTTTATTTCTTCATTATTATTTTTTAAAATATAAACTTCAAGTTTAGGTTCTTTTTGGTTTGTAAAGGCATATTTAAAAGCATTAGTGAGTAATTCATTTAAAATTAATCCATAAGGCATTGCTGTTTCTATTGATAAATTTATATCTTCAATTTTCATCTCTATATCTATTTTTTCATGATAATTATATGTTTTTGAAATGGTTTGAACTAAATCATTTATATAATTTTTTAAAGAGATTTCTCTCAAATTTGTAGATTCATAAAGTTTTCTATGAAGAAGTTCCATGGTATAGAGTCTTTCTTGAATATTAAATAAAACTTTTTTTGCTTTAATATCATCAATTTCTTCTTCTTGTAACTCAATTAAGCTTATTGTTAATGCAAGATTATTTTTTACTCTGTGGTGAATTTCTTTTAATAAAATATCTTTCTCTTCCAAAGATTTCGTAAGTTGTTTATTTAATATCTCTATATCTTTTAACATTTTTCTAACAAGTATTAAAATAAAAAAAATACCAATTGCTAAAGCTATTAAAGTTTCAGGGAGTAAAAATTTTACTAAAAAACTTATTTTGTTTTTTTCTTCAAGCTCTTTTTTATCAATACTAAATTTTAAAAAACGATTCTTTTCATTTTTAAAATTTAGTTTAAAATACCATACAATAAAAGTTTCATTATCTATTTTCTCTTCAGTTGTGGAAAAATCTTCTTGAAAATCAGAATTTAAAAACTCAATTTTTGAGCTTTTTAAGGCTAAATTCTTTTCTAAAATCTCTTTTAATTCTATTTCTAAAGTAGATTCATTTACTAAATTTTTTGCTACTAAAAGAGCTTTTGTTATATGCATAACATCATCTTTTATATTTTTTTCTTCAATTTTTGGTTGAGCAAGGGCTGTTCTTAGAAAAATAGAAAAAAAAGTTATGATAAAAAAAAGAATTAATACTTTAGTAATTAAAGAGTAATTTTTTAAATTAAATATTTTCATTATCATTTTCTAATTTTAATTTATAACCTTCTTCATATAAATTTTCAAAAGGATTGAATCCAAGCTTATTTTTTAATCTATAAATAAGAGACCTTAATTTTGATAAGTCATAAACATCTTCCCTGTAAATAAAGTTAAAAATTGTGTCAAAATTTACAACTTTTCCAGCGTTTAAAGCTAAAATTTCAAAAATCTTTTTTTCAGTTTTTGTAAGTTTAAACTCTTTATTATCGATATAAAGATTTAAATTAATAGTGTCAAATTTTATATTATCTTTTAAATATATAAATTTACTTCTTGTAGAACTAAAGAAATCTTTATTTTTAAAAAAAAATTGGTGTTTATGCATTGCTGTATTTATTGCAACTTTAAGTTCTTCATTTCTACAAGGTTTTAATAAATAAGCATATGGTTCAGCTTGCATAGCTTCGTTTAGTATTTTATCATTTGAATATGCAGTTAAAAAAATTATGGGTATATTGAAATTTTTCCAAATATAATTGGCAACATCAATTCCATTTTTTGAAGAATTTAAATTTATATCAATAATTGCTAAATCTGGATAATGATTGTTTGTATATAGAACTGCATTTTCATAGGAACTTGAAATTCCACTGACTGTAAAACCCATTTTACTAAGTTTTGATTCCATTGCCATTGCTAAAATAGGTTCATCTTCAACAATAAGTATATCTAAGTCTTTTTTTGCATATAAACTATTTGACAATAGATTCTCCTTTTTTATGGAAATAATATTATAAAATCAATTAAAATATTTTTAATTATAATATTCATTATCAATTAGTCATTTTTTTGTCATTTTTACTTGTTAAAATTTCGTTAAATATTTGTTAATACAACTTTTATTTGTTATAAATTTTTTGTTCTCTTAATTTATAACTTACAAAATGAATGTAGCCAGCCAAAGTATTTTTACATATAGCCAGCCAAAAATATTAATAATGTACAAATTAAATTAATAAGGAAATATATGAATACGAAAATTTCAAGAGCACTTGTAGCTACTTTAATTTCTCAAATTTTATTAGTAGCAGATACCGTTTTAGATGATGTAGAAGTGACAACAGTAAGTACAGCATCAGGATATGAACAAAAATTAAAAGATGCTCCAGCTAGTATCACAGTTATTTCAGGTGAAGAAATAGCAAAAAAATCATACACTGATTTAGCAGATGTTTTAAAAAGTGTACCTGGAGTAATTGTTCAAGGAAGTGGAACTGAACAATCAATTTCAATGAGAGGTATGAGTAGTTCATATACACTTTTTTTAATTGATGGAAGACCAGCCCAAGGTGGGGATACTTTTGAATTTAATGGTGGAGGGAAAGGACAACAATTAGCATTAATGCCACCTCTTGAAATGATTGAAAGAATTGAAGTAGTAAGAGGTCCTGCTTCTGGATTATATGGTTCTGATGCTATGGGTGGAGTTATAAATATAATTACTAAAAAAGTAATGGATAAATTTTCAGGAAGTATTTCAACAGAATATATTTTTGCTGATAAAAATAATGATGTAAATGGAGATGGTTATAATACAAGTTTTGTTTTAAATGGTCCTATTATAAAAGATGTTTTAGGTATTCAAATCTCTGGAGGATTTAGAGGAACAGAAGAAGGTAATCAAGTAGCATTTGGAGATTCTACTACTGCTGATGGTGATTACACAAATAAAAATATTGGTACAAAATTTACTTGGAAAGTAGATGACCAAAATACAATTACAACTGGTCAAAGCCATACTGATACAATGAATAAACGTACACCAGGTGAAAGTTTACTTTCTACTGCTACTGCAACGAGACAAGGTTCAATAAAAGATAATTACTTTATAAACCATGAAGGGACATATGATAGACTAACATTAAGTTCGTATGTAAACTATGATTATGCAAAAAATGATACTACAAGGGGAACAGGAAATGGTGTTCAATTTAAAACTTTAACAGTTAATTCACAGGCAACTTATAAATTTGATACAAATACATTTTCAGCTGGTGCAACACATAAAAATGAAGAGTTAAGTGATGGTGCAACAGGCTTAATATATACATATAATCCTACAGGATATATAACACTTGAAAGATATCAAAATTCTTTATTTGCTGAAGATGAATGGATGATTACAGATGATCTAGCATTAACATTAAGTAATAGATATGATGATAATGAACAATTTGGTGATCATATGAGTCCTAAAGCTTATTTAGTTTATCACTTAACTGATAATTTAAATTTAAAAGGTGGTGTAATTGCTGGATATAAAGCACCTTCTTTAAGAAATTCAGCAGAAGAATTTATTCCATCATCAAGAGGTGGATATTCTCTTCCAAATGCTGATTTAACACCAGAAACTTCACTTACTTTTGAAACAGGTGTTGATTATGAAAATGATGCTTTAGGATTAAAATCTAGCTTAACTATTTATCAAACAGATTTCAATGATAGAATTACTAGAGGTAACATTGTTTGTGCAGCAGGTGTTTCTTGTACTTATAATGGAGTAGTTTACCCAGCTGCAACTTATAGTTATAGAGAAACTATAAACGTAGATGAAGCAGAAGTAAAAGGTGTAGAAGTAACATTCGATTATGAATTAACAAAAAACTTAAATTCAAGATCTAATTATACATTTACAGATTCTGAACAAAAAACAGGAACAAGTGCAGGACAACCATTAAATGATTTACCAGAACATGTATTTAATAGTGGTTTAGTTTATGATGTAAATAAAGACACAAATTTATGGACACAATTAAGTTATACAGCAGAAGGAGTTAGTGATACTACGACATCAGAAAGTTATACATTAATTGACTTAGGAATAGTTCACAAAGCTACGAAAGATATAACACTAAAAGCTGGAACATATAATCTTACTAATAGAGAAGTTGCAAATAGTGTAAATGGTTATGTTGATGGAAGAAGATATAGTTTAGCTATGAATTATAAATTTTAAAAAATTGCATGATTTAAAAAAGATAAGTAGTTAACTACTTATCTTTTTTATTTTAAATAATAACAATTATCAATTTCGTTAATAAATGGTTAAAATTAATAATGTAAAATTATCAGCAAAAAAAGGAGTTAAAATTTGGAAAAATTAATATATTCTATTTTATTTTTATCATTTGCTATTTTAAATGCAAATGCCCATGGTATTTGGGTTGAATTTGATGAAAAAAAAGATGAAGCAAAATTATATTTTGGTGAGTGGGAAAATGGTAAAATTGAAAGTGGTGAAAAATTACAAAGAATAAAAGCAGAAGAGTTTTATCCTAAGGAACTAGTAAAAGAAGTTGTTAGAAAAGATAGTTATATATCTTATTCTTTGACAAAAAAGGATAATTTTGCAGTTATTGAATCTGGTGAACCTAGAAAAGCTAGAGATTCTGAATTGATTGTTAGAAAAATATCTTATGCAAAAACAGGAAGAACAAATACAAATTCAATTATAAATTTTGATATTGTACCAATTAAAGAAAATAGCAATAGTTTTAAATTACTTTACAATAATCAAATAATGGCTAAAACAAATATAACAGTTATATCTCCAACTGGCTGGGAAAAAAGTTTTAAAACTGACGATAAGGGTGAATTTACTATTCACACTCCTTGGATTGGAAAATATTTGATTGAAGCTACTTTTGAGGATTTGACAAAGGGTGAAATTGATACAAAACCTTATGATAAGACTATACATTCACTTTCATATATGATAGAAGTAACTCAAGGTTTACCTTGGAATAAAAAATAGAAAGAGGAAATAAAAATAATATGCACAAAACAATATGGTTTAAAATACATTGGTTTTTAGGAATAACAGCAGGTATTGTTCTTATGGTAGTTGGGTTCTCAGGAGCTATGTTATCTTTTGAAAAAGAGATTTTAAAAGCTATAAATCAAGATAGTTATTATGTAAATGTACCAGCTAATCAAGAAAAATTAACAGCAAAAGAGTTATTAGAAAAGTTTCAAATGAAAATGCCTGAAGCAAAAATAAATGGTATCTCTTATTTATCTGATCCTGAAGCTTCATTTGTTATAACAATTGCAGGAGAAGGCGAAAATGCAAAAAGAGGAATAAATAAATTTATCAATCCTTATACAGGTGAAATTTTACCTGATATTGTAGGAAAAGAATTTTTTAGTTTTAATTTAAGACTTCATAGATGGTTAGCTTTATCAGGCGATGCTAGAGAGGTTGGAAAACAAACAGTTGCAATTAGTACTATTTCTTTAGTAATTTTAATAATCAGTGCAATAGTAATTTATTGGGGAAGAATTAAAAACTCTTTTTTCAAAAGTTTTACATTTAAATTTAGACACAAAGGTAGAGCCTTTTTATCTACAATGCATAGTGCAATTGGTATGTGGGTAATTCCTTTTTATTTATTAGCATCTTTAACAGGACTTTTTTGGTCTTATGACTGGTTTAACAGTGCACTTTATACAATAGCAGGAGTTGAAAAACCTCAAAGAATGCAGCCACCTCAAGAACAACAAGGTCAAGGAAAACAACAAGGTGAGATGGCTCAGGGTCAAAGAGGAGAAGGGAAACCACAAGGTGATATGGCACAAGGACAAAAAGGTGAGGGAAAACCTGAGGGTGAAAGAGCTCAAAGAGAAGGAAAACCACAGGGTGAGAATTCAACAACAGTAAAATTTAACAATTTACAAAATGCTATAAATATGTTTAATGTTTTTGTTCAAAGAGATTACTCTTCATATACAGTAAGATTTCCTCAAAAAGGAAGTGTTTATAGTTTTAGTTATTTAGATACGAATCCTGAACATTTTAGAGCTACGAATACTTTAGAATTGGATATTAACTCTTGGCAGTTGTTGAAACATGATATTTATACTGAAAAACCATTAAATGAAAGATTAATGAAAAGTATATTGCCACTTCATACGGGTGAATATTTTGGAATTATTGGACAAACAGGAATGTTTATAGCAAGTTTATTAATGTCATTATTTACAATCACTGGATTTATGTTATATTTCAATAGAAAAAATAAGAAAAAAGAAAAAGAAAAAGAAAAAGAAATAAAAGAGTAGTAAATCTACTCTTTTTAATTGTTATCAATATACCTTTGTTTTGCACTATCTTTCATTTTTGCAACTTCAACTAAAATAAGACCATCAATACAATCAGCAAAGTTTTTATCAACATTAAAATCTAAAAATTTAACTCCATCTTCTTGGGAGATTTCACTATATTGTTTATATAATGTTGGTATTGAAAATCCTATATTTGATAGTGTTGATTTCAAAAATTTGAAATCTTTTTTTCTATCATCCAAACAAAAAAGTTCTTTTATTTCAGCAAAACTATCTGTGTAAGAATATGGAACTTTTGCTTCCACAAGGGCATCTTGTGTCTTATAATAGTGTGAATAATAGAAAATCATCATATCTTTTGCCACATTTGGAAATGTTGCACTAATAGAAACAGGACCAAACATATATTTTATGTGTGGATTATTTCTTAAATATGCACCAATACCATACCATAAATAATCCAATGCCCTAGTTCCCCAATATTTTGGTTGTACGAAACTTCGTCCAAGTTCAATAGAATTTCTTAAATATGGAGAGAATTCTTCATTAAATTTAAATAATTCATTAGAATAAAAACCCTTAACTCCAATATTTTTAAAGATAAAGTTTGAATCTCCAACCCTATATGAACCTACTATTTCAAGATCATTTTCATCCCATAAGATAATATGTTGATAATAAATATCATACTTATCAGTATCTCTTTTTTTATTTACACCCTCACCTACTTTTCTAAATGAAACTTCTCTTAATCTACCAAGTTCTTTTAAAACTATTGAATCTTCAGTATAGTCATACAAATAAATTTTTTTACCATCGTTTGTTTGTCCAAGTAATTTTGACTTTTTTAATTCATTTAATAAATCAGTTCTATTTACGGGATGAGCAATCGCACTTTGTGTTTCAAAGAAAGATTTTTTTCCTTTTTTTAAACTATAAAGGTGTTTTCTATAAAGATTTATTAAATATTTTTTATCAATTCCCTTTGGAGTTATATTCTCATTTGGAATAATTTGTCCAATTTTTATATTTATTCTTTTTGATTTTTTATTAAACATTTCATGTGACAATAAAAGTGTCGAGAAAGTTTTATTTATAACTGAAATTGTGTAAAAAGTTTTTGAGTTTTTTGCATCTAAAAATATTGGTAAAATTGGTGCATTTGTATTTTTAGCAAAGTTTAAAAAGCCTTTATTCCATTGTGGGTCTTTTATTCCTTTTGGTGTTGCACGACTCACTTCTCCAGCTGGAAAAATTATGATTGCTTCTTCATTTTTTAAAGCTTCATATATTTTTTTAATATCATTTTTTGATTGTTTTTCTTTGAAATTATCAATTGTAATAAGTAAAGAATTCAACGCGTCAAATCCAGCTAAAAAGTCATTTGCAATAATTTTTATATCTTTTCTAACTTGTGAAACAAGTCTCAATAAACAAAGTGCATCTAGTCCACCAAGGGGATGATTTGCAATAATTACAACTTTCCCACTTGATGGAATATTTTGTAAATCGTTACTTGAAACAGTATAATCAAAATCAAAATAATCTAATACAGCATCTACAAATTCAAATCCTTTTAAATGTGAATTTTGTGCTAAAAATTGATTTATAGAATCCTCATGAACTATTTTTTTAGCGATTTTAAATAGAGATTTTTTTAAAAAGTTATCTTTTTTATTGATATTTGGAAACTTTTTTTCAATCTCTTTTTGTATATCTATCATATTTTTACTCCTAATTTATGTAATTTTATTTTTCTTTGATTACAAAAGAGTGACAAATTGTTTTATGAAGTGTTTTACAAACTTATGATAAAATCTTACTTATTTTAAATAAGGAAGATTTTATATGAACAAATCAAATTTGACAAATATCATTTCACTAATAGTTACAATTTTAGGTTATGCCATTCACAATGACACAGTTTTTATGATTGGAGTTTTTGCATTTAGTGGGGCAATAACAAATAGTTTAGCTATTCATATGTTATTTGAAAAAGTTCCTTTTTTATATGGAAGTGGAGTAATTGAGAGTAAATTTTCACAGTTTAAAATCTCTATTCATAACTTGATTATGAATCAGTTTTTTACGCAAGAACACCTAACAAGATTTTTTCAAACTGAAGTAAATAGTGCTAAAAAAACTATTGATTTTGAGAAGATTTTAAATAAAACAGATTTCTCACCAGCTTACGAATCACTAAAAGAAGCTGTTATGCAATCATCTTTTGGTGGAATGTTAGGAATGTTTGGAGGAGAATCAGCACTTGAACCACTAAGAGAACCATTTACAAAAAAACTTCAAGCTTCAATTATCAAAATTTCTGCAAGTGATGCTTTTCAAGAAGTGGTAAATGAAGCTTTAAAATCAGAAGATTTATCAAAAGATGTATATGAAAAACTAAGTTCTATTGTAAATACTAGACTTGAAGAACTAACTCCAAAAATGGTAAAAGAGATAGTTCAAGAGATGATAAAAGAGCATTTAGGATGGTTGGTTATCTGGGGTGCTGTTTTTGGTGCAGTGATTGGATATGCCAGTACTTTTGTGATTTAGCTCTTATTTAAAGGCTATATCACAAAATATTTAAAAATTTTCATTTTAAAAACCCAATAGGTACAGCATACATATTTTCATCGATTTCTAAAAAAGTATCTCCCCTATAAAGCACTATTCCTTTATCAAACTCTTTGTTTATCTCTTCTTTTAATTTATATATATGTTTA
>JACCDS010760493.1_pt1 | contig 13786 bp, 13 predicted proteins | sample 7446441 | NCBI WGS metagenome assembly JACCDS01 (sample SAMN15323445, study PRJNA562643) | freshwater metagenome | isolation source: river surface water | place: USA:Blue River Watershed | collected 2017-08-17 | reverse complement strand
TTCGAATCCTCTCACCCCGACCATCAGGTCAAAATAAAACCCACAGCCTGCTGAAGGCCTGTGGGTTTTTTCTTTGTTGCCATCAAGGCTTTTGAGCTTGACCGTTCCCCTCACGCAATTTCTCCGTCAACCAGACCCTCATCAAAGACTGTCAGGGCACGTCGAGCTTGTTCGCCTGTTGCTGGCAATGCAAAAGGACTTCATGAAATTCGACACCCAAAGGACTTTGCCTTTTCCAATTCTGCAAATGCTCAAAAAACGGGCTCCAAGTGCCCTGGCCTTGCTGCCTTTGATCGCTGCCGCTCAGCTGCCCAGCGTTGGAAAATTCACAGCAGCGCCAGACGAATGGCTGCTTTCCAATGGGCAAGCCTGGCACCATCAAACTGGCACAGCTGCCGCTGTTTCGCCCCTGATTTACAGAGCGCCACTGGACGCTGAAAAAGCCGTTGTCGACAAAGCCCAACGCCTCTTTGAGCGCTCATCCGCCAAAAGCATGGCACTACTGGATGGCAATCAGATTGTCTGGATGGCCTACAAGCCGCCGGCCAGCCCCTCGAAACGCTTTTTGAGCTTCAGCATTGGCAAAACTGTGACAGCGATGGCCGTCGGCAAAGCCATCTGCGAGGGCAAATTGTCATTGCACCAACCCGTCAGCCAAGTGATTCCCGAACTCTCAGGCACAGACCTGGGCGCAGCCACGATTCAAGATTTGCTCAAGATGAGTTCGGGGACCTGGCAAGGCAACCCTGACTCGACCATTGCGAGCCCAGAACAAGCACAACGCCTTCAAAGCGGCGCGATGAATTTCCTGGACTTGCTGGCCACGCCCAAAGTGAACAGCGCCGAGCGAGACGCCAGCGGCGTTGCCAGAAAACCTGGCGAGTATTTCATCTACCGAAGCACGGACCCTCTGGCCCTGGGTGTCGCGCTGAACAAAGCCACTGGCACCACCTATGCCAAATACGTGGAGCGCGAAGTGCTGCTGGCGGCAGGCATCGAGCGTTCGGCCATCATCGGGCAAGACCGCGCAGCTTATGGCGTCTCCGATGGCAATGTGCGCATGCACCTGGAGGATTGGATCCGATTCGCCGTCTGGGTCAAGGCCCAGCAAACGGGCACGGGGTGTTTCTCGGACTATGTTCGACAGGCCAGCACACGCCAAATTGCGAACGCTTCCAAGAAAAGCGGTTTTGCCTTTGATGGCTATGGCTACCTCACCTGGACCGACCACCGCCAACGCCGTGACAGCTACTGGGCCGTCGGCCACGGTGGCCAACGCATTGGCTGGAACCAAGCCAATGCACGGATGTTGGTGGCCTTCTCCAATGTGGAGAATTACATGTCGGAGTTATATGAAGTGTATGCCGAATGGGCAGATACAGGCCAAAAGGGACCTGCCTCTGGCCGCACCGACTGAAGCCTTGTTGACAACACTGATGAAAACTGGAACTGGAAGTGCACGCGGGTGAAACTTACCAGCTTCCGCTGAGCATGATGAAGTTATTGGAACTCGTGGCAGTGGTCACCGTCGAACTGGCTGTCAGCGCCCCATTGGATTGATCAATTTGGAATGCATAAACCTTGTCGGAATAGGTTGTCACATAGAGAAATTTTCCAGATGCATCAATAGCGAATGAGTTCGGGAAATCCGTCCCAGAAGAAGCCACGAAGGATGGCGTCATGGCAGTCAATTCACCCGTTGTTTCATTGATGTTGAGCATCGATATCGTTCTATTACCGCCGTTCAAGACATAAGCGTATTTGCCGGATGAATGGATGCGAATGGCTCGCGGCGATTGCCCAACGGCAGTTTGCGAGGATATTTGCAAAGATCCCACAGCACCTGTTGCAGCATCGATATCATGTCGATAGACGTAGCCGGAGCTTGCATATCTGGCAACGTAGATGAATTTGCCAGAGGGATGGATTGCAAAACTTTGAGGAAAGTCAATGGTCGCTATAAAAGGCGTCGTCATCGAAGTCAGCGCGCCATTGGTTCCCACTGTGTACATGGAAATGCGATTGGTGTCATTGTGCAAAACATACAGATATTTGTCATCACCTGACAGCAACAACTGGTAGGAAGACCCGCCGTAGGAGGGTACGGTGCTCACCTTGGTGAGAACGCCAGAACTGGCCACCGAGTAGACACCCACCGTGCTGGTGTCACCAGAAGTGGCAATATTGGCCACATAAGCATTTTTCCCTGCACTCACCGCAATCGAGCGAATCTCACCATCGGTTGCCACCGTGGGTGTTGAAAGAAGGTAGGGCTTGCTGGATGCGTCAAACCCAAACATGGAAATGGTCTTGGATGTCTGGTTCACAACGTACATGAATTTGTTGTCAAGATCCAAATAGCCTGCGATAGAGTTATTTCCAGTAGTGCTCACCGCCGGGTTAGAGCTAGCAGTCAAGGCTCCCGTGGCAGCATTCAAATCGAATTGAGAAATTGCGTTGTCAGAATTGATGACATAGGCATAGCTGCTCGTACTGCTGCTTGAATTTGACACAGTCTCTGAATCAGGGCAACCCGAAAAAGCAAGACAAGTCGTGACCGCAATGGCGGTAAGAAGGGGTCTGATCATGCTTTGGCTTGTAGTAATAATTTGATAAATTCATAATAGCATGCGTCATACAGAAAGCAAGCTCACGCGTTGTGACATTGGTTAGAAAAAGGGACGCAAAGTGCCCTCAGAGTTGCACCCTAATCAGATGTCGCGCCCAAACCAATCACTCGCCTGGCGCTCGCCTTGAGGGCATTGAATTCATCCTGCTGGGCCTGTGCGTCAAAGGCGTAATGAAATCCAAAGCGGTATGTCTCAAACTCCTCACCGGCCAGGCGCGCGCTCAAAGCCTGGTGACGGCGAAGGCGGTAAGACAGGCCCATGTTCTTGTAGTGCAGGAGCTTGAGGTCTGCCGGGCTGTCGCTCGCGCGGTAAATGTTCAGCGCCGCGTGGCCCACCGGTGTGGCCAGATGCGAGCCCGGGCCATAGTTCATGTCGATGACTTTTTCAGGCCGAAAACAAGCCATCTTGGAATAGTTGTCGTGCGGACTGCCCCATTGCACCAGCTCTGTCAGCAAGCGCCCATCGGCCGGCGGGAACGCATCGCAAACCATGTCATAGCCTTTGGGCTGAAACACATCCACATCGGGATGACGCTGTAAAAATGATGCCAGATGGCTGGGGTAGAGGAACTCATCGACATCGCAGACCACCATGTAATCGCATCGCTCGTCTTTCCAGCCCTGATTGCGCAAATGCATGAGCGACAACTCGGAGAGCTTGCCCTCGGTGCCAAAACTCAAGACTTCGACATTGGGGTAAGACAGCGCGATCTCCACACTGCGGTCAGTGGACTGGTTGTCGTAAATGCGGATTTTTTTGGCTTGGGGAGCGTAATAGTTCAAGAAGTGCGGCAGCATGGCCTCTTCATTGAAACAAACTGTGTGCACCACCAAATCCATGGGCCGGCCCTTGCGTGAATGATGCAAGCATCATAGCCGCGTCAGTTGGCGTGCTGAACCTCCCCTACACCCAACAGTGCATCCTCCCCCTTTGGAACGACCAAGGCCTGGTAGGCCTTCCAAGTGGCATGGCCAACCCAAGGCGCGAACAGAACCAGCAGGGGTTTGAAGAAAACCAGTGCGCTGCCGATCAACACCACCACCAGCACGGCCCACACCAGACAGGCTGCCAAATTTTCCCAAAGCGCTTGTACGCTGGTGAAAATGGCTTCCATGGTGTCGACAGGCCGATCCAGCAACATGGGCACCGACACCAGCGACACCGCAAAAGCCAGCGTCGCAAAAACCGACCCCACGCCCAGCCACACCAAGATGAATTCGAGGTTGCGCAGGGACACAATCTGCGTGATCATGCTGTGCATGTCCGGGTAGTCGTGGGTGGCAAACAGCGCGAACAACACCACCGAGACGCGCGCCCAGACAATCAACAAAAACGTGAGGATGACAGCGAAAAAGCCAAGCGACTTCCAGTTGCGCATCCAGGCACGGGTGCTTTGGCCCAAGCTGACGGGCTCGCCTTGTTGCAATTGCCGAGACAACTCATAAATGCCCGTGCAAATGATGGGCCCCACCAAAAGGAAGCCTGCCGTCAGGCCCATGGAGGCTTTCCAGAAGGTGGCATACACCAGGGCAATGACAAAGCCGATGCTGGTGAAAACCAAACCATAAAAGGCCCCCAGATAGCGGGTGGCGCGCATGTCGGCCAAGCCCTCGCGCAGCCAAGTGAATGCACTGAACACCGGCACATGCTTGTGGATTTGAGCCATACAAAATCTTTCAAATGGTCATCGCCTGGGAGCAAATTAACACAAAAAGAGGACGTTCTCAAGCTGACTGACGCTTGCTGCGTGCGCCAAGCCGCAAGCCACAGCATGGTCGATTTGTGACGCATGCAAGCCCATCGCACTTTCATCACGGGCCCCGCCTAAAGTCACCCTTCCATGGTCACCTCCGCCAACCTCACATCGGCAAGCGACAGCCCCATCGCAGAGTTGCTGCAGCGCCTGCTGGAAGAGGCGCTGGCGCAAAGCGCCTCCGACATCCATTTCGAGCCCCAGGAAAAAGGGCTGCGGGTGCGCTACCGCATCGATGGTCACCTCTACGTGGCGGCAACCCCCGCACTGGCTGTGCGTGACCGTTTGCTGTCACGCTTGAAGGTGTTGGCGCGGCTGGACATCGCCGAAAAGCGCACGCCGCAAGATGGGCGCATGGGCCTGTCCTGGCAGGGGCGCTGGGTGAATTTGCGCGTCAGCAGCTTGCCCACCTTGCATGGCGAAAAATTGGTCGTGCGGGTGCTGGAAAGCCACTCGGGCCACCTGGACCTTCAAACCCTGGGCTATTCGCCCGCCGCGCTGGCTCGCTTGCAACAGGCATTGCGCCGCCCCGACGGCCTGATCCTGATCACCGGGCCCACCGGTTCGGGGAAGACGCGCTCTTTGTACAGTTGCCTGGACCAGCTCAACAACAGCCGCGTCAACATCGCCACGGTGGAAGACCCTGCAGAAATTCAACTGGCCGGCGCCAACCAGGTCAGCGTCAACGAACGTGCCGGTCTGACCTTTGCCAGCACCCTGCGCGCCTTGCTCAGGCAAGACCCGGACATTCTGATGGTGGGCGAAATTCGCGATCTGGAAACCGCGCGCATCGCTTTGCAGGCGGCCCAAACCGGCCATCTGGTGCTGTCCACGCTGCACACCCAAAACGCGCCCAACACCTTGATGCGTTTGCAAGACATGGGGGTGGAGCCTTTTCACCTGGCCGCCAGTGTGTTGCTGATCACCGCGCAACGGCTGGTGCGTCGGCTGTGCCCCCATTGCAAAACCCAGCACCCACCCAACCTCACTTGGCATGCGGTGGGCTGTGCGCGGTGCCGCGAGGGCTATGCGGGCCGGGTGGGCTTGTTCCAAGTCATGCCGATCTCCGACAGCATGAAAAACATGATGTTGCAACATACCCATGCGGCCGCTCTGGCCGAGCAAGCCAAGCGCGAGGGCATTGCGACCTTGCGCGAGGATGGCCTGGACAAAGTGCGCCAAGGCCTCACCACCTTGGCAGAGGTCGAGCAGGCCACCCATGACTGAGCCCATGACGATGTTTCGCTGGCGTGGCCGTGATGTGCACGGCCAAGCTGTCTCTGGCCAAACCCCCGCGGTGGACCCGGCCGCCTTGCAAAACACACTGGCGAAATCTCAGATCCGTTTACGCCATTGTCAAGCCGTGCCATCGGCCAAGCTTCGCTTGCGCGCACGCGAGCGCAGCGTCATGACACGGCAACTGGCCACGCTGCTGCATGCGGGCTTGCCTTTGCTGCAAGCCCTCCAACTCTTTGAGCAAGGGCAAGCAGGTCAGCCCGCATTGAAACAACTGGCCAGCACCTTGCGTCAACACATTGAAGCTGGCCACCCTTTTCATGAGGTACTGAGACAGCAAACCGATTTTCCGGTCCTGTACATCCAGCTGGTCGCGGTCGGCGAAATGGCGGGCATGCTCGACGACATGCTGGCGCGCCTGGCAGACCACTTGGAAAAAGCCCAAGTGCTGCAATCGCGCCTGCGCGCCGCGTTGACCTACCCCGTTGCCGTCTTGCTCATCGCCACCGCCGTGGTGGGCGTGATATTGTTCTGGGTAGTGCCTGTCTTCGAAAACATCTTTCGCTCTTTCAACGCCGAGCTCCCTGCCGTCACGCGCGGGGTGCTGGCGGCCAGCCGTTGGCTCGCGCAAAACAGCGCCTGGCTGGCGGGCTTGGCCATGCTCAGCAGCCTGTGCAGCTGGCAAGCCTGGCAGCGCTCAGAGCCCTTGAAGCGGCGCATGGATGCCTTGTCCCTGCGGCTCCCCGTCCTCGGCCCCTTGTTGCGCACGGCTTGCCAGGTTCGCTGGGCCCGCACCCTGGGCACCTTGGTCGGCGCGGGCATTCCCCTGGTGGAGGCCATGGAAAGCGTGGCCCCGATCACTGGCAACCGGATCTACCTTCAGGCCTCAAACGACATTCGCCTGGCTCTGACGCGCGGCCAAAGCCTCACCCATGCTTTGCAGCAACAGCCCGGCTTGTTTTCTTCATTGCTCATTCAAATGGCCCAGGTTGGCGAAGCGTCTGGCACCTTGGAAACCATGCTGGAAAAGGCCGCCGTCTTTCACGAGCGCGAGCTGGATGGGAGCATCGCCACGCTCTCCAGCTTGCTGGAGCCGGCCTTGATGGTCTTTCTGGGCTTGGTCATTGGGGGCTTGGTGATCGCCCTGTACCTGCCCATCTTCCAACTGGGGCAAGCCGTATGAGCAGCCCTTGGATCCTGGGCTTGATCTGGTGTGTGCTGGGCTTGGTCGTGGGCAGTTTCCTCAACGTGGTCATCCATCGCTTGCCGCGCATGCTGGCCATGGAGGATGGCGCTCAGCCCTACAACCTGGCCAGCCCACGCTCCCACTGTCCGCATTGCCAGACACCGCTGGCACTGCGCCACAACCTGCCGCTGCTGAGCTTTCTTGTATTGCGGGGTCGTTGCGCGTTTTGCGGGTCACCGATTGCCTGGCGTTACCCCTTGGTGGAAGTGAGCAATGCGCTGATCTGGGTGTGCTGCGGGCTCTGGATGCCCGCTGGCCAGCAAGGCTTCGATGCGGGCACTCTGGCTTGGGCCTGCGGTGGCAGTTTGTTGTTGGCCCTGGCCTGCATCGATTGGGAAACCACGCTGCTGCCCGACAGCCTGACCCAGCCCCTGTTGTGGCTGGGTTTGTTGGCGGCCGAGATGGGCTGGAGCGGTCTCTCGTTGTCGAGCGCCTTGTGGGGCGCCGTGGTGGGCTACGGCAGCTTTGCCTTGATTGCTTGGGTGTTTGCGCGTGTCACAGGTCAAGAGGGCTTGGGCGCCGGCGACTTCAAGCTGCTGGCTGCGCTGGGGGCTTGGCTGGGGCCTTTGGCCTTGATTCCGCTGGTTTTCTTGGCGGCCAGCACAGGCGCCGTGGTCGGGCTGGTCATGCGTGCACGTGGCCAGCTTCGAGAAGGCCGTTACGTCCCCTTTGGCCCTTTTTTGGCGCTGGCTGCGCTGGTGCTGGTGGCCTGTGGACCCGCCAGAGTCCTGCAATGGGCAGGACTGGCTTAGACTTGCGGCCATGCAACAGCTTCGCCCTCTTCACCTTGGCCTGACAGGCGGCATTGGCAGCGGCAAAAGCACGGTGGCCAGTCTTCTGAAAGCCTTGGGCGCGGCCGTCATCGATGCCGATGCCATTGCGCGCAGCGTCACCGCCCCGCAAGGTGCGGCCATGCCGGAGATCGCGCGCCAATTTGGCGATGCGTTTGTCCAAGCCGATGGCGCCCTCGACCGCGCCCGCATGCGCGCCTTGGTGTTCGCCGACCCTTCGGCCAAGCAACGCTTGGAGAGCATCGTGCATCCCTGCGTGGGCGAGGAAACCCGCCGTCAAACCCAGGCGGCCGTGCAACAGGGCCATGCCCTCTTGGTCTTTGATGTGCCCCTGCTGGTGGAGTCCAAGCGCTGGCGCCAACAAGTGCAGCGGGTGCTGGTGATCGACTGCGAGCCGGCCACGCAAATTCAGCGCGTGGTGGCCCGCAGTGGCCTGGCGGCCGACGAAGTGGGCCGCATCATTGCGGCGCAATCGCCGCGAGCCGTTCGGCTGGCTGCTGCCGACTGGGTAATTTACAACGACGGCCTTGACTTGCCAGCCTTGCGCGAAGAGGTCATGGCTTTGGGTTTGACTTAACCCCCGCCCCGTCATTGCGAGGCCCAAAGGGCCGCGGCAATCTCTCTTCTGAACGAGATCGCCACGCTTCGCTCGAGATGATCGAGGGGAGGTCGGGTATCATTGGGCCGAACTTGCAACGACAGCCAACAGGCTTTGACGTGATCCTTTACGAACACCCCTTCAACGAACGCGTCCGCACCTACTTGCGTCTGGAATACCTGTTCCGTCGCTTTGAAGCGCTGTTGCAACGCGACCATCCCACCGATCACCATTTTTGCTTCAGCACGGTTTTTGAAATCGTTGAGGTGGGTGGGCGTGCCGACCTGAAATCGGATGTGCTGAAAGACCTGGAGCGGCACAAACAGCAATTTCAGTCCTACCGCGGCAACCCCTCGGTGGCCGAAGCGGTGCTGGAAACCTTTCTCAAGAACATTGACGACTGCTTTGAGGGCATCAACACCTCGGGCTCGCGCATCAGCCAGTTTGTGAGCGACAACGAATGGCTGGCGAGCTTGCGCAATCGCATGGCCATTCCGGGTGGGACCTGCGGCTTCGACATGCCCAGCTACCACGCCTGGCAGCAGCGCCCGAGCCAGGAGCGTCGTGAAGACATTCTGCGCTGGACCGAGCCCTTGCAGCCGCTTTATGCCAGCGTCAACCTGTTGCTGCGCCTGCTGCGCGACACCGCCTCGGCCCAAAAGGTGATGGCGCCTGCAGGCGTGTTCCAGCAAAACCTGCCCCAAGGCAAATTCCAGATGATGCGCCTGCGCATCGATCCCAACTTCAAGGTGGTGCCAGAGATCAGCGGCAACCGCATGATGGTGTCGGTGCGCTTGATGCGCCAAGACGAGCAAGGCCACCTGGTGCCTGTGGCCGACGATGTGCCGTTTGAAATGGCTTTGTGCACCTGAAGAGGCGAGCATGGCGGAACGCATCGTGACCTGTCCTGGCTGTGGCGGCCCCAGTGTCTATGCCCCGAGCAACCGTTACCGCCCTTTCTGTGGCGAACGCTGCAAAAACATCGACCTCGGCGCCTGGGCCAGCGAGCAACACCGCGTGCCCGACCTCACGCCGCCCGACGATCCCAATTTCGAAAACACCCCGCTGCAGTAAGCCGTCGTTGCGAGGCCCGCAGGGCTGCGGCAAGCTCACGCCGCAGGGGGATCGCCGCGCTCTTCTTCCAACCACCTCAGCACCGGAAGCGTCCCTGGCAACACGGGCGTCACCGTCACCGGCAGTTGCTGCCATGCAAAAGACTGCCCCTCACGCATTTGCAACTCGCCACGCCAAAGCGTGACGCGGCAAAAATTGAGCTGAACCAAGGCATGCGGATAGTCCACGCGCTCGACCTTCCACAGCGTGCAGTCTTCGATGGCTATGCCAATTTCTTCATGCAACTCACGCGCCAGCGCTTGCTGCACCGTCTCGCCGGCTTCGAGCTTGCCACCCGGAAATTCCCAGTAGCCTGCATACACCTTGCCGGGGGGGCGCGAGGTCAGCAAAAAGGCGCCATCGTCTTGCAGCAGCACACCCACGGCCACTTGCACCAGCGGGCGGTTTTCGCCGCCTTCGCGTGGCAAGTCGCCATCGGCCACGAGCACCGCAGCTTGGGTCATGGCCGGTCCTGGGCGTCTCAGGCGTTGCGGCCCGCGTAATCGCGCGCAAACTGGTAGGCCACGCGGCCACTGCGCGAGCCGCGCTCGAGCGCCCACACCAGGGCTTCGGGTCGCGCCTTGTCCAGCGTGCCCTCGGGCAAGCCCAAGGCCGTGAGCCACTGGCTCACAATGGTCAGGTACTCGTCTTGCGAGAAGGGGTAGAAGCTGACCCACAAGCCAAAGCGCTCGGACAAGGAAATTTTTTCTTCAATCACCTCGCCCGGATGCACCTCACCGTCGTCGGTGTGGGTGTAGCTCAGGTTGTCCTTCATGTACTCGTGCAACAAATGGCGGCGGTTGCTGGTGGCGTAAATCAGCACATTGGGCGTGGCCGCCGCGACCGACCCATCCAGGATGGACTTGAGCGCCTTGTAGCCGGGCTCGCCGTCTTCAAAGCTCAGGTCGTCACAGAAGATCATGAATTTTTCGGGGCGATCGGATACCACGTCGATGATGTCCGGCAAGTCGACCAAGTCGGCTTTGTCCACCTCAATCAAACGCAAGCCTTGATCGGCATAGGCATTCAGGCAAGCCTTGATCAGCGATGACTTGCCCGTGCCGCGCGCGCCGGTGAGCAACACGTTGTTGGCGGGCAAGCCGCGCACAAACTGCTCGGTGTTGCGCTGCATTTTTTCTTTCTGGCCATCGATCTCTTTCAGATCGGCCAGGCCCAGCGAGGCCACATGGCGCACCGGCTCGAGGGCGCCATGACCACTGGCGCGTTTGCGGTAACGGTAGGCCACGCTGGCGTTCCAGTCCGGGGCGCGCAGGGGTTGGGGCAGCACAGACTCGATGCGCTGCATCAGCAGCTCGGCCCGTTGCATCAGGCGTTCAAAAGATTCGTTCATGGCTCAGCTGCGGTAGTCGGCGTTGATGGTCACATAGTCGTGGCTGAAGTCGCAAGTCCACACGGTGTCGGTGGCGCTGCCACGGCCAAGGCCGACACGCACCTTGATTTCCGTCTGCTTCATCACGCGCTGGCCCTCTTCTTCGCGGTACGCAGGATGACGGCCGCCTTGGTGCGCGATGTGCACCTCGTCGAGGTACAGGTCGATCTGGGTCTGGTCCAGGTCGGCGATGCCAGCATAGCCCACGGCGGCCAGAATGCGTCCCAAATTCGGGTCGCTGGCATAAAACGCGGTCTTGACCAAGGGCGAGTGCGCAATGGCATAAGCCACCAGGCGACACTCCTCAGCAGTGCGGCCACCTTCCACTTGCACGGTGATGAATTTGGTGGCGCCTTCGCCATCGCGCACGATGGCTTGGGCCAGGGTGCGGGCCACGGTCATCATGGCGGCCTGAAGGGCTTGGCCCTCTGGGCTGTCCAGCGAGGTGATCTGTGCGTGCTGGGCGCGCTGCGTGGCCATGACCACAAAAGAGTCGTTGGTCGGGGTGTCGCCATCGACGGTGACGCGGTTGAACGAGCCTTCGGCCAGGTTGCGTGCCAGGGTGTTCATGAGCGCGGGGGCCACACAAGCGTCGGTGGCGATGAAGCCCAGCATGGTCGCCATGTTGGGGCGAATCATGCCCGCGCCTTTGGAGATGCCCGAGACCGTGACCGTGGCGCCGCCAACCTGCACTTGCACGCTGCAAGCCTTGGGCACGGTGTCGGTGGTCATGATGCCTTCGGCCGCGGTGGCCCAGTTGTTCTCGGTGGCTTTGCCGATGGCGGCCGGCAGCGCCGCCAGGATGCGCTCGTGCGGCAGCGGCTCCATGATGACGCCGGTGGAGAAAGGCAGGACTTGCTCGGGCGAGACGCTCAATTCTTTGGCCATGCCAATGCAGGTGGCACGCGCGCGCACCAGGCCCTCTTGGCCGGTACCGGCGTTGGCATTGCCGGTGTTGATCACAATGGCACGGATGCCCTGCCCGGCCGCCAAATGCTCACGACACACTTGCACCGGTGCAGCGCAAAAACGGTTTTGGGTGAACACGCCGCCCACAGCGGTACCTTCGTCCAACAGCACCACGGTCAGGTCTTTGCGGCCGGCCTTGCGGATGCCGGCTTCGGTCACGCCAATGCGCACACCGGGCACTGGGTGCAGGTCGGCGGGGTTGGGAGGCAAAAGATGGACGGCCATGATCAGCTGAGCTTTCCGTGACAAAACTTGAACTTCTTGCCACTGCCACAAGGGCAGGGCTCGTTGCGGCCCACGGGCGCTACCGCGGCCACCTGGGTTTGCGGGTCGAACGTGGTCTGGGCCTCGCCGGTTTCTGTCGGCGCGGTGTAGCTCACGTTTTGAATGTTTTCTGCGCGCTGCTCCATCTCCTGGGCGGCGGCGTCCACTTGCGCTTGGGATTGAATTTGCACCGTCATCAGCACCCGGGTGACTTCGTTTTTCACCAAGTCCAGCAATTGGGCAAACAACTCGAACGCCTCGCGCTTGTACTCCTGCTTGGGCTGCTTTTGCGCATAGCCACGCAAGTGAATGCCCTGGCGCAAATAGTCCAGCGCCGACAGGTGCTCGCGCCAATGCGAGTCGATGTTTTGCAACAAGACCATGCGCATGAAGGGCGTGAACTGCTCCGCGCCCACTTGATCCAGCTTGACCTGGAAGGCCGCGTGCGCCGCTTTCACCACTTGCTCCAGAATGTCTTCGTCGGTGATGGCGCTTGCATCCGTCACGGTTTGCGTCAGCGGCAGGCTCAGTTGCCACTCAGCGGCCAGGGCTTTTTCCAGGCCCGCCAGGTCCCACTGCTCTTCCACCGATTCGGCGGGCACGTACTGGCGAACCAGGTCGGTGAAGCAGCCTTCGCGCAAAGAGGCAATTTGCGCCGAGAGGTCGTTGGCGTCCAGAATGTCATTGCGCTGCTGGTAAATCACCTTGCGCTGGTCGTTGGAGACATCGTCGTATTCCAGCAACTGCTTGCGAATGTCAAAGTTGCGCGCCTCGACCTTGCGCTGCGCGCTCTCGATGCTGCGGTTGACAATGCCCGCCTCGATGGCCTCGCCCTCTGGCATCTTCAAGCGGTCCATGATGGCCTTGACGCGGTCGCCGGCAAAAATCCGCATGAGCTGGTCGTCCAGGCTCAGGAAGAAACGCGACGAGCCCGGGTCGCCCTGGCGCCCTGAGCGGCCGCGCAACTGGTTGTCGATGCGGCGCGACTCATGGCGTTCGGTGGCAATGATGCGCAAGCCGCCCTGGGCTTTGACAAACTCATGGTCTTTCAACCATTGCGCACGCAGGGCCGCCACTTTGGCTTCGCGGGCCGCGGCGTCCAGGCCCTCATCGGCCTCGACCTCGGCCACGGCTTTTTCGATGTTGCCCCCGAGCACGATGTCGGTGCCGCGACCGGCCATGTTGGTGGCAATGGTGATGGACTTGGGCGCTCCGGCTTGCGCCACGATGTCGGCCTCGCGCGCATGCTGCTTGGCGTTGAGCACCTGGTGCGGCAACTTGGCCCGCGTGAGCAACTCGGCAATCAGTTCCGAGTTTTCGATCGAGGTGGTGCCCACCAAAACAGGTTGGCCGCGCTCATGGCATTCGCGAATGTCGTCGATGGCGGCGTTGTATTTTTCTTGCGTGGTCTTGTAGACACGGTCGAGTTGGTCGTCGCGCTTGCTGGGGCGGTTGGGCGGAATCACCACGGTTTCCAGGCCATAGATTTCCTGGAACTCATAGGCTTCGGTGTCGGCCGTGCCGGTCATGCCCGAGAGCTTGTTGTAAAGCCGGAAGTAATTCTGGAAAGTGATGGAGGCCAGGGTCTGGTTCTCGGCCTGAATGGTCACGCCTTCCTTGGCCTCGACCGCCTGGTGCAAGCCATCGCTCCAGCGACGCCCGGCCATCAGGCGACCGGTGAATTCGTCGACGATGACGACTTCGCCGTTCTGCAGCACATAGTGCTGGTCGCGGTGGTAGAGGTGCTGGGCCCGCAGCGCCGCGTTCAGGTGGTGCATCAGCGTGATGTTGGCCGG
>JACCDS011934279.1_pt1 | contig 13790 bp, 13 predicted proteins | sample 7446441 | NCBI WGS metagenome assembly JACCDS01 (sample SAMN15323445, study PRJNA562643) | freshwater metagenome | isolation source: river surface water | place: USA:Blue River Watershed | collected 2017-08-17 | reverse complement strand
GTTGTTGCAGTTGACTGAGCTGTTGCTGTTTGTGTTGCAGATCAGTCTGCAATACCGCCAGCTCCGGCGCGCTTTGTTCAGCCAGCTGCAGCTGCCGGGCCGCCAGTTGCTGCTGGTACTGCGCACTTAATGCGCCGGCCAGTGCTTGCAACTGGGTTCTGAATTGTTGTTCTGCCTGTTCCAGCCACTGCTGTACCACTGGATCCTGTTGCATCACTCAGCTCCACTGAAAATAATGACCGATGCCGTTGAGCAGCATCTGCACCGCGATAATCACCAGAATCATCCCCATCAGCCGCTCCATCGCAGTCAGCCCGCGCTCACCCAGCAGCCGGTGCATCGTCGGCGCCACCAGCAGGATAGCGGAACTGATCAGCCAGGCGCCGAGCAGCGCCAGCGTCCAGTCCAGCATCTGACCCGGTTGCTGGTTGGCCAGCAGGATCAGCGCCGCCAAAATCGACGGCCCGGCAATCATCGGCACTGCCAACGGAAACAAAAACGGTTCTTCGCCTTCTTTGAGGCCAACCACGCCGCCTTCCTGCGGGAAAATCATCCGCAGCGCGATTAAAAACAGAATAATACCACCGGCGATACTGACCGCTTCTTCTTTCACACCCAGCAAATTCAGGAAGGCCTGACCGCCGTACAAAAACAGCAGCAAGATCACCAGCGACAATAACAGCTCACGGATCAGCACCTTGAGGCGCCGCTCCGGTTTAAGTCCTTTTAAGATTGCCACCACAATGGGTAAATTACCCAGCGGGTCCATGATAAGAAACAGCGTGAGCATTGCGCTCCACAAGTCGACAGCCATCCGGGGGCACTCCTGGAATTGTCTGGGGGTCAACCCGGGCCACCACAGCCTGCATCAGGTTGAAACAGTTGTCAGTATGATCAAAAACTTGCAGTGATGCAGCTGTTTTCGCACTATGAACACTTCAGCTGCCTGCGGAGCGCCCATGATGATGACGATTACCACTCCGGCCTTATTATTTCCGGCCATTTCACTGCTGTTACTGGCATATACCAACAGATTTCTCGTACTGGCGCAGCTGATCCGTCAGCTCAATCACCGGGAAGGCGACCAGGTGCGCGAGCTGGCCAAACGGCAAATCGTCAATCTGCGTCAGCGTATTGTGCTGATCCGCTCGATGCAGCGCTGGGGCGTGATCAGCTTCCTGCTGTGCACTTTGTCGATGTTTTGCCTGTTCATGCAATGGGATTTAGCCGGCCAGTGGTTTTTTGGCGCCAGTCTGGCCAGTCTGGTGCTGAGCCTGGCGGTGTCTTTGTACGAAATTCAGATCTCCTGCAACGCCATTAATATCGAACTGGAATCGTTGGAAAGCCGTTAGCAGAGGCCAGTGGCAGGATTTTCCCAAACAGGCCTGCTACATTGAGATTATTCAATATGCAAAGGCAGGCCCCGCTTTATGTCGAATTCCGATTTTCTGTTTGGCCCGGATCAGGACTTACCCCTCAAAGCGGAGGCGGTGGCTGACAACTCAGATCACAATGCCACCCCATGGCTGGTACAGATAGTCGACGACGATGAAAGCATCCACCAAATTACCAGCCTGGTGCTGAAAGGTTTCCGCTTTGAAGACCGCCCGCTGCAACTGCTGCATGCTTACAGCGCCAAAGCGGCGCTGGAACAGCTGAAAAACCAGCGCAATATCGCGGTCGCCATCGTCGATGTGGTGATGGAATCCAACCATGCCGGTCTTGACCTCGTCAAAGCCATCCGGCACGAGCTGAAAAATCACCAAATCCGGCTGATCCTGCGCACCGGCCAGCCCGGCGAAGCCCCGGAAGAACATGTCATTCGTGATTACGACATCAACGACTACAAAAACAAAACCGAAGTCACCGCGATTAAACTCAAAACGCTGCTGTATTCGGCGCTGCGCTCCTACCGCGACCTGTGCATTATCGACAATAACAAAAAGGGGCTGGAGCGGGTCATCGCGTCGACCGTCAGCTTTCTTGAATGCGACAGCCTGCAGGAATTTGCTTCCATCATCCTCGGCCAGGCCGCAAGCCTGCTCGGCCTTGAGCATTCGCAGATTTATTGTTGTGCCGCCACCGGCGACCCGAAGCAACACCAGCTTTCGCTCGATATCATCGCCGCCAGCGGACATGACACCGGCCCGGCTTATCAATTGCCGGCCGATGTCGAGCAAAAACTGGCGCAAGTGCATCAGCTTAAACGCTCTTATCATGGCGAAGATTATTTTGTCGGCTATTTCACCACCAATCGCGGGCTGGAAAACTTTCTGTATGTCAGCAAAGACAGCAAACTGGACCCGGTCGACCACCACCTGCTGAGTTATTTCGCCAGCAACATTGCCGTGGCTTATGAAAACGTGCGCTTGCGGGAGCTTATCAAAGAAAGCCAGCGCGAGCTGTCGTACATCCTCGGCGAAGCGGTGGAAAAACGTTCCAAAGAAACGGGCAGCCATGTCAAACGGGTGGCCAATTTCAGCTATCTGCTGGCGACCAAATATGGCCTGTCATCTTACGACGCAGAAAAAATCAAGCTGGCCTCACCGCTGCACGATGTCGGCAAAATCGCCATCCCTGACCATATCCTCAACAAACCCGGCAAACATGACCCGGAAGAGTGGGCGGTGATGCGCACCCATGCAGAAATTGGTCATCAGATTTTGCAAAAATCACAAAATGAAATCCTGCAGTATGGCGCCATCATTGCGTATGAACATCATGAACGCTGGGACGGCCAGGGTTATCCGCGTGGTCTCAAAGGGGAACAAATTCATATCGCGGGCCGCGTGACAGCACTGGCTGATGTATTTGATGCACTTGCCAGTGAGCGTTGTTATAAACCGGCCTGGCCAATGCCCAAGGTCGTGCAGTATCTGCACGAACAAAAAGGCTGTCAGTTTGACCCGGTGTTAACCGACATTCTGCTCAGCCACCTCGATGAATTTCTGGCGATCCGCGACGCTTATCCGGATGCGGATGCCAGCTGAACTCAGTCCGTCACCGGTGACCTTTCCGTCTGTTGATAGCGTGCAATAAAGGCGCTGCAATCAGCGGCGGCATCTTGCTGCTGGATGGACAAGGTCAGCTCGCCAACCGTCAGGCCGAATTTATGCAGCGTCGAGCGGTTCAGCAGTTGCTGAGGCGTCACCAGATACAACCAGTCTTTCACCGTCACATCCAGGCTGCCGTCCTGCTGCGGAATTTGCAGCACGTACTGCCAGTACATGGTATTACCCGCCGTCCAGCCGGTCGCTTCACCACTGACATCTTCCGCCCGGCCGCGGATTTGTCCATCCGCACTGACCTGCAACTGCCAATGTCTTTTGTCGGTACGCCCGTCACTGAACTGGAAAATTTCATACAAATCGCCCTGCTGCCCCCGCCACTGACCACACAGCTGGGCCTGAAAATGCAGGTTTTGTTTACCCTGCCAGTTGTGCATCACGCCAAAAGCCTGCAACTGACCGCGAAAGAATTCAGCAGGCACCAGCTTTGGTTCCAGTTGCTGAGAGTCTTGGGGTGACTGACTACAGGCACTGAGACAACACAGTGCGCCAAAAAGCAGGTGTTTTTTCATGTCAAAAAATCCATGTCCAAAGCAAGATTGCCAATCATTGATGAAAGCAATACGGCTGTTGCGGCCGGACGGATCGGCCCGGGCACAGCGCTGAGGCCGCCAGACAGGCCATTTGGCTGGCAACATCTGACAAATTCAGCCGGTTTCCCGACCAAAACAGTGACAAAACACAAAATAAACATTTGAAATGAAATAGAATTCGAAGAGTTTTTGAATTTTTTTGCTTTTTTTTATGAAACAGCAAAACTAAATTTCTCACCGCGCCGACCAAGGCACAACAACAGCAAGATGCAGATTTTTCAGTGTTTAAACGCAGCGACGAAAGCTTAATTGACAAAGCCATTCATGGCGACGAACGGGCCTGGCAGCAGCTGGTCAGCCGTTACCAGTCGGCTTTGTACTATTACAGTCTGCGCCTGACCGGCAATCCGGACGATGCGCGTGACTTATTACAGGATGTGTTGCTGGTGCTTTGTCGCAATCTGGCGCAGTTTCGCGGCGACAGCAGCTTCAAAACCTGGCTGTTTGGCATCGCTAACTACCGGGCCATGGACATGCTGCGCAAACGCAAACTGACGCAGGATATCGACGATTTGCCTGAACAGGTCGCCGACGACCAGCAAAGTCACGAACAGCAGCTGTCAGAGCAACAAACCCGCGCTTTAGTGCAGCAAAAACTGAAAACGCTGCCACCAGAGCAAAAACTGGTGGTCGAACTGCGGTTTTATCAGCATTTCACTTTTGATGAAATCGCTGACCAGCTGGCGATTTCCAGCAATACCGTGAAATCCAGATTCTACAGCGCGCTGGATAAATTAAGAGTGCAATTGGAGGACCATGATGTCGAACAGTCAGCAAGCTTTTGACGCCTGGCTGGCCGGTGATCTGAGCACACAGGCCTGCCGCAACGCCCTTGCCGGCGACCGGGCCTGGCTGGCCCGCTTTGAAACCGCTGCTCAGCTGCAACAGCTGGCGCGTCAACCCGACTATCAGCCGGTGCCGGACATTGATACCAGCACCATGTTCCGCCAGCAATGGGGCCATAAAACCGCCCGCTCCGGCAACTGGTGGCCAAAACTCAGTGTCGGCATGTCGGCACTGGCGGTGATCCTGAGTATTTCGCCGCTGAAACTGCAGCTGCAGGATGGCGGCGTCGCATTGCGCTGGAACAGCGTTGATGAACAGCTGGTCCAGCAGCAGGTGGCGGCACAGCTCGCCAGCTACCGCACCGAACAACAAATCTATCTGCAAACTCAATTGCAGAACCAACAGCAACAACAGGCGTCGCAGCTGATCCTGCTGAAGGATTATCTGACGGAAACTGAACAGAAAAACCGGCGCGGTGACATGCTGGAACTGGTCGAATACCTGAACCAGCAACGGCAAGCCGACTGGCAATACTGGCAGGACAATGTCCAGCCCAGTCAGGCCCGGCTTGAATATAGCCCTAACAGCCGCCCCAATCGTCAAAATTAACTGGAGTTTGTTATGCGTAAATTGTCTCAACTGGCAGGTCTGATGTTGCTGAGTCTGGGGACTGCCAGCCTGCTGGCGCCGGCGCAAGCCGCCACCACCGTCAGCGATTCGATGAAGAAAAATCTGGAAATTATGCGCGATATTCTGGAAAAGTCGCTGCAACAGGACAGATCTTCCGATTTAGGCCGGATTGACCTCAGCTATCTGGCCGGTCAGGGCGTGCTGTTTAAAACCCGTCTTGGCGGCGGTTTTGGCCACTTCTTTGCGGTGGCGCCGGTGGCTGCTGTCGCGCCTGTAGCACCGCTGCCGCCGATGCCTGATGTGCAGGCGATCCGGGACCAGGCCAATGCGATGGCTAAAGCGGCCACTATAGATGGCGTCATCGACGAAGAAAGCATCGAAGAAATTGCCGAACAAGCCGAGCGAGCCGCCGAGCTGATGATGGAACAGCAGGAAACTTTGCGTGACCAGAACCGTGAACTGCGCGACCAGAAACGTGAACTGGAACGCGCCTTACGGGACGTGCAACGCGAGCGCCGCGACCTCGAGTTTTCGCAAAAAGTTGGCAGTACCGACAAAGAGCTGCAAAAACGCTTAAAAGAGATCACAGACAAAGAAACCAGCCTGAACAGCAAAGTGCAGAGCATTCAGCAAAAGTACGCCGCTGCCGAGCAGGAACTGCAGAAACAGCGCGCCGAGCAGGCCAAAGTGGCGCAGCAAAAACAAGCCGAGCTGATTGGTAAAGTAGGTTACAGCTTCGCCGCCACTTTGTGTGATTACGGCGCCAGCCTGCGCGAATTAAAGGACAATGAGTTTGTCTCGCTGCAACTGGATACCCGTGGTGGCCGCGACGGCAGCAGCATCTACTGGGTGTTTAAAAAATCTGATATTAACCAATGTGTGACCGGCAAACTGGCCGCTGACGGCCTGCTGAAAAAAGCCGATTATTACCGCTATTAACCTGCGCCTGCCGCGCACCAAAGGTCGCCGTTTGCGGGACCGGCCACAGGCACAGTTGCAGAGCCCAACCCTGCAACTGTGCCTGCTGACCTTCGCAAGGTGCAGGCACACCCTGCAGTGCTTTGCATGCATCTTTAGTCTGATAAGCCGCTGTTCAACTTGACTTTTTCGGCTAGTCTGCGTAAAAAGCCAGCCAAATGCCCGGCTGGAAAATCTGTGATGACGACTGCTGAAGCCACCTCTTTACCCTGGCTTGAGACTGCGCTGGCGCAGTTTTATCAGCATGGCCTGGTGGTGCTGCCGCAGGCCCTGCCTGCCGCTTTGACCGAAGCCCTGTACCAGGAAGCCGGCAGCGCCCCGCTGCAACAGGCCGGTGTCGGCCGTGGCCACAGCCAGCAACTCAATCAACAAATCCGCCGCGACCAGACCTTATGGCTGGACGGTCAGAGCGCTGCCCAGCAGCAATATCTGGCCGCCATGGAACCGCTGCGCCTCGCGATGAACCGCCACTGCCTGCTGGGACTCACTCACTACGAAGCGCATTTTGCCCGCTATCAGCCGGGCGATTTTTATCAAAAGCACCTCGACGCCTTTCGTGGCCGTTCCAACCGGGTGCTGACCACAGTGTTTTACCTCAATACGGTGACGGCAGGAGGCGCCCTGCAACTCTACGATGACGCCGACCAGCCGCTGCTGCAGGTGCAGCCAGCGGCCGGCACTTTGGTGTTGTTTGAAAGCGAACGCTTTCCGCACGAAGTGCTGCCGGCCACTGACACCCGCTACAGCATCGCCGGCTGGTTCCGTAAAGATTAGATTTTACTGAATAAATACAGACGGTTTGCCGCCGTCAGCTAAGCTGAAACAGTTCCCTCTGTTTGACATTTGCTCAAGGATTTGCCCCTTATGCGTCAGAATTTGCCTGTGACTTCTCATGAACGGACTTTCCCGGCCGGTCAGAAACTGATCTCCACCACCGACACCCGCGGCATCATCAAATACTGCAATGATGCTTTTGTCAGTATCAGCGGTTTTTCCCGCGACGAATTGCTCGGTCAGCCGCATAACCTGGTGCGCCACCCGGACATGCCGCCGGCCGCCTTTAAAACCATGTGGCAATACCTGCAACAGGGCAAACCCTGGATGGGGCTGGTGAAAAACCGCTGCAAAAACGGCGATTATTATTGGGTGCATGCTTATGTCACGCCAATCAGCGAAAACGGCAAAGTGGTGGGTTATGAGTCGGTGCGGGTCGCGCCCAGCCGCGCGCAGGTCGAACATGCCAGCCGGCTCTATCAGCAAATCAACGCCGGCCAAAAACCACAAGGCCGCAGCTCTGCGTTAGGCGCTCTGGCGCAGTGGTTAGCACTGCCGGGGCTGACATTAGCCGCCAGCGTCGGTTGTCTGGTTGCCGGTCTGACCGGTTGGTCGGCCGGTCTTGCTATCGTGGCGGCCTTGTCGGCAATGACGTTGATGCAATGGCGCAGCAACGCCGAACTGGCGGCGCTGCGTCAGACCCTGCAGCAGCCATTTACTGACCCACTGGCCGTGCTGAGTTATGCCAGCCATCCGGGCGCTTTAGGCGAACTGGAAGTCGCACTGCTGGCGAATAACTCACACCTCGACACCATGCTGACGCGGATTGAAGATTCGGCGACGTCGGTCGCCACCCGCTCCGGCGCCGCTTTTGATTTGTCGAGTCAGGCGGTACGCCAGCTGGAGCAACAACAGCAACAAACCGAGCTGGTCGCCACGGCGATGAACGAGATGACCACCACTATCGCTGAAGTGGCGCATCATGTGCAGGACACCGCTGGTAAGGCCAATGACGCCGACCAACTGGCGCGCGAAGGCGCTCAAATCGCCCGCCAGACCCGCGAAGCGATTCAGACGCTGCAGCAAACCGTCAACAACGTCAGTCAGGCAGTCACCACGCTGGCAGATCAGACCGCACAAATTAATCAGGCGGCGCAAATCATTGAACAAATTGCCGATCAGACCAACCTGCTGGCGTTAAACGCGGCGATTGAAGCGGCGCGTGCCGGCGAACAAGGCCGTGGTTTTGCCGTGGTGGCCGACGAAGTGCGTCATCTGGCCTCGCGCACCACCGAATCAACCCGGCAGATTTATCAGATCATTGGTCAACTGACGGCGCAGGCGAAAAGCTCAGTAGCGGTTGCCGAAAATGGGGTGCAGGATGCCGCCAAAGGCGTAACCCAGGTGCAGCAAGCCGAACAGATGCTGACCGGCATCAGCGACGCCGTGATCAGCATCGCTGGCATGGCGACGCAGATGGCCGCAGCCGTGGAACAGCAGGCTCATGTCGCCGAAGATATTAACCAGCAGGTGGTGACCATTTCCGGCCTCGCCGACCAAAGCATGCAAAGCGGCCAGCAGGTTTGTCAGGGCAGCGCCGCACTGAACGACACCGCCGAACATCTGCATGAACTGGTGCAACGCTTCCGTCGCGACGTCTGACCGCCACAGCAGCAGCGGCGTTGCCGCTGCTGTCCGTTTCTGCCACAAACCAGCCCCAAATCAATACAAATCTGGCTTCAAGCGAAATCTTTGCCAGGTCTGTTCGTCACACAAGAAAACAGCCAGCGTCAGCTAAACAGCGGCCTGCTGTCGCAAACCTGTGTCCGGGCTTTCGAGCCCCGGACTAGCGTCCTTCGTGACGCAGCTGTTTTTGCTGATACATGCGGCCATCGGCGACGATGATCAGCGCATCGGCATCTGAACCATCATCCGGGAATAGCGCACTGCCGATACTGCAGCCAATCTGCACTTCGGCCATGCTGAGCTTAAAAGGCAGCGCCAGCGCTGCTGTGATTTTTTCTGCCACTTTGGCCGCTTCGTTTGGCTGCTCCAGTTGCGGCAGCAACACGACAAATTCATCACCGCCGAGGCGCGCCACGGTGTCGGACGCCCGCAAACTCTGGCGCAGCGCGCCGGCAACCGCTTTGAGCAGTTCATCACCGGCAGCATGGCCATAAGTGTCGTTCACCGGTTTGAATTTATTTAAATCCAGCAGCAGAATCGCCAGCTGACGCTGATGGCGGCTGCAGTAATTCAGCGCCTGCTGCAGCCGGTCGTGAAACAAGGCCCGATTCGGCAGGCCAGTCAGGCTGTCGTGCTGCGCCAGATAACGCATCTGCTGCTCAGCGCGGCGCCGTTCGGTTAAATCGCGCGCCACCCCGACAATGCCGATAAAACCGCCCAGCTCGTCGTACATACCGGCAGTTTTCACTTCAGCCCAGACAGTGCCGCCATTTTTGTGCGGCTGCTCCAGCTCTGCATCAAATTCCGGATACAGCTGGCCTATCGCCACTAAAGCCCGCGCCCGTTGCATCTGATCCAGCACTTTACGGGCAGAATCCGGGCACAGCAGCTCGCTGACATGCAGCTGCAGCGCTTCTTCCGGCGTGTAGCCGAGCAGCTTTTTAATCGAAGGGCTGACAAAACTCATGCGGCCGTTTAAATCCATGGTCCAAATCACGTCGCTGGCATGCTCGGTCAATAAGCGGTGGCGCGCTTCGCTTTGTTTCAGCGCTTCGCGGTCCCGCAGCCGCTCCAGCCCGACCGCCGCCAGCGACGCCGCATCATCCAGCACCGAAAAGTCGCTGGCGCTGAATTCGGCCGGCTGCCACACCAGCAACACGCCGGGAATTTGCGCGCTGTCGGTCTGCAGCGGAAAAGCACAAAAGGTCAGACTGCCCGGTTCTGCGTTGTCAAAGGCCGGGCTCGGCCGGCCCAGTTGCGGCACTTTGAGTAAATTAAGCCCCGGGGTCTGCGAGTCGTCACCGAAGCTGTCGAGCCGGCGCTGCAATTCCTGCATGCCGGCATCGGCCAGGTCTACGCCCAAAAGCAGCGGCGGCTGACCGGGTCTGTCCAGGATCAACACCGGATGGTAGCTGGCGCGGTATTGCTGCAGATACTGCAGCACCAGCGTCATCAGGCCGGTTGGCGCCAGCTCGTCTCTGAGCAGTTGCTGCAACAGCAGGCTGCGCAGATGGTGCCAGCGCTGCTGCTGACGCTGCTGGTACAACAGCTGATGCAGCCGGCGATTCACTTTGCTGATATAAGCCAGCAGCAGCAAGGCCAGCAACAGCCCCATCAGCACCAGCAGCGCAATCAGCAGCCAGGTCAGGTTCAACTGGGCCGGCGGTTCATATAAAAAGTCATCCAGATCCGGCATGGCACCGAGCAGCCCCATCTGCTGGTAGACCTGCGCGATATGCTGCCAGCGCTCCGGATTGATATAGCCAGGCTCAATCAGTTCGGCCTGCAGCAGCGGTTGCATTGCCTGCGCTTCGGCCATTAAAAAAGCGCGGCTGAAACCGGCCGGATATTTTTGCAGCATGTAATCGACCACTTCGGCCGGATGCTGCATGGCATAAGTCCAGCCCTGCACACTGGCGGCGCGAAACCGCTCTGCCACATCGCGTTTTTTCTGCACCAGGCTGGTACGGGTAAACAGGTTGTCGCCGTAAAAATTGATGCCGGCGCTTTTGGGGCTGAACAGATGAAAAGGCGTGCCCTGTTGCTGCAACAGTAAAGGTTCATGGCTGCTGTACGCCGACATCGCCGCCACTTTGCCGTCCAGCAATTCCTGCAGCGAAAAACTGTGCGGCAGCACAACAAAATCCTGCTCGGTAAAGCCTTCGCGGCGTAAATAGGCCCACAGTTCATCGGCGGCCGGTTCCAGCATGATAGCCTGGCCCCGCAGGGCATTGAGGTCCGGCACTGCGCTGAGCTGGCGTGACAACAGCACCTGCGCCGAGTGCTGAAACACATTCGCCAGCAACTGCACTTCGACACCGCGGGCGTAGTCGAGCAACAAACTACTGGTGCCGACACCAAAATCGGCCCGGCCGGCCGTCACTTCGTCCAGCACCTGCAGGCCCGGCGTGGCCGGTACTATCTCCACTTTCAGCCCGGCTTTGGCGTAATAACCCTGCATTTCGGCAGCGTAATAACCGGCAAACTGAAAAGAATGTTGCCATTTGAGCTGCAGCCGGACATTTTCGGCGCCAACAGCACTGCCGGCTACACTGAACAGCAGGCAGAGCGCCAGTACCGGCGTTAGCAGCGCAGGCAGGACCAGATGCAGCACCTTTGCCGACGCAGCCGCCAACAGTATGCCTCGAACGCTTTGCACAGAACCGCAGCCGTTATTCACCAATATCCTCCTGCCAAAGCCCGGGGTTGGCGGCAATAAACTGCTGCATCAGTTCGACACAACGCGGATGCTGCTGCTGAATAAGCGTGACTCCGCGGCTTTGCAGATAAGCCTCCGGACCCTGAAAGGTTTGGTTTTCGCCAATCACCACACGCGGGATACCATACAACAACACAGCGCCGGAGCACATGTCACAAGGCGACAAGGTGGAATACAAAGTGGCGCGCTGATAGTCGCGGGCGCTGAGCCGGCCGGCATTTTCCAGACAGTCCATCTCGGCATGCAAAGTACAGCTGCCCTGCTGCACTCTTTTGTTGTGGCCACGGCCGACAATCTGACCGTCAATCACCAGCACCGAGCCAATCGGAATGCCACCTTCGGCAAGGCCCAGCTCCGCCTCAGCGATAGCGGCCTGCATAAAAGGGTCAGAAGTCATACGGTTTTCCCCGGCGGATGTTGCGAAGACACGAACAAAAAGCTTGTGCCGACAATGGCTTGCCGTCAAGCACTGTCGATGAGGTTCTGTGTTTGTCACGCCGTTTTCGGCAAGTGTTTTAGCAATGGCTGCGGTAATGCTGCTCTGCCCTTTTTAAGGGCGCAGCAGCGGCTGTACCAGCGCCGTCAGCCAGTTCAGCGCCCACTGCAAACGGGGTGTCAGATGGCGCCGGTGCGGATACAGCAGCGTGACCGGCATGCCCGGCTGAGCCAAATCCGGCAACAGCTGCACCAGCTCGCCGCGGGCGAAATAACCGGCCAGGCCGCCAGATGTGAAATGCTTGCCCAGATGATTGTCAGCACCGCCTGGTGCCGGCGCAAACAGCGGCACCTGAATAATCCCCAGCCCCTGCAAACAGGCGGTTTCATAACTGAACGCATCACGCACGCTGACCGCCGCCGGCAATTTACAGTACATCAGTGCGCCGTCCTGCAGATAAGCAAGCCCTGGGTCGCTGTCACCGCTAAAACGCAGATAGTCGATTTGCCGGTGCAAGTTTTCTGGTTGCTGATGCAGCAAATCCGCCAGTTGCTGCGGCGTACCACAACGCTGCAAATACGCCGGGCTGGCCGCCAGCACCAGTGGCACCTGCCCCAAAGGCCGCGCCACCAGCCCTTCGCTGTCGACGCTGCCGATCCGCAGCGCCACGTCCACGCCTTCGGCGACCAAATCAATTTTGCGGTCCGTGCTGCTGATCTCCAGCTGCAGGGCCGGATGCAGCTGAAGCGCCGCCGGCAAGGCCGGTAACACCAGATGGCGGGCGATGCCGGTCGGCAAATCCAGCCGCAGCCGGCCGCTCAGCTGGCCCTGTGCCGGCATAAACAGCTGCTGCAGCTCGTCAAAGCTCGCCAGCAGTTCCAGACAACGCGGATAAAACAGCTGGCCGTCGGCAGTCAGCTGCACAGTGCGGGTGGTGCGCGCCAGCAGCCGGCTGCCAAGTTGCTGCTCCAGCTGGGCGATGAGCGCCGACACATAGGTTTTCGATAAACCAAGGTTTTCCGCGGCTTTGTGGAAACTTTTCAGCTCGGCGACGCGGCAAAACACCCGGTGCGCCAACAAATGGTCCTGCGTCATTTACCGCCCCTATTATCCCTTTACAGAGGACAGTCTAAGCATTTCCATCGCGTTTATCTAACTTAAAGCAACGAATAGACTGCAAGGGTGTGCGGTGATGGTCACCGCAACAACCGCAACAGGAGCCACCCGATGACCTCAGCAATCCACTCTTCTGAACTGCATAAAATTGTGCTGGTAACCGGCGCCAGCCGCGGCCTGGGTAAGAACGGCGCGTTAAAACTGGCACAAGCCGGTTTTGATTTAGTGCTGACCTACCAGCACAACGCGCAGGAAGCCGAACAAGTGGCCGAAGCCGCCCGTGAAATGGGCCGGCGCGCCGTCGCGCTGCAGCTTGATATCAGCGTGCCGGACAGTTTCCCAGGCTTTATCCATGCGCTTGAACAGGCATTACAGCAGCGCTGGAACGGCCGCGGCCTGGATGCCGTCATTCACAACGCCGGCATCGGCATTCATCAGCCGTTCGCCGACACCAGCATGGCGCAGTTCGACCAGCTGATGAATATTCATGTTAAAGGCCCGTATTTCCTGACCCAGCAATTGCTCGGGCTGCTCAACGACGGCGCCCGCATCCTGCAGCTGTCGACCGGCCTCACCCGTTTCGCCATCCCCGGCTACAGCGCTTATGCGATGATGAAAGGCGCAGTCGAAACCATGACGTTGTACCTCGCCAAAGAGCTGGCGCACCGGCAAATTCGCGTCAACACGCTGGCGCCCGGCGCCATCGAAACCGACTTTGGCGGCGGCGCCGTGCGCGACACCCCCCAAATCAATCAATACCTGGCCGCCAACACTGCACTCGGCCGCGTCGGCCAGCCCGACGACATCGGCGCCGTGATGCGCCTGCTGATGAGCGACGACGCCGGCTGGATCACCGCACAGCGCATTGAAGCCTCCGGCGGCATGTTTTTGTAAGTTGGCCTGCGCGGCCTGCGGGGTTTCAGCCTTGCAGGCTGGGGCATTTTTTCAGCCTTGCTGGCTGGTGCTTTTTTCAGCCTTGCTGGCTGGTGCGCTTGGCTTGCGCC
>JACCDS012055125.1_pt1 | contig 13793 bp, 6 predicted proteins | sample 7446441 | NCBI WGS metagenome assembly JACCDS01 (sample SAMN15323445, study PRJNA562643) | freshwater metagenome | isolation source: river surface water | place: USA:Blue River Watershed | collected 2017-08-17 | reverse complement strand
TCCTGCCGGGACCAGGTGGTCACCGCGCCGGTAAGCGCGCGCTCGCGTTCGACCGGGTCGGGCAGCGCGGCAGCCCAGGCGAGCGCGTCCGCGGGGGAACGGAGCGCCAGCTCCGGCGCGAGGCGTTCGGCGGCGGCGAGGCGGGCCTCGCCGGGCGGCAGCGCGGCGAATGCGGCGAGCGCGGCGGAGCGGTCGGTGCGCACCCAGATCTCGAGGATATTGGCCGCCGCGGGCAAAGCGGCGGCGGTGGAATCCGCGGGCAGGCCTGCGACCCAGGCGAGAGCGACGGCCGGGGCGTCGGCGGCCCACGCGCGGGCCGCATCGGCGATCGCGAGGGCGCGTTGCGGCGAGGTGGGCATCGCGACGATCAGGGACGCAGCGCCGGCGGGGTCGTGCGGTATGATCCGACCGAGTGCCTGGTAGAGGCTGCGGTCGCGGGCTTCGCCGCCCAAGGTTTTCATCGCGGTGTCGAACGCGGCGAGGGGATCTTTTTCCGCCAACGTGTAGAGGGCGGTTTCGATCGCGAGCGAGCGCCCGGATCCGGCGGGAAGGTCGCGGGCCCATGCGAGCGCGCCGGCGAGGTCGCGCGATGCGTGGGCGTCGGTGTAGGCGCGCCACGCCGGCTCGAAGCCGAGCCCAGGGGGCACGCGGGCGAGGCGAGTGCGGGCGAGCGCCAGATCCTGGCGGGCGAAGAGGTCGAAGAGGGCGGCGAAGAGGTGGGCCTCCTGGGCATCGCGCACGAGCCGAAGGGCGAGATCCAGCGCGAGATCGGGTTCGGTTTCCGCCAGCGCAAGCAGCGCGTAAGCGAGCGCCTGGGCGCGGGCGTCTCCTCCGGGCAAGGCTTCGATGGCGGAGAAAGTGGCATCACGATTGCGGGCGAACCAGCGGCGCCACAGGTCGTCGAGGCGGCGGAAGCGTTCGTCGGGATCGGTCAGCGCGAGTGCGTCGGCGAGCTCGCCCGCGAGCGCGGGCGGCACCGCAGCGGCGGGAACCAGGGCGACGCCGGGAGGTGCGGAGGCAGTGCCCGGCGCGGGCGCGGTTGCGGTCGGAGCGGCGGTGTGCGCTGGCGCACCGGGTGGACGCAGGGTGAGCCAAGCGGCGAGGCCGAGTGCCAGCGTCACGCAAACGGCGAGCAGGACTACCTTGCGAGAGACCACGACAGAGGAGAACGAGGACGACGGAGCGGGGCTTGGGGGCGCGCGTCGGGGCGGAGTCGGCGCGATTGGCGGTGAGCGGGGTGGCGACGGGGGGATCGGGTCGGCCGTAAAAAACCCACCGCGGCCAGGGGGCGGCGGTGGGCGAGTGGTCGGCGCCGGGCGGTTCAGTTGGACCCGTTGTCGAGGTCGTTGAGCAGCGTCGTGCGGGCGGTGGCGTTGAGCGCGGTGAAGAACGAGAGGCCGGTGCTGGATTGGAGCGACGAGGCGGTCGTGATGTAGGTGGTCCAGGGGGTGGTGCGGATGCCGGCGTTGTTGGGCACGCGGAGGGCGATGACGCGGGTGCCGGCGGGGTTGGCGTTGATCTTGGTGATGGGCGAGCCGCTGCCGGCAGGCACGAGGATGGCGATTTTCCAGTTGTAGGAAGGCACGGTGACGGCGTTGGTGCCGATGGTGCCCTTCGAGCCGTAGCCGCCGGACATCACGAGCACCTCGCGACCGGTGCTGTTGGTGAGGCTGCGGCAGTAACTTTCGAAATTGGCCCAGATCCCCTGGTTGTTGTCGGGCGTCTGCGGCTGGATGTTGGTGAGGATGAAGGTCTGCTTCGCGTCATCGAGGGTGATGTTGCGGTCGGCGTTGGGGCACATGTGGCCCCGGTCGTAACCGCTGTTGGTGTAGTCGCTGTGCGTGACGCGTTTCATGCCGGCGGGCAGCGACGTGTCCGTGATAAAATTGCCGTCGTAGCGGCCGCTGCCCTGATCGCCGGACGTGAGACTCCATGAGACCCATTTCGGGATGCCCGAGGAGCTCACGTAGCCGAGAGCATATTGGGGGCGCTTGATGAGGTAGTTGCTGGCGCCGGTGCCGGCCCCGCTGGGGTTGCCGAGAACCATCTGGTAACTGGTGATGATGTGGGCGGACGAAACGGCAACGGAGGCCGCGAGCAGTGAGACCAAGCCGGAGAGGCGGAGGAGCTTCATGGGTGGGAGAAAGGGGGGAATTGCCGGAGGAGTCGGGAGCATCGCGTCCGGATGTCAGCAGCGAATCGGCGGGTCGGGTGACGGGAAGGTGAAATCGACGGGCCTTACGCGCGGCCGGCGCGGCGTCGGCGGACGAGGACTACACCGACCGCACCGAGAAGCAGGAGCGCCGAGGTCGCGGGTTCGGGAACCGGCGTGGCGAGGACGAAGGCGGCGGTGGTGTTGAGGGCGAGGGTGCCGTTGGCGTTGAGCGCGGGACTGTAGGGATTTTGGGACCAGTTGGAGATCATGTCGACGTCGCTGAACCAGATCAGCGAACCCGAACCGGCGGCGAAAGTGCCGCGCGGCCAGTAGACGGCGGTGATCTGGTTGGCGGCGTTGCGGCCGATGACGACGCCGCCCCGAGCGGTCACGGACGCGGGGTCAAGCTGGGCGAAATTGCCGAAGGTGGCGGTGTTGGCGGCTGTGCCGAAGGGACCGCTGAAAAACGGGGCGGAGCCGTTGGATGCGGAGCCGTTGGCCGCGGAACTCGTGAGGCCAAGGGCGGTGCCGATGCCGTTGTGGCTGGAGTCGTCCTCGAGCAGCCAGAGGTCCATGCCGGCGTAAAACGCGGTCAGCACCGTGGAGACGTAGGGCGAACTCTGGGTATTGCTCCACCACGGGGCGATGAAGCCGTTTACTCCGGTCAGGCTGGTCGAGGTCACGGTGCCGAGGTCGAGCAGCGAAAGGCTGACCTGCACGGTGCCGGAGGGACCGAAATGCGCGGGGTTGGTGATCGCGCTGCGAAAGCCGCTGAGGTTGGGGGCCGAGAGCGCCCACTGGTCGGAGTTGAGCGTGGTGTCGGGCGACGCGAGCACGTAGGTCGTCTGGGCAAAGGTAGCCGGCAACAAGAGGGCGAAAGCGCAGAGCAGCACGCCGAGGCGAGGGAAAATCACGTCGGGGCAGAAGAGCAGGATGCGGGCCGAGGGCGAGTGCGCTTTCCGGCGGAGCCGGGCGAAGGGAAGCGTGCGGATTCCCGCGGTCGCCCCGCCCCGCGTGACGCGGTCGCAAAAAAATCCGGCTCATCCCGGCGGGCGGGATGAACCGGAGATTGCGAATCGCGGAGCCGGTCGGCGACCGGGGCGATTACCAGCGCAGGATCACGGCGCCGGGCTGGCCGTTGGCGACGCCGCCCTGGCCGCCGTTGCCGTAGGTGGGCGCGGTTTGGGTGCCGGCGTTCGAATAAAGCAGTGCGGAGCCGGACAGGCCGGGGGCGCCGGCGAGCGTGCCGGGTTGGCCCGGGAAAGACATGAGGCCGCCGGTGACCGTGCCGCCGTCGCCGGGGACGTTGCCGTGATACGGAATGCGGCCGCCGCCGCCGCCGCCGGCGACGAGCCCCGCAAAGGTGGTGTTGCCGCCGGCGGCGCCGGAGCCGCTGCCGGTATTGCCCCAGCCGCCGCCACCGACGACGATCGGCATCGAGGCGCCGGGCACGACCGCGACGATGGCGCGGAGGTAACCGCCGCCGCCGCCACCCGCGACACCTTCTTCGTTCGCGCCGCCGCCGCCCGCGCCCCACATCTCCACCTGCACGGCGGTGACCCCGCTGGGCACGACCCAGGTGTAGCCCTTGTTCACCGCACCGCTGTGCGGCACCACGGCGTAGTCGTTGAGAAAGGTCTGCGACGCGCTCAGGAGTTGAATCGTGGTGGAACCGGCGGAGCCGGCCGGACCGGCCGGGCCGACGGGGCCCTGCGGGCCGGTTTCACCGGTATCGCCCTTGGGACCCGCGGGCCCCTGCGGGCCGGCGAACCCTTGCGGACCGGCAGGACCCTGGGGACCGGCCGGTCCGGTTGCGCCCGCGGCGCCGGCAGGACCGGTCGCGCCGGTGTCACCTTTGGCGCCGGCCGGACCCGCCGGGCCGACGGCACCCGTGGCGCCGGTGGGGCCTTGCGGTCCCGTGGGACCGGGGATGCCTTGGGGGCCTTGCGGCCCGGTGTCGCCCTTGGGGCCCGTGGCGCCGGTGGCGCCCTGCGGACCGGTCGCACCGGTGGCGCCGGTGGCACCCGTGGCGCCCTTGGCGCCCGCGGGGCCGGCCGGGCCGGTGTCGCCTTTTTCGCCTTTGATGCCCTGCGGACCGACGGGCCCGATCGATCCCATCGCAACCGGAAACTCGGCGGTGGAATTTGTGCCGGTGCCCACCTGGACCGTGAGCAGGTAGGTGCCGGGAAAGGTTTCGAGGGAGACCGGATACCGGGCGACGATCTCCTGCAGGGTCGGATTGAACGCTACCACGACCAATTTCGGACTGAGCGAGCCGACGGGATCCTTGATGGAGACCGAGCCGGAGAAGGTCGGACCGGTGCCGAAGCCACTGCCGGAAATGAGCAGGGTATCGGCGGTGTAGTCCGGCTCGACGCTGGTGACGGTGACGGCGTTGTTTCCCGCGGTGGTCCCGGCGGTCGGGGGCTTGGACCCGGGAGGCAGGGGCGGCTGGGCCCATGCCGGGGTGACGAGGCCCAGAAGCGTGGCGAGCAAGACGACGCGAGGAAGCGGAGCGATCGAAGTATTCATGGCGGTCGAGGGTCGGGGGGTGGGAGTGCATGCCGGTGGAACCGGCGAACCAACGCCCTCTTTGCACGGAATTTGCAGGCCCGGACGCAACCCGCTTGGGGCGGACGTTGCCCCGGCCGGGGCCAACGTCGGCGGGCAGGGGACGCGGGCGCGCGATGCTCCCACAAAAAGCCCCGCGCCGGTCGGGGCGCGGGGCTGGATTCGAGAGAAACGAGACGCCGCAGGGAGCGCGGCGGTCGCGCCTATTTCCTGAACATCGCGTCGTTCGGATTGCCGCCGCTGAGGACGTAGGCGAGGAGGTCGAGGACCTCGTCCTTGGTCAGCATATTGAGGAGACCGGGCGGCATCGGTGAGATCTTCGAGGGTTCGATGCTCTTCACTTCCTTGCGGTCCACCCGGGTGAGGTTGTTCGGCTCCGCGGGGTCGGTGTTGATGACGACGGTGTCGCCCTGGAGATTGGTGACGACTCCGACGACGGTGTTGCCGTCGAGCTTGGTCAGAATGCTGGGGACGAACTGTTCGTTGATCTCCTTGCTCGGATTGATGATCTGGTCGAGCAGGTCGCGCGGGCTGTAGCGTCCACCGGCGCCGGTGAGGTCGGGGCCGGTCATGCCGCCTTCGTTGCCGAAGCGGTGGCAGGCGAAGCAGGCGGCGGCGCCGAACATGCGCCGGCCGCGCTCGAAGTCGCGGCGGCGCAGGCCGCCCTGCGCGGCGGCGCTGAGGTCGTCGAGCGTCCAGTTGGTCGGCGTGCGGCCGGCGAAGACGTCGCCGAGGTTTTCGACGACGCTTTTGCGCTCGGGCTTGCGGGCGATCAGGTCGGCCAGCGCGGTTTTCTCGGCGTCGGTGAAGGTGGCGAGCGCGTCGTTGCGCACGAATTCGATGAACTTGTCGAAGCTCGCGCCGCCGCGGTAGTTCACGGCCTTGAGCAGCCACTCGAGGTAGGCGGTGCGGGTGGCGACGGTCCAGCCGGCCCGCAGCATGCGCAACGAGCGGGCGTATTCGATCTGCTCCTCCTGCGTGGGGGCGCTCTTGATCAGCGCGAGGGCCTTGGTCGCGACCGTCGGCGCCTGGAGAAACACCAGCGTCTCGCAGAGCAGCCAGTTTTCCTCGCGGGTCTTGGCCGGGAAGAGCGGATCGAGCTTGGCGATGAGCGAATTCACGGCCGCATCGTCGGGCCGGCCGAAGCGGTTCAACACGATCTGGATCGTGCGCAGGTGCGTGTGCCGGCGCGCGACGTCGAGCTTGGCGTAGTCGATCTTCCCCAGCGCGGCGAGCAGCGCGGCGCGGCGCGCGGTGTCCACGGGCGGCGTATCGGCCGTGCGGTGCGGCGGGCACACGCCCGTGGCGTGCGCGAGGGCGAGCAGCGCCTCCACCTGGACGGCGGGATCGCGCTCGGCGAGGGCCTTGTCGGCCCACGAGGCAACGGGTTGATGCTCGATCGCGATGCGGGCGGCCCAGCGGATGTGGCGGTCGGCGTGGGCGAGGTGCGGCCACGCCTGCGCGATGGCGGCGGGATCCTTTTTGCCGTGAAACGCTTCGAGCGAACGGCGCAGGTCGCGGGCGGGGCTGGAGGCGGGTTTCTCGGTGTCGGGTGCGGTGGACTCGCGGCCGGTGTAGGTCACGCGATAGACGCCGGACTGCACGCGGCGGCCGCCGATGGCGAAATACATCGCGCCGTCCTTCGGGTTGATGATCGCGTCGGTGAGCGGGAGGGGCGCGCCGGAGATGAATTCCTCCTTGGTCGCGGTGTAGCTCGCGCCGTCGGGCGTGAGGTGGACGGCGTAGAGTTTGCCCCAGCTCCAATCGAGGGCGTAGAGCGCGCGCTGGTATTTCACGGGGAACTTGGCGCCGTAGCCGAACACGGTGCCGGTGGGCGAGCCGGGGCCGATGTTGACGACGGCGCCGAGGTTGTCGGGGTAGAACTCGGGCCATTTGCCGGCGCCGTTGCGCCAGCCGAACTCGGCGCCGCTGGTCACATGGTTGATCCGCGTGGGGCGATACCACGAGGTGTTGAAGTCGTATTCCATGTCCGCGTCGTAGGTGAAGAGCTCGCCGTCGCGATTGACGGAGGCGTCGAAGATGTTGCGGAAGCCGGAGGCGTAGGCCTCGAAGGTCTTCCCGTCGGGGGTGAAGCGGTAGATGATGCCGCCGGGCGCGAGCACGTCGCGATTGTGGCCGCGGCCGTCGGGCATGCGGGGCAGCAGGTGATCCTCGCCCCAGTGGCGCGGGACCATGGAGGTCGGCGCAAATTCGGTGGGCTTGGCGTTGTTGCCGGAGATGAGAAAGAGCGCCTTGCCGTCGGGCGTGGGCACGATGGCGTGCACGCCGTGGTCGCCGCGGGACTGAAACGCGCGCAGCAGCTCGACCTTGTCGAGGCGGTCGTCGCCGTCGCTGTCGGTCACGCGGTAGACGCCGCTCTGGAACTTCGCCTCGTAGTCGTTGACGCCCACGTAGAGCGCGCCGAAGGCGAAACACATGCCGTTGATCGCGCGGATTTCGGCGGGCATCTGTTCGACGGCGGTGCGCGCGAGCGTCCGGCCCGGCGGGGGCGGCGTGAAGCGGTAGAGCCCGCCGTATTGGTCGCTGGCGTAGATGCGGCCTTTGTCGTCGGCGCAGAGGTTGACCCACGAGCCTTGTTCGACGCCGGGCACGGAGTAGATCAGCTCGACGGCGAAGCCGGGCGCGACCTTGAGGCGGGAGACCGGCGTGGCCTTGTTCTCGTTGATCGCGGGACCGACGGCGGCCTGCTTGGGGGCGGGATTCTTCTTTTTCTCGGCGGCGGGCTGGGCGACGAGGGTGGCGGCGGAGAGCGCGGCGAGGAAGAGGGGAAGATGGCGGAGGGGAATCATGCGGTGGAAAGGGGAGCGCGGACGGAATGGGACGCGGGGGCCGGATGCGGCGCGAGCGGGAAATTCCGCCGCGCCGCGACGGCGGGTCAGAAGCGTTGGGTGAAGGTGAGGAAGAAGGAGCGGGGTTGGACCGGCACGTATTGGAGCATGGTGTCGCGGCCGGTGGCGGGAAGCGAGGTGTAGCTTTGGCGGTCGCCGGGATTCACGCCCCAGCCGCGCCAGGTCATGACGCCCTCGCTGTCGAAGAGGTTGTTGATGTTGAGGCCGAGGGAGCGGGTGCGGCTGAGGGTGTAGCCGGCATTGAGGTTGAACTGGTTGAAGCGGGGGAGGGTGATGACGTTGGCGATGTTGCCGGCGCGTTCGCCCATGTGCCGCCAGCTGAGATTGGCGAACCAGTCCTTGGCGCGGTAGTCGAACGTGGTGTTGAGGATGAAGTCCGGGTTGTTGTCGGCGGGTTTGCCGGAGAAATCGAGGTAGGTGTCGTCGTCGCGGCCGTTGGAGCCGGCGACGAAGACCTTCCAGATGGTGTTCTCGGATTTCTGCGCGGTGAAGACGGAGCGGATGCGGATGCGCTCGGTGACGCGGACCTCGGCCTCGAGTTCCAGGCCGAAGGAGGTGACCATGTTGTAGATCGGATCGGGGTAATACGGGGTGATGCCGTCGGACTCGGTCGCCTGGGGGTTGCTGTTGATGTTGGCGAGGCGGGACCAGAACGGCGTGGCGGTGAGGGTGACCGCGCGGTGTTTCCAGCGGTAGCCGAGCTCGGCCTGCTCGACCGTCTGGGGCCGGGGGCGGAGGTTCGCGAGGCGGAAGACGGAGTTGTAGTTGCGGAAGAAGCCGTAGTCGGGGGCCTTCTCGCCGTCGGCGTAGCGGACGTAGAAGGAGTTTTCGTTGTCGATGACGAAGTTGGACGCGACGGACCAGGAGAAGGAGCGCACGTCCTTGTCGAAGAACCACTGGGCGGCGGGATTGGGCACGGTGAAGCGGTTGTCGAACATGGTGAACGGGTCGCCGTCGGCGCCGCCGTAGGTCGGGTCCCAGTTGCCGCGGGCGTTGAGGGAGCCGGACTGGTTGAAGCCCTTCACGCGGAAGCGCTCGCCGCGGAACCCCCAGTCGAAGCCCCAGCGTTGGGAGATGTCCCATTTGTGGCCGAAGAAGTAGGCGAACTGGCGGCCGATCCCGAGGTCGCGGGTGTAGCCGTTGCCGAGGGAGGTGAAGCCCTCGGGGTTGGTGAGGGTGACGGGCCGGCCGGCCCATCCCGCGACGGCGGTGAGGGCGGCCGCGGGCGTGCCGGCGGGCGCGGTGGCGGCGGTGGCGGGTATCCAGGTGATGGCGACGGGCTGGGGCTGCTCGACCAGGGGCGAGGCGGTGCGGCCGCCGGAGGTCTGGCGGTCGGAGATGCCGGAGTAGCCGAAGTAGCCGCCGGCGGTGAAGGAGTGGGCGCCCCACTTCTTCGTCACCGAGAGGCGGTCCATGATCTCGTCCATGTGCTCGTTGGCGACGCGGCCGACGTTGGTCCAGAGCGCGTGGGGGAGGATCTGGTTGTTGGGGAGGTTGGCGGAACGGACGACGAGGCCGGCGTTGCTGAGGGCGTTGGCGTTGACGGTGAAGTTGCCGTTGGAACTGACCTCGGCGAGAAGGGCGCCGGTCTTGCGGTCGGTGAAGCGGTAGAGGCCGGCGGGCACGCGGCCGTTCTGGCCGCCGCCGCTGAACTGGATGGCCATGGTCGAAAAGAAATTCGGCCACTCGAGGGAGCGGGGCGTGACGCCGGAGGAAGAGTTCCAGTCGGCCCAGTTGCGGCTGAACTTGACGTTGTGGTTGAGGGACCAGCCGTCGCCGAAGTCGTGCTTCCACTCGATGCCGCCGTAGCGCTGCCGGGAGCGGACGGTGTCGGCGGTGTCGAAGGTGGCGAAGGTGGTGTCGGACTCGCGCGGAAACTGGTGGGAACTCTTGGGGAAGAGATTGGTGCTGAAGCGGCTCAGGCCGGGATACTGCTTCGGGTCCTGGGGATCGCGGGCGAGCAGGTATTCATACCAGTGGTTCCGGTCGTCCATGTATTTGCCGTAGAGCTTCACGGAGCCGCGGCCGTAGTCCTTGGCGAGATTGCCGCGGACGACGAAGCCGTTGTTCATCGGGTAGCCGTCGGCGGGGCGATGGCCGACGGCGTAGCGGTAGAAGCCGCCGGCGCTGTAGGTCCAGCCGGTCCGCCCGAGCGGGCCGCCGTAGACGAGGTCGGCGCGGTAGTGGGGTTCGCCGCGGCCTTCCAGGCCGAAGCGGGAGCGGACCTCGCCGCCGGCACGGGCGGCGGAGCCGACGCGGCTGATGTAGTTGAAGGCGCCGCCGGGGGAGTTGGACGAGGTGATGGAGGCGGAGCCGCCGCGGACGGCCTCGACGCGCTGGAGGGTGGCGTCGGGGCGGTTGAAGTAGGAGGCGTTGTAGTTGCCGAAGTTGACGTTGGTGATGGGCAGACCGTCCTCCTGCATGGAGACGTAGTATTGGCCGGTGGCGCCGTCGGAGGAGTCGGCGGAGATGCCGCGGGAATAAACCATGCCGCGGATTTCGCCGAGGGAGCTGTTGACGAAGACGCCGGCGACGTTGGCGAGCATCTCGTCGGCGCTGAGCGCGACCTGCTCGGCGAGCATGTCGGCGGTCAGCGTGGAGATGGCGGTGGTGGCCTTCTTGGCCTCGGTGGCGTTGAAGACACCGGTGACGACGAATTCCTCGAGCTTCAGGGCGTCGCCGGTCTTCGGGGCCGCCGTGGCGGAGGCCGGGGAAACAGTCTGGGCGAGGGCGGTCGACGCCGCGAACGCGGCGAGGGCAAGACCGGGCAGACGGACGGAGGCGGGGGAGAAGACGGCGCGACGGCGCGACGGAGCGACGGCGAGCGGGAAGCGCCGGGCGGGATGCTGCTGGTTGGGCATGGGGCGTGACGGGGTTGGGGAAACGGGCGGCGCCGCGGCGGCGCTCAGAAGCGGCCGTTGATGCCGGCGGTGACGGTGGTGCCGTTGATGATCGTATTCTGCATCTGGTTACGGACGCCGCGGTAGAAGGCCTGGGGCTCGTTGAAGAGGTTGGCGACATCGAGGGTGATCTGCAGCGACGGACGGACCTGGTAGGCGACGCCGACGTTCACGCTCTCGTATTTGAAGCGGTAGAGATTCCGGCCGACGCTGGCGGCGGTGTAGCTGGTGATGTAGTCGCCGGTGAAGTTGTAGAGCAGGCGCGTGCTGAACTTCTTGTAGCGCCACGAGAGGCTGGCGTTGCCGGTGCGCGGAATGAAGCCGGCGACCTGATCGGTGGTGAGGCTGGCGTTGCCGCCGAAATTGCCGTGCGTGTCGATGACGGTGAGGTTGGCGGAAGCGCCGAGGCCCTTGAGCAGGCCGGGAAGAAACGTGAACTGCTGCTGGTAGGCGAACTCCCAGCCCTGGACGATGGCGGTGCCGGCGTTGGAAGCGGTGAGGCGGGTGAAGCCGGCGTATTCGCCGTTGAAGCCGTTGTCGTTGCCGGTGGCGATGGTGCCGGAGGCGATGCCGGAGACGATGTAGTCCTTGATCGTCTTGTGGAACCAGGAGACGGAGAAATTGCCGACGGGTTCGAAGTAATACTCGAGGGCGGCGTCCCAGGTGGCGGCGTCCTGCGGGAGGAGGGAGGGGTTGTTGACCGTGAGGGTCTGGTTGGTCTCGTTGATCGTCTCGTTCGGGAGGGCGTTGTTGAGGGCGGGTCGGCCGAAGGACGTGGACCAGCTGAGGCGGGCCTTGAGGTTGGCCGAGACGTCGTGGCTGAGGTGGACGCTCGGGAAGGACTTGGTGTAACCGCCGCTGAGATTGCGCTGGGTGCCGGCGTAGTCGCGGGTGGCGGAGCCGACGGGGTCGGCGGCCTGCTGTGCGGCGGTGCTGCCGGTGCGGGCGCGGACCCAGCCCCAGGAGGAGGTCTCGGTTTTCTCGGTGCGGACGCCGGTGAGCCAGCCCGTGCGGCCGATGCGGCCCTGGGCCATCAGGTAACCGGCGGTGATGGTCTCGGTGACGGCGCGGTTGGCGGTGTATTTGTTCTGCTCGCTGAAGTAGCGGTCTTCGCGCCAGAGCGCGGGCGTGACGGGCTCGCGGTCGGCGAAGAACTGGACGGGCTCCCAGTAGGGCATGCGGCGGCCGGTTTTGACGGCGTCGTAGGTGATGATCGACGGGTCGGCGGGGAGGGCGGCGGTGCCGGCGAAATTCCAGCGCCGGGCGAAGCTCTCGGCGGAGACGTAGCGTTCGCGCCAGACGGCGCCGGCCTTGACGGAGGCGGCGAAGCGGGTGGGCAAGGTGTAGCGGGCGTTGGCGCCGGCCTCCTTGATCATGTCGTCGTTCTGGAGGATCGAATTGGTGTAGGTGGTCGGCCGGTAGTTGGCGGGGTTGGTGAAGTCGGGCCCCTCGGTCTGGGTGAAGCGCGGGTGGAGATCGGAGGCGGTGCGGTCGAGCTCCCAGCCGACGCCGGTGAGGCGGTTGACCAGAATGCCGCCGCGGCCGCCGCCGCCGCCGTTGATGTTGGTCTGGGTGTAGCGGGCGTTCCAGTCGACGAAGAGCGGCCCGAAGGTGTGCTCGGCGCCGAGGTCGAAGCGGCGCATGCGGTTGAAGAAATTGCCGGGGCCGGTGGTGGTCTGGTCGATGGTGGAGCCGGGGGCGGCGCGCACGCGGGTGACGAGGTCGGTATAACCGGGGAGGATACCGGCGGTGGCGTTGGTGCCGGTGACGGGCAGCGCGGGATTGAAGACGGACTGGGTGGTGAAGGCGCGCAGCTCGTATTGGCGGCGGAAGGTCTCGACGGCGTCGTTGAGGATGACGTTGAAGGAGAGCTTGGTGGAGGGGGAGAGCCGGTAGTCGGCCTTGAAGTTGAGGGAGGCCTGCTTGCGGTTGTTGTAGTTGTCCCAGGTCCGGTAGTCCCAGAGGTAGGCGGGCTGGGCGGTGGTGTTCTGGAAATCGCGGACGGTGCGGAAGCCGCCGACGGCGTTTTCGGAGTAGAAGAGGTTGACGGAAACGCCGAGGTTGCGGTCGCCGCCGAGGACATCGAAGAGCTCCTGCCACTGGACGTTGAAGAGCGGATGGGCGCGGTGGTTCTCGCGGGTGGGCGTCTGTTCGGTGAACGACGGGGCGACGCGGACGCCGGCGCTATAGCTGAGGCGGCGCTTCTCGCGCATGGAGAGCGGGGAGCGGCTCTTGAGGTTGATGGTGCCGCCGATGGAGCCGGCTTCCTTGTCGGGGGTGTGGCCCTTGGTGAGTTCCATCTGGTCGAACATCGTGCCGGTGAGGTTGTTGATGTTCGTGCCGCGGGTGAGGGCGCCTTGGCTGGTCATGGGGGCGCCGTCGAGGGTGATGGAGTTCAAGCCGGGACCGATGCCGCGGATGGTGAAGCCGTCGATGAGGCCCTCGTCGGAGGGATTGCCGGCGACGCCCGGCAGGCGGATGGCGACCTCGCCGGCGTTCATGTTGGGCAGATTCCCGTAGGAATCCATGGCGACGATGCTCTTGAGGTTCTCGGCGTTGCGCTGGGCGGTGATGGCGGCGGCGCCGCCCTCGCGCTCGCCGGTGACCTTGAAGGCCTCCAGCTGGTAAATGCCGGCGGTGAGATCGAAAGCGCGGACGACGCGCTGGCCGGCGGCGACGGCGACGGTGGCGCGGAGGGAGTCGAGGCCGAGGTAGGAGGCGACAACCTCGTGGGTGCCGGCCGGGACGGCGGGCAGCGTGTAGGCGCCGGTGAGGTCGGTGAGGGCGACGAGGCCGAGGGCGGGAATCTCGACGCGGGCGCCCTCGAGCAAATTGCCGGTGGCGAGGTTGCTGACGGTGCCGGCGACGGTGCCGGTGGCATCGGCGGCGCGGGCCCCGAGGGCGGCGAGGCACACGGTGGCGGCGGCGAGCACGCGCCGCAGGCGGCGGGCAAACGGGAATGAGAGGGAGCGGAGCATAGGAAGAATTGGAAGACGTGCGAGAGGCGGAAGACGCGGAGGACGGGACGCGCCGGATCAGAAGCGGCCGTTGAGGCCGATGGTGATCGTCGTGCCGGGGTAGTTGAAGTATTCGACGTTGTCGGTGACGCCGCGGTAGCGCTTCTGCGGGACGTTGGTGAGGTTATCGATGTCGAGCGTGACGCCCAGGGAGGGGCGGAGCTGGTAGGAGAAGCCGACGTTGGTGAGCGTGCGGGAGAGGCGGTAGAGGTTGCGCGCGGCCGAGTTGGCGTTGTAGGCGGTGAGGAAGGTGCTGGCGTAGTTGACGACAATGCGGGTG
>JACCDS011260615.1_pt1 | contig 13795 bp, 15 predicted proteins | sample 7446441 | NCBI WGS metagenome assembly JACCDS01 (sample SAMN15323445, study PRJNA562643) | freshwater metagenome | isolation source: river surface water | place: USA:Blue River Watershed | collected 2017-08-17 | reverse complement strand
AGATGATCTTCTCGCTGATCCGCCAGATGTTCCGCTTCGCCGTCGACCGCGACATCATCGAAGCCGACCCCACGGCGGCTATCCGAAAAGCCAAGATCGGCGGCAAGGACACCGAGCGCGATCGCGTGCTGAGCGAAGACGAGATTCGCAGCCTGCACCGGCAAGTTCCTTCGGCCGGTCTCCTGCACACCACGGAAGCCGCGCTCTGGCTGGCGTTTGCCACCGGCTGCCGCATCGGCGAACTGCTGCGCGCCGAGTGGCGGCATGTCCGGCTCGATTCCGGCGAATGGTTCATCCCTGCCGACAACAGCAAGAACGGTCGCCCCCACACCATCTACCTGTCCGAGTTCGCCGCCCGCCACTTCCAGGCGCTACAAGCGATCAACGGGGCCAGCAAATGGTGTTTCCCTAATCGCGACGATAGCGACAACGTCTGCGTCAAGACCGTCACCAAGCAACTCGGCGACCGCCAGCGTGGCGATGCCACGCCGATGTCGAGGCGCTCACCCTACACGGATGCACTCACCTTACCCGGCGGCAAATGGACGCCCCACGACCTGCGTCGCACGGCCGCCACCCTGATGACCGCGTTGGGCGTTCTTCCTGAAGTTGCAGACAAGTGCCTCAACCACGCGGAAGAAAGTCGAGTTAAGCGTACATATCAGCGGTACACGTACGAGATGGAGAAAAAAGAAGCGTGGAGACTGCTTGGGGAGAGACTAGATTTTTTGACGCGGGGTGATAGTACCGTGAATAGCTTTTAAATTTCGACACCAAAGTGTAGGGCGTAATCTTTTAATTAATATCTTTGCGGGTGGTTAACTTACGCTTACTGGAGGAGTAGGGTGGATCGAAATGAAAAAAAAGCCACTACCCAAGATCCCTAAAATTCTTCAAGATGAATTGATCGCAGCTATTGATCAAGCAATCAGTGATTTTGGGGTGGAAAATCTCGATGAATATCTTCAATGGCGCACCAAACTATCGCCGCTACAGAGGTATATATGCGAACACGGCATTAGTGGAAAAACATCGATCGACTCAATAGGTATGCTTGAGCGAGCGCTCGAAAAATTTCGAAAATACAGGAACAATGGAGCGGACGACTACATATCCTCTGCTGTCGAGAGCCGATTGGCTAAGCTCCGCTCGAGTCAACGCGTTCGACGGCGAAATGATTTTGGCGCCGGTTACATTGATATTGCCGAGCGAAAGAGAACAGTCATCGAGATCGCAACCAGAGCGAACTACAAAGACTCGAGTGACAAAGCAAGTATCGTCAATTTGATCGCGGATCAATTAACCGCTAATGGGCAATCCCTCAGCGCTCCGCAGATCAGACGGATACTCAGCGATGCCGGATTAACAAGAAAAAATAAACGTCGAACCTAGAATTCTCATAGCCGTTAATGCGTATTTGCTCTTTCAGACTTTGAGCCATGCTCCGGGCGGTTCCGGAGCGCTTTATCTTCTTCAAGGAAAGCAAAAATGGCCACTCAACACCTCCAGGCAGCACTCACTATCCTACGGCGCAAGCAAGTCGAGATACGCACTGGCCTCTCACGCTCCACTATATATTCGAAAATCAAAAGCGAACGCCTTGGTGAGCATGACCCGACCTTCCCAAAACCAATCAAGCTTGGCGGAAAAGCGGTCGGCTGGATTGAATCCGAAATAGAGGCTTGGATCAACGCCCAGATTCAGAAGAGCCGCAAGGCCTGAGGGGGTGGACATGATCAAAGAGAAAAAAGCCGCGACGGCTGGCACCGTAGCGGCTTCGAATACTGCATGTTCAAGACCAGATCGTAGCATCCGCATTTTTGCGATGCCAGAAAAAGCTCACACAGCCTTGGGGGTGGCTAATTCCAACTGCCTTGGCAAAATTGGTGTTTCCCGTGGGAGATCTCAGCCATGACTGACCCCATCCAACAGCTCCGCACAGCGATGGCTGCGCGAAACATTATCCCGCCTGATGATCTGATTCCTGATGGTCGTATTCACCGCTGCGATACCGAGGGCAAGAATGGCAAGGGCGATGCGGCCTATCTGCTACACATTGACGGCATCCCGGCTGGCGGTTTTGAAAATCACCGCGACGGGCTGGGCTGGGAGAACTGGCGCGCCGACACAGGCCGTATCCTGTCGCCCTCCGAGGAAGCTGCTTACCGGAAAAGCATTGCCGCGGCCCGGCACGAGCGAGAGATCGACGAGGCTAATCGCAGGCAACAGGCACAGCACGCTGCGCAAAAGCTATGGCAGGCAGCCAGCCCCTGTACCAATCACCCGTACCTGGCCGCCAAGAGCATTGACGCTCATGGCCTGCGCCAGCAGGGAGATGTGCTGCTAATCCCGATGCGCGATGACTCCGGCACCTTACATTCGCTGCAAACTATCGAAGCCGGCGGCAAAAAGCGATTTCTTGCAAGCGGCCGTACGGCAGGCTGTTATTTCGGCATCGGCAAGCCTGACGGAGTGCTGTGCATTGTTGAAGGTTTCGCCACCGGTGCAAGCGTTCATGAAGCCACTGGGCACGCTGTAGCCGTGGCCTTCACTGCCGGAAACCTGTTGACCGTTGCCCAGGCAATGCGCGTCAAGTTCCCTAGCATGACGATCATCCTATGCGCTGACGATGACAATGCCACACCGGGCAACCCGGGACTGACGCGGGCAATCATCGCCGCCCGCTCGATCGACGGACTACTGGCCGTGCCGGAGTTCGGGGACAAACGCCTGCTCGGGGACACGGACTTCAATGACCTGCACCACCGGCAGGGGCTGGAAGCCGTCAGACGAGACATCGGGGCCGCAAAACCTGCTCCCGATACAGAACCCTCAGCGGCAGGTAAAAATGCCACAGCGGGCAAAGATACGCCTTCCCGTGACTATGCCCGTTCGGTCGAATTGATCCGCGCCAGCGACGTTAAACCCGAGGCTATTGCATGGATTTGGAAAGGATGGCTGGCAGAGGGAAAGTTACACGTGCTCGGCGGAGCACCCGGCACCGGCAAAACCACTATCAGCATGGCACTTGCCGCTACTGTCACTACTGGTGGTATCTGGCCGGATGGCAGCAAAGCGCCCGTCGGGAATGTCGTGATTTGGAGTGGTGAGGATGATCCGAAAGACACTCTTACACCGCGCCTTCTGCTGTCGGGTGCAGACACGTGCCGAGTCTACTTCATCAGTGGAGTTCAGCAAGGCGGCGAACATCACACATTCGACCCATCAAGGGATATGGAGCCGCTGCGCCAAAAGCTTGCGGAAATCGGTAACGTGCGCTTGTTGATTGTCGATCCGATCGTATCAGCGATAGCTGGCGACTCTCACAAGAACGCAGAGGTGCGGCGCGGGCTACAGCCATTGGTGGATCTGGCCGCCTCGATGCGCTGCGCGCTGCTGGGCGTGACTCACTTCTCTAAAGGCACCGGAGGGCGGGAGCCGGTCGAGCGACTGACCGGAAGCCTCGCCTTCGGCGCGCTGGCGCGCGTCGTGCTGGTGGCCGCCAAGCAGCAGGAAGAAGGACAGGACGGGCGCACCGTGCGGCTGCTCTGCCGTGCCAAGTCCAATATCGGGCCGGATGCAGGCGGTTTTGAGTATGACTTGCATCAGTCCGAATTAAAGACCCACCCCGGCATATTCGCTTCATCTGTCCTATGGGGTAATGCAGTGGATGGAACCGCGCGTGAGTTGCTGGCTGAAGCCGACGCCACCGACGACGATGGCGACGGCAGAACTCTGAGCGAGGCCAAAAAATTCCTGATTGACCTGCTGACCGATGGGCCACTACGGGCAGGGGAAATTTTCAAGGATGCCGATCAAGCTGGGCACACCAAACGCAGTATCCAGCGGGCTGCCAGCGCCCTAAAAGTTGATAAGCGAAAAGATGGCATGAAGGGTGGCTGGTTTTGGAGACTGCCTCCGAAGGTGCCAAATTCTCCCGAAGGTGCCAAACAAAATTATTTGGCACCTTCGACACCTTCGGTGGCACCTTCAATCGTGGAGATCGAAATATGACCCCGGCGGACGTGATCCGCGTTGCCCGATCAAGCGGGATTTTGATTTCGCTTACATCGTCAGGGACCATAAAAGCCACCGGGGACGAGTCTTCCATCCGACACTGGCTTGACCTAATCCGCCTCCATCGGCAGGCCATCATTGGCGCGCTTCGGCACGAGCTCGACCGCTTCCGCTTTGATCTGTTTGACAAAGAGACAACGGCGGGCCATCTGGCGCGAGAGCGGCAGCGGGTAAACAACATGGCATGGGAGTTCATGCAAGCGGATGGAATGAGTTTTAACGAGGCAATGCAGGCGGCAGCAGCAATCGCAGCCATATGTCCACCCGCCCCTTGCGAAGCTAGCTATACGAACGCTCTGACGCTTTGGGCAGAGCTGGCCGCAAGTTAAGAAGTATTGATTCGCGTGAGGCTATTCCCACTGCGTTGGTTAATGTATCGAGCCGCAATTTCGCCAAAAGAGTTCTTTTTTCAGTTATTTCGGAATGAGAGGCAAATATGTCTAATCCTAAGCATTCTTCGCAAAAATCTAACGGTAGAGGCCGACCTTCAATTTATTCCAATGAATTAGCAGATAAGATCTGCACTCGAATAGCTTTCGGTGAAAGCGTTAGGAAAATTTGCGCATCAGAAGACATGCCTAACGAGGAAACGATTTACCGCTGGGTTATCAATATTGAGGATTTTTCCAAGAAGTATCGTTTGGCAAGGGAAATGCAGCAAGAACGACACCTCGATGAGCTTATTGAGATTGCAGACGATCCCCCGCCATTAACACCCATGGGGACAACTGACTCGGGGGCGGTTCAGCACGCGCGGCTTCGTATCGACACCCGTAAATGGGCAATGGCGCGCTTGTCGCCTAAAAAATACGGCGAAAAGCTGGATATGAACCATGGGGTACAGCCGGAAGATCCGCTGGCCAGCCTGATCCGGCGTATTTCCGGCAGTGGCCTACCGGTGGTGAAGGAAGCGTCTGAGTAACGGCGTAACCCCTTTGGGGATAATTTCTGTTTGTGGTGGCCTCGGGGGCGGTCACCAATCGTCTTGCAGGATCAGGAGATCTGATCTTCCCGTAGCGACCGAAGGATCTCACTCTGAAGCGCATTCACCTCGTTGAACAGCGCCGCTCCCTTGCTCACCACCTCGTCCTTTTCGGGCTCGCCCGGCGGGAACAGGTACGTCTCCCGCACCATCTCCCACGCTTCCTGATTGCTGTACCCGGCTTCCTCTAGCTCGCTCATTTCACGGTGCGTCTGCTCGGCCGCTTCTTTAAGCGCCTTGCTCAGATTCCCCGTCTGGTTCAAGTCCCGATAGTAGGTCGGTCTGTACTCCTTCCAATGTTCGCGCGCTTGGCTGATCCAATGGTTCAGGTTCAATCGAATTCTCCTCTGATCGTCGCAAATCATCGTAAGTGTGGCCGGAGGCTAGCCTGAATTTTTTTCCCGACTCTAGGAAAGGGGTTAGACAGTTCAAGGCGATCAGATCTTTCATCGGTTAAGCGATTCTGTATATCAAAACGGAACCGATTAGGAAGCCAATAGATCCGATTATCGAGATGCTCCCAGTTAGGGATCCCAGCAACCTTGGAACTATAGCCGGGCCAACGAATGACGCTGAAATAAACAAGATCAACATGAGCCACGACGACTTATGGAAATATGCTGACCCAGTAATGAACGCGAAGCCTGTGATCATCACCCCAAGGAACACAATGGACGTATATCCCTTCGTATACAGGCTTCCTTGCGGCCAGCTATTTTGCGAGGCAAGGACTGGATAAGCAGCGACACTGCCTGCAAAGGCGGCGGATAGCAATAGGCAAATTTCAAAGACAGCCATTTTGAAGTTCCGCTGCTGTGCAGTAATACCTAATTAGGTTACTTTCGACGGTCTTCGATCACAGTGTTTGGAGCTGTCCGAATATCGGGACGCTGATATTCACGGTCCTGTTGGTCAAGGCACCGAAATGTAACTGTGATGGTCGTGTCTATATCCATCCTCGTTCTCTCCGACTTTTCGTGGATCATTTGAAATTGCTTGCCATCTTTATTACATTTGTCTTTCCCTGCCAAATAGGCCTTTTCTCGAGCTGAGGATGCTGACGCCATACCGTCAGCGGTAGAGGAAACCGAGTACGTATCGCGCCCAACCTCTAATACCGAGCTGGTAGCCACGCACCCCGTCAGTGGGATGCTCAGTATTACGCTTATCAAGAAGACCTTTAGAGGCATCACCATTCCTTAATAGATATGAAATATTGAATATATTTGGGTATTCTATCCCGTGGGTTTTAATCCGTCAATTTTGGACTATTGGTGGATGGCCAAGCCGTCTCCAATACATGCCGGATCACCTGCCCTCGTTGCGATCGGCAATGCGATACGCGCCGTTCGTAAGACTCAAGAATTGTCTCAAGAGGAGTTGGCACTTGCCTGTGAGTTAGACCGCTCTTACGTCGGCGGAATTGAACGTGGTGAGCACAATCTCACCGTGCTTAATTTGATAAAAATTGCGTCGACTTTAAACATTTCCGGAGCAGACTTGCTCAAGCAAGCAAAGGTCTGAGGGTCGCGCTGTGCCCTGGACAATTTCCATGAATCCCGGTTCAAATCATTGATTGATTTGGGTATCTGGCTCTGATTGAAGGTGCGAGTAGAGCTTCGGTGGCCGGCCGTAAGCATGAGCGAATGCGTTCAATCTATGCGCCACGGCTCGGATCAATGAGTACTTCGGTCACCTACTTGCTCGGCGATGCCGTTCGACGTTGAATAGCGCCACATCCCCACAATCGGTTCCAACCACGAGAGTAGCGTGCTGGTCATGGTTGTGGCCGGGCTCTGCAAAAACTACTGCAAAAGTGTAAGCAGTACAACTCTCGCTGGACGCGCTGGGCATCGTCTTGATCAGCAGCAGTGTCGTTAGGCGTAGCTTGGCTGCGTACAGCGCTTACAAGACCGGATCAGGCTGGCAGATAGGGATTCAGGTTGTCGCGTTGATCGGCGCTCAAGTGCCACTGGTGTCGATGCATCACGCTCAGTAAGCCGCGATCCTTTCTGCCGAACGGATCTTGTTTCCGCCACAGCTTCAGGAAGTGATGTGGTTCACCAGCCGGAACATTGAAGCGGTCGGCCACGATGGTCGCATTGGGGAAGTATTTGCGACCGACCTGGAGGTTTGTCCCGGACAGATATAGCGAACGATGTGCTGCCATTACTCATCGAGGCGGCGCGGCCATTTCGGCGCGCCCTGGCCAAGGCAGACATGAAGGTCGGTTATCCGGCATCGGACATTGTCCCGGTCAACAACATGGCGCGGGAGTTTAAGCAGACCGATGGGTTGAACTTTGAGCTGGCGATAAAGGCGGAGGCCGAAATTACCGCTATCTGTCCACCAATGTCCAGCGAGCCTACCGACGTGGCGCCATTGGATGGCTTCGGGATCGTGGCCGAAGTGGTCGTCGGCCAGTTGCGGGGGGAAGTCGGCCGGGCCAATTTAATTTGGATGGTAGTAGCGCGGACGAGATGGGCGTCGATGGCTTGGTCATCGTGGGGCTCATTGGTTGGTGGATGACGCCACCATTCACGCGCTGAACGATCAAGAAGCCAAGCTGATCCACTGCCTATAGTTGTGCCACATTGATATACTTCTGCTCATATGATTCAACCATCAGGTGACTTTCGATGAAACGCTGCGTTGTGGGTGTCCGGCGCGCAGATGCACCGGTCGCAGAAGGCCATGGGCGCTTCGCCCCGACTGTCTGGTTTCCGTCCATGGCCACCATGGCGGCCGTGCTGTCGGAAGACAACCGAGCCATGCTGCGTTTGATCCATGAGCGCAAGCCGAAGTCACTGACGGAGCTGGCTGAACTGACCGGACGACAGGTGCCCAACCTGTCACGCACGCTGCGCATGATGGAAGGCTACGGCTTGGTAACGATTGAGAAGAACGCCCGCGAAACGCAGCCCATTGCACTAGCCACGGAATTTTTGGTTGTGCTGGATTGATCGCAATCACAGGACATGGCCACGGCCCCAATAGATACGGAACGAGCGAATGAATACAGAAACCCACCGCCAGCTTGCCAATGACATTTGGAGCATCTGCAACCTGCTGCGCGGGCCGTACAAACGCAACGAATACCGCAAAGTCATTTTGCCGCTGACCGTCTTGCGCCGTTTCGATTGCCTGCTGGCCCCCACCAAGACCCAGGCACTGGAAACTTTCAACCAATGCAAAGGCAAGCCCGAAAGCATCATCCGTAGCGTGATGCAGTCGGCCACGGGTTATCCGTTCTACAACCTCTCCAAGCTGGAACTGTCTCCCTCACAAAAGGGGCGTAACTCTCTGCTGGACGACCCCAGCAACCTCGCTCCCAACCTCAACAGCTACATCAACGGCTACTCGCCCAACATCCGTGCCACCTTTGATCACTTCAAGTTCGGTGAGCAAATCAGCAAGATGGCCGAGAAGAACCTGCTGTTTCAGGTCATCCAGAAGTTCGCTACCTTCGATCTGAGCTTTTCCGGCTTGTCTGCCGACCAGGCGGCCATGCAAATGGGTTATGTGTTCGAAGAGCTAATCCGGATCGGCGCGGAACAATCCAACGAAGAAGCGGGGGAGCACTTCACGCCGCGCGAAGTCATCAAGTTGATGGTCAACCTGCTGCTCACGCCGGAACAAGACCTGCGCCGCAGCCACGTGGTCAAAACCATCTACGACCCAGCCTGTGGTACGGGCGGGATGCTATCGGTGGCCGAAAAATACATCCGTGACCTGAACAGCGAGGCTAATCCCTTGCTCTACGGGCAGGACTGGAATGACGAAGCCTGGGCCGTCTGCCGCTCGGACATGCTCATCAAAGGCGAGGATGCCGACAATATCGCGCTGGGCGACACCTTCACCAAGGACGCCCATGCCCGCGACGAGCAGGGCCAGAAACGCAGTTTCGATTACATGCTGGCCAATCCGCCCTTCGGTGTGGAGTGGAAGCAGCAACAACGCTACATCGAGCACGAGCGCGACACCCTGGGTTATCAGGGCCGTTTCGGCGCAGGTACACCCCGTATCAACGACGGCGCGCTGCTGTTCCTGCAACACATGATCGACAAGATGCGCCCGGCTTCAGAAGGCGGCAGCCGCATCGGTATCGTGTTCAATGGCTCACCCTTGTTTACAGGTGATGCTGGTGGTGGCGAATCAGAGATCCGTCGCTGGATCATCGAGAACGACTGGCTCGAAGCTGTGGTCGCGCTACCCGACCAGCTCTTCTACAACACCGGCATCAGCACCTATATCTGGGTGCTGACCAACCACAAAGAAGCGCACCGCAAGGGCAAGGTGCAACTCATCGACGCCCGCAACCACTGGGTGCCAATGGAGAAGAGCCTTGGCAACAAGCGCCGCCGCATTGGGGACCCCAGCGATAAGCCAAAAGACCCCGACTACATTGGCGACATCACCGGCCTGCACGGTCAGTTTCACGAAGGCGCTAGCCGCTGGGTGCTATTCGATAAGGATGGCAAGGTCGTCACCGTCACCAGCACGGCCCCTGCGGGCGATGCGCCTGAAGGCCAGCAATGGAAGCAACTCGTGGTCAGCAAGGTGTTCGACAACGAGGATTTTGGCTATCACAAGATCACCGTCGAACGCCCCTTGCGTCTGAACTTCCACGCCACGCCAGAACGGCTGGCCCGTCTGGAGGACGAAACTGCGTTCAAAAACCTGGCCATCAGCACCAAGAAGGACGAAACCGCGCGCCTGATCGACATCGCCGCTGGTGAGCAGCGCCGGCAGCAAATCCGCGACCTGCTGGCCGAATTTGCCAAGCGCCACCCTGAGCAGATCAACGACCGCAAGGTGTTTCTGGATCGCCTTAAGCCCGTAGACCGTGAGCTCAACGTGCGTCTCTCTGCGTCGGAGCTCAAGGCCGTAGTCAGCGCCCTCTCGGAACGAGATGAAACTGCCGAAATCTGCCGCAACCGCGATGGTGAAGCCGAGCCGGATGCTGAGCTGCGCGACACCGAAAACGTGCCGTTGAAGGAGAGCATCCAGGCCTACTTCGAGCGCGAGGTGTTGCCCCACGTGCCGGATGCGTGGGTCGACCACAGCAAGACCAAGATCGGCTACGAAATCCCGCTCAACCGTCACTTCTACCTCTACGAGCCACCGCGCGAGCTGGCTGTAATTGAGGCCGAAATCAAGGCCCTGGAAGCCGACATCGTGCGCCTGCTGGGCGAGGTCACGACATGATGGCGCGCCCGCTTGGTCACATCCGCGTTCCGGCGGCCCGTTTCTTACTGGCGCAAGGCGATGCTTTTGCGTATAATTGTGCTCAACAACACCCCCCACGCCTCTCTACGATGCGCACCATGGGGGGTTACTTTTTTCCGGGGGCGGAAAAATGAAGTTCAACAAGCCCCCGCTCACCCACGAGCAGCAGCTCGACCAGTTGATCCAGCGCGGCTTGGCCTGCGCAGATCGCGCCGAAGCGCTTCACTACCTCTGGCACCTCAACTACTACCGGCTGGGGGCCTACTGGCTGCCTTTCGAGGCGGACCACGCCAGCCATGCCTTCAAGCCCGGCACCCGTTTCGCCGATGTCCTGAACCTATATGTGTTCGACCGCGAATTGCGCCTGCTGGTGCTGGATGCCATCGAGCGCGTCGAAGTCTCCGTGCGCACAGGCTGGGCTTACACCCTCGCGCACCGCTACGGCCCTCACGCGCACCTGGACGCCAACCTGTTCAAGAAGCCCGCCCGCAATTGGGACTACAGCCAGCAAAGCCAGAAGCTGGAAACCGAGGCCCGCAAGAGCCACGAAACCTTTCTGCAGCACCACTACCAGAAGTACGACGAACCCTTGCCGCCACTGTGGGCGGTGGTTGAAATCATGACGCTGGGCCAGTTGTCCAAGTGGTATGGCAATCTGCGCCACGGCGCTGATCGCAACGCTGTGGCGCATCGCTATGACATGGACGAAACCAATCTCACGTCTTTTCTGCACCACCTCAGCGTCATCCGCAATTTCTGCGCACACCACAGCCGCCTGTGGAATCGTGAATTTACCTTCACCTTCCGTTTGCCCAGCCATCGCCCGCCCGCGATGGTGGCCAGTCTGAACCAGCAGGACTCCCGGCGTCTGTACAACACGCTGACCGTGCTGGCTTGGCTGCTCGATAGCATCAGCCCTCAGCACCACTGGAAACAGCGCCTGAAAACTCTGTTGGCACAACACACCATTGATCTGCAGCGCATGGGCTTCCCTGCAGGCTGGGAGCAGAGAGCGATCTGGCAGGAGAACACACCATGAACCAGGAATTCCTGCGCCCACGCCTCGTGGGCAGGCGCTTTGATGAGCACACCCTGCCGCTGGACATCCTCAAGGATTTTTCCGCGCTGGAAGAAATGCTGATCGAAGTGGCCAAGCGCCAGTACCTTGCCGCGCACCCCGACCGCCAGCGTACCCCGAAGGGCTTCACCAAGGGGCTGGAACTGCACCTGACAGCGGTGGAACAGGGCAGCGCCATTCCAGTGATTGCCCTGGCCTTCGCTACGCTGTTTCCATCGGCGGATGCCGACTACTTTGACCAAGCTAGGGATCAGATCGTCGAAGCTATCGCCGCCGCCGAACATGGTCAGCAGCCCGCCCTGCCGCCCGAGCTGCTGCGCTATTTCGACCGCTTCGGTCGCGGCCTGCACGAAGGCGAGGCCATGGAGTTTTCCCGCAGCAACGGGCAGACCGCTTCGCTGACACCTGCAACGCGGGAGCGCTTGCTACGCGCCTCCCAGGCGGAAAGCTGGACCGAGGAAGTTACCCTCAAGGGCCGTATTCCTGAAGTCGATCAGGCCGATCACGGCTTTGAACTGGAACTTCGTAATGGCACCAAGCTCAAAGCGCCGTTGCTTGAAGCACACCGCAAAACCGTGCTGGAAGCTGCAGTCGGCTACCGAACCGGCGTCACCGTCGCCATCAAGGGAGTAATCCAGCGTGATCGCGCCGACCGTCCCAAGTGTTTCGAATCGGTTGAACACGTTACGCCGCTGGACCCACTAGACATCGAAACCCGCCTTGAGGAACTGGCACTGCTGCAAGACGGCTGGCTGGACGGCAAAGGGCGTGCGCTGGATCGAGCCTCCCTCATTCGTTTGGCGCAGGCTTTCGACGAACGTTTCGGTACAGATCTGCCTTTGCCACACATCTACCCCACGCCGGATGGTGGGGTGCAGGCCGAATGGACGTTAGGTCCTTGGGAGGTTTCACTGGAAGTCGCCCTGCCGAGTTTGGCTGCTGACTATCAGGCCGTCCACACGGCCAATGGTGAAACTCGTGAACAAGCGCTGTTGCTCGCTGCGGAAGATCGTTCGGGCTGGACAGCCCTGAATGATGCACTGGCCCAGTTGCAGGAGGCCAAGGCATGACGCCCGATACCCTGCTTCTGCGCCAGATTCACCCCAGTTTTATTCAGTATGGTCGCGTCACCTCGCAAGCCTTTCGCCCCACGCCCAAGGACGAATTTCTGCTGTCGGTAGACGACGGCGACCGCGTTAGCGCCGAAGCGTCCTGGCAACGCTTCATCGCCAACCCGGCCTGCAAGTCCGTCGGCGTGCAAGCCGTGTCGCATACGGAGTGCACCGCGCAGGCGCTCACCGTGATCGAGGACGGCAATCCTCACCCGGAGCATTGCTCGGTAGATTTCACGGCGTTTGATAAGAAGGCGATTGAGAAGAAATCCAAGCTGCTGCGTGCGCAAGCGGAAACGCGCGATTGGTTGTTCAGGGAGGCTGTGGCATGAAATACGCCACCTATAACGAATACAAACCCAGCCCGATGGCTTGGTTGGACCAGTTGCCGACGCACTGGAACGCGGCATCCCTACGCTGGATGTCGAAGCGCTACGCAGGTGGCACGCCAGATAAAGGCAATGAAGCCTACTGGGACGATGGTGACATTCCGTGGATCAACTCCGGTGCGGTGAATGATGGCTACATCACGCAGCCGTCTGAATTGATCACCCGCGAGGGCTTTGCCAACAGTAGCGCCAAGTGGATTCCGAAAGATGCTCTGGTCATGGCATTGGCGGGGCAAGGCAAGACCAAGGGAATGGTGGCGCAGCTCGGCATCCCGATGACCTGCAACCAGTCGATGGCAGCGCTAATTCCTGACCATCGGTTCGCACCTCGTTACCTGTATTACTGGCTCACCGCCAACTACCAGAACATCCGCAATCTGGCCGGTGGCGAAGCGCGGGATGGCTTGAACCTGGAAATGCTGGGTTCAATCCCTTGTCCTGTGCCCCCGGTCGCTGAACAACAAACTATCGCCCGCTTCCTCGACGCCAAAACCGCGCAGATCGACGCGCTGGTGGCGCAGAAGCGGCAGTTGATCGACAAGCTCAAGGAAAAGCGGCAGGCGCTCATCGCCCGTACCGTCACCCGTGGTCTGCCCCCAGAAGCCGCCAAGGCAGCAGGGCTGGAGATGGATTCAGACTCAAAATGTTCAAAGGAAATTCATCCTCTCATAGGCAGTTTGCCAATGGGGTGGCGATCGCTGAAACTGCGGCGGGTTGCTACTGTTCAGGGTGGATATGCCTTCAAATCCGATGACTTCCAACAAGAGGGTATTCCTGTTGTTCGCATGAACTCATTGAAACGTTGTTACGCGCGGGGTAAAAATGAGCCACTTCGCGCGAAGTAAATCTGAGCCACTTTTTCGTAAAGTCGGATCTTTTTGCGTGAGATCCGAGTGCTACACAAGGAAGAGTGGATGGAAATTCATGT
>JACCDS010835618.1_pt1 | contig 13797 bp, 13 predicted proteins | sample 7446441 | NCBI WGS metagenome assembly JACCDS01 (sample SAMN15323445, study PRJNA562643) | freshwater metagenome | isolation source: river surface water | place: USA:Blue River Watershed | collected 2017-08-17 | reverse complement strand
GCCGCCAGCGTCAGCCCGCAGATGGCCGCGGCGGTGTGGCGGCTGGCGCCGGACCGCCCGGTATGACGCTCAGCGCAAGGTGCGGTTGAACAGCGCCAGCGTGCGCGCCCAGGCCTGCTGGGCGGCCGCGGCGTCGTAGCGCGGCGTGGTGTCGTTGTTGAAGCCGTGCTGCGTGCCGGGGTACTTGAAGGCCTCGAACTTCACGCCCGCGGCCTTCAGGGCCGCCTCATACGCCGGCCAGGCCGCGTTGATGCGTTCGTCGTTGTCGGCAAACACCAGGCTCAATTCGGCCTTGATGTTCGCGGCCTGATCGGCCGGCGCCGCCGCGCCATAGAAAGGCGCCCCGGCGCGCAGTTCGGGCACACGCGTGGCCAGGAAGTTGACCATGCCGCCGCCGTAGCAGAAGCCCACGGCACCCAGCTTGCCGTTGCCGCCGGGCACGGCACGCGCCCACGCGGCGGCGGCCAGGAAGTCCTCGCGCGTCTTGGGCTGCTCCAGCTTGGCGAAGAGCTCGCGCGCCTTGTCCTCGTCGCCCGGATAGCCGCCCAGCGGGAACAGCGCGTCCGGCGCCACGGCGATGAAGTTGTCCAGCGCCAGGCGGCGCGTGATGTCCTCGATGTGCGGGTTGAGGCCGCGGTTCTCGTGCACCACCAACACCACGGGCAAGGGGCCGCTGGCGGCAGCAGGCCGTGCCACGTAGGCCCGCACCTTGCCGTAGCCGGCGGGGGACGCAATCTCCACGAACTCGGTCTTCAGGCGCGCATCGCCCGGCGGCACCTTCTGCGCGCGGGCGAAGTCCGGGCTTAGCGCGGCCAGCAGGCCGGCGGTGGTCATGCCGGCGGCGGCGGCAAAGCGGCCGGCACGGTCCAGGAAACCGCGGCGGTCGATGTCGCCGTGCACGTACTGGTCGAACAGGCACCAGAGCTCGGGGTCGAAGTCAGCAGAGCGGTGTTCGGGAAAGTTCGGGCTCATGGCGGCTCCTGCTGGGCGAAGGACGCTCTTTTACAGGGGTGATGCCAGCCCGCGCAAACCCCGGGTCTTGGCTCGAAGTGGTTCCCGTATCGTTGCCCGCACACCGGCGGCCCAGGAGCCGCTGTATCCACGGAGACACTGCATGCTGCGCAAGAGCTTTCTGATCGGCGCCCTGTGCGCCACCGCCACCTTGGGCGCGCCCAGCGCCTTTGCCCAGGGCTTTCCCAACAAGCCCATACGCCTGGTGGTGACGTTCCCGCCGGGCGGTGCCCCCGACACGCTGGCGCGCATCTTTTCCGACAAGGCGCAGTTGGGCCAGAGCGTGGTCGTCGACAACGTGCCCGGCGCCGGCGGCAACATCGGTGCCGACAAGGTGGCCAAGTCGGCAGCCGACGGCTACTCCCTCGTCATGGCCACCGTGGGCACGCACAGCATCAACGGCAGCCTGTACAGCAAGATGCCCTACGACATGGTCAAGGACTTCGTGCCCGTGACCCACGTGGCCAGCACGCCCAACCTGCTGGTGGTGAACAACGACCTGCCGGTGAAGACCGTGGCCGAGCTCATCGCCTACCTGAAGGCCAACCCCAACAAGCTGAGCTTCGGCTCGCCGGGCATTGGCAGCTCGGTGCACGTGTCGGGCGAACTCTTCAAGTCCATGACCGGCACGACCATGCAGCACGTGCCCTACAAGGGCCGGCAGTTCGCCATCCCCGACCTGGTGGGCGGCAGCATCCACCTGATGTTCGACAACATGCCCTCGGCGTTGCCCATGGCCAAGGAGGGCAAGATCCGCGCGGTGGCGCAGACGGGGGCCAGGCGCAGCGCCGCGGCACCCGACGTGCCCACCGTGGCCGAGACCGTGCCCGGCTTCGAAGCCACCAGCTGGTTTGCGGTGTTCGCGCCGGCCGGCACGCCCAAGGACGTGGTGGCCAGGCTCAACGCCGAGTTCCAGCGCGTGTTCAAGCTGCCGGACGTGGTGGACAAGCTCAAGTCCCTGGGCCTGGAACCCTGGGTCACCACGCCGGAGGAGCTGGCGGCCTACCAGCAGAAGGAAATCGCCAAGTGGGCCAAGGTCGTCAAGGACTCTGGCGCCAAAGCTGATTGACCCAGGAGCACCTGACATGACCTCACGCCGCCACATCGTCCTGGGTGCTGCCGCCAGCATCGCCCTGCCCCGCCTGAGCTACGCGCAGGCCTTCCCCAACAAGCCCATCCGCTACATCTGCCCCTGGCCTGCGGGCGGCAGCACCGACGCGGTGATCCGCGCCATCGCCGAGAGCGCAGCCAAGAGCCTGGGCCAGCAGATCATCGTGGACAACAAGCCCGGTGCCGGCGGCATGCTGGGTGCCAACGAGTTGGTCAACGCCAAGCCCGACGGCTACACGCTGAGCCAGCTGCCGCACGGTGTGTTCCGCATCCCGCACATGCAGAAGGTGGCTTTCGACACGCTCAAGGACTTCACCTGGATCGCCTGCCTCACCGGCTACACCTTCGGCCTGGTGGTGCCGGCTGATGGGCCCATCAAGAGCATCGCCGACCTGGTGGCCTACGCCAAGGCCAACCCCGGCAAGTTCAGCTACGGCAGCACCGGCATCGGCACCAGCCCGCACCTGGCGGTGGAAGAGTTTGCGCAGCGCGCCGGCATCCAGCTGAACCACGTGCCCTTCAAGGGCAACGCCGACAACATGCAGGCCATCCTGGGCGGCCACACCATGGCTGCCAGCGACGCCACCGGCTGGGCGCCGCACGTGGACAGCGGCAAGCTGCGCCTCATTGCCACCTACGGCAGCAAGCGCACCAAGCGCTGGCCCACCGTGCCCACGCTCAACGAGCTGGGCTACAAGACGGTGAGCGATTCGCCCTTTGGCGTGTGCGGCCCCAAGGGCATGGATGCGGGCCTGACGCGCACCCTGCACGACGCCTTCAAAAAGACGCTGGACGACCCGGCCGTGATGGCCAGCTTCGACAAGTACGACCAGACGGTGATCTACATGAACACCGAGGACTACACCAAGTTCGCGCGCGACTCCTTTGCGTCGGAGAAGGCCACCATCGAGCGCCTGGGCATGGCGGCCAAGAGCTGAAGGCTAGCCGCCGGCCACCACGCGCACCTGGGCGCCGCCCAGCTGCACCAGGTCGCCCGCCCGCAGCTTGCGGCCGCGGCGCGTGTCCACCTCGCCGTTGACGCGCACCGCGCCGTCGGCGATCAGCACCTTGGCCTCGCCACCGCTGCCGGCCAGGCCGGTGGCCTTGAGCAGCGCGTCCAGGGTGATGTAGTCGCCACGCAGGGCCAGTTCGGTGGGGGTGCTCATGCAGAGATTCCTAGACGCCAGAGTGAGGTGACTTCGGCCGCGCGCGCCGCGTGCAGCGGGTCTTGTGCGTCCGCGGCCTTGCGGTGCGTGGGACGCGTGTCGATGCGGTCCAGCACACGCAGGCCCGCGGCTGCTATCCAGCCCAGCAAGTCGTCACGCGTGCGCAGGCCCAGGTGCTCGGCCAGGTCGGACAGGATCAGCCAGCCCTCGCCACCGGGCAGCAGGTGGTCGCGCAGGCCGCTGAGAAAGCCGCGCAGCATGCGGCTGTCTTCGTCGTACACCGCACGCTCCAGAGGCGCGCCCGGCCGTGCCGGCAGCCAGGGCGGGTTGCAGACCACCAGGCCGGCGCGGCCCGGCGGGAACAGGTCGGCCGCCAGCAGTTGCACCCGGCCAGCCAAACCCAGGCGCCGCAGGTTGTCGGCCGCGCAGGCCAGCGCGCGCGGGTCCAGGTCGGTGGCCACCACGCGTGGCACGCCGCGGCGGGCCAGCAACGCCGCCAGCACGCCGGTGCCGGTGCCGATGTCGAAAGCGCCCTCGGCGATGGGTGCCGGCAGCGGCGCCTGCATCACCAGGCCCAGGTACTCGCCCCGCACCGGCGAGAACACGCCGTAGTGCGGGTGGATGCGGTTGTCAGGCGCCGGCCCCAGGGCGGGCACGGGCACGCCTTTCCTGCGCCATTCAAAGGCGCTGACCAAGCCCAGCAGCTCGCGCAGGGCCAGCACGCAGGGCTCACCATCGGGCGGCCCCCAGGCCTGTTCGCAGGCGGCTCGCACGTCCGGCGCGCGGCGCTGCGCAATGCCGCGGTCGGGCTCCATCGGGATGAGCAACTGCGACAGCACACGCGCCCGCTGGCCCTGGGCCTGGCGGTGGCGGTGAAAGGCCGCGCCTGGCGCTTCGGGTGTCACAGGGGCCGCTACCTTGCGTGCCTTGCCGGCCTGGCGTGAAGGCACGCGGTCCACACGCCGCACCAGGGCGTCCAGCAGGTGGCGGGCGTTCTGGAAGTCCCCACGCCACAGCAGCGCCGTGCCTTCACAGGCCAGGCGGTAGGCGGCATCAGCGGGCATCGTGTCGTCCACGCAGACCACGCGCCGCGGCGGCGGGGCCGCCCGCTCGCTGCGCCAGCGGGCGCGTTGGGGCTGGCCCTGCTCGGTCCACTCGATGAAGGCCGGCGTGTCGGCAGGCAGGTTGTCGGGCATGCAGGAGGGTAACGCGTCGCGACACCCGCGGCGGCCGGGGGCTGCAGCCCAGGCGGTGCCGTTCAGTGCAGCGGCAGCGTGGCCGGCGCGCCGGGTGCCAGCACGGCAGGCGCCAGCGCACCGCGCTTGTCGACCCAGGCCTGCAACAGCTCCAGCGGCATGGGCTTGCTGAGGAAGTAGCCCTGGGCCTCGTCGCAGCCCAGGGCCCCCAGCAGCGCCAGGATGGCCGCGTTCTCCACCCCTTCGGCTACCACGCTGAGACCCAGGTTGTGCGCCAGGTCGATGGTGCTGCGCACGATGGTGGCGTCACCTTCCTCGCGCTCCATGGCCATGACGAAACTCTTGTCGATCTTCAGCTCCTGCACCGGCAGCCGGCGCAGGTAGGCCAACGAGGAATAGCCGGTGCCGAAGTCGTCGATGCTCAGCTTGTAGCCGCGCTGGTGAAGCCGGTTGAGCGTGGCCTCGGCGCGCTCGGGGTCGTCCATGATGGCGCTCTCGGTGATTTCCAGGCAGAAGCCCTCGGCGCGTGCGCCGTGGCGCAGCAGGATGGCCTCCAGCTTGTCGGGCAGCTCCAGGTCCATCAGGTCCCGTGTGCTCAGGTTGACGGACAGGCGCCGTATGCCCAGGGCCGTCAGCGCCGCCTGCTGGCGCGACGCCTCCTCGAAGATCCACAGCGTCAGCTGGCGCACGTAGCCGGTCTGTTCTGCGAAGGGGATGAACTCCATGGGCGGCACCAGCCCCCGCACCGGGTGCTGCCAGCGCACCAGCGCCTCGGCGCCCACCAGCGCGCCGCTGGCCACATCCACCTTGGGCTGCACGAAGAGGCGCAGCTCCTGGTTGTCCACCGCCTGGCGCAGTTCGGACAGCAGCGACAGCGTCTGGCCGCTGTTGCTGTCCAGGGACGGGTGGTACAGCCGGGCGCCGGCTGTCTGGCGCTTGGCCGCGTACATGGCCACCTCGGCGCGGCTGAGCAGGCTGTCGGCGTCCTGGGCGTGGTCGGGCCACACGGCGATGCCCTGGCCGGCGCTCAAGTCCACGCGCTGGTCGTCCAGTTGCAGCGGCTGCTCGAAGGCCGCGGTGATGCGCGCGGCCACCACCTGGGCCTGCTCGGCGTTGGCCCTGGGCAGCAGCAGCGCAAACTCGTCGCCGCCCAGCCGCGCCACCACGTCGCCCGGCCGCACGGCCTGCTGCAGGCGCTCGGCCACGCCTTGCAGCAGGCGGTCGCCAAAGGCATAACCCAGCACGTCGTTGACGTGCTTGAAGCGGTCCAGGTCCAGCATCACCACCGACAGGGGCTGCTGCGCAGCCGTGGCGGCATGCACGGCATCGCGGAACTGCAGCCGGTTGGGCAGGCCCGTCAGCCGGTCCCAGTAGGCCAGACGGCGGATGGCGCCCTGCTGCTCGGCGATGTTGCCGCGCATGGACTCGAAGGCCTTGGCCAGTTCGCCCACCTCATCCTGGCGCGACGTGTCGGCCAGCGGCGTGTCGTAGTCGCCGCGGCCCAACCGCTCACTGGCCTGCACCAACGTGGCCAGGGGGCGCGTCACCACGCGGGACGTCCAGACGCTGCCCAGGCCGAACAGCGCCAGGCCCAGCACGGTCAGCGCTGCCATGGTCAGCTGCAGCGCCTGGTACGGCGCCACCGCCTCGGCCAGCGAGCCGGACAGGCGCAGCACCGCGCGGCTGCCCGCGGCCTGTGCCCGGTCTTCCGACAAGCGCACGGTGCGCAGCAGCAACGGCTCGCCGTCGAGCTCGGTCATGCTGTCCTGCTCGGACACGGCCGCCAGCGCCTCCGGGTGCAGGCCCGGGTCCAGGCTGCTGTGCAGCAGGCGCGGCGGCCCCTGGGGGCCCTGCAGCAGCAGCGTGGCCTGCAGGCCCGTCACGGCGTGCAGGTCCTGCAGCACGGCGCGGTCCAGCTCAAAGCCCATCAGCACCCAGCCGATGACCACCGGCGCCTTCATGGGCACCATGACGAACTGGTGCGGGCGACCGCCCAGCACCGCGATCACCGTGCCGTGCTGCGCCAGGCGCGGCGCCAGCGCGGCCACGTCGGTGACCATGGCGTCCCGCTGCGCACGGCCAGCCACCGGCGCGTGGGCGCGCATCACCAGCCGCGTGTCCAGCAAGGCAGCCACGGAGGCCTCGATGCGCGCGCCCTGGTTTTCCAGCGCCGACGCGATGGTCTCCACGTCGTCGCTGCTCACGGCGTCGCGGAAGCCGTAGTCCGCGGCCAGCAGCGACGCGCCCTGCACCAGCTTGGCCGCGCGCTGCTCCAGCAGGCGGTTCCAGACCCGTTCGCCCACCGCCAGCTGCTCGGCCAGGCCGGCGCGTGCGTTGCGCTCGATGCCCTCGCGCAGCGCCAGGAAGGCCAAGGCCTGCAGCGTCAGCAGCAGCAGCAGCGACCACGCCACCAGGCGGCTGGACAGCCGCCAGGCGCGCGGGTGGCGCAGCTGGCCACGCAGGTTCAAGAACGCGCCTCCTGCAGTTGCACGGCGGCTTGGGCAGGCGCCTGCTCCACCTTCAGCGGCGCATCGGCCGCCGGCACGCCGGGCGGCAGCGACGCGTGCCAGGCCCGCAGCCGGTAGCTGCCCGGTGGCACGGCAGGCAGGGTCACGCGGCCGTCGGCGCCCGTCAGGGCGTGGTAGGGCGTCTCCACCACCACCACCCAGGCGGCCATGCTGTCGTGGATGTTGCAGCCCAGCACGGCAATGCCCGGCTGGTCGAACACCACCGGCGCGGCGGGCGTTCCCACGTAGAGCTTGATCTCGAACTTCTTGGTGGCCGAAAACGAATACACGTGGTGGCGCACGGAGTCCCGGTTGGGGAAGCTCACCGCCGTGCCCACCGGCACCACGCTCACCTGCGGCTGGAACTGGCGTGCTGCCTGGGCGATTTCCACCCCGGCAGCGGGCTTCAGCGCCGCGCGTGCTTCGCGCGACTCCAGGAACACCACGGCCTGCGGCAGCGGCTTGCCGGCGGCGTCGGTGACGCGCACCTCCACCGGGCCGGCGGCGGCGCAGGACGCTGCCGCCAGCAGCGTGGCGGCCAGGGCTCTCACGGGGCGATCGCCAGGCCCCACAGGCCCCGCCCGTCACCCACGGTGCCCAGCAGCGTGGCGCGGCCGGTGTCCAGGTCCACCGCATACAGCCGCGTGCGGCCGGCACTGCGCAGCGCGGCCAGTGCGGCATTGTTGGTGTCGGCGATGTCCAGCGACGCGTCTTCCAGCGCGCCGGTGCCCAGTTCGCCCACCACGGACAGCGTGCCCGTGTTGGGCGACACCACCGGCTGCACGCCTTCGCGCGAACCCTGGGTCAGCAGCCAGCCGTTGGCGATGTCGATGGCGTAGTTGGTGGTGAGCTTGTCGTCGCGCTTGTTGTAGGTGTAGCCGGCGCCGGCCACGCGAACCGGTGCGGCGCCTGGGCGAGGCGCGGGCAGTTGCAAGGCGGGGTCGGTGGCGGCCACGACACCGGTGTCGGGGTGCAGGCGCAGGTTCTGGCCGCTGTCGCTGGCCACGCGCACGCGGTCTGCCACGGGGTTGAAGTCGACGCCAAAGCGCTGGCCCTGCAGTGCGACCGGCGCGCCACTGCCCACCCGGGACAGCCGTGCGGTCGTGGTGTCCAGCGTGTAGAGACGGCCGCTGGCCGACAAGGCGTACAGCGCGCCACGCGCCACGCGAAAGTCCATGCCCACCAGCCGGTCGCCCGGCTCCAGGCCTTGCAGCGGCAGGCGTTGCTCCACCTGCTGCGGGCGGCCGGCATTGATGCGGATGAGCTCGGCCGCGTCGGTGACGGCATAGACGGTTTCAGGCCGCTGGCGCGGCCCGGGCTCGGGCACGGAAGCACATGCAGACAGCAGGCCCGCAGCCAGGACGGCCAGCCAGGCGGGAACAAGGGGTGATTTCATGTCAGAACAGGCTTGCGGAACAGGGCAGCCACTGGGCGGGTCAGGGCTGAGCGGCGACAGGCGGGCGTTCCCGCCCTTCCCGTCTGCGCTATCGGCCTTGCCTGGGCGAAGTTGAGCCTAGCCCGGCGCGTTCAGGGCCACAGCACCACGGCCCAGACCAGGACCGTGAAGATCAGGCACAACATCACCGCGGCGCTGCCAATGTCCTTGGCCCGGCCGATGAGCGGGTGGCGCTCCACCGTCACCGCGTCGCACACGGCCTCCACGGCCGAGTTGAGCAACTCCGCCACCAGCACCAGCAGCACGCTGCCCACCAGGGCCAGCGCCTGCCAGCGGCCAGGCGCGATGAAAGGCACCAGGGCCAGCATGGGCACGGCGAGGAACAGCTCCTGGCGGAAGGCGTGTTCGTGCCGCACGGCCGCGCGCAGCCCGGCCAGCGAATACCCCGCCGCCCGCGCAATGCGCTGCAGGCCGCCGCGGCTCTTGAACGCGGACTCGGTGGCTTCGGCAGGGCGGCGGGGTTCGGTCATGGGCGTGGCCCTTAAGGCGGGGCTCAGGTGGAGGGCGCAGATTGTCGCTCCGCCACCCCATCCCCCCACCTGCACAATCGCGGCCCATGTTTGAAGCCAGCAAGGCGCGCGAGCGCTTCACCCTGAACCTCACCGTCGAGCAGTTGCTGGCCCTGGCCAGCCTCTTCTGGGCGCTGTCAGCCAACCGCCTGTTCCTGCAGGCCGCCTTGAAGGACCGCGTGGCGTCGGAGCCCGCCACCTGGGGCTTTGCGGTGGCACTGCTGGTGATGCTGGGCGCGCTGCACTTCCTGCTGATGGCGCTGGTGAGCAACCGCTGGACGGTGAAGCCGCTGCTGGCGGTGCTGGTGGTGGGCACGGCCTTCGCCACGCACTTCATGCAGAGCTTCAGCGTCTACCTGGACCCCACCATGCTGCGCAACGTGCTGCGCACCGACGTGGCCGAGGCGCGTGAGCTCTTCGCCTGGCGGCTGATCCCGCACCTGCTGCTGTTTGCCGTGCTGCCGCTCTTGGTGCTGTGGCGGGTGCGCATCGTCAGGCGGCCCTGGCTGCGCGCGGCCGCGGTTCGCGTGGGCCTGCTGCTGCTGGCGGCGGCCGTGCTGGTGGGCGCGTTGCTGTCGGTGTTCCAGGCCTTCAGCTCGCTGATGCGCAACAACAAGGACATGCGCTACCTCATCACGCCGGCCAACTACGTGTGGTCGCTGGCGGCGGTGGCCACGGCCCAGGCCAAAGGCGCCGCCAAGCCGCGCGTGGCCATCGGCGAAGACGCCCAGCCCGGCCCGCGCATGGCCGCGCGCAGCAAGCCGCTGCTGGTGGTGATGGTGGTGGGCGAAACCGCCCGTGCGGCCAACTGGCAGTTGAACGGTTATGCCAAGGCCACCACGCCGGAACTGGCGCGGCTGGGCACGCCGCCGGTCATCAACTTCAAGGACGTCACCTCCTGCGGCACCAACACCGAGACCTCCCTGCCCTGCATGTTTGCGCCCATAGGCCGGCGCGACTATGAAGAGAGCCGCATCCGCGGCAGCCAGTCCCTGCTGCACGTGCTGAACCGCGCCGGCGTGGGCGTGCTGTGGCGCGACAACCAGAGCGGCTGCAAGGGCGTGTGCGAAGGCCTGCCACAGGAAGAGGTGCTGCAGCTCAACCCGCCCGGCCTGTGCGCCGACGGCCGCTGCCTGGACGAAGCGCTGCTGATGGGCCTGGATGAGCGACTGAAAGCCGCCGCCGCCAAGCCCGGCACGCAGCTGCTGGTGCTGCACCAGCTGGGCAACCACGGCCCCAGCTACTTCCGCCGCTTCCCACCCGCCTTCAAGCGTTTCACGCCGCAGTGCGAGCACGACGACCTGCGCAAGTGCAGCACCGAGGAGATCGTCAACGCCTACGACAACGCCCTGCTCTACACCGACCACGTGCTGGCCCGGCTCATCCAGCAGCTGCAGGCGGCGCAGGGCCAGGTGGACAGCGTGGTGCTCTACGTGTCCGACCACGGCGAATCGCTGGGCGAGAACAACCTCTTCCTGCACGGCCTGCCCTACGCCATCGCGCCCGACCTGCAGAAGCGCGTGCCCATGGTGATGTGGTTCTCCGCCGGTGCCGCCGCGTCCACGGGCGTGGACACCGCCTGCCTGCAACGCCGCGCCGCGCAGTCCGCGGCGCATGACCACCTGTTCCACACGCTGCTGGGCCTGACCGACGTGAAGACCGCGCTGTACGAAAAGGACTGGGACCTGACCAAAGACTGCCGGCCATGAGGCCCCCAAGCTCGCTAGCGCTCGCTACCCCCCGAGGGGGCCGTCCGCCAGCGGCCCGGCAGAGCCGGTTCCGCGGCGGGAAGCTGGGTCAATTCGCCCCGCCCCTCAAGTGAAGCAGCGCAGGCCTTTCGTCTGGCAGCGCGACGCTGCCCTCACCGCCATCGCCCTGGCCCTGCTGCTGGTCTGGGACGCCAGCGGCTTGGACCTGGCCGCAGCCCGCCTCTTCGCCGACGCCAAGGGCTTTGCGCTGCGCGAGGCCTGGTGGGCCAGCCGCCTGCTGCACGACGGTGGGCGCATCGCGTCCTGGCTGCTGCTGGCGGCCTTTGCGCTGGGCGGTGTCCGCCGGCCGGGCGTGGGCGACCCGCCGCGGCGCTGGCGCTGGACCTGGGTGGCGCTGATCCTGCTGTGTGCGCTGGCCGTGCCCGCGCTCAAGCGCGTGAGCCCCACCAGCTGCCCCTGGGACCTGGCCGAATTCGGTGGCGTGGCGCAGTACGTGTCGCACTGGCACCTGGGCGTGGCCGACGGCGGCGGCGGCCGCTGCTTCCCCTCCGGCCACGCCGTGGCGGCCTTTGCCTTCTTCGGCCTGCACTTCTTCTGGCGCGACTTCAACGCGCGCAAGGCCCGCCTGTGGCTGGCCGCCGTGCTGCTGCTGGGCGCGGTGTACGGCACGGCGCAGCTGGTGCGCGGCGCACACTACCCCAGCCACACGCTGTGGTCGGCCTGGCTGTGCTGGACGGTGAGCGCACTGGCCTACCATCTGCTGCGCCCCAAGGAGACGACATGAGTGCAGGTCACGACCACGAACACGACCACCCCCACGACACCGCCGCCTGGAAACACGACGGCGTGCGCGTGGTGCCCGGCAACCAGCTGGACGGCAACACCGCGCAGACGCCGGGCATGGACCGCAAGGCCGCCATCAACTTTGCACGCGTGGGCGCGCAGAAGCTGTGGGCGGGCACCGTGCACATCCACGCCGGCGCCAAGACGGGCGCGCACCACCACGGCCCGCTGGAAAGCGTGATCTACATCGTCAAGGGCCGCGCCCGCATGCGCTGGGGCGAGCAGCTGGAATTCACCGCCGAGGCCGGCCCAGGCGACTTCATCTACGTGCCGCCGTTTGTGCCGCACCAGGAGATCAACGCCAGCGCCACGGAAACGCTGGAGTGCGTGCTGTGCCGCAGCGACGGTGAGGCGGTGGCGGTGAACATCGACATCGAGCCGGTGGAGAAGCCCGAGACCGTCTACTGGGTAGACCCCACGCACCCCGCGCCCAAGGCCTGAACGCATGAGCACGACCGACCCCCGCGCCCTGCTGCGCAGCCTGTACGACGCCGCCGTACGGCGCGCCCTGCCTGCCGACAACACGGCCGCTTATCTACCCGCCCCGCCCGATCCCAAGAAGGGCCGCACCCTGGTGCTGGGCGCCGGCAAGGCCGGTGGCGCCATGGCCGCGGCGGTGGACGCGCTGTGGCCGGCCGACGCACCGCTGAGCGGCCTGGTGGTCACGCGCTACGACCACACGCCGCCCGCCTACAAGGCCCGCATGGCCGCCGGTGCCGGCCGCATCGAGGTGGTGGAAGCCCGCCACCCCGTGCCGGACGAAGCCGGCGCGCGCGCCGCCCAGCGCATCGCGGAGCTGACACGGGGCCTGACGGCCGACGACCTGGTGCTGTGCCTCATCTCCGGCGGTGGCTCGGCCCTGCTGTCCATGCCCGCGCCCGGCCTCACGCTGGACGACAAGCAGGCCATCAACCAGGCGCTGCTCAAGAGCGGTGCCGCCATCGGCGAGATGAACTGCGTGCGCAAGCACCTGAGTGCCATCAAGGGCGGGCGCCTGGCCGCGATGTGCGCGCCGGCGCGCGTGGTGACGCTGCTGATCAGCGATGTGCCGGGCGACGAGCCCGAGGTCATCGCCAGCGGCCCCACCGTGGCCGACGCCAGCACCTGCGCCGACGCCTTGGCCATCTGCGCGCGCTACGGCATCGAGCTGCCGGCGGCGGCGCGCGCGGGCCTGAAAAGCGGGGCCTTCGAATCGCCCAAGCCCGGTGACGCCCTCTTCAAGGGCCACGAGGTGCACATGACCGCCACGCCGCAGCAGAGCCTGGAAGCGGCCGCGGCCGTGGCAAGGGCGGCGGGCATCGATGCGCACATCCTCAGCGACGAGATGGAAGGCGAAAGCCGCGAGGTGGGCAAGGTGCAGGCCGCGCTGGCGCGCGCCGTGGCCAGGCGCGGTGCGCCGTTCGCAAGGCCTTGCGTGATCCTGTCCGGCGGCGAGACCACGGTCACCGTCAAGAGCAAGGGCGGCCGCGGTGGCCGCGCCACCGAGTTCCTGCTCGGCTGCGCCATCGCGCTGCAGGGCGAACCGGGCGTGCACGTGCTGGCAGCCGACACCGACGGCATCGACGGCATCGAGGACAACGCCGGCGCCATCGTCACGCCCGACACCCTGGCGCGCGCGCAGGCCCTGGGCATGAAGGCCGCGGAGTACCTGGACCGCAACGACGCCTACAACTTCTTCCAGCCGCTGGGTGACCTGGTGGTGCCGGGGCCCACCTTCACCAACGTCAACGACTTCCGCGCGCTGCTGGTGCTGTAGGGCACCCATTTTGCGGCCGTGGATCTGACGGCGCATCCAGTCCGCTGAACGGCGCGTAAAGGGTCTCCAGACGCCTGGCTCTCCGGGTGTCATCCACCCAAGGAGATCCCATGCGACCCATTCGCCGGGCCGGCCCCAAGCTGGCCGCTTTGCCCATTGCGCTGGCCCTGATCGGCAACGCCCTGGCCTCCAGCCACCGTGAAGCGCCGTTCATCACCACGTCGCCCAAGGTCGACGCCACCGACTTCTACATGTTCCGCAGCTACGAGCCGGGCCGCGAGGACTACGTGACGCTGATCGCCAACTACGCGCCGTTGCAGGACGCGTACGGCGGCCCGAATTACTTTGCGCTGGACCCGAACGCGCTGTACGAGATCCACATCGACCGCAACGGCGACGCCAAGGAAGACCTGAGCTTCCAGTTCCGCTTCAAGAACACGCTGAACAACGGCGGCGTGTCCCTGCCCATCGGCGGCAAGACGCAGAACATCCCGCTGATCCAGGCCGGCACGGTGACCGACGTCAACAGCGCTT
>JACCDS012048866.1_pt1 | contig 13799 bp, 12 predicted proteins | sample 7446441 | NCBI WGS metagenome assembly JACCDS01 (sample SAMN15323445, study PRJNA562643) | freshwater metagenome | isolation source: river surface water | place: USA:Blue River Watershed | collected 2017-08-17 | reverse complement strand
AGCAAAGCACGGGTATTGGCGGCACTGGCCCGGCGCTGGTTCGCCACGGCCAACCAGTTGGCGCAGGATACCGGGCTTGACCGGATGCTGGTACAAAGTGCGCTTGGGTTGTTGATACAAGCCGGGCGGGTGCTGTTTGATTTGGCACAAGGCGTGTATCGCTGGCGCGAACTGACACGCGAACCGCTGCCGCTTGAAACTTTGCGTTTTGCCAGTGCCGGAGAAGAAAAAGCGGCGCGCCTATTGGGCAAGAATGCTTTTGGCAACGCCGGTGTAACCCGGATTGCCGCAGCCGATGGCAGTACGCAATGGCAAGGCCGAGCCAAAGACAATCTGCACCAGTATGCGGTATCACTGACACTTGATAGCGATTGGCGCATCAGCGGCGGGCGTTGTGAATGTGCTTTTTTTACCCGTAACCGGCTCACTCGTGGCCCGTGCGAACACATGCTGGCATTGCGCATGTACACGAACCAAGGTCAGCCATGAATCGAATCACCGTATCGCCACCCATTTTTTTCCGGCGTTTTTCCAAACGCCGATACTGGCCAACGCTGGCATGGCGGGAAGGCTCTTGCAATCTGGACGGTGGATCGCCGTCCCCGTTGATAGCTCTCCCCACGCGCCACTGGCCCGCCCTGCACGGTGCCGGAACCGCCCTGGTAGCACGAGACGGTGTGGCTTGTGCCAAGCCCATCGCCGCTACCAGGGTGGTTCCGGCGGCCTGTGGTGCGCGCCAGTCCCCAAGGCTCTTCGATGAGAATCCTGCCATGCCTGCGTTGCCCCTGCCATGACCATGCCAAGCGACACCCAAAATCCACCGAGCGAGCGCGCAAAAGATGCGGTGATGCTGGCCGATATGCAGTGGCTTGGCTTTTGGCCGAAAAACCTGCTGCAACCCAATCCACCCGAGCAATGGATTGCACGGGAAGCCGAGTTGAGCCAGCAATTGCAACAATTGGGTGCGCAATTGCGCGAAGTGCAAAACCCACACACTGCGCTAACAGCGCTACGCAAAGAACACACGACCAAGTTACGCGAAGAACGCGAACTAGCCCGGCAACGGCACGCAGAGCGGCGGTTGAAGCGGGCACAGCAATGGCAACAGCGCCAGCAAAGCGAGTTGCTGTATTTGGGTGAGGCGGTATCAGCAGGGTTAAATCAGGTGCAAAGCGACGCGGAAAAATTGGCCCGCTACGGTTTGCCGCTATTGCATGACGCCCCGGCACTGGCGCAGATGATGGGCATTTCATTGGCCGAATTGCGCTTTTTGGCGTTTGACCGGCCCGTGTCGCGCATCAGCCATTATCGCCAGTTTGCCATGCTCAAAAAAACCGGTGGCCAGCGCCTGATTTCGGCACCAATGCCACGCCTGAAGCGAGCGCAATACTGGATACTGGACAATATTTTGCGCCATGTGCCCTTGCACCCGGCTGCACACGGCTTTGTACCGGGCCGCTCAATTGTCTCGAATGCTGCGCCGCATGTCGGGCAGACGGTGGTGATTAATCTGGACTTAAAAAATTTCTTTCCATCCATTGCGATGCCGCGTATCAAGGGTGTGTTTCGCATGCTCGGCTATTCGGAACAACTGGCGAGCACGCTGGCGCTGCTGTGTACGCAGGCAGCGACCGAACGGGTTAGCGTGGATGGGGAAAGTTTTTTTGTAGCGCAAGGCGAGCGGGTATTGCCGCAGGGGGCACCGAGTAGCCCGGCACTCACCAATATTTTATGCAAGCGGCTCGATGCCAGACTGACCGCCTGTGCCGCCAAACTGGGGTTTGGCTACACCCGCTATGCCGATGATTTAAGCTTTTCCGGGCCGGTGCAGGCGCGCAAGCAGGCGGGGAAACTGCTTTGGCGGGTCAAGCAAATCATTGCCGGAGAAGGGTTGGTGCCACACCCAGACAAGCAGCATGTCATGACGGCAAGCAAACGGCAGAGTGTGACCGGGGTGGTAGTCAACCAGAATCCGACAATTGCACGCGATACCCTGCGCCGCTTTCGTGCCACGCTGTTTCAGGTGGAACGCGACGGGCCACACAACAAGCAATGGCAGGGCAACCCAAACGTGCTGGCGGCGCTGGTCGGTTATGCGCAGTTCATTCGCATGGTTGCCCCAACTAAGGGCACGCCCCTGTTACTGCGCGCACTGGCCGCACGGCATAAGTGGTTAGGCGCGGACAGCGCATGAACAACAACCCTTGTGCCACGGCCACGGCTAGCCCTGTGCCTGCAAACTGATAGCAAACTATTGCACCCTACACCACCCCAAGTCCGCATACAGGGTTTCGAGACGCGGCAAAATCGCCTCGACTGAAAAGCTGTTTTCAATCTTGCGCCGGGCCGATTCGCCCATTTTTTGCATCAGCGCTTGATCGAGCAATAATTGCGTCAGCCGCGCAGCGAGTGCATCCACATCGCCGGGTGCCACTAAAAACCCTTCCACGCCATCGCTCACGGCATCCGGAATGCCGCCAACCGGGGTGGTGATGATCGGCAACCCGGCTGCCATGGCTTCGAGCACGCTCATCGGCAACCCTTCGTTGTACGATGGCAGCAGGTAGATGTTGGCCGTTTGCAGGTATTGCGCCTTGTCGCTGCCACGCACCCAGCCCAATACATTCACTTGCGAGGCAATGCCCAATTCCCGCGCGCGGGCCGCTACCTGTTCCAGTTCGCCATCCCCAGCCAAATTTAGTTGTAGCGTGGGGAAGTTGGGCGCGATTTTGGCCACGGCGGCCAGCAGATCATAGCTGCCCTTGCGCTGCCCCAGCCGCCCCAACACCAGCAATTGCACCGTATCTGTGGCAGGCCGCTCGGGCGCTGACGCGGGTGGCAACAGCACCGGGTTGTGGATGGTGACGATGTGGCGATTGTTGCTGATCGATTCCAGCCAGGTTTTCCAGGTGTCGGATAGCACAATCACCCGCACCGCCCGATCAAAAATGCTGCGCACCAGCTTTTTGCGCACGGCGCAGCAATGCTGTTCGTAAAATACATTGAATACGCTGCCATGCAAGTGCATGATGACCGGCACCCGACACAGCCGCGCCAGACCAAAGAACAGGGCTTTGCGCCAAAAGCTGGCGCTGGCGGAAACGTGGATGTGTAGCAGGCCAACCCGGTTGGTAAGTAGCAGGCCAAGAAAGCAGCAATAGGCCCACAGCGCAATTTTCAGCTTGGCCATGGCGGAACCATCGCAATGGGTGGCGAGGTAGTGAATCGGAAACCGTTGAAACAGACCGGCTTCACGGTACACGTTGACGACCGAGGAAATACCTCCCATGGTATCGAAGCGGGTACCGATAACAACTATTTTCTTCATAACGAGATCACAACAGGGGGCTGGGTTGTTAAGTGACAAAATGGCGTTATGATAACAGGAAATAGGTGTTGATTGATATAAAAGATTTATGAATTATCGATTTCTAGCCCGCCTCGCTAACGAACCGCACCACCACGCGCCGGTTGTGTTTGCTCTTCTTTTCAATTTTATCCACCACCACTTCACCGATTTCGGCGGTGTTGGCAACATGGGTGCCGCCGCACGGCTGGCTGTCCACGCCGGGGATGTTGATTACCCGCACACCATTTTCTGATTGCGGCGGGGCCACGGATTGGGTGCGGGCCATTTCGAGCGCAGCGGCATAGTCAGCAGCGGGAATGACGGAGGTGGCGACCGGGTGCGCGGCGCGGATTAATTGGTTCAGGGCGGCCGAGAGGCTGTCTTTGTCGCCTTCCATTTCGGGCAGGTCAAAGTCAACCCGGCCTTTGTCGCTGCCAATGTTGCAGCCGGTTACCGGGGCGGGCAATACGGCGCACAACAGGTGCAGGCAGGTGTGCATTTTCATGTGCTGGTAGCGCCGCTGCCAGTCGATGGCACCTTGTACGCTGGCACCGGTTTGCAAGCCTGGCGGCATGGTTTCAAGGTAATGCCAAATCAAGCCACGCTGTTCAAGGTCACGCCGGGTGTCTTGCACATTGATGCGCGTGCCATCCAACAGGGTCAGGCTGCCGGTATCGCCGGGCTGGCCGCCGCCTATCGGGTAAAACAGGGTTTGGTCGAGCGCGACCGCCTGTTCGCCAATGGCGACGATTTGGGCGGCAAATTGTTGTTGATAGGAATCTTTTAGGTAAAGTGGCACGGTGTCGGCCAGTGCAGGGTTCATGTGGACTCCGAAACGGGGTGAGGGTACGGTGCGCGGGGCACGTCTGGATGGTTCGTTGTTGACTCTGATCTGCTACCATGGTTCCATTTTTCAAGTCCCCCGGAGCGTAAAAGATGAGCCTATTAGTGTCCGACGCCGTGCCTGATGCCATGCCCGATGCCAAATCCGCTTTGCCCGCTAAAAAACGGATCGGCATTTTGGTGTTTGATGGGTTTGAACCGCTCGATGTCTGGGGTTTTATTGAACCGTTTTCGATTGCGCGGCGCTGGGGTGGGCTGTATGCCGATCTGGATGCGGCGCTGTTTGAGACGGTGTTGATCAGCAATGCCGAGGGGCGGCGCTCGGCTAGCTCGGGCGGGCCGCGCCCGGTTGCCAGTTATAACGGGCCGAGTGTGGCACCGGACTGGTTTCGCAATGAGGCACTGGAACAGGCGCTGGATGTGTTGATAGTGCCGGGCGGGATGGGGGTGCGGCATATTTTGGCCAACCGCGAACGGCACGAGAGTTTGAACCGCTGGCTGCTGGCGCTGCGGCCCCAGGTGCCGATTCTGGCCTCGGTCTGTACCGGGGCGGCGCTGTTGGCCAGTGCCGGTTTGCTCAATGGCTTGCCCGCCACGACTAATCTGATGGCGTTTGATATGGTGGCGGCGCAGGGGCCGCTGGTGCTGTGGGACAACCGTTCGCGCTGGGTTGATGCCGGGTCGGTGGTAACCTCAGCCGGGGTCTCGGCGGGCACCGATATGGGCTTTTATTTGGTAGAGCGGCTGGCCGGGCGGGCGGTGGCCGAGCAGGCGGCGCTGGCGGCGGAATATCAATGGCAACGCCAGCCATGAACGCCGTCGGCTGGCAGTGCCGCAGCCATTTTGCAAGGTGCTGCTGGGCCGGTATTTGGCTGCTCGGTTGCGGTGCGCTGCTGGCGGGCCAGTTGTGGGCCGCTCCGGCGGCGGGCGCAACGCGCTTGCGGGTGCTGTTGACCAGTGCCGAAAGTGCGCTCGACCCGGCGCTGGCATCGGATTTGGCGAGTCTGTCTCTCAATGAAAATCTGTTTGATGCGCCGCTGCGTTACGATTATTTGGCGCGCCCGGTGCGGCTGATCGGCAATACTTGTGATTTGCCGCAAATCAGTGCCGATCGACTGACCTATACGCTGCGGCTGCGGCCCGGCATTCATTTTGCGCCGGATCCGGCCTTGGGTAGCGCGCCGCGCGAGTTGGTGGCGGCCGATTATGTGTACAGCATCAAGCGTTTGTACGATCCGGCGCTTAAATCACCGTGGTTGTTTATGTTTGAGGGCAAGTTGCAAGGCGATGCGGCCTTGCGCGCCACGCCGTTCAATATTGATGCGCCGGTGCCGGGCTTATTGGCGCTGGATCGGTACACGCTGCAAATCCGGCTCAATGCGCCGGAGCCGAATCTCGGGTTTTATTTGGCAACCGGGGCCACGGCAGCGCTGGCGCGTGAGGTGGTGGCGCGGTATGGCCCGGCCATCGGTAGCCATCCGGTCGGAACCGGGCCGTTCCGGCTTGGGCAATGGCTGCGCGGACAGCAACTGCTGTTGCTGGCCAACCGCGCTTATCACGGCCAGCAGGGCGGGCAGCGCCTGCCACGGGTGGATCGGGTAGAGGTTCAGATTGTGGAAGAGCCACAGGCGCGGGTGCTGGGCTTTTTGAGTGGCCAGTTTGATGTGCTGGAACAGTTGCCGCCGCAACTGGCGCATATGGTGCTGGAACAAGACCAGTTGCGGCCAGAGTGGCGTCATTTGCAGTTGCAGCGCACGGTGCCGCTGCAAACGTATTACATGTGGATGAATCTGGAAGACCCGGTGCTGGGCGGCTATGACAAGCAAAAAATTGCGCTGCGCCGGGCGATTGCGCTGGCCTACCCGCGCACGGAAGATTTGCGGCATAACGAGCATGGTTTGGCGCTGGCGGCACAATCGATGTTGCCACCGAATTTGATCGGGCATAATCCGGCGTTTCGCGGCAGCCAGCACTATGACCCGCTGCTGGCCAACCGCTTGCTCGATCAAATGGGCTATCGGGCGCGCGATGGGGCCGGGTTTCGCCTGCAACCGGATGGCAGCAGCCTGAGCTTGGTGATGCACAGTTTAACCAGCAGCGAGGGGCGGCTGCGGGACGAGGTGTGGCGCCGTGCCTTGAATGCCATTGGCTTGCGGGTACGCTTTGTCAGTGGCAAAAAGTCGGAAATTATCAAGTCGTCGCGGCTGGGCAAGGTGCAAATGTTTGAAACCAACTGGCTGGCCGATTTTCCGGATGCCGAGAATTTTTTGCAGTTGTTGTATGGCCCGAACCGGGGCCGCGCCAATTATGCGCGCATGGATTTGCCAGCCTACAATGCGCGCTATGAACAGGTACGCGCCCTGCCACCGGGGCCACAGCGGCAGCGCCTGATTGATGAAATGGCGCAATTGGTACACGGCTATGCGCCATGGGTGTTGCGCATGCACCCGGTGTCGCTGGATGTGTTGCAGCCGGGGGTGGGCAATTTTCAACGGCACCCGGTTGAATTGACCAATTGGCGCTATGTGACGCTGGCACCGAAGTAAGCATTCTGTTCTTCACGGCGCGAACCGGGCAGCATTTGCATTTTCTCGCAAAACTTGTAGAATTCAGTATGTCACTCTTACCCCGAGGTTATGCCATGGAACCGGTTACTTTCAACAACATCCCCGTGTCACAACTCCCCGCTCAGTGGCAAACCCAACTGCAAGCGCTGCCGGAGGCCACGGTCACGGTACGGCTTGAGCCAGAAAGCGCTGCTACTCCCGTTGCGGCACAGGCACTGGATAACGATCCTGCGTTTGGCATCTGGCGGGATCGGATGGAACTGGATGTCCCGCACTATGTTCAGCAATTGCGCAGTACGCGCTAATATGCATACGATTCGCCCTTTCCAGCCTTCCGACTGGCCCAGTCTGTGGCCAATATTGCAAGCCATATTTGCCGCTGGCGATAGCTGGCCGCACCCGCCCGACAGCAGCGAGGCCGATACCTATCGCACGCTGATTGAACTGCCATTGGCGACGTTTGTGGCCTGTGATGCGGCGGGGCAACTGGTCGGCTACTATTACCTGAAGCCGAACCAGCCGGGTCTGGCAGCGCATGTTTGCAATTGCGGCTATGTGGTCACCAGCGCAGCGCGCGGTCAGGGGATTGCCCGGGCAATGTGTCTGCACTCGCAGCAACAAGCGCTGGCGCACGGGTTTTTGGCGATGCAATTTAATTTGGTGGTTTCGACCAATGTGCGGGCGGTACGGTTGTGGCAGCAAATGGGCTTTCAAATCATCGGCACCTTGCCCAAGGCGTTCCGGCATCGGGAACTGGGGCTGGTGGATGCGTATTTGATGTTTAAGGATTTGCAGCCGGACACGCCCGATGCACAACCGGCCCATGCGCCCGGCTTGCAATCAATCGATCATATCCACGTGTTTGTGGCCGACCGGGCGCAGGCAGAAGCATGGTATGCGCGGGTATTGGGTTTGCACCGCATCCCGGCGCTGGCGTTTTGGGCCAGTGACGGCGGGCCACTCACGCTCTCTGACACATCGGGCAAGATACACATTGCGCTGTTTGAACGCCCCGCCATACCCTGCCGCTCGACCATTGCGCTTGGCACCAGCGCCAGCGAATTTTTGACCTGGCGCACGCATCTGGCGGCAGAACTGGGCGCGCCACCCAAGGTGTCCGATCATCAGCTTTCATGGTCGATGTATTTTAGCGACCCGGACGGCAATCCGTATGAAATTACCAGTTATGCCTATGCCGAGCTTGTGCCGCAATTGGCTTGATCCAACCCGCTTAGTCCAGCTTATTTAGTCCAGCTTATTTAGTCTGGCCTACTTAATCCGGCCTGCGAAATTGATTGGTAATCCACTGATCGGCACTTTTTACGCTTAGTTTGAATCCGGCTGACACCCGTACCTTGGCCAGTTCCACCTGTTCGGCATCGAATGCGGCCAGCGTCGCATACGGGTGGTCTTCGTCGGGCACGATGTCGAGGGTGACGCGGATATCGCCTTCTTCGCCCGCCACGACTACGCTTTTGTGCAGTATGGCGTGCAATTGCTGTTCATGCCGCCGGATCACCTCAGATGCGGTTTTGACCAAGGTGTTGAAGGCGTTGACATCGAGTGGTTTCGGGTTCTTTTTGTCGCGCCCCATGGTCCACGGCCCAACCAGTGCCGGTTCGGCTTCACCATCCTTGATCATGGCCACGGCCCAGCCTTCGTCGTCTTCGTTTTTGATCACGCGTGCAGTCCAGCCGCGATCAACCCAGAGCCGAGGCTCTTGAATGCTGGTGCGCTCTGGTGCTTCGGCGGTATCGTCTGGTTCTGCTGCGTCCATGCTTGGCGCCGGGGCAGCCATGCCTTGTGCGCTGCCGGGCAGTGTCTCAAGTTGGGCCGGGTCGGTGACAGCGGCAGGTTCAAGGGCAGTGAATAAATCGGGTTCGGGCAAACGCTTGCGGGCCATGGGAAATAGTGTCAAAAAGAAGGGAATCGATGCGGCCAGATGATACGCCAAATTGCCGGGCAACGGGTAGCGCGGCGGCAATAATGGCGTTATGGTGCGCTTTGCCGGGGTGAAGCGGGCCGATTAAATGCTTTGTTGGCATCGGGATTGGTGCTGCTGGCACTGCCGATGATGGCAAGGTAGGCGGCATCGCCAGATAAACCTTTTTTGCGGTTTTGCTCAACCAGATAGTCAAAACTCGGGCCATCCGGGTGGCCGTATTTGTCTTGGTCGCGCGCTTGCAACAGGGCTACTTCTTGCTTGTCTTGCATGAATTCGCGTGCCTTCAGGCGGGCGGCACGGCGTATTTGATAGGCACGCCGGGCGCGCTGTTCGGCAGACAGCCCCTCTTGCTGCCACTTCTGGTCTTCCCCTTCGATGCTGGCGACCTGATCGTTATACCACTGGCGAATTTCACTATTGCTTTGTGGTTGCCCGCTCTGGGATACGCCATTGGCCACGCTATTATCAGCCGGGTTGGCCTGTGCCACGCCGATACAAAACCAGTACAGGAGGTGTAGCAAGATGATGAATGCATGACGCATGACGGGTGAGGCGGGCATGGCTTGGTGCTCCTTGGTGATGTATCGGGCAATCAGGGTTGGGCAAATTATGCCACAAGCGGCCTTCCGCTTTAGGCCGAAACCTGGGCGAAATCGCTCAGGCTGGCGCGATGAATGCGAATCGGTTTGGAGGTAACCAGTACAGTTTTGCCAAAAACCAGCATAACAGTTTGCAGAAATCGATGACTGTACTGCTCAAAATAATGGCCGATTGATTCTGTTATTTTGTTGCACTCTCAGCTACACTTGCAACCCTTGTCAAGAGCACGCCCGCGTCATTTTTTAACCCAATCCCCCTGGAATATCATGAGATTCAAATCGTTGATTTTGCTGGCCTTGGCCGTTCTGGCCACGCCGTTGATGGCCAATACCACAACCACATCGAAAAAAATCGCCATCATGGCCGCCATTAGTGACGAAATCGCTGTCGTCAGACATCAGGCCAAAATCGGCAGCAGTCTTAACCAGAATGTCTCTGGCAATTGGCCTTTGCCGCTAGGGCCATTCAACAACGCCGCATTGTTGGCAGCAGATGAGGCGGTTAAGCTTGCCGAACCGAACAGCAGCACGGTTTTGCTGGATATTCCGGATCTGGCCAAGCAAGCCAATTTACTGGATAAGCAGCGCTTTAATCCGGCCAGCGACATCCGCGACACGCTGAACGCCCAAGGCGTAACCCATGTTTTGCTGATCAGCAAACTACGCTCGAAGATCAATTTTGCCAATCCGCCCGGTTATGTCGGGCATGGTACGCTGGAGGGGTTGGGGTTTTTTGTCGACAATGATTTCCCGCTAATCGACCGACAAACCAGAAAAAACAGCAGCGGCTTTATTACGCCGCATGCTTTTTTTAAACTTAGCCTGATTGATCTGGCATCGTCTACCGTGCAAAAGGAACAGGCGATTACGGCCAGTGAAACCTATTTCTCCGAACACACGTTTAAGGCGTGGGACATGATTACTGATCAGCAAAAACTCGAATCGCTGATTGGCATGATCAAGGATGAGACCAGCCGCAACGTCGCGCTGATGCTGCGCTAATATTGCGCTAATGCTGCACCAATATTGCGCCAACACTGCACTATCCCTGCCCTAACACTGCGCCGGTAACTTACCCGCAGAACAGCACGCCCGCCCCGGTACCGCCCCTTCCACCACAAACCGGTCGGGGCGGGAAGCGGAAAACCGGGCACAATCCCCTACAACGACACGATCTGGCGCTCGATTCGCACAAACGGGTAAGAATGTGTTGCATCCCTCCCCCGAACTGATTAGCATGACCAAGTAATCCGATCTTGCTTTGCATGGATGTTGTGCATCAATTTTTCCTGTCTTGATCATTTTTGACAAGGACTACATAAATCTTTTATTGCCAACCTAACCACGGGCCGATAATGGATACTGCATTTGATGTGGTGGTCAGCGGGGCCGGGCCTGCCGGATTATGTGCCGCCCTGCGACTGCAACAACTTGGCTATCAGGTATTGCTGCTCGAAGGCAGACAATCGAGGCACAAGCCACGGGCACGGCTTGCGCTTGGCCCGGGCTGCCAATGCATGCTCGATGTGTTGGGCGCAGGCCCGGCCATTGCCGCGCTGCCACACCTGCCCGGCTTGCCGACCCGGCAAATCTGGGCCAAACCGGTGCCAGAAATGATTGCGCCTGCGACGGCGATCCACATTCTGCGAGAGCAATTCAATACGGCGCTGCTGCAACTGGCTCACAGCCGTGGCGTTACGTTCGTGCCATCGGCTCATATCGTGGCGCTTGAGGGTGAAGCGGGAGATTGGCGCATCACGCTTGGCGGCGCTACGGACAATATTGGGCAAGTGAGTGCGCAGGTGACGACGCGCTGGCTGCTCGATGCGGGTGGACGCATGCAAGCCGGTGTCGAGCGACTGGCCTGCGCCGCACCACTGGCGGTGCTGTGGCAAGATCTGACCGACCTGTCGCAGCCAGCGGCAATGGAATGGGCCGGGACGATCCAACTGGAAGCTTGTGAAGCGGGCTGGTTGTGGGGCATGCCACTGCCCAACATGGGTTATCGGATCATGTTGTTGTATGAACCCGATTCGGCGCAAACCGAACCGCTCCGGTTGCAACAGCAATGTGCTGCCAGCAGCCTGTTTGCCACGCTGCAAGATAGCGGACGGCATGGCGTGCTGCAACAGGCCGACTGTACGCCGTATGTGGATGGCCAGTGCTGGCAGCCGGGCCGTATCCGGCTCGGCGAAGCGGCGTTTGCGCTTGATCCGGCCTCGGCCTCGGAACTGGAAAAAGCCATGCGCTCGGCGCTACAGGCCGCCATTGCGCTACACACGGTCGAGTCTTGCAACAACGCGGCGCATCGGGCGCTGGCCGGGGATTATTATCGGCAACACATTGCGGAAATCTGCACCCGCCACAGCCTGTGGAGCGCGCGCCACTATCGGCAGGCGTGGTGCCATGCGGCACCATTTTGGCAGCGGCGCAGTACGCTGATGCAGCCCGCACTGGTCAGCGCCGCTCAAGCCGAAACGCCGGGGCAGGCGCTATGGCAGCAAATGGAACAGGAAATGTCGCACTGGCAACAATATCGCCCACCCAAGCCGTATTCAGGGCCGATGCTGCGCGCCGATCAAACGCTACGCTTTGCCGCGCAAGCCAGTTTGGCCAATGTGCCATGTGTGATTGAGAACCGGGTGCAATTGCATATGGCGATTGTTCACCCGCATCTGGAACGGCCACTGGTGTTTTTGGAAAATGAAACCTTGCTGCCGCGCCTAAATTTGCTGCAACAGCAACCGACGCTGGCGACGATGCTTGAGGTGCTGGGCCAGTCCATGAACATGGCCAAGGCCCAGCGGATTCTGGGCTGGCTATGGCAGCGCGGGGTGCTGGAGGCGCTGTAAATCAAAGCGCCGCCAGCACTGGCTACCAGCGGTGCAGCGGAAGCGCTGCCGGTTTATTGCTGCTGCCGCTGCTGCTTTATTGCTGATGTACCATCACTGACTGAGCTGGCATCGGGGCCGGGAAACCGGCGTCGGCCAAGGCTTCGCGTATGACTCGATTGGTATCAAAATACACTTGCCAGTAGTGGTCGTTGTTGCAGTGCGGACGCACGGCCAAAATCGGGCCAACCAAGGTGAAATCGAGGATGTCCACTTCGACACCCGGATTTTTGATCACGTTGGGAATCGCGGCGACTTTTTCCTTGAGCAGGATAATCGCGGCGGCGTGGTCGGCATCGCCAGCCAGTTGGCACTTTAATTCAACCCGGCGATATGGATTGCTGGAAAAATTCTGGATGTTGTCACCAAAGATTTTGTTGTTGCCAACCATGGTCAGGATGTTGTCCGGGGTATCGATGGTGGTGGTAAACAGGCCGATTTCACGCACCGTACCCGTGATGCCAGCCACGGTCACGAAATCACCCACTTTGTACGGACGCAAGACGATGATGAAGGCACCAGCAGCAAAATTGGCCAGCAAGCCAGACCAGGCCATACCAATGGCGACACCTGCTGCGGCCAGCATGGCGGCAAAGGTGGTGGTTTGGATGCCAAAATAGCCCAGAATACCAATCACCAGCAACACATTCAGGGTAACGGTGACGATTGAGGCGACATAGCGCATGATGGTTGGATCGACTTTTTGCTGGTTCAGCGATTTGCTCAGCATGCCAATGACCATGCTAATCAACCAGCGCCCAATGAGCCAGAAGGCAATCGCGGCCAAGATCTTGACACCGAAATCGACGGTGTACGTTACCACGATGTCCTGAAATTTTTGAAGTTGTGCTGCATCCATGTCTGCTACGCTCCCAGAGGTTGTTTTGGCGGATTAATATCAGGACTTACGCAAAATTGTTCCAGCAAGGCGCGCTGCCGCAGGCAGTACGCCTGTACGGCAAGGCAGCGCAACGCCGCTGGGGCGGTTTTGCGTAAGTCCTAAATATGATAAAAACTACCGAAATGACGGTTGGTATCGATTGTACTAGCAGCAGATAGCCTGTCCCGGGAAAACTGCGTGGGATTGTTATTTTTTGAGTTTGATCGCTTGTGTTTGCGGCAAGAATGAAACAGGGCAAAACCAACTCTGCCCTGTTTTTTGCTGGCGGCTATCCGCTGCCCGGTTAGCTAGCGCCGCTTGGCCCGTATTGGAGCGGGTGCCGGAACCGGTGTATTGAGCGGCACGGCCAGCGGTTGCAGCGGGGTGCCACCGCCGCCAATGCTGGTCGGGCCGTTATTGTCCACCACATTCAAGGCCACCACAATTTTTTGAATATCGCGCACCCAGGCGGTGTTGTTGACCACGCGCTGGTTAAAGGCAAAGCCCCAGTCGGACTGGAATTGTTGCAGGAATGAGCCATCCGGGCCGCTTTCAACCGAGAAGTTATAGGCCGGGCCACCGATGCTGTCAACGATGTAGGCACCATAGTTTTGCAAGGTCCAAGCCAGTTTCTTGGCAGCATCGGTTTCCAGCCCGAGGCTATTGATGCTCAGTGAGGCGGGCAAGGCCAGCAAGGCACCCAAGCGCATAGCCGGAGGGGCAGT
>JACCDS011588314.1_pt1 | contig 13799 bp, 10 predicted proteins | sample 7446441 | NCBI WGS metagenome assembly JACCDS01 (sample SAMN15323445, study PRJNA562643) | freshwater metagenome | isolation source: river surface water | place: USA:Blue River Watershed | collected 2017-08-17 | reverse complement strand
CCTGCGGCTTTCGTCTTTCCGATATATCCAAGTCACACATTATCTTTAGGCGTGTAACCATCGCTTGCCGGAAATGAGCAGGCACCTCGACATAAGGAACTAAACTACCATCAATTCGAAAACGAATTCCTGTTTTAAACTTACCGGGCATTGGCTCGATATGGATATCCGACACTTTTTGGTGATAAGCATCAATAATCACTTTATTGACAAACTTTACCAGTTCATTATCGGCTGCAGCCGACTCCAATGACTCATCATTGCTGCCGTCATCAATTGGGCCGCCGTCCATATCAGCAAGCAATTGATCGATCGTACTGCTATCAGTTTCAGCGCCAAAAATCTGAGAAAGCGTTTCCGTGAACTCAGTTTTTGTAGTAACCCTATATGCGAACTTATGTATACGTGGAAATACTTGAGGTACGACACGGGAGCCTTTTACAGCCTCCGGATCAACGCACATTATTACCAGGCCCTCAGGCGACTCCTCCAAAGGAATCCAGCCCTGCTCTTCGAGAAACTCCCGCTTCATTGCTCCATGCAAAGCTTCAGACCTTATTCGACCTGCATTGAAAGTTTCATAAGGCACTCCGAAGAATTGCGCCAAACTTGGTCCAATTTGTCCCGGCTGCAATCCTGTACGAGTAATGATGAGGTGTTCCAGAGAATTGCCGTCGTCTCGGGACTCCTGCACAAGTTGCTGCAAATCGCTTTCAGACAAAAGGCCGCATTCAACCAAATTGTCGTACTTTGTGAGTTTGCGCCTAGGCTGTGATTCTGAACGCCTCAAACGCTGTCTGATAGCAGTTGCCAGGGTTTTGCATAACTCGGAGACACCATCAACCTCAAGCTCTCCGAACGGCTCATCACTCTTGCTATTTATGACCTGAAGAACACCGTGCAAAGTGCTACCTTCCAAAATCGGAGCAGCCATCATCTGTTTTGTGCGGTAACCAGATCGCTTGTCTACTTCCTTTAGAAAGTTTAAAGCGGGATGTATTCTCCGCAGAGCCTCTTCGTCATAGACATCATTGATATTGACCGCTGATTTGCTATAAGCGGCATAGCCCGCAATACTTTGCGGTGAGATTGGGAGCTTTAGCTCTCTGCTCGTATTCAATCCAGTCTTTACTTTTGAGATGATTGAAATACCGTCAGCACCAAGTGCGTACAGAGTAAGGCGATCTGCATTTAATAATTTACAAATATCCTGACTCGTCTCCAGCATGATTTGCTCAATATTTTCGGTATCATGGATCCGAGCTGTCACCTGGTGAAGTTGTCGATAAAACAATGCCTCAAAGGTCATTCCTCTTTTCTTTGTCTGCAGTTTTTGAGATTCAAAAAATGCTTGCTCACTGGAGGAGTTCATATTTAATTCCTTGCCTGATTCGCTCACAGTGAAAATTCCTGTCCGGCATTAAGCCAGTGGATTTCAAAGCTCCGCCGTGCTGAACTCGAATCATTTAGCTGTTCTATTTCTCTCATGATGAGCTCTGTCTCTGCTGGTTTAGTGTGTGTGATGAAGATAGGAAAACTTCTATCGGACCGCAAATAATCAAGCTGCGCAACCATAGAGTCAGGTGCGAGATGACCACTCAACACAGCAAGTTCCATTTCTTTATTACTGAACGCCGTCTCAATGACCAGCATTCCGACCTTGAGCTGGTTGACTCTCAACCACAAATCAGTGCAGTTGCCTGTATCCCCGGTAAATACCCAGCATGGCCCCTTTTTTGAAACGGCGTACCCGAGTGCCGGTACTGAATGTTGAGCAGGTAATGCTTCGACCAACAAACCATCCACTAGCGTCTGTTGTCCAACTTCGATGGGGAACAGCCTCAAAAAGGGTGACTCGGCACTGGGTATTTTCAAGAAGTCAGGCCAGATCACGTCATTAAAAATGTGGGTCTTAAGTGCATCTAAAGTCGATTGCAGCCCATATAGAGATATCGGCTTGTTTCGTCTTGCACCCACAGCATCGAGCATTAACGGCAAGGCTGCGATGTGATCTAAATGAGAGTGCGTCAAAAACACATGATCAATCTCTTGCATCTCATCAAGTGTCAGATCTCCGACTCCTGTGCCAGCATCTACTAACACTTTGGCACCTAGTAGAAAAGAGGTGGTTCTACAGTGCTTAGCAATAGCGCCCGAGCATCCCAGCACACGGATTTTCACCTTATTCGCCTTTAGTCACTTAGTTTCAAAATTTGTTGCCCCATCCCACTCGGAGTCATACGGCAGATACCGCATTGAAGCCACTCGTTCCGCGTAGAGTCGATATAGAAACTTATTTGGACTGAAACGGCTTACATTCAACAATGCCACATCCGCCTGATCCCAGAGCTGACTTCGATACATCTTTAAGAATTGTGTCCAAAGCTTCACTTCATCTGATAAGGATGAAGATACCTGAACATCATTACTTAACGGGCTCCAAATCTTTACCGCTTGCTCTTTCCCCTTGACTCTGACTTTGTCTAGTTCCTGCCAAATTATTCCGGTCGTATTTTTTTTGGTAATCTCACTCGCAACTATGTCGACACCATATACTTTTGAAAGTGATTCGAGGCGCGAACCTAGATTCACAGCATCTCCGATTACGGTGTAGCTTCGTCGTATATCGGATCCCATGTCTCCAACACACATGGAGCCCGTATTTATTCCAATTCCAATGCCGATCTGAGGAAGCCCCGCCAGTTGATGCTCTTGGTTAATTTCACGTATGACCTGTAGTATTTCAATAGATGCCTTTACGGCTAGCTGAGCATGATCCTCAGATTCGACTGGGGCGCCCCAAAAAGCCATCACACAATCACCCATGTATTTATCAATAGTGCCCCGATTGGCCCGGATCACAGACGTTAGTCGGCTAAATACTCCCGTCAGCATCTGCTGCAACTGCAATGGCTCCATGGCTTCAGACATGTTCGTGAAACCACGCATGTCACAAAACATGACGGTCATTTCACGATTCATGGCCTTCATGCTATAGCTGTCCGGATCCTGAACCATCTCGTCCACCAGTTCAGGCGGAACATACGTTCCGAACAGATTAGCGAGGTCCCGCTTGGATCGACTTTCCACAAAGTAACCATAACTCATATTCAATGCAAAAGCGGTTACTGTCATTGCTAATGCGCCCGCCAATGGCAATACAAGTCCGTATCCGAGATAGAGCCATAGATTCATGAGCAACAGGCAAACGAGTACGCCTGTGCTCAAAATGACGGCTCTCAGTGCCGTGAGCAATGGAAGACCAATCGCCAAAATGAGACCGGAGAAAACCAAAACAACCAATTCGTAGCCCATGGCATAGTCAGGTTTTACTAGTACGTGTCCATCCAGAAGTGCAGAGAGCATATTTGCGTGCGTCTCAACCCCGGGATAGGCCTCCCCCACAGGTGTGACTCGCATGTCAAACAATCCCAATGCAGTAGTCCCCAGCAAAACAATTTTGTCTTTTAACTTCTCCGTCGCAATCCGGTTTTCTAGGACATCAGCAGCAGACACATATTGAAAGGATCCCCCTTGGGCATTTCCGGCTCCACGAAATGGAATAAGTGCACCGCCACGTCTGTCAACCGGTATTCCAAGGGTTTTGTCCCCTTGTACCAGTAACATTTTGTCCACACCCTGAAATGCCTTAGGAAGAAATGTCTCTTTGGAGTACGAAGGGGTAATCCTCGGCATTCCTACGATTGCCCGAAACATAGCCAGGGACAGAGACTCGAAATAGGCGTTCTTGTAATGGGCCACTAAAGGTATAGACCGCACCACTCCATCCGGATCTGTGAATGAATTGAAATGCCCAGCCATTGGGGCTGCAGCTGCCAAGCTCGATATATTAGAGCCGTAAGCACTCCATTCCGGTGCTTCCAAAGTACGCCCCGCAAGGGCTTCCTCGGGAAAAACTGGGGAAGGTAAAACGCCACTCGAACGCCCTTGCGGGTCATTGGTGAAGAAATATCCTAGAACAATGGGTTTTCCCGCTAAAGCACTGGCAAATACGCCGTCGTAATCAAGGCGTGGGCTTAACTCCTGTAACTTTGCCAGAAAGACAGGTTGATCACTGAGTTCGCTTTTGGCTAGCTCTTTCAAATGTTGAAGACCGGAACTGTCGTCTGGTTCTGCAAAGACCACATCGACGCCCAAGATGGCAATTTTGTGTTCGGTGAACAGCTTATTAACCAAGTCGGCCAGCTTATTTCTGCCCCAAGGCCAGCGACCTACCGATGCAAGACTTTTTTCATCAATATCAACAATGACGATGCGCTCGTCCATCGACTTTGGCATCGTCGCTCGAAGACGAGTGTCGTAAATAATGTCATCGAGTCGTTGCAACACGCTTAGCTGCAGCACTCCAACGGCATGAAGTAATACAAAGATCAGCGGAATGAGTGTGACCGCGATTCGCGGCCAATGTCTTTTTATTCCGTTCACAGTCAACGAGCACCTAGAGAATCACTACCAGAGGCCCGAAGCTACACGTCAGTGCTGAACAAACTGCATTTGCGTGCCCGCCAACTCCACCAAGTCTCCATTTTTGAGCGGCACTGGGTCCGCCCCGATGGGAGCGCCATTCAAAGTTGGATTACCCGCACCCTCCACATGATGGACAACGAAGCCCTGCTGTCTGCGTGTAATCGCAGCGACAGCAACACCTGGTTTGCCAATCGTAGTAACTACCTTGGTCAACGGTACTTCACGGCCTGAGGCAGCACCAGAAAGCACTTTGATCGCAGCATGGAATGCACCAAGACCCTGGGAATCGCCTGCAACTGTAGAGAAACCGGAATTCAATGGCTGCGCAGCAGTGACAGCAGGTCTTGCCTGAACCACCATTGTTTTATCAAAATTGTCCGCCACGCCGTCGGCCATGAACTTGATCTTGTACTTGCCAATCTCGATCCCGTCGCCATGGCGCAGTTGCTGTTTTTTAACAGCCTTCCCATTTACGTAGGTACCGTTGGTACTGTTGAGATCTTCCAGAAAAATGTCTGCCCCAGCCATCAGGATGACGGCATGCTCGCCACTGACAGCCAAGTTATCAATCACGATATCGTTATAAGGCCTGCGTCCCAAAGTTGTACGGTCTTTGGTGATTTGCACTTCTTTGATCACGACCTCATCGATCGACACGATCATTTTCGGCATGATCGACTCCTTTTCCTGTAATTGTTTCTGGAAAACACTTGAATTTACTTCCCTAGCAACCTGGCGATAAAGCCTTTTTTCTCGGCTGCTTCATTCACGGCAATCATCAAAACAGAAATATTGTCTTTGCCACCGTTGTCATTGGCAGCAGTAACAAGGTGTCCCGCAATCTGATCCAGCCCTGACGCCTCACAAGCAATTCTAGCGATTACTTCGTCCGTCACCATATCTGACAAGCCGTCTGAGCACATTAGATACAAATCACCCGGCTCCACACTGAACTCATTGACTTCCAGCATGACCGCCTGTTCGACCCCTAAAGCCCTCGTGACTAGGTTCTTGATAGGCGACACAGCAGCTTGATCCTGAGTGATCAGCCCAGCATCAATTTGCTCTTGCAAGAGCGAATGATCCTTGGTGATTTGCTCTAAAGAATTTGAACGTAGTCTGTAGCATCTGGAATCCCCGATATGCCCTACCAGCAATCGCCCCTCTTTGAATACACCTAAAACAAGAGTGGTCCCCATGCCTGCAAAAGCTGCGTTGGCGTTTGCCGAGTTGTAAATCGCCAAATTTGCGTTATCAACGCATATCTCCATGGCTCGGCGGATTTCCTTGGGTTGAGCTAGAGCTCCCGCCTCAATCAACCAGCGGCTCAACTCCGACTTGATAAATGCGGTGGCCATGCCACTGGCGATCTCTCCGGCGTTGTAACCACCCATTCCATCGGCCAGCACTGCCACCAGTGCCTCCTCGTCAAACGCAACGGAATCTTCATTGTTATCGCGGGCACGACCTGGGTCGGTTACCGCGTGAAATTGATAATTCATTGTTCTTATATTTCTATGTCAGGACCGCGGGAAATTTGCGTGGCCTCGAATGAAGTTGCGCTTTGTGTATCCGATCTCTGAAATGCATCCGTCTTCTCAAATGCTGCAGTCGGGTTCTGTTTGCTCGTTGTCGTGGAAGTTACAGACTCAAATTCTGGCATGCAACGCAGGAGATCATCGGAAAAAGCGCCACCAATTTGGTATCGGCTCTCCGGCTGCTTGGCCATAGCTTTCTTCACAACAATGGCGAGTGCCTCTGCCAAGTCAGAACGATGAATGCGCACATCCGCAGCTTCTTCGTTGGCAATTTTGTACATCAACTCCGCCATGGATTCGCCACGAAATGGCAACACACCTGTCAGCAACTGATACAGCATGACCCCCAATGAATAAAGGTCAGACCGACCATCCACCTTTTTTCCGGCCAATTGCTCTGGCGACATAAAGCTGGGAGTTCCAAGGACCAGTCCCGTCTTCGTTTTGCTGCTGTCTGTGATTCTTGCGATACCAAAGTCCGTTACTTTGACCGTATCAGTATCGCGCTCATACATGATGTTCGCGGGCTTGATGTCACGATGCACGACTTGTTGGCGGTGCGCGTAGTCAAGCGCCTGAGCGACTCGACTCACCACGCTGACTACCGTGGATACGGGCATCAAAGTGCCCGGTTTGGTGTGTTCAGCCAAATCGCTGCCTTTGAGGAACTCCATTGCAATATACGCGAGGTCATGCTCTTCACCTGCATCGAATATCGTGACAATGTTCTGATGCTGTAAACGCCCGGCCGTTTCTGCCTCACGGAAAAACCGTTCGCGAGCATCCACCAGATCATCTCCGGAAAACTCCTCGCTCAAAGCCATCGTCTTGATAGCAACTACCCGACCGATCTTGGGGTCTTTCCCTTGATAAACAACGCCCATGGCGCCTTTGCCCAACTCTTTCTCCACCTGATAGCGGCCCAGCATGGGCTTTTCCATGGACGTACCATCCAAGAGCATGGTACCCCCGGGGTGACTACCACCGCCCAGAATGACCGTTTCCGAGAGGTGTTTTGCGCGATTCAACTTTTGCTGCACGTCTTTGAACTTCACATCTGTCGCAGCGATATGTTCGTACACCGAGTGCGCTTTGTTGAATTGACGTTTTCGCTCAAAGTCCAGCGCAAGGCTGTAGAGATTGCCCAAAACCGCCTCACTGGCAGGCACGCGCCGGAAACGATCAAAGGCCATGTCCAATTGACCTTGTCCTTGGAGTGCAAGGCCCATCATGCGGTTAGTCTCTGCAGACTCTTCGTCTGATTTCGCCTTGCCCGCCTCTGTCATCAGAAAGCGCTTGGTGGTTAATCCCACGTGCCCTGTTATCAGCACGAGTGCCGGCAACAGTAACTGGAGCGAGATGGATGCCCCAGCCAGCAGGCCGTACTCTGCGAGAACCAACACCAAGAAAAGGCCAACCGTCATCAGCGCTGCTGCTCCAGCAGAAAGCTTCGGCAGGCCCCAAACCACATACACAGCAACCACTAACATCGAGATGAGAATCACCCAAACACCCCAAACCGGCTGAACAATAAAGTGCTCGCTCAGGATGCTCGATGTGATGTGCGCAATAGTTTCCGCAGGCGACAAGGCAGAATGCCCGGGAACAGGAAACTGAACACCGACTCCAGCTGCAGTCGCTCCAATGATCACAATTTTGTCGGTGTATTTGCCAAGCGGAATCTTTCCGCTGACTACATCGTAGAAAGAGTCCACCTGAAATGCCGGACGACCGTCACGGTCCCTGTAGAACTGGGGAGACATCATGGCCGAGCTGTCTGTCTTGATCTTCAAACGTCCAAGCTGCACAGAATCACCTTCGTTCAGGCGGATGTCGGCAGGCGTCAAATTCAAGCTCTTCATTGCTGCGAGCAGCGCAATCGATGGAACCGCTTTACCGAAGTAGTTCACCAGCAGTGGCTCTGTGCGTACAGCTCCGTCTTGATCAATAAATTGATTCAAGTGCCCCACCGCAGCGGCTTCGTTGCCTAGTGAATCGATGGGATACTGGCCGCGCACTGCCGGCAGAGAGAAACCAGAAACCTCATCCAAGGATTGAGACAACACAAAAGGAGGCAAGGGGCTATCAGCTTTCCCTTGAGGCTCGCCAAGCTCAAAAAATGACGGCAGCAAAACATTGCCTGCGTTGTGCAGACTTTTAGCCAGCGCCGTGTCAGTGTCCAGCGCTGCCTCAGCTTCCGCAAAGGTTCGCGCGATGGCTTCATTGTTGCCTAGGGGGGGATCAGGATTACTGACCAAGTCTTTGAGTTTCTGGATGTAAACCAAGCCTGGGTCTTTTTGGGGCTCAAAGAAAAAAATGGTTTGGACCACCGTCTTGGCTTTGGCTTGTGCAAGCAAGTCGACCAAATTTGCCTGGTAGGTGCGGGGCCACGGCCACCGGCCCAGATTGGACACACTCTGGTCATCGATGGCAATGATGGCAATTCGGTCCGAGGGCTGTCGATTGCTGGCCGTACTGGCGAAGTCATAAAACCGGCGCTCCAAGCCACCGGCAAAGTCCGTGGCCGTGTAAACGACAGTAGCAATCAGAATGAGAAAAAGCCCTGCGAACCAGTCCGTTCGCCAGAATTCCGATTTCTTTGCCTTTTTCCCTGCCACTTTGCCCCCTGATATTGCAGATCACGCTCACATGAAGCGCACCTTGTTCCATATGCGTGCCACGTTATCAGAGCCTGAAGACTTGAACAAGCTACCTTTCCACACACCAAAAGGTTTGCAGACAGGAGGCAACACTGATGGACAAGTGGCAGCCAGAGCCATCAATTTAATTTGATGAGGGCGTTGTTTGTTTACGCATTAGATAGCCGACAGCGAAAACGAAAACAGCTCCAATCAAGCCAAAGATGTATCCCCAGGCTTTTTCCTGAGGAATAAGGTGAACTACACCGGGGTCACTGTGGGCCATGGTACCGGCAATCCATCCCAAGAGCATCCCGCCGACAGTGATGATCATTGGGAATCTGTCCATCAGTTTCAGTACCAACTGGCTGCCCCAGACAATGATGGGAATACTCACCAGAAGTCCGAATATCACCAGAGGCAATTGGTGCGTTTCACCGGCACCAGTCGCTGCACCGGCGATTGCAATTACGTTATCCACACTCATGACCAGATCCGCGACTATCACCGTTTTGACTGCGGCCCACAGTTTGTCACTGCCTTCGATACTCGAGTGACCCTCCTCGTCTTGAGGGGCCAATAGTTTGACGCCAATCCAAAGCAGGAGTGCAGCGCCCACTACCTTGAGAAAGGGAACTTGCAATAGTGTCAGTGCAAATGCAATGAGGACGACCCGTAGCACGATGGCGCCTGCGGTTCCCCACAAAATGCCTTTGAACCTTTGATGCTCCGGTAACTTCCGACATGCCAGCGCGATGACAACTGCGTTATCCCCCCCGAGCAAGATATCAATCATGATGATCTGCCCAACGGCCACCCAGAAATGCGCAGTTAAAAACTCTTCCATGCTACCCCCATCAAATCAGGCACAAAAACAACAAAGCCGGATTGTCCCGCAAGACACCCGGCTTTGAAACACTCCCGGATCTTAGCCGGGTGAAAGATTTACTTAGAGCAAAGCCTTCAACAACTTCGCCATTTCAGATGGGTTGCGGGTCACTTTGAAACCACACTCTTCCATCACAGCCAACTTGGCATCCGCAGTGTCAGCACCGCCGGAAATCAAAGCGCCTGCATGGCCCATGCGCTTTCCGGGAGGAGCGGTCACGCCGGCAATGAAGCCAACCACAGGCTTCTTCATGTTCAGCTTACACCAGCGCGCAGCTTCAGCTTCATCGGGTCCGCCGATTTCGCCGATCATGATGACCGCATCGGTATCCGGATCGTCGTTGAACGCTTTCATCACGTCGATGTGCTTCAACCCGTTGATCGGGTCGCCGCCGATACCGACTGCAGAAGACTGGCCCAGACCGATTTCGGTCAACTGAGCCACTGCTTCGTAAGTCAGCGTACCGGAACGGGATACGACGCCAATACGGCCTTTGCGGTGAATGTGACCAGGCATGATACCGATCTTGATTTCATCGGGAGTGATCAGGCCAGGGCAGTTGGGTCCCAACAACAGGGTTTTCTTGCCGCCAGCGGCTTCCTTGGCCTTCATCCTGTTGCGCACTTCCAGCATGTCCTTGACGGGAATGCCTTCGGTAATGCAGATCGCCAGATCCAAGTCAGCCTCTACGGCTTCCCAGATGGCTGCCGCAGCGCCGGCCGGTGGCACATAGATCACGGACACGGTAGCGCCGGTTTCTGCAGCGGCGTCTTTGACGGATGCATAGATCGGGATATTGAAGATGGACTCGCCAGCCTTCTTGGGGTTCACGCCAGCCACAAAGCAGTTTTTGCCGTTGGCGTATTCCTGGCACTTTTCAGTATGGAACTGGCCTGTCTTGCCGGTAATGCCTTGGGTGATGACCTTGGTGTCTTTATTGATAAAGATCGACATGATGTTTCCTTAGCCTTTCACTGCTGCGACAACTTTTTGAGCCGCTTCAGCCATGCTGTCGGCGCTGATGATGGGCAAGCCAGACTCGGCCAGCATTTTCTTGCCCAGCTCTTCGTTCGTACCCTTCATGCGCACCACCAGAGGCACAGACAGGTTCACCGCCTTGCAAGCTGTGATCACGCCGGTGGCGATGGTGTCGCACTTCATGATGCCGCCGAAGATGTTGACCAGAATGGCTTTGACCTTGTCGTTCTTCAACATGATCTTGAAAGCTTCGGTCACCTTCTCGGGGGTGGCACCGCCGCCCACGTCCAGGAAGTTGGCAGGCTCAGCGCCAAACAGCTTGATGGTGTCCATGGTGGCCATGGCCAAGCCGGCACCGTTCACCAGGCAGCCGATGTTGCCGTCCAGGCTGATGTAAGCGAGGTCGAACTTGGAGGCTTCCACTTCGGCTGCATCTTCTTCGTCCAAGTCGCGGTAAGCCACGATTTCAGGGTGACGGAACAAGGCATTGGAATCGAAGTTGAACTTCGCGTCCAGGGCCATCACATTGCCCTTGGTGTCGCAGTTCAGGGGGTTGATTTCCACCAGGGACGCATCGGTGTCCATGTAGCACTTGTACAACTTGGCGAAAATATCCACTGCCTGATCCACGGAGGCACCAGTCAATCCGATAGCCGCAGCCACCTTCTTGCTTTGCTCAGTGGTAATGCCGGTCAGGGGATCGATCATTTCGGTGATGATCTTCTCGGGCGTGGAATGGGCCACTTCCTCGATGTCCATGCCGCCTTCGCTGGACGCGATCAGTGCAACCTTTTGTGTCGCGCGGTCTGTTACCAGAGAAACGTAGAGTTCGTTTTTGATGTCCGCGCCGTCTTCAATGTACAAGCGACGGACCTTCTGGCCTTCGGGGCCGGTCTGGTGAGTCTTGAGCTGCATGCCCAGGATTTCCGAAGCCAGGCGCTTGACGTCGTCAATCGATTTGGCAACCTTCACGCCGCCGCCTTTGCCGCGACCACCTGCGTGGATTTGTGCCTTGACAACCCACACCGGGCCGCCGAGTTTCTGAGCGGCTTCCACCGCTTCTTGCACTGTAAAGGCCGGAATGCCGCGGGGCACCGGCACACCGAATTGGCGCAAGATTTCCTTGCCTTGGTACTCGTGAATCTTCATGACGTCTCTCTCTGGGACAGGACTATGTTCACCGCGTGGTAACGAGGATGTAATCACCACGCGGCACTGGACACATCAACCCGCGAATGTATCATGCTGCGACGCACAATACTTGTGCGACGCTTACAGCTGGTGCATTCCGGGTCGTTCATGCCCCACGCATCCACCAGTTTGATGCGCAATATTTGCCCCTTGCTTACACCATGAAAAAAATCTTTATCGACGGCGAAGCCGGCACCACCGGCTTGCAAATCCGGGAGCGTCTGCAGAAGATGCCCCAGATCGAACTGATCAGCATTGAGCCTGCATTGCGCAAAGACCCGCTAGCAAAGCGCGCCCTGATTGCACAAGCCGACATGGTGATTCTTTGCCTGCACGACGATGCCGCCAAAGACACGGTCGCGATGATTGACGCGCTCGAACAGGAGACCGGCAAGCCCGGCCCCCGCCTCATTGACGCGTCGACCGCGCATCGGGTGAACCCGACCTGGGTATACGGTTTCCCAGAGCTGGCTGCGACCCAGCGCGATGCGGTCGCCAAAGCGCAAAGAGTGAGCAACCCCGGCTGCTACGCCACAGGCGCCATCGCGTTGATCCGCCCCTTGGTCGATGCGGGCTTGCTACCTGCTGACTTTGCAGTGTGTCTGCCCTCTGTGAGCGGCTATTCAGGCGGCGGTCGCGCCATGATCGAAGCCTATGAGCAAGGATCTGCGCCTCCGTTTGAACTGTATGCCTTGGGACTGAAGCACAAACACATTCCTGAAATCATGAAGTACACCGGCCTGACCCGCCGGCCCTTGTTTGTGCCCTCCGTGGGCAATTTCATTCAGGGGATGCTGGTTCAACTGCCTCTGCACCTGGACACATTGCCCGGCCAACCGAGTGCGCAAGACTTGCACAACGCATTGGCCAAGCACTACGCGGGCAGCGAATGGGTGACGGTGGAACCCGTGACAGTCGACCTCAAGCACGACGCCGTTGCCTTGGCTGATACCAACAAACTGGAGTTGCGCGTGTTCGCCAACGATGCGAAGGCGGATGGCTTTGCGCACGCAGTGTTGGTTGCCCGCTTGGACAACCTGGGCAAAGGCGCCAGCGGCGCTGCGGTCCAGAACCTGCAGTTGATGCTGGGCCTTTAAGCCTCAGTATTCGCCTTCATCACCTCCGCCTGAGACTACCCGGTGGATGGTGTCTCCGCCGAAGCCGCGCCCGGCCAGAAAGCGCATCTGCTTGGCGCGCTCTGTTGCATCCTGCGGCTGGGTTCCAAACTTTTTGCGCCACACCTCGCGGGCCCTTTCCAGCTCGGTCTCACGCAATGTGGCCACCGCCTCGGACACAGCTTCCGGAGCCAGTCCCTTGGCTTGCAGCTCCTGCTTGATACGCGCAGTGCCCAGTTTCCCGGCACGTCGGTACAGCACGGAACCGACCACCCGCTCTTCGTTGATGAAGTCTTTGGCGGCCAACGCATCCAATGCCTTGGCCAAGGTTCCAGGCTCCTCTTCAAAGCGCTGCAGCTTTCGCTCCAGCTCCACGCGCGAGTGCTCGCGGGTGCTGAGCAAGCGCAGCGCCCGGGCGGTAAGCGATAGCGATTGGGTTGCCACTGCAGATCCGGGAGTCAAAGATTTGCTATGAATTCAGTAGCTGTTGGCGCACATTTCATGAGCGCTAGCAGCTACTTTGACCATTACTCTGCTTTGTCAGCCTTATCGGCTTTCTTGCCCTTGGCCTTCGCTTCAGGCTCTGCCACCGGCAACAAAGGGATGCCAAGGTTGGCGCGCACTTTGTTCTCGATTTCGACCGACAACTCAGGGTTCTCACGCAGGAATTCACGGGCGTTGTCACGGCCCTGGCCGATCTTCTCGCCTTGGTAGGCGTACCAGGCGCCCGATTTTTCCAGGATACCGGCGTTCACACCCATGTCGATGACCTCGCCGTGGCGGCTGATACCTTCACCGAACAGGATGTCGAACTCCGCCGTCTTGAACGGAGGGCTGACCTTGTTTTTGACCACCTTGACTTTGGTCTCGTTGCCGATCGAGTCCTCGCCCTTCTTGATGGTGCCGGTGCGACGGATGTCGATGCGCACCGAGGCGTAGAACTTCAGCGCGTTGCCGCCGG
>JACCDS010282529.1_pt1 | contig 13799 bp, 13 predicted proteins | sample 7446441 | NCBI WGS metagenome assembly JACCDS01 (sample SAMN15323445, study PRJNA562643) | freshwater metagenome | isolation source: river surface water | place: USA:Blue River Watershed | collected 2017-08-17 | reverse complement strand
TTTAGCTGGGACAAATATGAAACTGCTCGCCAGGGTAACTTGAGTGCCGATATCGCTGCTGCTCAATATGCCGCTGCTGAACAAGATTTAGTCATTCGTGTCACAGAAGCTTACTTTAATGTTTTAAATGCTCAAGACACGCTCAACTTAGCGCGCAACAAGAAAGCGCTCATTGCTGAGCAATTAGAACAAGCCAAGCGTAACTTCGAAGTGGGCACGGCCACGATTACAGACACCCATGAAGCTCAGTCACGCTTTGACTTAGTGGTCGCTCAAGAAATCGCCGCCCAAGCTGACCTAACGATTAAGCGTGGTGCACTTGAGCAAATCGTAGGTAAACCCATTGGCGAACTCAAAAGCCTTGCTCCTCAGGCAAAAATTAGCTTAGTCGTTAACGAAGATGCCAAAACCGCAGGAGCTAAAAAAGCCGCTGCCAAATCCAAAAAGAAAACCACAGTCACTCAAGCCGCGTCTAAAGCTATTGATGTGAATGCGGTGATGGGTGTCGCCCCTACTCAATCCATGAATGACTGGGTCGCACAGGCAGAAGATGTGAGTTACAGCGTGGTTGCTAGCAAACTCAGTTACGAAGTGGCCAAGCGTGAGACCTCCAAATCGGTGGGTGGTCACCTCCCCACGCTAGAGCTGGTGGGACGTCGCAGCTATACCGACAGCGACAGCTTTAACGCTGTCACAGGCAACACGCTCTCGTTGCAATCATTTTCTACACAAGGCATTGTGCAAGTCACCGTACCGATTTTCTCCAGTGGCTACACACAATCCGTCGTGCGTGAAAAAGCGGCTTTAGAAAAGAAGGCGCTTTCTGACTATCAAAATATCCGACGTTCGATTGCACAAGCGACTCGCCAAGCATTCTTAGGCTTTAATCAAGGCCTAGCTCAGGTGAAAGCCTATGAAGCTGCGGAAATTTCTGCCATGAGCGCTTTGGAATCCAATAAGCTTGGCTATGAGGTAGGTGTACGTATCAATATTGATGTGCTCAATGCTCAAGACACCCTCTTTACCACCCGTCGTGATTTAGCCAAAGCGCGTTACGACACCATCTTGAATGGTCTGCGTCTCAAAGCGCAAGCAGCGGTTTTAAGCGATGAAGATTTGCAGGCAGTAAATGCATTACTGAAGTAATCCAGTCTTCATCGCCACACTTTAAAATCAATCACAGAGCTCATCGCATAAAAGAGCTGGCCTTAAGGAATCTGGCCTTGGGGGAGCCGACCTTGAGTCTTTAGCCAAGTAAGTTCTGTAGAGCTTCTTGCACCTCAGCCACAGTCGGTGGGGCTTGAGTATCTCCCAAATTCATGATCTTCTCAGACCAATACGCTTCTGTTTTCCAGCGAGGGGAATCGCAGTAAATTTCTATGGTGGGTCGATTGAAGATGGCTGCCAGATGAGTCAGACCAGTATCGACACCGATCGTTAAGGCTGCATTAGCGACGAGGTAAAAAGCAGTATCAATGGAAAAGCTAGCGGGCACGACGCAGTGAGGGATCTGTTTGGCTAAGGCTGCACTGATTGTTTTTTCGTCTTGATTGCCCCAAGGCAAAATGACTTGCATACCTCGCTTCGCTAGCTCTTGGCTAATGGCGACCCAATACTCATTGGCCCAACGCTTGGCGTCTCTGGCTGTCGAATGAAAGCAAAGGACATAAGGTTGTGTGATATCAAAACCGAGTTTGTCTTTAGACAAGTGAGTCAAGGTAGATAAATTAGAAAAATCGGTCAATTGCTGAAGATAGTCCGAGGGATAAAACTGGGGCGGTGCTTGCGCCCTATCTGGTGGCGCTTGATCACAAGCCGCAGCAGCGAGCCAGCGAGAGCGATCGACCGCATGACAACGAAATGGGACCTGAATTGATTCTGTGTAGAACTTTCTGGCTAAGGGTTCATAGCCCGAGTATTCGGTTTGATTGGCTAGACCGATGACTCTGGCCTTGGGTGATTTGTTTGCTAAATAAGTGACGAAGGCCGATTTGATGAGACCCTGAGTTTCGATGATGAGGTCATATTGAGTTTTCTGAAGTTCCGTCTTAAAAGTCATGAACTCTTCAATAGAGCGCACAAACTCACCTTTTTTCAGGGCCTTTTTCCAACGTCTAAATGCCAGAGGAATGACTCGATCAATGCCTTTAAAGTCTTGTGTGCTCTTCACAGGCTCTAGGAGGGATACATAAGCCTCCTCGATGACCCAATCGATTTGAGCCTGTGGAAATTGTTCACGCAAATCCCAAACAATGGGCAAATTATGCAAAACATCGCCTAATGAGGAGAGCTTAACAATCAAAATCTTCATACACGGTAGCCATTTCGTTTTGCAAAAAATGTGTTCATGATCCAGGCCGACTACTAACATCGGTCACGTCTATATTTTTTCGCAACCTCTTGACCGAAGCAGAACATGGCACTTGATCAATATGCATTGTACCGAGCTGCTGATACAGTTGAATACAACGCGCCAGTGTTCTACTTGCCGTTGCCAGGCTGCGCTGATAGGATACTTGGTTATAGGCCTCATAAACTCGTCGAGCTCTAATGGATTGCCAGTGCATCACTTTGATTTGATCTTCCGGATGTTGATTTAAATAGTCCTTGGAGTAACGGTAAAGAGTTCTAAGCTGTACCTCAATCAGTTCAAGCTCTTGCTCACTAAGCTCTGACATTAAATAGTCATCAATCAAGCATGCTTGTTGACGAGCTCTCTCATCGAAGATGCTGCGCACGTCTTCGGGCATCAAATCAATGAGTTCTGAAGCTTGGATATCTTCACCCTGACGATAAGCTCGCCAATAGTCAATCGCCTCTATGATTTTTTGTTGTTGCATGTATTTCATCATCCCTGCGTCCACTTGCATGGGATAAGAAAGACTCGTCAGTGATAATTGAGCTTGCGACTCGATAGTCGCCCACTTGGCTAATGACATTTCCATATCGATACGTGCCACCGGTAGCTGTGATACGGTCTGCACATCTTGCTCGACTAAGCGTCTTAATCTTCTGAGCTGCCATAAAGCCATCGCAATTTCTTCTACAAGACCGACTTGTGCGGCAGTGGTAATTGGATAACTTTCTTGTACGCTTGCTAAATGCTGACGCCATTCATGCGCTGATTCACCTGGAATCAAAAGACTTTTTGAGCTATACCCTGCTTTCATAGCATTCATGGATGAGCGGGCTTTACCTATAGAGGTTTTAGGTTCAGTTTGCGGCTGCTTCATCAAGAACCCTTTCTCCAAAAATCATACAAATGATCCGAGTCATAGGTCAGTGTCATTTGAGTGATGATGGCCGAACGTGTTTTTTTTAATTTCTTAGCGTGACTATCGAGTCTGGCTAACACCGCTTTACTAATACTCACATTAATACGCTCTATTTCCTTTGAAAAAAAGTCAGGGTTAATTTCAACCATCGCCCAGACTAACTTTTCGTGATGACTGTCGTTTTGCCAACTCTCCAATGAACTTGCAATGGGAATGGGTAAATCTTCTTCACGCATTTGCATGATGATTTCTTCAATACAGCGACGTGCTTCATCTAAAACGATATCCATCTTTTTTGAATGAATATCCACCGTTCGACCAAAGTCCAATAAGTGAACTCTCGTTTGATCCGACTGATGTTGAGGGTCTAGTTGAATGGGGTAATACATCTATGCTCCAGGATGGGTTAAAGGGAGTGCTTCAATGAAAGCTTCATTCGGATGAGTGGGCATCCTGCGTAAAAAACATAATAAAAATTTATACACACTATACACACTAATTACTGCACACTATACATAAAAAATGGCCGTATCGCCAACACATACCATCTCAGACACTTAAAAAATCTATTAACTACATGATTTATATCAACTAAATATATTTTTGACCCTTGCATTTGGCTCTCATGAATACGATCTAAACCTTTTGATCTAGGCTTCTAAGAGCTTTTCATCACGTTCGGAAGTCACTACACCCCCACAGGGCTCATTACAAAACCTGAAACCGAAGACTGTTTCGGGCAAACCCATGACTTTAAAGACACGACAAACCCCTAGTTCAATCTAAAAAAGAGGAATAAGACCATGAAGACGAATGTGACCAAGTCAGCACCAGCAATGCACACACCTGCAGCAACTCAGACACTGGGGATAGCAGGCTTAACAGGGTCAGCCGAGTCAGGGTCAGGGTCAGGGTCAAAATCAGGCTCAAAATCAAGCAAGGCCCATTCTCTTGAAACACCTTTACAACCATTGACCAAGCGCGCAGATCAATCCAGCCCACCATCAGAAACCGCTTGGGATCGAAGTGGTTTTCTAGGAGGATCGGATATCGCTGCCGTATTGGGCGTATCGACCTATCGATCTGCCGTAGATGTGTGGCTCGAAAAAACACAGCGCACCCCCTCTCAGGCTGATAGCTTGATTTTTCGATTTGGTCATTTTGCTGAAGAATTTATTGCCCGTGAATACACCCGCGCCAGAGGTTGGCCAACACACGCCGAGCAAACATCTCTGGTACATAAACAATATCCTTACCTTCAAGCGCATATTGATCGTTGGGTAATCACAGATGCATCTTCTGATAAGGCAGCGCTGACCAGTACAAAACGCATCTTAGAATGTAAAACGAGCCATCCTCAACAAGCCCATCTATGGGGAGAGCCCGGTACTGATCAAATTCCTGCATCCTATTACATCCAATGTGCGTGGTACATGATGCTTGCTCAAAGTCCAATTTGCGATGTGGCCGTACTGATTGGCAATAATGACTTTCGGATTTACACCATCAAGCAAGATATCGATTTAGAAAATTTCTTACTAGAACGTGCTCTTCATTTTTGGCAAGAGCACGTCTTAAAGAAGCAAGCACCAACCCCACGCTCAGAAAATGATTGCCGTAAGATATACCCAAAAGCTCAAGCATCTAAGTCCATAGAGGCTTTACCCCCATTAGTGGAAGCTGTGAAGGAATATCATGCTTTACAAAAACTCATCAAAGTACAAGAAGAGCAGTGCTCACAAATCAAACAGACTGTCATGCAAACTTTAGGCGATGCTGAGACACTGACTCATCTAGGCAAAATCATCGCCACCTGGAAATCTTCTAAACCCAGTATCAAAACAGACTATCAACAATTAGCTCTAGAGCATCCTGATTGGTTAATCCCCTATCAAAGTCAACAAGAAGGCAGTCGTCGTTTACTCATCAAGGAGCCATCATGAATACATCGATCCCTACAAGCTTAGATCACCCCCATACTCCATTGCCCACAGATACAGCGCCACCAACAAGTACTGAAATGGACAAGACACCGATCGATGTTCAAGCAAAAGCACTAGATCACTCCTCTCAGAAAAAAGTGGAGGATTCATCGAGTTGGCCATTTGAGCTCTGGTGGGCTGAATATGGTCGGCCATCTGCCATACTCCAAGAACAAGTGCGGTATCTGATCGATTTTTATCGCATTGACCCTTGGTTAGGCGACATCAAAATCCTCCATCAGGGCGGGCAGTGGCTGCCTTACATCACGATGGATGGTTGGATGAAAATGATCAACCAACACCCCGCTTTTTGCGGCATCGATTTTAGAGAATCCGATCAGTTGATCGAGGGTGCCCCCGAATGGATGAGTTGCACCATTTATCGACACGATCGGGTGATCCCCATCACCGTCCGTGAATACTATAAAGAAGTCAAACAAGAAAGTCCTCTATGGAATGAAATTCCAAGACGCTTGTTGCGCTTTAGAACGATGCAACAATGTGCGCGCTTAGCCTTGGGACTAAGCACTCCTGAGTTCATGTACCAACAAGGCGAAATGACTGATTCAACAAGCTATACACATCACACCGAAGCAAGCATCAGTCAAAAAGAAAAAATTAAGAATACGTTGATGCAACACTCTAAAAAATAAAGAATAAAAATATTCAAAATCCATGAGCGTATTCAGGAGTCATCTATCAAAGCCCATCTAGTGAGAATATAAGTAATCAAAATGGCAGGACAATACTGATTGATAAACATGCTGGATACATGATTATTACGCACAGGGATTAGCCCTTTTATGCAATACACCCCGTAATACACACCCGTAATATACCCCCATATTACTAGAAGTCTATTGCTAGAACGCTTCAGGCTAATGGATGACTTTTAAACCCATCTTGGATGTGAAAATATCTTCAATCAGATTCACCCGACTTTGGGGAATGAATAGATAGTTATCTGATGCAGAGTCGACACCCAAGGATGACAATCTTTGCAGACCAGATTCAAAGAGAGCATACGGCACATAGGCCTCATGACAAATCAAGTCAAAAATAGCCTGGCGGTCAGGATTGGTATGAAGTAATTCAATAATTACGATGGGTTCAATTGCTTTAAGAAAAGTATTCGCTCCTTTGAGAACCGGTAATTCATAACTCTCAACATCAATCTTCACTAGACAGATAGGGGCTCGTTTTGAATCGGGATTAGATTCCGTCTTTAAATATTGAGGGGTCAGCTCATCCAAGGAAGTCACTTCAATTTCAATGGCTTGCGTGTGTTGATGACGAAAATCAGCATTGAGCGAAGCGGAAGTTTCAATATACTTATCATCGCTCGCAGGTAAATAAATAGTCATAACCCCTGATTTATCTGCAATAGCCTGGGAATGAGTCTCAATATCCAAATCTGAAAAATGAATATTAGATTTCAATACCGCATAAATACTTGGAACTGGCTCATAAGCAGTCACCTTTTTAGCCCCACTGGAAGCAGCCAAAAGACTGTAAAACCCAGTGTTGGAGCCAATATCAATAAAAGTCAATGATAAATTCTTAGCCAAGCCGGATATGATGTATCCCATGGGAGGCTCATAGGCGCGCCAGCCATACTTCAAAACATTACAGGCAATTTGATCGGTGAAACCACAGGTTTTCATAGCAAAGGATTTCTGTAGATATTGGTCATCTGTTACCAATACCCAGTAATCACTTCGCATCTGCCATAAAATCAAGTAACGATAGATAAATTTAATAACTAAAAATCGCCATTTTTTATACAGTTTCATTTCAGATGACTAACTATTGATGAATATAGTTTTAATTTGTTCGTCAAATTGTATTTGCTCAAGAGCAATCGTTGATCGATAGGCTTCAAATGTAGAAAAATATTGATCAAAATTCACAAAAACATCCGACACAAGAGAGCCAAACTGCTCAACAAAATCAGGCGCATCTTCATTCAATTTAAATGAGTCGGGAATATTGACATCGAATGAATTTTGAGCTGAGCCATGCCGCCCTGTTATGACACAACAACCATGAATCCCAGCCTCCCGTGGCAAGCGATCTTTACCAGGATGATGCCCAAAATCCATATAGATTTTCGATGAAAGAAAAATACTAGCGAGCTCTTCTCTGTTGTAGCCTTGCAAGGGCTTAAATAGCCACTGAGGATATCGCTCTTTTAATTTTTTTGTAACTAAAGCCCCTTTATGTGGATTATACAAAATGACATTATCGCGTTGGGCAGAAGTATATAAATAATTCAACTCGTTAAGATACGAGGGATGGGTATACACAGGAATAGGATCCGAAAGTAACTGACCCGTAATACCATTTTTTTTCAAAAAATCTAAGGCATAGTAACTTTGTGCAAAGTGTTTAAATTTTTTAAGCGCCTTGACTCCACCAAGCGGTCTTAAACCTTTTAAAAAATACTTAAAGTATCTTAATTTATCTCGCCAGGCATAACCATATCTCTCACAAGTAAAGTTATTTACAGACATCCACCAGATAGCTACATCCGAATGGCGAACTCTGGAGGCGAAGGTAGTCACGATTTCGGGAAAAATAATCAAACTTCCTGGTTCATCGATATAGGGAGATATAGGAGCCCGATACTTTTGATAAGCAGGCATGGTAGAAAAATCTTGATCAAATGGAAAATAGACCACTGCCGCGGGCTGACCCATACGATTCAAATCAGCAACCAATTGATGTATCGCCTCTGGTCCAGCAGTCATCGCATGACCAGGACAGCAGACATAGACTTTTGTATACATATGAATTTCAAATGCCTGAAGTAAATATCTATAATTAGAGCATGACCTCTCGTTTTAACCAAACTCACTTCATTCAGCTACTCATTCTCTGGTTTCCTATCAGTTTTTTACTGATCAGGCATGGGGTACATGTGTCACTGTACGCACTTTTGTTGCTTTACATCTATGAACTCATGAATGGGCGTGCAAAATTTTTATTCGACTCACAGGCCCTTCTCATAACGCTTGCACTCAGTAGTATTTTTTTTGCAACTGCTGTGCAACAAATTCTGTCCGGAGAACTGAATTGGAGCGCTTTTGATGGTCCCTCAAGATTATTGATAGCAGGTCTGGTCTTTCAATATTTATTACATAAGAAGATCAGTACCATTCATTATTTGGAAATTGCCATACCAACTGGCTTGATATGTTTACTCATCTACCTAGGTTTCATGAATCAAACCCACTTCTGGGGACATCGCTGGGCCAACGTGTTTGTAGACCCTAATAGTCTAGGTACTCAATCTACAATACTCAGCATGATTTGCTTACTATCTATCACCAAGCAATCAAAACTCTCTCTCAATATCCTCAAAATTCTGGGCTTTCTGGCGGGTCTATATATTTCCATTAATGCAGAGTCCAGAGGTGGCTGGGTATCTGTACCAGTGATGCTAACCACTTGGTTTATCATTCAAGTTAAACAAGACCAATTCTTCTCTAATAAGAAAAAAAAGATTGAGATTATTTGTCTATGCTTATTATTGATACTTGGCTTTATTGCTTTAGGATTATTCAGTGAAACTATCAAACATCGTATCTTTATTACAATTATCGAAATTCAGGCTTGGCTAAAAGATCCATCGATTTATTCATCATCAGGCACACGTCTTAGCATGTGGTTAGTATCTTTTCAACTCATCACCGAAAATTGGGTGGGTTATGGCGAAACCTCTCTAAAAGAGATTTTAGTTAATCATCCTATCTATACTGGCACTCATCATCACGGGGCTAGAGATTTAATTGATGCTGGGCCTCACTCGGATTTACTCAGCAAAGGTTTATCTTTGGGGATACTGGGCATACTTTCATATTTATCTAGCCTCCTGATACCCGCATTATTATTCCTGCGTCATATAAATAAGGGGGCGAGCTCGGTTAGACTCTCTGCGCAAATTGGTTTAATGTATGTTTGTGCTGTGTTGATAGTCGGTTTATTTAACGAGACTCTATCTTTGAAATATCTTTGTTCTTTCTATGGACTCATCCTAGCCTGCTTAGCTACCCAGGTTTTAATGAAAAACTCACTTAATACCCATCAAGAAAAAACATATGCTTAAAAATAATTATTCGATTACTTTCGCCTGCTATAACGCAGTTCAATACACGAAGTTATGCATTGATAGTTTTATCAAACATGGCACGCCATTAGATCGCTTAATCGTTGTAGATAATGGCTCGACAGATGAAACGCGTAGTTACCTAAAAACACTCCCCCTAGGTGGTCTGATACTGAATAAGATGAACCTAGGGTGCGGGGTTGCATGGAATCAAGGAGCTCTTACTCAACAGGCAGAGTGGTCCATCATTATGAACAATGATGTGCTAGTTTCGCCCCAATGGGTCGAGTCACTGATTGAGTCTGCCCAAAACAACAATCTCAAAATCGTTTCTCCTGCTCTTATCGAAGGGCCTGCAGACTATGACTTTGATGAATTTTCAATAGCAGCATCATCAAAAATGAAAAATACCCTACGCTTAGGAAACCCCCATGCCGTTTGTTTAGCTGTCCATGAGTCAGTGTGGATGGATATTGGATATTTTCAAGCGATTCCCAAACTCTGGGGGTACGAAGACACTATGTTTTTTCATGCTGCGAGAAAAGCTGGAATACGATCAGCAACTACAGGCGCATCTTGGCTACATCACTTTGGCTCTATCACGCAAAGCGAAATGAAACGTGAAAGAGGTCTGACGGAAAAGCAAGGCCTTGGTGGGCGCTATAACTATCGCTATCTTAATCAAAGCTGGTTAGAGCGAAAATTAATTAAAAGACAGAAGATTAAAAATCTAAAAAAATGGCGCGCTGATGAAATGAGTAAGCATGAAATGACATTACATGGCATCAGAGTCAATGGCAATTTTGAATGGTATTAATGATAAGAGTTGAGCAATTACTTTCATAGCGACTGAATAATATTGACTAGCTCTTCAGTATTTCTTTTTTTTGAAAATCGTTGAACGACGAAATCCCGACCTTTTTTACCCATCTCCTCTCGTAATAATTGATTCATCAAGAGACTATTGAGTGACTCAACCCAAATGTCATCATCATTTAGTGAAAGTACATACCCACTATCACCATCAATAACTGTTTCTGGGATACCCCCCACATCACTTACCACTACAGGCACTTTCATATATTGGGCCTCAATTTGAAACATCCCTAGAGGTTCATATGTAGACGGCAATACGGCTAGAGTCGAAATTTTTAATAACGGTCCTATTGAATCGAGCATTCCAGCAAAATAGACATTTCTCTCTAGTTGCAGCTCCATAACTTTATTTCTTAATTCAGGCTCCATAGGACCATGACCCGCGATCACATATCGAACATCAGGCTGTTGTAGCGTCAATTTCTTTATGACACCCAACATAAAAGAATGGTTTTTTTCACCTCTTAAAATAGCGCCATGAGCAATCACAGGTCCCGGATTTCTTGATAACCACTCCAATAAATGATCAGGTAAAGTCTTTTGAGAAGAGCTATTTAAACGATCAAAATCAATTCCTGGATATAAAACCTCTAATTTAGAAGAAGGAATTTTGGGATTGCCGAGTAAGATTCTTCGAAGATATTGACTGGGTGTGCAAGCCTTATCAAAAATATACCGATAAAAAAATGAACCCGGTATGCCAGGTTGATAAGTTCTCATTCGCAGCAAACTAATCTTTTGTCCGGACAAACCTAACAAAACCTTAACCCAGCTACCAATCGCCGCATCATGTCCACTATGACAAACAATAACTAATGGTTTAATTTTTTTTGCCTGACGATAAATTTCAACAACACTGTATATATCTAGAGCATTTTTAAACGGTAACTTGATGTGAGTTAAATGGCGATTTTGAACCACTTGAGCTATCTGACTTTTTTTCTTACAAAAGAGATAGGTATTAAAGCCTATATCTTTTAACTCTTCCATTTGCTGCAGGAGCTGCAATTCTTGACCACCAATATTTCTTGAACTTTCTGTAAAAAAAATTGAAGGCAATGACATAAGATTATGAAAACTTGGGAGCTAACTCCCAGGACAGACCTTGACTATCTTTAGAGTTTAGAACTGGGTCGATATCTATCCTAGGCCATTGAATATCAACAATCGAATCATCCCAACGTAATGACTGTTCAGATTCAGGATGATAGTAATCACTGGTTTTATACAAAAATTCAGCTTCATCACTGATTACCAGAAAGCCGTGAGCAAATCCAGGCGGTATCCATAGCTGTTTTTTATTTTCTGCTGATAGCTCCAGACCGACCCATTTGCCAAAAGTAGCCGACGATTTACGCACATCCACAGCGACATCATATACAGCGCCATGAGTGACTCTTACTAATTTACCTTGAGTTTGCTGCATTTGATAATGAAGACCTCTGAGCACCCCTTTTTTTGATTTTGAGTGATTATCTTGCACAAACTTAATTTCAGAACCTATTGCTTGATTGAACTCGTTTTGATTGAATGACTCAAAGAAGAATCCTCGATCATCCCCAAAAACTTTAGGCTCAATGATGAGGACATCAGGGATTGCGGTAGGAGTGACCTGTATAGGCATGGCTTATTTTAAATTTTCTCTGAAATAATTTTTTCTAAATACCGGCCATACATATTCTTTTTGAGTGGCTTGGCTAAGCGCATAACATCATCAGCACTAATCCACTTTTTTCGATAAGCAATTTCCTCAGGACACGCCACCATTAAGCCCTGACGTTTTTGTAGGGTTGCTATGAAGCCTGCTGCATCGAGCAAAGAATCATGAGTGCCAGTATCCAACCAAGCATATCCACGGCCCATAATCTCTACTTGCAATTGATTCATTTTTAAATAAACTTCATTCACCGTAGTGATTTCTAACTCACCTCGAGCACTAGGGTGAATCGACTTAGCAATCTCACAAACCTGCTCATCGTAAAAATAAAGCCCAGTTACTGCGTAGTTACTCTTGGGTTGATTTGGCTTCTCTTCAATGCTGATTGCTCGATGATTCGAATCAAACTCAACAACCCCATAACGCTCTGGATCATGGACGTGATAGGCAAAAACGGTGGCACCCTTTTCTCTTTGATAGGCTGACTCTAATTGATTAACAAGCTCATGCCCATAGAAAATATTGTCCCCTAAGACTAAAGCAGATAAATCATTCTGAATAAACTCTTTACCAATAATAAAGGCTTGTGCTAAGCCGTCAGGAGTTGGTTGCACTGCATATTGGATATTGAGGCCCCATTGCGATCCATCACCCAATAACTCTGAAAATCTGGGGGTATCTTGTGGAGTTGAGATCAACAAAATGTCTCGAATCCCTGATAGCATTAATGTAGTGAGCGGGTAATACACCATCGGTTTATCGTAAACCGGCATCAATTGCTTTGAAACTGCCTGAGTCACAGGATATAAGCGTGTACCTGAACCACCAGCGAGAATAATCCCTCTACGTTTTTTTGCTTTTGTCATACATAACCTTATCGCTTGATTAATTCAGCACATTGATGCACATAGGCTGCAACTTCTGTTTGCCAATGCTGTAATTGTAGCGGTGACGGATTTTCAGGATTAATTACAGACAAATAATTAGCTAGTTTTTTATTACACAAACGCGAGTTGTAAGGTCTAGGCGCTGGCAAAGGATAGTCAGTAGCAGGTATGGGTAATACATTTTCCAGAGTCACTCGTGTTGGGATTTTCATATCCCGTATGAGACCAATAACAAACTGAGCTAGACCATGCCAAGATGTATAACCATCAGGAACCGCATGATAGATTCCAGATTGGCTACTTCTAGGTGACTGCTGATGGTTCACTAATAATGTTTTTGCTAATCTAGCCAAAAAAAGTGCAGAAGTCGGTGCACCTACTTGATCAGCGACTACCGATAAACAATCCCTCTCCCCAGCCAAACGTAACATGGTTTTGATAAAGTTACCACCATCACCGTACACCCAGGAAGTTCTGAGAATGTAATAGGTCGATGTCAGTTGCGGTGCTTCAAATGCGTCGATGATGGCTCGCTCTCCTTCCAACTTACTTTGGCCATAAATACCTAGCTGGGTTTCAGGACCAGCCTCATCATCTTCTTGGTAGGGAGTTTGCTTCCCATCCCCAAATACATAATCAGTCGAATAATGAATCAATAAGCCATTTGACTGACTGGCAATAAATTTAGCCATTATTTCAGGTGTGCGGGCATTAATGGCGAATGCGAGAGCTTGCTCATCCTGAGCCCGATCGACTGCAGTATAGGCCGAGGCATTAATGATGATTTGTGGCTGATATTGCCTCAAAACATCTTGCAAAGCATCTATATTCCCGAGATCACAATCTTGTCGACCTAAGTAAACAATACTATCTTGCTCTTGCAATACTCTCTGCAGCTCACGTCCCACCTGCCCATCTTTGCCAAAAATAAGTACTGTCATAAATAAATCAGATGGCGAAGTACTGAGATTTACTGTTCATACTGTTTAGTAAGCCACTCACGGTAAGAACCAC
>JACCDS010064246.1_pt1 | contig 13801 bp, 12 predicted proteins | sample 7446441 | NCBI WGS metagenome assembly JACCDS01 (sample SAMN15323445, study PRJNA562643) | freshwater metagenome | isolation source: river surface water | place: USA:Blue River Watershed | collected 2017-08-17 | reverse complement strand
TGCCTGGCCGCCAGCACCGCCTTCGCACAATCCACGCCGGCGCCGGCCGCCGCCAGCCCGGCCAAGAAGGAGCTGGTGGCCAAGCTGCTGAAGCTGCAGCAGCCCGGCATCGAGGCGCTGGCGCGCAACCTGACCGAACAGCCGGCCGCGCAGCTGCTGAACCAGGCCAGCCTGTTCCTGCAGGCCCGCGTGCCCGCCGACAAGCGGGACGCGGTGGCCAAGGAGATCGGCAACGACGTCCAGGCCTACACCAAGGACGCCGTGCCGCTGGTGCGCGACCGCGCCATCAAGCTGGCCCCGACCACCGCCGGCAAGGTGCTGGAGGAGCGGCTGAGCGAGGACGAACTGAAGCAGGTCGTCGCCATGCTGGAATCGCCCGTCTACGCCAAGTACATGCAGCTCAGCGGCGACATGCAGAAGGCCCTGGTGGAAAAACTGGTGGCCGAAACGCGCCCCACCATCGACCCCAAGCTCAAGAACCTGGAAGCGAGCATCGGCAAGCGCCTGAACGCCGCGGCCGGCCAGCCGCCCGCGGCCGCTCCGGGCAAGTAAGGGTCTCGGACAGCGCGGCCTCAGCGGCCCTCGCTGTCCACGGCGACGCCGAAACGCGCCGACAGTGGCTGCAGGCCCAGTTCGTCCAGGATGGCCTGCAGCCGATTTCGCGCACGGGCCTGCAGGCCAGCCTGTGGCTGCGCCCGCCGGCGGGCAATGATGAGCTCGTTCTTCATCGAGTGCTCCCAGCCCACCAGCTCGGTCACCGTGACCTCGTAGCCCTGTGCTTCGAGCTGCAGGCAGCGCAGCACATTGGTGATCTGGCTGCCGAACTCGCGGGTGTGCAGCGGGTGCCGCCACAGCTCGGCCAGCGGCGTGCGCGAGAGGTTCAGCGCCTTGTGCTGACGCATCACGCCGGCCACCTCGGCCTGGCAGCAGGGCACCAGCACCATGAAGCGCGCCTGTTTGGCCAGGCCAAAGGCGATGGCGTCGTCGGTGGCGGTGTCGCAGGCGTGCAGCGCCGTCACCACGTCAAACGTGGGCGGCAGGTCTTCGTGCGTGAGCGCCTGCTGCACCGTGGTGGCCAGGAAACGCATGCGATCAAAACCCAGGCGCTGCGCCAGCGCCTGTGACTTCTCGACCAGCTCACTGCGTGCTTCCACGCCATAGACCCAGCCCACCGGCTTCGATTTGAAGAACAGGTCGTAGAGGATGAAGCCAAGATAGGACTTGCCCGCACCGTGGTCGGCCAGGGTCACGTCGCCGCGCGCGTCCAGCACCTCCTGCAGCAGCGGCTCGATGAACTGCACCAGGTGGTAGACCTGCTTGAGCTTGCGCCGCGTGTCCTGGTTGAGCTTGCCCTCGCGGGTGAGGATGTGCAGTTCCTTCAGCAACTCGACCGACTGACCGGGGCGCAGTTCGGGCAGCTGCTCCTGCAGGGACGGTACGGGCTTGGATCGTGGAGCGGCTTTGGACATCCGGCGATTTTCGCAGGCGGCGACAATCGGTCGATGCCTGACACCCCGAACCTGCACCCCTACGATGCCCTCACCCCCGATGCGGTGCAGGACGCCCTGAGCGCCCTGGGCCTGTGGGGGGACGGGCGGCTGCAGGCGCTGAGCAGTTACGAGAACCGGGTCTACCAGGCGGGGCTGGACGAACCGGTGCAGGGCCACAGCCAGGTGGTCCTCAAGTTCTACCGCCCCGGCCGCTGGAGCGAAGACCAGATCCTGGAAGAACACGCCTTCGCCGCCGAACTGGCCGTCGCCGAAGTGCCGGTGGTAGCGCCGCTGCTCATCAACGGCCGCAGCCTGCACCGGCACGGCGACTTCTGGTTCAGCGTCAGCCCCCGCCGCGGTGGCCGTCGGCCCGAGCTGGAGGACCTGGACGTGCTGGAATGGATCGGCCGCTTCCTCGCGCGGCTGCACGCCGTGGGCGCGGCACAGCCCTTTGCGCACCGGCCAGCGCTGGACCTGGCCAGCTTCGGCCAGGAGCCGCGGGACTGGCTGCTGGAACACGACATGGTGGCGCCCGAGGTGCGCAGCGCCTGGCGCCAGACCCTGGACGAGGCGCTGCAGACCGTCGCCTCCCACCCGGCCCTGTGTGCTGGCGCGCCGGACGATGGCGAGGGCATCCGCCGCATCCGCCTGCACGGCGACTGCCACCCCGGCAACATCCTCTGGACGCCCGAAGGCCAGCCCGGTGCCGGCCCGCACTTCGTGGACCTGGACGACGCGCGCAGCGGCCCGGCGGTACAGGACCTGTGGATGCTGCTCTCGGGCGAACGGCGCCAGCAGACGCTGCAGCTCTCGGCCCTGCTCGACGGCTACGAGCAGCTGCGCGACTTCGACCGGCGCGAGCTGGCGCTGATCGAGCCGCTGCGCACCCTGCGCCTGGTTCACTACAGCGCCTGGATCGCGCGCCGCTGGGAAGACCCGGCCTTCCCGGTCAACTTCCCCTGGTTCGGCAGCCGCGACTACTGGCAGGGCCAGGTCGATCTGATGGTCGAGCAGATCGAGGCCATGCAGCAGCCCCCCTTGCACACCTGAGGCGCTCCCGGGCCGATACCTAGGCGCGCCCGAAATCCCCTCAACCGGAGCGCGCCCGGCCCGATAAACCCTGCATGAAAAGACCCGGAGCACCCGCCGGGTCTGTTCGGTTTCAGCCTGCCGGAAGCCATCCATGTCCTGCGCATGCGGGCCATCCGGACCCGGTGGGCGTCCCTTTTGTCGACGCCCTGGGGCGATTGACGTTGCCCACGGAGGCACGGCACGACCTGACTCACCACTCCCCGACGCCCCATGAACGCCTTCGGCAGCTCTCCTGATCCAGTCGACACCGGCAACCCCCTGTACAAGGTGTTGGTGGTCGAGGATTCCAGCGTCCAGCGGATGCACCTGCGCAGCCTGATCTACGCCTCGCCAGACCAGCGATGCCGGGTCTTCGAAGCCCGGAACGGTGAAGAGGCGTTGCAGGTCATGGCCGGCGTGAAACCCGACCTGGTCTTCACCGATGTCCACATGCCGAGGATGAACGGCATCCAGTTGCTGCAGCGCATGCGTGAAGACCCCGCCAGCCAGCATGTGCCGGTGGTCATGGTCACCTCGCTGAACGACCGCCGCACCATGCGGCAGGTCCTGGTCTGCGGCGCCGATGCCTACCTGGTCAAACCGTACCAGGACGAGGCCTTCCTGCGCGTGCTCAACCGCCAGCTCAGCCGCCTGCCCAGCCCAGGCCAGGCCCCGGCGGCGACCGGCTGCTGGACCCTGGACGAAGCCTGGTTGCGCGCCCGTCTGCTGGCCGGCGCCCTGCCATCGGCTCGTCCCGCCCAGCTGTCCATCGAGCCGCAGCCGCTGGCCCTGGACGAGGAGGACCTGCTGATGTGCCTGGCCGAGCTGGCCGCCAACGCCCACACCCACGGGGCGCCGGTTCGACCGTGGTCGATCCAGGCACGCCTGGACCTGGGGCACTACGTGGTGTCGGTCTGCAACGAAGGGCCGCCCGTGCCACCCGAATTCCTTGACGCCGCGGCCACATCGGGCGGCGCCCGTGGTGTCGGGCTGGCTCTGGCGGCCGCCTGCGCGAAGCGGCTGGGGGCCTCACTGCGCTGGATCAACACCAGCGGGTCCCCCAACATCATCCAGCTCGTGCTGCCCCCCGCGGCCCTGGCGGGCTGACGGCTGTCGCCCGGGGCCCCGGGCGGGTGCCGGATCAGCGTGCTTTGCGCCAGCGGCCGGACACCACGTCCGGAATATCGTGCAGCGGCACCGTGTGCGTGGCGCCGCCGAGCTTGATGGCCTCCTTGGGCATACCGAACACCACACAGCTGGCCTCGTCCTGGGCAAATGTGGTGGCCCCGGCCTGCCGCATCTCCAGCAGACCACGGGCACCGTCATCGCCCATGCCGGTCATGATCACGCCCAGGGCGTTGCGGCCCGCCGCCTGCGCCACCGATGAGAACAACACGTTCACCGAAGGCCTGTGCCGCGACACCGGTGGGCCGTCCCGGACCTCGGCGTAATAGAAGGCGCCCCGGCGCCGAACCTGCAGGTGGCGCCCCCCGGGCGCGATCAGGGCTTGCCCCGGCAGCACCCGGTCTCCGTCTTCCGCCTGTTTGACACGGATGGCACACGATTTGTCCAGCCGCTCGGCGAAGGCGAGCGTGAAGGCTTCGGGCATGTGCTGCACGATCACCATGCCCGGGACCGTGGGCGCCAGCCCAGATAACACCTGTTCGAGCGCCAGGGTTCCGCCGGTCGAGGTACCGATGGCCACGATGCGGTCGGTGGTTTCGCTCATCGCGCGGGCCGGCCCGCGCTCCTCTGTGGCCAGGTGGCCGGTCTCCGCCGCAATCGCATGGCCGATGTCTGCTCCGGCCGTCGAGCGGGCCTCGGCGCGAAAGACCAGCGGTCGCACATTGGCCCGCGCCGCAGCCTTGACGATCTGCACCAGCGAACCGGCCTGCTGCCGCATGGCGTCACGCACCCCGGTACCGGGCTTTTCCACCACCTCCACCGCACCACAGCGCAGCGCCTCGATGGTGGTCGGCGCACCCTTGCCCGTCAGAGTCGAGCACACCACCACCGGGGTGGGCCGTTCGCTCATCAGCTTCTTGAGGAAGGTGATGCCGTCCATGCGCGGCATCTCGATGTCGAGCGTGATCACGTCCGGCCAGTCGCTGCTCATGGCCCTCATCGCAAACACCGGATCCGCGTGCGCTCCGATCACCTCCAGCGCCGGGTCGGCCGACAGAATCTGGGTGATCACCTGCCGCACCACGGCCGAATCGTCGATCACCATCACTTTGATCTTGCTCATGGCTGAACCTCACGTCTTGCTTCGGCCGGGCTGGCATGGGCAAGCCGGCATTCCCCCTTCAGCGGATGAAACGAGAGGCGCCGCGCCTGCTCACCGCCCGCATCCACCCGCCGGATGTGCACCCGGCGATCGTCCAGCCAGCCCAGGGCCAGCTGCACATTGGCCTCTCCGATGCCCGACACCACCCCGGCCGACGGGCCCATGCGGGCACCACCGAACACCTGCGCCTCGCACCGCTCCAGCGGGCACCCCCGGGCGATGAGCGCGGTCTCCATCCAGCGCAGCGCCTCCACGCCGTAGAGGCCATCGCTGTGCTGGTGCGTGATCGCGACCAGACGGTGCACCCGCCGCCGGGCCAGCATGAAGTGGCACATCGCGCCCAGCCGGTTCAACGGATCCCACAACACGACCGACACGCAGGAGCCGAGCAGCGTCGTGATCCATTGGTCGTCCTGCCCGCAGTAATGCTCTCCGGGGCGCAGGAACCGCTCGCCGGGCGCAACCACGGCCGCCGCAGCGAACGGCAGGGAACCCGACGGCTTCACGAAGCGGGGCATGCGGCTCATGGCCTCAGGGCTTGCGGTAAATGGTGGGGGACTCCTGCACCACGCAGTCGGTCACGCCCCCCAGGGTTTCGGAGTGACCGATGTACAGGTAGCCCCCGGATTTCATGCGGCCGGCGACCCCCTCGACGATCCGTCGCTTGGCCGGCACATCGAAATAGATCAGCACGTTGCGCAGGAAGACGACATCGAAAGGACCGATCGCGGGCAGCGGCTCCATCAGGTTGATTTGCCGCGTCTCCAGTCGCTCCCGCAGCTTGCGGTCCATCAGCACCATGCCCTGGTACTCATCCGTCCCTTCCAGGCAATACTTGCGCCGCAAATCCACTGGGATTTCATCGGCGCGCGTGGGACCGTAAAGACCGGTCCGCGTATCTGCCAGCACTTTGGTGGACAAGTCGGACGCCAGAATCTTCCACGGTCGGCCGGGCAGCACCTCCGACAGCAGCATCGCGATGCTGTAGGGCTCCTCGCCCGAGGAACAGGCGGCACTCCAGACCTGCAGAGCGGTTCGGTTGAGTCCGCCGTCAGCGCGCTCCAATGTCCGGCGCAGGTGGTCGAAGTGGCGCGGCTCCCGGAAGAAGTGGGTCTCGTTGGTGGTCAGCAGGTCGATCGCCATCTGGCGCTCGTCCTGTCCCTGGGTTCCCTCGATGTAATCCAGATACTCGCGGAACCCGCGGAAGCGGTGGTGCCGCAGCCGCTTGGCCAGCCGCCCGCACACCAGGACCTTTTTGCTGTCGGCCAGCTGGATGCCCGAGGCGCGGTGAAACAGCTTGCGCAAGCGCTCGAACTCGCTTTCACTGATGGTCAGTTCCACACCAGCTCCCGTTATCGGTTCGACACGTTCAGGCGCTGAGCCGGATGAACTTGCTCTCGTCCACGCCGCCCGCAGACCTGGCCGCCGACACCGCGGCCACGCGCGGTGCCGCCACCGGCCGGGTGGCCGCAGTGCGCACACGCGTCATCGGCGGGCCGTCAGCCTCGGCATCGTCCAGATGGAAGAAGGCCATCATCTCGCGCAGACGCTCGGCCTGTGCCGACATCTCTTCGGCAGTGGCTGCCAGCTCCTCGGCGCCGGCCGCGTTCTGCTGCGTCACCTGCGTGAGCTGGTTCATCGCCGCATTGATCTGGCTCACCCCCGTGCTCTGCTCATCGCTCGCGGCCGTGATCTCCTGCACCAGATCGCTGGTGCGCTTGATCGCAGGCACGATCTCGCCCAGCAAGGTACCGGCCCGCTCGGCCTTCTGCACACTGCCACTGGCGAGCTCGCCGATCTCCTGCGCCGCCACCTGGCTGCGCTCGGCCAGCTTGCGGACCTCTGCGGCCACCACCGCAAAGCCTTTGCCATGTTCGCCCGCGCGCGCCGCCTCGATCGCCGCGTTGAGCGCCAGGAGGTTGGTCTGGTAGGCAATGTCGTCGATGATCCCGATCTTGCCCGCAATGCTCTTCATGGCCTGCACCGTGTCGGCCACCGCCGCTCCGCCCTCATGGGCCTCGCCGGCGGCCTTGGTGGCCATGCCGTCGGTCACCCGCGCGTTCTCCGCGTTCTGGTTGACCGAGGCCGTCATCTGCTCGACCGCGGCCGATGTCTCCTCCACACTGGCCGCCTGCTCGCTCGCACCCTGGGCCAGCGACTGTGCCGTGCCCGTCACCTGCGAGGAGGAGGACGCCAGGGCGTCCGTCGTGGTCGAGACATCGTTGATCACGTTGCGCAGCTTGAGCACACTGGCATTGAAGCTCTCGCTCATGGACAGGAAGATGCCGCGATAGTCGCCCTGAAGGGTGTGGCGCAGGTTGCCCTGCGCCAGCTCGCGCAAGGCCAGGCTCAGATCACGAAGCCCGCCTTCGGTCACGTCCAGCAGCTGGTTGGTCCCCTGTCCCATCGAGGCGAAGAAACCCTCCTTGCCGCGGAGGTCCACCCGCGAGCTGAAGTTGCCCTCAATCGCCTGGGCCAGGATGTCCTGAACGTCCCGCAGGCCCTGCTGGCTAGCATCGAGCAGGCGGTTGACGCTCTCGGCCGTCATCAGCTGCACGCCCTCCTTGCCGTCCAGCGCGAACCGACCGTCGAAGTCGCCTCGGCTGGCGCCGCCCACCACCCGCTGCAACTCCTGCTCGAAGCGCTGCGCCGCCACCACCTGCGCCGTGATGTCGCTGGCGAACTTGACCACCTTGAACGGCTTACCAACGACGTTGAGGATGGGGTGGTAAGTGGCCTGGATCCAGATCTCGTTCCCACCTTTGCCAAGTCGTTTGAACTGACCAGCGTCGAAGTGGCCCGACCCCAGGCGGCGCCAGAACTCCCGGTATTCCGGCGAGCGGGCGTACACCGGATCGACGAACAGGCTATGGTGTTTGCCGACGATCTCATCCAGGCGATAACCCATCGCCTGGCAGAAGTTCTCGTTCGCCTTGAGGATGTTGCCTTGTAGGTCGAACTCGATCACCGCCTGGCTCTTGCTGACCGCTGCCAGCTGGCCCTCGTAGTCCACATTGCGCAGGGTTTGTTCTGTCACGTCGCTGGCGAACTTGATCACCTTGCTAGGCCGACCGTCGGCGTCGAAGATGGGGTTGTAGGTGGCCTGTATCCAGACCTCCCGTCCGCCCTTGGCCAGGCGCCGATAGCGCCCGCTGTCAAACTGGCCCGCCCCCAGGCGCTGCCAGAACTCCCGATACTCTGGCGAGCTGGCATGAACAGGATCAACGAACAGACTGTGGTGCTTGCCCACAATTTCATCGAGGGTGTAGCCCATGGCCTGGCAGAAGTTGTCGTTGGCCGAGAGGATGTAGCCCTTGAGGTCGAACTCGATCACCGCATTCGAGCGGTGCACCGCGGCCAGCTCGGCCTTTCCCCGGTCGCATTCGAGTTGCAAGGCCCGCAGCTGAGACTGCTGGCGTTCGATGTCCTTTTCCAGGTCGCGCTGCCGCTGTTCAGCGGTGCTGGCGGCTCGCAGGATCAGGCGCGCCAGCCGTCCGGCATCGGCCCCCAGCTGGTCGGGGTTGGGGGCCGGCAGACTCTTGCCGGGGCCTGCCGTCTCGGCCTGCTCCAGCCAATCGGCCATGCTGCGGATTTCTCTGCCGAGGGTGAACCACGTTGCCATCATGTTCTCCTGGTGAATGGGAATGACCGTCTGAAAGAAAGGGTCGGGGGTTGTGCGCCACCGTGAAACGGGCAACGCTCATCCGTTGAGGTTGGCCACCAGCGAGCTGGGCCGATCGCGCTCGATGGCCGACTGCAGCAGCTGATTGACATCCAGGATCAGGGCGATGTCGCCCGTGCCGAGGATGCTGGTGCCCGAGATGGTCTTGACGTTGCGGAAGACCCGGCTGAGCGGCTTGATCACCGTCTGGATTTCCCCGTGCAGGTTGTCCACCAGAATGCCGGCCTTGCTGCTTCCGTTGCGCACCACCACCACGCTGCTGCGGCGCCGATCGATGGCCGGCAGGGCGAAGAAGGCACGCAGGCAGACAAAGGGCAGCACTTCGCCACGCAGGTTGATGTAATGCGGGTGCGCGGCATCCAGGGCGTCCCCCGGCATCTCCACGCACTCGACCACGCTGTCGAGCGGGATGATCAGCCGGGCGTTGTCCACGCCCACCATGAAACCATCGATAACGGCCAGGGTCAGCGGAACGCGCATGAGCGTTTGCGTCCCCTTTCCGGACTGGCTGTTGAGCTGGATGGATCCCCGCAAGGCCTCGATGTTGCTGCGCACCACATCCATGCCCACGCCGCGACCGGAGAGGCTGGTCACGGCCGGGGCGGTCGAGAAGCCCGGTTCGAAGATGAGCTGGTAGACCTCGCTGTCGCTGAGCGAGACGTCGGCACCGATGAGACCGCGCTCGACCGCCTTGGCGCGGATGCGCTCGCGGTCGAGGCCGCGTCCGTCGTCGGACGCCTCGATCACCACCGTGCCCGACTCGTGCCAGGCCCGCAGGCGCAGCGTGGCCTGCGCGGTCTTGCCCACCCGCAGACGCTCCTCGCGCGATTCGATCCCGTGGTCCATCGAGTTGCGGATCAGGTGCATCAGCGGGTCGGCCAGGCGCTCGACCATGGCCTTGTCCAGCTCGGTATCGGCCCCTTCGATCTCCAGGCTCACATCCTTGTCCAGCTCGCGCGCCAGGTCGCGCACCACCCGCTGGAAGCGGTTGAAGGTTTCGCCAATGGGCACCATGCGCAGGTGCAAGGCTCCCGACTGGATCGACTCGATCAGGTTCATGACCGAGGACACCGACTCGACCATCGCGCTGACGCGGGTCATGCGCGCCTGCAACTCCACCGCGGCCATGGCAACCACCAGCTCACCGACCTCGTTGATCAACTGGTCCAGTCGGTCGGCGGGTACCTTGACAAAGCGCTGCGTGGCCACCGGGCCGGGCGCACCGCTCTTGCCCGCGGGGGCGGCGGGCTCCGCGGCCGCCACTGCGCTGGCCACCACCGGCGGGTTGCCGGCGGCCGGGGGCGGCGGTGCGGTCGGCCAGTCGGCTGCGTGCAGCCAGCCGGCGTCCATCCACGCGCCCGCCTGCTCCTGCGGAATGCGGTCCAGCAAAGGCTGCAGCAGACGCTGGCGCTGCGCAGCCGGCTCATCGCCCGCGAGCATGGCCAGGCAGGTGTCCGCACTGAAAAATGAGAAGGCCTCGGACACCGACTCACGCGAGGCCCGAACCAGATCGAGCCCGACGGCCAGGTGACAGCTCTCCGGGTCGAGCTGCGGCAGCGACGGAACGCGCTCGGCCAGCAGCCGGCTTGCTCGAATCTCGGCCCCCTGAGCCAGAAAGCCCAGCGCGCCCGCCGGGTCAAAGCCGTTGCGCAGGCAATCCGGCTCGAAGTCGATGAACACCCGGGCGGGGCCGTCTGCAGCGGCGCCGCCCGGCGGCGCGACTTCGACCGCTGCGCCGTGCGGTGTCGCAGCGCCGCTTCCGGGCAGGAAGCGCTGCAAGGCCTGAACGAGCGTCTGGCTCTGGGGCTCCACACCGGCAGCCATGCAGTCGCCCTGCTCCGCCAGGTCCAGCAGCGTCGCCATGTGGTCGCAGCACTGCAGCAGCACCGCAACGGTCTCGGGCGTGAGCCGTTGTTCACCGCTGCGGATGTGGTCCATCAGCGTCTCGACGTGATGGGTGAAGCGCATCAGGCCTTCAACACCCACAATGCCGGCCGACCCCTTGATGGTGTGGGCCGCCCGGAACAGGGCGTTGATCAGCCCCGGATCGGCCTGACCGGTCCCATGCTCCAGGGCCATGAAGCCGTTTTCCAGCTCTTCGAGCAGTTCCCGCCCTTCGACCAGGAACATCTCGATGACGCTGCGATCGCCGCTGCTGTCAGACATGGTGATCCTCCTGCTGCTGGCATTCCCAGCCGCAAAACGTGCCTGGACCGACGGCACCGAGGCGCCGCGCCACCGAGGCCACCGCCTCGCCGGTCGCGCCGCACAGGGCCCGACCGCCCCCTTCGCGAACAAAACGGGCCGTGGCCACCAGCAGTTGCACACCAGCGGAGTCGGCCTCGTCCACCGACTGGGTGTCCAGCTCGATGGGGCGCCCCGCCTGTGTGGACAGCACCGCCAGCAGGGTCTGGCGCACCTGCGCCACGGTGTAGATGCCCAGATCGCCGCCGATCTGCAGCAGGTCCGCATCCCCGCGCTGCTGGAATTGCACGCCGCTCATGCCATCACCAGCTTCTGCACGGCCGCCACGATCTGCTCGGGCTTGAACGGCTTGACCATCCACGCTTTCGCGCCTTCGGTACGGCCCACGTTCTTCTTGTCCTCGCCGGCCTCGGTGGTGAGCATCATCACCGGCGTGAATTTGTAGGTGGGATGGGCCTTGACGTTGCGCAACAGGGTCAGCCCGTCCATGTTGGGCATGTTGACGTCGCTGATCACCAGGTGCACCTTGCGCCCGTCCAGCTTGTTGAGGGCGTCTACCCCGTCACAGGCCTCGATGACCTCGTAGCCCGCGCTGCGCAGGGCAATGCCGACCACGTTGCGCACGGAGCCGGAATCGTCAACCACCAGAATGTTCTTGCCCATGAGGGTCTCCTATGAATCACCGCCAAGTCGGTCAGAAGAACTCGATGTCCTGGTCATCGCCAGCCGGCGCCGCTGCATCCCCCACATCACCAGCGACCTCGCCCAGGTGGGTGCGACGCTCCTCCGGCATCGTGTAGGCGTTCAGCAACTGGGTGGACAGTTGGGCCACCTGCGGTTCACCGGGCCAGGCGTGTTCTGCATCGATCAGTGCTGCAAACGCCAGCAAGCTGTCCTGGACATGACCCAGGCGCTGACTGACCCGGTCCTGGAACTGAAAGCGGGTGAGGGCGCTGGCCACCTCGCTACGCGCGGAACGGCTGACGTCCTGCAGGGCATCCGATGCCCGCGAGAGCCCGGCCAGGCTTTCGCCAAAGCGTGCGATGACCTCGTGCACCAGGGTCTGGGCGCGGCCCATCTCTTCGTCGTCCACCTTGTTCATGGCCTCGACGCTCTTGCCCGCACTGCCGATGGCCTCTTCGATGGTGCGCAGGTTGACCACGATCTGGTGGGAGGTGTCGCGGCTGATGTTGGCCAGCTTGCGCACCTCTTCGGCCACCACCGAAAACCCGCGCCCCACCTCACCGCCAGCGCGGGCCGCCTCCACCCGCGCATTGATGGAGAGCAGGAAGGTCTGGTCCGCGATCTTGCGGATGCTTTCGGCCATTTCCGAGAGTGCTGCGGTGGCGTGGACCGCGCGAGAGACCGAGCCGACCACCGCCCGCTTGGATTCGAGGGCTTTGTGCATCGTCTCCAGCAGGCTGCGCAGTTGATCCTGGGCCTGCTGCAGCGTGCCGGCCACGCCGCCTTCGGCGCACTCGGTCGCGGTCTGCTCGCTCAGTTCGATGGCTTTGGCCAGTTGCAGCTCCAGCCGGCTGAAGCCGGCCGTGAGCGCCTCGACCGAATCGGTGCCGTGCTGGCGACTGGCCTCGATCTGCCGGCTCCAGATGTCCGCCAGTGCAGCGAGCGGCAGCGCCCCCGAGGCATGGGCTTGGACGTCCAGCGCCGGGGGCTGCACGCGATGGTTCTCGCGGACCGCCCATAGCCCCATGACGGGCGGCGTAAACAGTTTCATGCGATCGACTCCCGTTGGCCCAGGCGTGCCAGTTCGCCGACCTCCTCCACCGACAGCACCTGCTCGATGCGCATGACGATCACGAACCGCCCGTTGATCCGGGCCATGCACTGGATGAAATCGCTGCGGATGCGGGCGCCAAAGTTCGGCGGCGGCTCCAGGTCGGACTCACCCAGGTCCAGCACCGCGCTCACCCCGTCGACCACCAGCCCCATGTCGAACGTCTGGCCTTCGTGGTCGATCTCGACGATCACCACGCATGTCCTGGCCTGCACGCGCGAGGGCGCAAAGCCCAGCCGGGCCGACAGGTCGATCACCGGCACCACGGCACCCCGCAGGTTGATCACGCCGCGAATGAACTCGGGCATCAGCGGGATGGCGGTCACCTGGCCGTACTCGATGATCTCCTTGATGCGGGCGATGCTCATGGCATAGGTCTCGCCCGCGGCAAGAAAGGTCAGGTGTTGCCCGCCGGTCAAACCGGGCAAGCCGCCACGGGTCACGCCACGGGTGCTGTCTGTCGTCTGAGCCTGTTGCATGGATCGCCCTTCACGCCGGCGGCTGTGTGTCTCGCTCGGTCTTGGGCACAAGTCTAGGAACCGCCCGGCGCGCGCAACACCGGCGGCATGCCCTGGCCGACCCCGGGTCCACACCCGGGGGAGCCCTCCGCACAGAGGGCTCCCGGGTCCGCTGATCGGCGCCCTTGCATCCAGATGGCCATCGCCTGCGTACTGGTCGGATGCGCCCGCATCGGAGTTGCCCATGCCCCCCCCATCCCTCTGTGTTTTCCGCTCCGTCCATGGCCCTGGCCGCCCTGCTGTTGGCCGCCATCTTTGCGCTGGTTTTTCTGGCCGCCCACCGCCGTCACCCCGACGTCCCCGGCCCTGGCTGGTGGAGCCTGGCCGGTCTGCTGGCCACTGCTTCGTTTGGCGGTCTGATTTACCGCTTCGCGCACCAAGGGGAGTCGTATGTCGGTCTGGCCAATGCCACCTTGCTGGTGGCGGTGCTGCTGTGCTGGCTGGGCGTGCGCGCCCACCTCGGGCGAACGACCAGGCTTGGCTGGATCTGGCTGTTTGCCGCTGTGATGGTGGCGGTCAACGCCATCCTCTCCTGGCAACCCGAGGCGCGTGCGCTGCGCCAGCTGTTCTTCATGCTGGTGACCGGGGGCCTGACGCTGGCCACCCTGCGCGATCTGCTGGCACCAGCACTGCCCAAAGGCGGCAATACCCGCCTGCTCCTGGCATTGAGCGTGGGCGAGTTGCTCGCACTGCTGGGCGCCGGCCTCGAGCTGCTGCCCGTTGCGCGCTCGGTACCGCTGACGTTCGACGATG
>JACCDS011110255.1_pt1 | contig 13815 bp, 10 predicted proteins | sample 7446441 | NCBI WGS metagenome assembly JACCDS01 (sample SAMN15323445, study PRJNA562643) | freshwater metagenome | isolation source: river surface water | place: USA:Blue River Watershed | collected 2017-08-17 | reverse complement strand
CCATTTGATATTTCTTGAGGTAGAATCTTTAAAATTTATTTTTTTATCGTGAGAGAGAGAGTTTCTTACTAACCACCCCATCCTAAATGATTCACTTTCCCAATTATTTTGATACTTTGGAGTAGAACCAGTTCTAATTAACATTTCACTTTTTACACTTTCATAAAAGTTGATGAATAGAGGATAGAAAATGTATTCAATTATCTCGGAAGTAACATTCCGTTCTTCTGGTCTTTCACTTACCTTATCAAGAAAGACTATTTCAATCTGAATGGGTCTTTTATTCTCTACAACACTTTTGACTGGACCATAAATGGGTAATCGTACATCCATTCGTGTTGATTTACCTTCAATGGTAACATATCCCGAATAATCTTTTTCTATCCATCCATCTTTATGAATTCTCATTGAAACATAAAATGAATCCATGAAGACCAGAAAAGGATATATATGGTCAAAAATTCTATCTCCTTTCTTTAAGATTACTTCCCTCACAATCTCAATTGATTAATTAAATTTGGGTTTGATAAAAAGTATCGAATCATTCTCTCCTTAATTTCCTGTTTCTCGAAGTACTCATAAAGTTTGGTACTTGTATCAAGAGTTTTAATATTCTTTTCCTCTAAGATTTTTTGAATTTTATCCTTTTTATTGGATTCAGTATTGTTTGATGTAATTACTCTTTGGAAATCTTCATCATTAACAATATCGGTAAGTAGTTTTTTAGAACTCTCTTCAGTACCCTCTGGAACTTTACCGAAATACTCATTTATCTCTTTTAGGATTTCAGAAAGTAAATCGTACTCCTCCTCATTTCTACCTTTCCCATCCCCATACTTATGAGGGTCAAAGTTTGTATCCCTTTCTTCCAAAGAGATATTGAGTTTCCCTTTGATATCAAGATTCAAAGATTCCAAATCAATCAAATCTGATACATCTATCCCTGGTAAACTATCATCCCTCATCTTTTTACGGACATATTCAAAGAAGATGTAGTGTTTCTCCAATTCAAGGTTGTTGAACTGATGAATCATGGAAAGGTATCCATATAACTTACAATAGTTAGAGAGTTGAGTTCGAGTTAAATCCCGTTTCTCTTTCTCTAATTCCTTCCATCTTTTTGTAACCAAATCAAGTATCGGTTGAAGTTTGGAATCGTCTCTTTTCTTTGAGAAGTAAATCGTATTCCAATCATCTACCTCTTGTGGAGTAAACAATCCATGTTCTCTAATTTTATCGAGAATGTCATATACCAGATTTGGGTCAGTTTCCTCTGAAAGGATAGTTGTCTGATAGAAGTTTTGGAAGGATTCCTGAATGGTTTCTACTTTGTTCACAAAATCCAAAACGAATGTATCCTTCTTACCTCGTGTTTTCCGATTCAAACGAGAGAGGGTTTGAACACATTGAACCCCTTGAAGAGATTTATCAATGAACATAGAATGAAGTAGGGGTTCATCGAATCCAGTTTGAAACTTATTACAAACGATTAGAACCCTATACAAGGGGTTTTTGAATCCAGTTGGTATATCACTCCCATCGAACCCATTCTCTTTGTTTAGAGAGGTTTCTGATACCTTCTCACCATTGTAATCAATCTCCCCACTAAACCCTACCAAACACTTCAGTCGATTTTCTAATCCTTTCTCTTTGAGTTGTTTGTTCATTTCAAAGAAGAACTTGACGGTATCTTCAATTGAACGAACTACAATCATTCCCTTACCTCTTCCTTCAATGGATTTGATGGTGGTTGAGAGAAGATGTTCAATAATCACACTTACCTTTCGGGATATGGTTTCAGGATTAGAATCCACCCATTTAAGAATTTCTTTTTTACTTCTACTTTCAGGTAGTTCAACATCCACTTCTGATTTACCCTTTATTTTGAACCATCTCTTGACTGGGGTGAAGGATTTGAGAACATCCAAAGTAAACCCTTCACCAATGGATTGTCTCATCGTATAAGTGTGGAACGGTTTCTTTTGGGTTGTTCCTTCCACAGGTGTTCCAAAGATTTCAATTGTGGATGGTTTAGGAGTTCCTGTGAACCCAAAGAAAGAGATGTGATTTTGTTTCTGACGAGATTTCATTTCAGACCGAAGTTGAGAAATGGTCTCATTCACCAAATCATCATCTACTTCTACCACATCTTCATCTTGGATATTGAAGGAAAGTGTTTTGTTGAGGTTTTTTGTTCCCTTACCACCTTGTGATGAGTGAACTTCATCCACAATCACCCCAAACTTCATCCCATTTAATTCCTTCATTCTCTTTACCACTACAGAGAACTTCTGAATGGTGGTTATTATGATATTCTTTCCATTTTCAAGAGATTTCCTTAACTGGTCAGAGTTCTTATCAATTTGTTGGACTACACCAGTCACCTTCTCCAAACTCTTGACAGTTCCTTGTAGTTGTTTATCCAATACTTTTCTATCGGTTACGATAATTACCGAATCGAATACTCTTTCTTCACCATTATCCTTGAATAGGTTAGTTAACATGAAGGATAACCAACCAATTGAATATGATTTTCCTGAACCAGTGGTATGTTGTATCAGATAATTCGAACCAACACCATCTTTAAGAACTTGTGATTTAAGATTTCTGATTACTTCCAATTGATGGTATCGAGGAAAAATCAACACATTCTTCGTCTTTTCAATTACCTTCTTCTTTTCATCACTCCATTCAGGTTCAGATACTTCGGTAAAAAGAACGAAGTTTTCTAAAATATCTAAAATGGTGGTTGGGAGGAGGATTTCCTTCCAAAGATAATCCACCTTATATCCATCACTTTCACTTACAGTTTCTTCATTTCTCAATGATTTATTGAAGGGAAGAAAGAAAGTATCCTTCCCCTTCAATTCAGTTGTCATATTCACCAAATCATTATCAACACTGAAATGACAAACACATCTTTGGAATTTGAGAAGTGGTTCTCCTGATGGATTTCTATCGAATCTATATTGGTTATTTGAATCCTCAACGGTTTGTCCTGTGAGTTGATTCTTTAACTCAATCGTAAGAATTGGAATACCATTGATGAATATTACAATATCAATGGAGTTGTTCTCTTTAAGTGGGGAGTAGTGTAATTGACGAACGAGGAGGAATTTGTTTTTAAGGTACTTATCCTCCCTATACCTCTCATTTAAGGAACTCGTAGGTTGGAAGTATACTGTTTTAATATTACCTCCATGAACATCGTTAAAACCCTTTCGAAGGACATGAATCAACCCCTTATTTTCAATCTCCTTATCTAACCTCTTTAAAATGTTGGAATCAGTACTCTCCCCATATTTTTTAAATAGGGTATCGTAGGTATCCTTTTGGGTTTCCTTTACAAACTGGATGAAATCTTCTCCTACGGAACAAAGATTACTATCATACCATTTATCAGAGGATTTATGGGTACGAGAAGTGAATTGTAATCCATCATCAACAATTGAGGTTAGGTATTTCTCAATGTGTTCTTCAAATCTTCTTTCGGTAGGAATGTAAACCATAACCTTATTTTGTTTTTTATCAGATACTTCGATTGAAAAGAGGGATTCTTTATTGAATTCAATCTTTCCTTAAATCTCAATCTGATTCAATTTCTTAATCATCAATAACTTAATCCCAACATCCTATTTCCTCAAATGTGAGTTCCTCCTCCATACAAACCGGACAGGTATACTTCTTATCCTCCAATTCATAGGTGGATGAATCCTCAAAGTTTATTCCCCACTCAAATACTAAAGGGTTTGGAGAAGGATTGGTGGTTATCTCCCCTAATGGAGAACTTTTTCTTCTACATTTTGGACAGAGGTGTCTTTTGTTGAAAATATTTAACTCAAAAACATCCTTACAATGGAAACAAGGTGAGGGTACCGAACAGGACTTCATAAAGTTATTCATCCCACCACCTAAGTTCAGATTCTGGAACTCGTGGTTACACTTACATTTCGGTTGTACCATCGTTCCCATATCAATCCACTACTTTTCGTTTACCTGTTACCACTTCGGAAATAAGGGATTGACGGTACTCTTTGAGGAGTTCAATCCTTCTTTCTTCTACGGATATCGTTTTATCTATCAATTGAGTATGTTCATCCAAATAGGATACGATTTCGTGTTGTTCGGAGAGTGGTGGGAATGGAAGAAATAGGTTCTCAATTGAATACTTCCCCAAACCATATCTCGTGATTCCATTTGAGTGGATTTCAAAATATCTTCGTGTTTTATCCGATTGAATAAATCTGAAAATAAATCCACCATCCATAGTTTGTGGTCTAATAAGAGTTAAATGATAACCACAAACCACATCTTCAAAATTATCTTTAACAAAACAGGGGATACCGATATCATCAGGAGATTCGGAGTCTTTGGTGATTATCACATCCCCTTTTTCTAATCGGAACTTTTCAAATTCCATTTGATTACAACTCCCAGATTTTAGTTGAGTAGATTCAGAGATAAAATCATTGTAATAAACATCAGTGTAGTTACACAGTCTCACCTGGATTTCATCAGGGAAAATATGTTTATCAACATTACTGGGTTTTACTTCGGAAACATTTTTCAATCGTTTCACTCCCCACCCTTTCGGAATCTCCCCAATCCATTCCACACCACTATCCTTCATCTCCACATTGGGGTTCAATCCTTTGGTTACTACTTCATTGATGAGAGAGGTTCGGTTCTCTTTGAGTAGTTGGATTTTCAGTTTGGTTTTCTCAATCAGAGAATCAATGAGTGAGGTTTTGGTATCCAAATAGGATACGATTTCGTGTTGTTCGGAGAGTGGTGGATAATGAAATGGAAGTGATTTGAAAGTTTCTGGTCTTACAACATTTCTTAATCCGGTATAATATGGTTTTAATCCCTTAACATCATCAATGGACAAAAATGTATAATATGTGAATTTGGGTAAAACATCAATAGTCCTAAAAATCTTGTAAGAACCAGTAATCATTCCTTTCAGATTAGATAATCCAACGGTTCTTGGAGTTTCCTCAATATCATATAGACAGAATATCAATTCACCATTCTCAACCTTTTTATATGTTTCAAATGATTCTGGAAACTTTCCCTTACCTGATTCAATATCTCGTATGATTACCCCCTGTTTCGTAAGTGATAAAAGTTGAAAATCTGTCCAATTATTTTCTACTCTGTGGTCTGATTCAGTGTGATTAAACTTAAATTTTGATTTCTTCCAATGTGAAGGAACAATACCAATTACTTCAACTCCCGAATCTTTGTATGAATCGTATATATTCATCTTACAGTTGGTTTTGATATGATTGACGAATCAAACTCAAAGTGTATTCAAAATCATCTTCATCTTTTAACCAAATACGATAATCACCACTTCCCCAATGTCCTTTTTCACTTAAATCTTCGGTTTTATTCAAAGAATCATTCAATTCTCCTTTTTTGAGATTGATAACAACCCCTACACCCTTGTTGTAAAGGATTAAGTCGGTGAATACTTTGTTTTGTGAAAAACCAATGGTTTGTTTTCCAAATCGTATTTCGATGTTTTCACCAATCTCCATAATTCGATTTTTCAACCTTCGATATAATTCAATTACATATTCTGGTCTGTTCTTACTTTTTGAAATATGGAACTCCTCATCGTATCGTATAACTTCCCTAGAAACCTTTCCAACAACACCATTTGTAGTTTCATCACCAATAGTTGAATTTATATCTACTACCGATTCCGTTGAGATTTTACTTAACCCAATTGAATCATCCGAATATCTCGTTATCTCCCACAATTCAAATGGAAGATTTTTGAAATTAATGGAGTTCTTTTGGTAATCAGTAAAGTGAGGAGAAATGAAAATAACTTTGGATTGAGACCAATCCACTTCATCCCTTTTAACATTTCGGTCTAGGGTTTCATTATACTCCAAAATGAAATCCGATTTGTTATTCAGTAGTAATGATAGGTAGGTGTATCCTTGGTCAATAACCGAATAACTTGAACCCTTTTTGTATTCGATAATAACAAACGAATTCGTTTCATTGTCAAAACAAAGGGTATCAAACCTAAAGTTTCCAAAGGTTAGTTCTGATTTGATGAACTCTAAATCAAATAGATTAGAAACATTAGATTCTACTATGGTTTGAATCTCTTTCTCTAATTGAAACGGTTTGATTTTGACCCTTTCTAATGAACCGGAAATGGTTTTGTATAATCTCATCAATCGATTATTTGATTCAACAGTAATTCACTCTCCCTTTCCAACTCCAACAAATCCTTTGTAATCTCTTCGGAAGAACGGAGGGGTTTGTAGTGGAAGAAGTATTTGGTGAAATTGATTTCATACCCAATGGTATCCTTCTCCCTATCCATCCAAGAGTTTGGAAGATGAGGTTTCACTTCTCTATGAAAGTATTCATTCACATCTACTCCCAATGGAATTCGTTCGTAATCCCGAAGTGAAGAATTCGATTTAACATTTCCTTTTTTATCCTTTACCACTTTTCCATCCTCTATAAGGGGTTGTTCAATGGTTACTTTGGTGTATCCAAAGAAATGATTTGGGAAGATTTTGGTATAGGGGTTTTCTTGGAAATCGGTATAGTGTTTGGTGAGTTCTTCTATTTGTTCATCCGATAGTAACTTACTTTTACTTCCCAAATTCTTTCTCATTTTGGTGTAGAAAGAAGAACCATCAATCAACTGAACTTTACCCTTTCTCTTTTCCGATTTCTTATTGGTTACAATCCATATATAGGTTGAGATACCCGTATTGAAGAACATCTGGTCAGGTAATCCTACTATACACTCTAACCAATCATTCTCAATAATCCATCTTCTGATTTCCGATTCACCTCCCCCACTATCTCCCGTAAAAAGTGGAGAACCATTGAATACAATACCAATCCGAGAACCTTGTGTCTCCATCTTTGAAATAAGATGTTGAAGGAATAGGAGAGAACCATCTGATACTCGGGGTGTACCTATGGAAAATCTTCCACCCATCTCTGTGGATTCATTTAAGATTTGTTTCTCTTCTGATTTCCAACTAACTCCAAATGGAGGATTGGTAATCATGTAATCGAATCCTCTTCCAGTGTGTTGGTCTTTGGTAAGTGAACTACCCAATTTGATATTATCAGGTTCTTCATCGGTGATAAGAAAATCTGATTTACAAATGGAATAGGTTTGGGGATTTAGTTCTTGTCCAAAAAGGTTTATTTCAATTTTGGAATTTATGTTTTCTTGAACCCATTCTTTACCGATGGATAACATACCACCAGTACCACAACAAGGGTCATAAACCGAAATAATCTTATTTGGTTGGGATAACTTATCCTTATCCGGTAAGAATACAAGAGAAACCAATAATCTGACGATATCCCGAGGAGTGTAGTGTTCTCCACTGGTTTCGTTACTCATTTCAGAGAACTTCCGAAGGAGTTCCTCGAAGATGTTTCCCATCACATGATTATCAATCACATTAGGGTGTAAATCAATCTCGGTAAACTTTTCTACGAGGATGTAGAGTTTATCGTTGGAATCGAGTTTATCAATGTGTTTTTGAATACCGAAGTTTTGGATAATATCTCTCACATTGGTAGAGAAGGAACCCAAATAATCGTAAAAGTTCTCTGATAACTTATTTGGTTCATTCTTCAACCTATTCAAATCATATCTAGAATAGTTTGAAAATTTCAGATTCAACTTCGTTTGGATGATTTTAGAGGTATCATCAAACTTATCCTTATACTCCTGATGAACCTTAATGATATCATCTTTTTTACCCTCAAGAACACAATCTAATCTCCTTAAAACCACGAATGGGATGATTACATCCCCATATTCGTGTTGTTTGAATAATCCCCGAAGAACATCATCACATACATTCCAGATGAAGGATGAGATTTCGTTATGGTTTGACATTTCTGTTCAAAAGTTTAATTCTTATTCCTTAAAAATAGTCAAAGAAATCGGGAAGAAAAGAAATAACCTCCTCCGATTTGGGTGGAAGAGGTTATTGACAGTAGTTGACAGGAATAGGTTAATTCTTTGATTTGTACTTAACCATATATAAGACAAAATCCCAAGAGGAGACCGATAGGTCATTATCCCAAAATTCAAACTTTGAGTTCTTTTGAATTTCTTTAAACTCTTCAATTAACTTTTTCTTCTCCTCTTTAGAGAGTTTCCGTGGTTTACTTAACATAAATTATACTTTCTAACTTTAACCACAGTAGTTGAAGAAACTTCCAACCTACCACATATATCTCGAACTGATTTCCCCTTTTCCAATAGGGATTGGATTTGTTTCACCTTCGGTTTTTGAAGGAAGGATTGAATGTTTTCATTACTCCCAGTTCTCCTTCCCAACTTACCTCCGTTGATTACATACATCTTTCTCCCCATCTCGGTTCGTTCCTTGATTTGTTCTCTTTCCAATTCATATAGAGAACTCATCACAGAGGTAATCAAATTCCAAATGGGGTTCTTTTTCCCTTCCACGTGGGATTGAAGGTTTCCCATTCCTCTCACTACCACATTCACTCCCTTCTCTTCCAACCATTGAAGAGTAGTAAGAACATCAACAGTATTCCTTCCAAGACGGGAGAGTTCTTCCACTACTACTGTTTCCACCTCACGATTCTCAATCAAATCTACCAACACCTTTCCTTTCTCTCTTTCTTTGAAGGGAGTTTTACCACTCACCCCTTTATCAAAGAGGGTCAAATCATATCCCTCCTTATCCATCTTATACCGTTCTCCACTTTGATTGAGGGTGGAGGTTCTGTTATACTTGATTTTCATTCCCATAGTGTCTTCATTTAACTTTCAAATTAAAAATACAACAATTATGGAATATAACCTACTGAAAAACAGGTGGTTAATGTTTTATTTTAATCTGTGAATAAAATTAAAACCGTGTCATTGATTTTTTCGTCCCCCACATTGTATAAAGATTTTAATTAAAATTTTATATTAAGGTTAAAATCCAATTGATATGAATCAGACACAAAAAGATTTTATTTTGAAGGTTTTGATGGACAAAACCATGACATTAAAGTATTCCTTGAAAGTTTTAGGTCTTACCTATCGTGACCATCAAATTGAACTGAAAAAAGATGTAGAGTATCAGGTCAAGTACAGGGAAACTAAGAGTGGTCGAAACCTATTATCAGACTCGGAAATTAAAAATGTTATTGACAAATACCGAAGTGGTTCAGATTTGGAGATTGTTTTTAAGGATTTAGGGATTCCATATTCCAAACATAAATCAACAATAAAGGAAAATAAAGAATATTCTGAACTCTTGGACCAAACGAGAATTTATCGAAATAAGATAGGTCAATTAATTTTCCTAAAGGAATTGGAATCAAAAAACAGTATCAATAAGGTTCTAAAGGAATTAGGGATAACCCAAAACCGATTCAAAAGATGGATTCAAGAACCTGATTTCAAACTCTCCCTTAAGAAAAGAGGGAATATAAATATTGGAAGTTTTGTTGACCCCAATCTGAAGAATAGAGATTGGTTTGTAATTAATAAATCAAAATTATCAAGTGATAATTTGTTAAAATTCAATGGGGAGGTAGTTGGACGAATTTGTGATTATTGTTTTTGGAAAAAACCACTTTCACATTTTTACCATAATTCAAAAAATAATCCTCCTTACTACTCCACTTGTATTCACTGTGTTTGTCTGAAAAACAATAAACCACTTCCAAATGAATATGGAGAGGTAAGGAATAAAGTTGTTGTTAAAAAAAGGAATGTTGTGAATAATTTGACGGAGAGGAGATGTACCAAGTGTCAAAATATGATGTCAACCAAGTTTTTTCGTTATGATTACAAAGGAATTCACGTTTGTGATAGTTGTTTTGATTCAAGTATTCCTTTTGATCCCAACAGGTCTGGAGAATTTAACAAGAATGGTGAAATAATCAGAGAATATGATAATTTGAATTATGTGATTAGAAAGAGATGTAATGGGGAATGTAGAGAAATGTTAGATTTAAAAGAGTTTACAAAGAATAAAAACAACATCATTGATGGGACTTCCTTTAAGTGTAGGTGTTGTCAAAAAGAAGAACGAGAAAAATTGAAGAATAAAAATTTAATTCCGTAGGAAGGTGAAATTGATTAAATTCGTACAATTAAATTTGAAATAAACAGATATGAAAAACATTTTAAAAATTCTTTTTATCTTAATTCTTGTTTCTTGTGGTAAATCCGTTGAAACAGAGTTGGAATCAAAAACATATTCAGAAGATGTAATTAAATTCGATGAGGAAAAACAAAATTTCTCTGAAATAGAGGGAATTCTTTTTTATAAAGGGAATCCTTTAACTGGTAAAGTGTTGAGAAATTTAAAGATTACTATTTGTTGTGATAAGATTAAAAAAAAGGAGGATACTGAAGAAAGAGAACGGTTACGAAAAATGGGGGATATATTAGGTGATGATGTGATAGATGGGATGTACAGTGTAATTGTTCAAGAAATAATCACTTATAAATATGGTAAGAAGGAAGGGGAATCAAATACCTCATTCGATTTTGGTGGAAATATTGGGAGAATAAGTTTAATGGAGGGAGTGTACAAGGATGGAAAAAAGAATGGTAAGTGGAAGGATTACGGATATCATACTAGACATCTTAATGGGAACATGATGGGGGAAAAGAATTTAGTAGGAGGTGAAGGGAATTATTTAAATGGGGGAAAAGTTGGGGAATGGAAATATTATTTTCAACCCTGGATTGATAATGGTGAATTATTTGATACTCTATTATACTAAACCTGGTCATTTTCAAATTCAGATTAGAAATAATCGAATTGGATTAAAATGTGAATTATTAAATTTTTTTTTAGTATTCACTAATTATTGAAAAGTAAGGATCATCAAAACCAAAAAACCTCCTTCCCTTAAAGGTGGTTTTTTTGGATGTGTTTTCTCGTAAAAATAAAAAGGTAATTACTCCCACCTCCCCAAAGAGGTGGGTTTTTCATTCCCCACATATTTATTGGTAGAACAATAAAAGTGGATGGAAATGAAACAAATAGAATTAAAAGAACTGATAAGGGAGGTACTCCTCACCGAGTTCCAACGAGGTAGGGAGATTGAATCTAAAATCAATGAGTTTGGAGAACTCAACGATGAAATTGATAGAGTGAAAAACCATTTGGAAGGATTAAAGAAGAGGTATTCCCAATTGGAAGGGGAATTGAGACCTGTGTTAGAGAACCTCTACCAACACAATCAGAAATCGGTACAAACCCAGAAGTATTTGGTATCCATCAAAAAGATGGGATATGAAAAAACCAATTACCGATACAAAGAGGTATTTGAGGAGAGTTTGGAGAAGGTGAATGGAAACACAAAGAAGTTATTGGAAAACCTTTTAGAAACCACTAAAACACTCTCCAAAGTAGTATCCTCCATTGGAGTTCAACCCCTAAATGAAACCCTATTCACAAAGTTGATGAGTGGAATTAAGAGGATGTTCTTGGGATTGGTATCCAGAATAAAAAATGTGAGTAAGGATATGGATGAACTTCAAAAGGTATCCAAACTACTGATAAAATAGAACCCAACTTTTACCTCCATCCACCCATAGGGTAAAAGTGAAACCACCTCTGATTTTTAGGGGTGGTTTTTTCGTTAATGGTTTCTTGTAAATGTTCAGAAATCGTTTTTTTGAAAGGTATATGGGGGTGGTTTTTATATCGGGGATAATTTTTTCACCCTATAGAAACATTTTTAAACCTCTTTTTATCCCGAAGTCAAACCCCTATTTTTAAGGTAAGAATATTGACCGTTTAAATTTTTAAATTTTCGAACATGGAAAAAATTGGTCTTCTGTATAGAGTTTCCTCAAAACCACAAGAGACAGATGGAGGTGGACTTGAAGTACAAAAACGGATGGGTGAAAAAATGTCCGAAAAACTGGGATTGTTGGGTGTTGAATTTAATGAGGGAGTCCAGAGTTCCTTTAAGGTTGAAATCAACCAAAGACCCAAACTGGTAGAACTCCTTGATGAAATTCAGAAACCCAATGGAATACGGAAAGTATGGGTTTTTAATACGGACCGATTGGGTAGGTATTCGAATTCGTGGTATTCCATTTTAAAGGTTTTCATGGATTATGGAGTGGAAATATATATCGGTGAAGATTTGAATCCCTACGATTTATCCAGTTCTGTGGATAAGTTGACTATTTCCATACTGTCATCCATTTCACAGTATGACAATGAGTTGAGAAGGATGAGGTCTATTTTGGGAAAAAGAAACTCTCTAAAAAATGGAAATACCTGGATAGGAGGAACAGTTCCTTTTGGGTTTTCTGTGGATGGGAAAAAATTAGTTGTAAATCCGATTGAGTCTCAACATGTCAAGAAGATGTTTGACATGTACAACAAGGGAAGAACCACCATGGATATCAAAGTGTATCTGGACCAACAAACCGACATCAATCCTAGGAGAAGTCAGGTAGGTTGGAATGTGGGGACTGTGTTGTCTATGTTGAGAAAAGAACTCTACAAAGGAATTCAAATTTGGGAATGGAAGGAAAAACTACCCAATGGGGAAGAACAAGTAGTAGAATCTTTTGAATTAAAAGTCCCAAGGATAGTGGAAGATGAACTTTGGAATTCCGTTCAGGAGAAAATGGATAGAGAATACCCTCTCCAGTTTGATGGGAAAAGTAAAAAATCCCTTTTGAAAGGATTATTGATTTGTCCTACTTGTAAATTGAGGTTGGGACATCGGTTTAAAACCAATAACCATTACTTCGGAAAATGTAGTGAAGTAAATTGGAAGAAGGTCGGAGAGAAGATTGATTTGAAAACCTGTCCCATAAAGAAGAGTCCTAGAATGGAGGAGTTGGATGAGAAAGTGTTTGATGTGGTTCTAAAAGTGATTAAGGATTCTAAAAAAATAAGGGAGGATTATAAGTCCAAAAACCTTCAACCCAGATTTGAGGAAAAGGAAAAAATCAGAACTCAACGGGAAACTCTCCAACGGAAAATTAGAACCAAGAAATCTGAATTATCTAAGGTAGAAGAACAAGAAATTCAAATCGAATTTGATGTTCGAATCGGGAAGTTGACTGAAAAACAAGGAGGTTCCCTCTCTCAAAAATTCAAAGACCATATCAAGAACATCAATGAGGAAATCAATGAACTTACTTCCAAATTGGATGTGATTTCTAACTCCCAAGGATGGATTGATTGGTTGGATAAAATGAGTAAGGATTTGGAAAAAGTGAAGGAATATCCTTTGGAGAAAAAGAGGGAATTTCTTTTGGATGTGTTGAAGGAAATTCAAGTTCAGTACAATCCAACCACCCAATCTCACAAACTGGACATTCGATTTTTATTACCTCTGGTGGGGGATGAAATTCTGTATGATGTGGATAAAGACGAGAAAGGATTTAGGAAATATCAAGTGAGGGAAGGAGTGACATTTTACCAAACGGAGTTAGACTCGGTTCTTTCCTACACCTCAAAAAATCAATCCTATAAAGACAAACTTACCGAAAGAGTTATTTACCTTCGAGAGGTGGAGGGACTGTCCTATGAGAAGATTATTCAAGTCTTGAATTCGGAGGGATTGAAACCGATGAATGGGGAAAATTGGTACAAAAGTAGGATTTCATCCTTCTACAATTACAACCGAAAACAACTCCCAAAGTAGTTGGGGGTAAGAATTTTGAACTCAACGGATGTAGGATTTACGGTGGAGTAATTCTTCCTATTGGAGAATTCAACTCCCGCTTATTTCGGCCGGTAATTCTACATGGAATAATTGGCTCTTTTTGAGTAGATCAAACGTGCAGTG
>JACCDS010811554.1_pt1 | contig 13816 bp, 10 predicted proteins | sample 7446441 | NCBI WGS metagenome assembly JACCDS01 (sample SAMN15323445, study PRJNA562643) | freshwater metagenome | isolation source: river surface water | place: USA:Blue River Watershed | collected 2017-08-17 | reverse complement strand
GGCGCAGCCAGTCCAGCGGGATCTCGGCGGTGAAGTCCGTCAGCATCTCGACGCCCTTGAAGTAGGCGCCGAAGGCCCGGTCGAACTTGTCGAACTGGGTCTCGTCCTTGACCAGCACGGTGCGGGCGAGGTGATAGAACTTGTCCACCGTCGGCCCCTCGTCGTCATCGAGCACACCGGCGCGCAGGGCCTCCAGCAGCGCCAGGAACTCGGTCACCGAGACCTTCAGCTTCGCGCTGCGCAGCGTGTAGAAGAAGTCGATCAGCATGGGGTGGAAGGATACGACGGGCGTCGGGACGGTCAGCCGGGCCGCCGGAACCAGGCGATGCGCTCGGCATGGTCCGGGTGGCTCGACAGCAGCTCGGAGCCCCTGCCGCCGCCTTCGTTCCCGCTGCCCTCATTACCGCCAGCCAGCCGCTCCAGCAGCCGCGCCATCGGCTCGCCGTCCAGGCCGTGCGCGCGCAGCCGCTCCAGGGCGCTGACGTCGGCCTCGCGCTCGGCCTCGCGCGACCAGGCCAGCTGGCCCAGCAGCAGCGGTGCGCTGGCCAGCAGGCCGCTGATGTCGCCGAAGACCAGCGTGCCCAGGGCGCTGGTCAGGCTGACCTGCACCAGCATCTTCAGGCCGTGGCGCTGCGTGACGTGGCCCAGCTCGTGGCCGTACAGGCCGATCAGCAGCTCGCGCTGCCCGGCCGCATCGGTGTCCTCGGCGATCAGCCGCACCATCGCGTCCGACAGCACGAGGGTGCCGTCGGGCAGGGCCCAGGCATTGGCCAGACGGCCGGTGTCGCGCAGCAGCAGGCGTGCGCCGGGGGCGTCCGGGCCGGGCTGGCGGAACTCCGGGTGCCGCGCCAGCACCTCGGCCATGACGGCCTCCAGCCGGGCCTGCTCGGCCGCGTCGATCCGGCTGGGCTTGAACATCTGCGTGTCCAGCGCCTGCAGCGTGCTCTGGCCGAGCGAGCGGTCGACCGATGTCGGCAGCATCGCGGTGATGCCGCCGGCCAGCGCCGGCACGCCCCAGCGCTGCAGGCCGCCGATCAGCGCCACCACCAGCACGACGGCCACCAGCGTGCCGCGCCAGCTCTGCTGCGCCCGCACCACCAGGCTGTCGCGCCGACCGGCCCTGTGCGCCAGGGCGTCCCAGGCGCTGGCCTCGCTGGCCTGCAGGCTGCTGCCGTCGGGCAGGTCCATCAGGCGCGGGCCGTGGCGCTGGCGCTCGGGCCAGCGCAGGCCGGCGAGTGGCCAGCTGCGGGGCAGGGTTGCATCGGCTGACTCGGCTGAATCGGCTGAATCGGCTGAATCGACGATGTCCTCGGGCTCGACCGGCTCGGCGTGCAGCCGGTCGCCCTCGATGCGCAGCCGCACCGGCCGGCCGCGCGGGCTGCGGCCGTCGTAGAACAGGGCTGGGGCCGTGGCCTCGGCCGTGGCGGTCGGGCTGACGGGGTCGGGCGCCATGACCGGCGTGTTCACAGGCCGAGGTCGAGGCCGGCGAGGTCCGCCGCGGCGTCACCGCTGGCGTTATCGACCGCCGCGACCGGCTCGGCGATGCTGCGTTCGAAGTCCGGCCCGAACGACACGCTGACCGCGCCCAGACGCAGCTTGGCGGTGGCCACCGCCGCGAAGGGCCAGTACAGGCCGAGCGTGAAGGCCAGCCCCAGGCCGTTGAGGACATAGCGCCAGGCGAGCTCGGCGGTGTCGAGCCTGCTGCGCAGTTCGACCTGCGGCATGCGGGTGTTCGACCAGACCGCGTTCTGGATGCCGGCATGCCAGATCGCCAGCCCGAGCACCCAGGCGATCGCCGCCATCGGGATCATCAGCCAGGGCGTCTGCATCGGCATGGCCAGCAGCACCACCGCGCCGCCCAGCAGGGCGCACTTGAGGATCGGCAGGTAGAACGCGCCGACCGTGGCGGTGAAGCTGCTGCCCTGCCCCGCATAGCGGATGTGGCCTTGCCGATAGGCCAGCACAGCGCGGTAGGCCACGGGCAGGAAGGGCATCAGGCACAGCACCACGATGCCGACCACGGCCGACAGGCCGGCCAGCGTGTTCGACGGGTTGGCGACCATCGCCTTGTCGAGCATGGGCGCGACCAGCACGCACAGGCCGAAGGCCAGCGCGATCGATGCGGCCCAGGCGGCCTGTCGCAGCGTGCCGTCGAAGCTGAAGCGCAGGCCGCGCCAGCGGGTCTGGCTCATGCGGAACTGCAGCGACAGGCGCAGCAGCATCGGCCCGGCCGCCACCAGCAGCGCGGCGGCCAGCAGGCCGATGAACACCGAGAACTCGGCGCTGACCGAGATCACCAGGAACAGCACCCCCATGACCGCGAAGCCCCGCAGCATCGAGCCGCCTTCGCCATGGAAGCTGAAGGCGTGCGCGCCGATGTGCGTGTTGGCGTGGAAGTAGCGCAGCCGCCGCGCCTTGGCCCAGGGGTAGTAGATGCCCAGCGTCACCAGCATCAGCAGCAGGTTGACGATCCAGATGCGGAAGTACTCGCTGCCCGATCCGGTGAAGGTGATGGGCTGCGGGGGGGTCCAGCCGGGGCTGGTCTCGTGGTGGTCGCTCATGTCCGTTGCTCCCTCTCGTGCATGGATCGGTTGATCCGTCGATTCGTCGGACTTGTTGATCTTGTTGATCTTGTCGTCCAGGGCCTCAGGCCGGATGGCGCGCCAGCCAGTCCAGCACCTCGCGATACCAGAGCCGGCTGTTGCGCGGGCCGTCGATCCAGTGGTGCTCGTCGGGGAACCACAGCAGCCGGGCCGGCACACCGCGCGCCTTGAGCGTGTTGTAGTGGGCCAGGCCCTGCGCATCGGGCACGCGGTAGTCGCGCGCGCCGTGCGAGATCAGCGTGGGCACGCTCATCTGGCCGGCCAGGCTGGCGGGACTCTGGCGCGCGATCAGCTCGGCGTTGTCCCAGTAGTCGGCGCCCAGCTCGCGGGCATGGGTGTCCCAGGCGTCGTCGGCGTACATCGCCTGCCAGTCCCAGCAGCCGGCGTGGCAGACCAGCGCGGCGTAGCGGCCGGGCTCGGCGCGGGCGTTCAGCCAGGCGGCCAGGCAGCCGCCGTAGCTGCCGCCGGCCGCGTGCAGCCGGTGCCGGTCGGCCCAGGGCTGGTCGAGCAGCCAGTCGCTGGCGGCCTCGATGTCGTCGACCTCCAGCTCGCCCCAGCGGTGCGTGATGCTGTCGAGGAAGGCATAGCCCCAGCCGCTGGAGCCGTGGTAGTTCACGCAGGCCACGACATGCCCGGCGGCGGCGAAGACGTGCGCATTCCAGCGCCAGTGCCAGTTGTCGCCGTAGACCGAATGCGGCCCGCCGTGCAGCAGGTGCAGGACCGGCCAGGTGCGGTCACGCGCGGGGTCGAAGTCGGGCGGGTAGAACAGGCGCATCGTCACCGGGTCACCGAGCGCGCCGGTGAGCGTCACGACCTCGCTGCGGGCCAGCCGGTGGCGGCGCAGCAGGTCGTCGTTGAGCCGTTCGATGCGGCGCAGCGGCTGGCCGGGCAGCCGGGCCCAGAGCTGCGGCGGGTGGCTGGCGCCTTCGAGCGCGACGGCCAGCGTGCCGGCCTTCTTGTCCCAGCCGGCGACCCAGCCCGACTCGACCAGGCGCTCGGCGCGGCGGTCGGCCAGGTCGAAGCGCCAGAGCGGCTGCTCGCCCCGGTCCTGCGCGGTCAGCAGCACCGACAGGCCGTCCTCGTCCCACTGCAGCGGCGCGTTGACCGCGTGGTCCCACTGGCCGGACTCGACCTGCCAGCGGCCGTCGTGCGCCTGCCAGACCGCCAGCTGCGCCGGCATCGTGTACTTCAGGCCGCGGTGGCTGGCGGTGAAGGCGATGCGCTGGCCGTCCGGGCTGTGGCGCGGCGCATCCAGGTGCCAGTCGGGGTGCTGGGCAATCTCCTGCACCGCGCCGCTGGCCACGTCGATGCGGGCCAGCGCCAGCGGGTGGCCGTGGTGCTTGTGCGGGGCCGGGTCGTGCACGTAGACGATCTGGCGGCCGTCGGGCGAGATGTCGAAGGCGTTCTCGTTGAGGTCGAAGCGCGGCAGTTCGCGCGCGGTGCCCTCGAACAGGTCGCGCAGCCGGCCGCTGGCGAGGTCCAGCACCAGCAGGTGCGGCACGCGGCCCATCGGCAGGTTGCGGTCCCACCAGCGGTAGAGCGATTCCTCGGTCACCAGCGGCGCGCTGCGGCCGCCTTCGCGCTGGGCCTGCATGCGCAGCGCCTGGGCCTTGGCGCCGACAGCGTCGGGCCAGACCCAGGAGACCAGCGCGATGCGCCGACCGTCCGGGAACCAGCGAAAGGCGGTGACGCCGGTGGGCACCTGCGCGGCGCGACGGGCCTCGCCGCCGTCGGGGTCGATCAGGTAGAGCTGCGGCTCCTCGTCGCGCAGGCCCTGCTGCTCGCGCCGGGCGATGAAGGCGATGCGGTCGCCGCGCGGGCTCCAGGCCGGTCGGCTGTCGCCGTCGCCGCACTGGGTCAGGGCGCGCGGTGTGCTGCCGTCCTCACGCCCGCCCAGCGTGAACAGCCACAGGCTGGAGGCCAGCCGGTCGCGCGCCATGTCCGGGCGGGCCACGGCGGCCACCGCGCGGCGGCCGTCCGGGCTCAGGCTGGGCGTGCCCAGGCGCTGCAGCTGCCACAGCGTGTCGACCGTGTAGGGGGCGTGTCGGGGCATGTGGCTCTCCGCTGGAAGGGTGCCGTTGCCCGTGTCCGGTCTGGCGGGGTGCGGCGCAGGGCGGGTGAGGGCGGCGGCAGGCTCAGGCCGCCCGGGGCCGGTCCATCAGCCAGCGCAGGTGCCGGTCGGTGGTCGGCCATTCGGGCGCGACGATGCTGTAGACGCAGGTGTCGCGCAGCAGGCCCTCGGCGCTGCGCTGGTGGTGGCGCAGGATGCCGTCGAGCTGCGCGCCCAGGCGCTCGATCGCGCGGCGACTCTGCTGGTTCAGCCGGTGGGTGCGGAACTCGACGGCGATGCAGCCCAGCGTCTCGAAGGCATGGCGCAGCATCAGCCACTTGGCCTCGGTGTTCAGGCCGCTGCGCTGCACGCGCGGGGCCAGCCAGGTCGACCCGATCTCGACCCGGCGGTGCACTGCGTCGATGTTCATGTAGGTCGTCATGCCGGCCGGTCGGCCGTCGGCGTCCAGCACGGTGTAGGGCCGCATCGAGCCGCTGGCCTGCAGCAGCAGCCGGCGCTCGATCTCGGCGCCCATGCGTTCGGGCGCGGGCACGACCGTGTACCAGAGCTGGTCCAGCCAGGCGGCGGCCTCGACCTCGGCGGCCAGCGCCGGCGCATGGTCCGGCGACAGCGGGACCAGGCTGACGCGGCGTCCGGACAGCGCGGTGTGGACGGGCCAGGCGGCGGTCTCGGTCACGGGGGCGGTCACTGTGGCGGCCACGGTCGTCATGTCCGGCCGAGCCTTCAGCGCTGCTTGCGCTCGTCGCGCCGTTCGTTCTTCAAGGCCTTCTTGGACGGCCGGGCGGCGGCGTCGTGGCGCTCGGCTCGCTCGGCCGCATCGGCCGGGGTCTCGCGGCGCAGCAGCTTGCGTGCGGCGGCCTTGCCCAGGCCGGCGCCCAGGCCGACCAGCGCGATGCCGCCCATCGCCTTGGCGTCCCAGGTGGTGTTGGTCAGGAAGTCGAAGCCGATCCAGCGGGCCAGCAGGCCACCGGCCAGCGCGCCGCCCACGAAGCCGAGGGCATCGACCAGGCCTTCGCCCAGGGCGTTCTTCATCTGTGCATCCATCGCGGGGTTCCGTCTTGTCTTTGGTGGGGTGGGTTGCGGGGAGATCAGCGGTTGCGGCTCTGCATGAACACGAGCTTCTCGAACAGCGTCAGGTCCTGTTCGTTCTTGAGCAGCGCGCCCACCAGCGGGGGGATCTGCACCTTGTCGTCGCCACTGTGCAGCGCGCTGGCCGGGATGTCCTCGGCCACCAGCAGCTTGAGCCAGTCGATCAGCTCGCTGGTGCTGGGCTTCTTCTTCAGGCCGGGCAGGTTGCGCACGTCGTAGAAGTTCTTCAGCGCGGCGGCCAGCAGGTCCTGCTTGAGGCTGGGGAAATGCACGTCGACGATGCGGCGCATCGTGTCGGCTTCCGGGAACTTGATGTAGTGGAAGAAGCAGCGGCGCAGGAAGGCGTCGGGCAGCTCCTTCTCGTTGTTGCTGGTGATGAACAGCAGCGGGCGGTGCCGGGCCTTGATCAGCTCGCGGGTCTCGTAGACATGGAACTCCATGCGGTCGAGCTCGCGCAGCAGGTCGTTGGGAAACTCGATGTCGGCCTTGTCGATCTCGTCGATCAGCAGGGCCACCGGCCGCTCGGCGGTGAAGGCCTGCCAGAGCGTGCCCTTGACGATGTAGTGGTGGATGTCCTTGACGCGTTCATCGCCGAGCTGCGAATCGCGCAGCCGGCTCACCGCGTCGTATTCGTACAGGCCCTGCTGGGCCTTGGTGGTGCTCTTGATGTGCCACTGCAGCAGCGGCATGTCCAGCGCGCGGGCGACTTCCTCGGCCAGCATCGTCTTGCCCGTTCCGGGCTCGCCCTTGATCAGCAGCGGGCGCTGCAGCGTGATGGCCGCGTTGACCGCGAGCATCAGGTCGGGGGTGGCGACGTACTGGTCCGAGCCGGTGAACTTGGGGACGGTCTTGGGGGCGGTCATGGGGGTCGTTCCTGGCGCTGCGCCGAGGCGGCGGGCCAGTATATCGACGGGGTCCCGGGCGGGCTCAGGGGGCCGGGGCGGGTGCGGTCAGCGGCCCGGCGGACGCGGTCGCGGACCTGCCCAGCCGGTCGACCAGCGCCTCGAATTCGGCGATCGGCGCGGGCCGCCCGATCAGGTAGCCCTGGAAGCGCGAGCAGCCCGCAGCGGTCAGCAGGTTGCGCTGCAGCTCGGTCTCGACGCCCTCGGCGATCACGTCCAGGTTCATCGTGTGGGCCATCGCGATGATGGTGCGCACGATCGCCTGGTCGTTGTGGTCGCTGGCGAGGTCGCGCACGAAGGAGCGGTCGATCTTGAGCTGCGACAGCGGCAGGCGCTTGAGGTATTGCAGCGACGAGTAGCCGGTGCCGAAGTCGTCCATCGAGAAGCGCACGCCCGACTGCCCCAGCGTCTGCATCAGCTCGACGACCTGGTCGACGTCGTCGAGCACCGCGCTCTCGGTGATCTCCAGCTTGAGCAGCGCCGGGTCGATGCCGTGTTCGGCCACGATCTGGCGGACCATCTCGGCGAAGCCGGGCTCATGCAGCTGGCGGGCGCTGACGTTGACCGCCAGCGATAGCCGGCCCAGCAGCGGCCGGCCTTGCCAGGCCTTGAGCTGCTCGGCCGCACGCTGCAGCACCCAGCGGCCGATCGGCACGATCAGGCCGACGTCCTCGGCCAGGCCGATGAACTCGGTGGGTGAGACCAGCCCGCGCTCGGGGTGGTGCCAGCGCAGCAGCACCTCCGCGCCGATCGGGCGATCGCGGGTGTCGACCTGGATCTGCGCATGCAGCTCGAACTCGTCGCGCTGCAAGGCCATGCGCAGGCCCGACTCGGTCTGGCTGCGCCGGTGCAGGGCGGCTTCCATGGCCGGATCGAAGAAGCGCACGGTGTTGCGCCCGGCGGTCTTGGCCGCGTACATGGCCGTGTCGGCGTGCTTGAGCAGGTCCTCGACCCGGGCGCCGTGCTCGAACACGCGGATGCCCACGCTGCAGGTCGCGATGTGGATGTCGTCGCGCAGCGCATGGGGCTGGGCGACCGCCTCGCCGATCTTCTCGCCGACCCGCCGGGCGGCGGCCGCCGCGCTGTCGCCCGAAGGGTCCAGATCCTCGATCAGCACGACGAACTCGTCGCCGCCCAGGCGCGCGACGGTGTCGATCTCGCGCACGATGCCGCCCAGGCGTCGGGCCACCTCCACCAGCAGCAGATCGCCGACGTCGTGGCCGCGCGTGTCGTTGAGGCTCTTGAAGTTGTCCAGGTCGATGAACAGCAGCGCGGCGCGGCGGTGGTTGCGCGCGCAGGCCGACAGCGCGTGGTGCAGCCGGTCGGTCAGCAAGCGCCGATTGGGCAGGCCGGTCAGCGGGTCGTGGAACGCGAGCCGCTCGATCTCCTGCTCGACCCGCTTGCGGTGCGTCACGTCGATGAACGAGCCGATGTATTGCAGCGGCCCGCCCTGCGGGCTCGGCACGGCGGTGATGGTCAGCCACTCGGGGAAGATCTCGCCGTCCTTGCGACGGTTCCAGATCTCGCCCGACCAGCGCCCGGTGGTCGCCAGGCGCGACTTCATCTCTTCGTAGAAGGCTGCGTCGTGACGGCCCGAGCGCAGCATCGACGGCTTCTGGCCGACGGCCTCCTCGGCGCTGTAGCCGGTGATGTCGGTGAAGGACTGGTTGACGCGCACGATGCGTTGCTGCGCGTCGACGATCATGATGCCGTCCTGGCTCTCGAACGCGGTGGCGGCGATGCGCAGCTCGTGCTCGGCCTGGACGCGGTGTGTGACGTCGCGCGACATCACGATGAAGCGCGGGTCCGGGCTGGCCTCGCTCATGTCCGCCGACACGGCCGCCGACAGCTCGAAGTGGTAGTCGCCCTGAGGCAGCGACAGCTTGATGCGCCGGCCGCGCGAACGGCCTTCGACCTCGGCCTCGGCCAGCGTCTGCAGCACCCGCTCGGCGGACTCCGGTGGCATGACCTCGTGGACGGTGTGGCCCAGCAGCCGGTCGCGGTCGACCACCAGCAGGTCCGGGTCACGGCCGGGCCAGACATCGAGGTAGCGGCCCTCGCGGTCCATCTCGAACATCAGGTCGGGAACCGTCTGCAAGACGGTCTGCAGGCGCTGGTTGACGGCCTTGAGCCGGTCATCGGCCTCGGCCCTGCGCTGCGACTGGCGCGTCAGGTTGTAGGCCAGCAGGCCGGCCATGGCGCACATCAGCAGTCCCACCAGGCGCAGCCGCTGCACGCTGGCGGGCAGGGCGTCGTCGCGCGGGTAGGCGGCGATCTGCCAGCTCCCGCCGGGCAGCACGATGTCCTGCTGCGCCAGCGCCTGGCTGAAGGTGGCGGCCTCGCCACGGAAGACCTCGCCGCGCGCGCCGGTCGCGTCACGCCCGCGCAGCGCGACGACGAACTCGCGCTCCAGTTCGGGCAGGCCCGATTCGAGGAACACCTTTTCCGCGTCCAGCGGGATGCTGACCGCCCCGAGGAACTCGCCGTCATCGGTCGAGCCGTCCGGGCCGATGCGGTGCACGGGGATGCGCACGATCAGGCCGGTGCCGCCCTGCACCAGCGCCACCGGGCCGGCGATGATGATCGAGCGGGTGGCCATCATGCGCTGGAAGGCCGGCCACATCGACGGGGTCTTGCGGATGTCCAGCCCGATCGCACGCTCGTTGCCGGCCAGCGGATGGACATGGCGCAGCACCGTGCCGCGGATCAGGCCGATGTTGACCAGGCTGGTCTGGTCCTGGGCGGCGACGCGGGCCATCGAGACGAACTCGGCCTCGCTGAAGTCCGGCCGCGTCGCATAGACCAGCGCCAGGCTGCGGGCCGAGGCGATGACCTGGTTGAGGTGACTCTCCAGCCGCACGCGCACCAGCGACAGCCGCTCCAGCACCATCGCGCGCTGGTCGTGCTCGATGTGGGCGCGTTCGGTCCGGTCGACCGCCGTCAGCAGCAGGGCAACGGCCAGCGTGGCCAGGAAGGCCGACATCCAGGGCCGCCAGGCGGAGGGTGTGACGCGGGCGAGGGTCGGGTGCAAGGCGATCGGCGACAAGGCGAGCGGACGACAGGAAGGGCGTGGAACAGGAGCTTGGAACGTCCGGCCGCAACGTCACCGGTCAGATCAGGTCGAGATGGTGCCTTGTCATCGACAAACCGGACCTTGATCCGCATCCAGAAACACCCTGATGCGCGGACTTTTTCGATGGGTTGCCGGCGCCTGTCCGGGCACATGTCACACGCGGGGACCGGTCAGGGAAACTGTCCGCGCCCGCTGACCACCAGGCCGCCCTGCGGCACCGGCAGGGTGTCCTGCAGGGTCGAGCCGTCGCTGGCGGTGATGCGCACCTCCAGCGGCGCGTCCGGCACGGCCTGCGGGTGGACGAAGTAGTTGTAGGCCATGCGCTCGACGGCGATCCAGCCGCTGGCGCCGGCCGGGCGGATCTCCAGCCGGGCCACCGGCTGGCGGTGGTTGCGCACCTGGATGGCCGTCCACCAGCGGCTGCTGCCTTCCTTGTAGCGGTAGCTGACGGGGCCGCTGACGCTGGCCGGCTCGGCCCGCCAGCTCACCGCGACCCGGCCGTCGATCGGGCGGGCGATGCGGGCGAAGGCCTCGGCGCTGAGGTCGACGTCGCCGGGCGCACATTCGGGGCAGACATCGACCACGCGCACCGTCACCGGGCCGTTCGGTCCGGTCACCACCAGCTGCGCCCCGCAGGCGGCGCTGCCGGCGTAGTCGGCCTGGTTCATCGCCGCGATCATGCGGTCGTCGACCGCGCCATAGCTGCACGCACCGGCGGTGGCCGGGAACTGCACCGCGCTGGCGCTGTAGTCGTAGAAGGTGCCGTCGCCGTGGTAGGTCACGCTCAGCGGGAAGGCGGCGCCGGGTGCATCACCTGAGCCGGCTCCGCCACCTCCAGCGCCCCCACCTCCGGCACCTCCGCCGACACCTCCGCCGGCACCCCCGCCTCCGCAGGCGGCCAGGGCCAGGGCACACAGCAGGCTGGCCCCACGCGTGGCGAAGAAGGACAGGGCGATCACGGGCGGACTCGGCGGGGCAAGGGTTGCGGACTTGTTCATTTTCGGCGTGGCCGGCGGGCCGCTGAAGTCGATTGCGGCATCTTGGCAACGTTGACCAGCGCAGGAGTTCTCGCGTGTATCCGGTGTGGATTTGGGCGGTCAAGGCGGCGTTCATCCGGCGTTCGGCCGCCGGGCCCTGTTCCTACGATGAATGACAGTGAATGGACAGCATCGGACCCAGGCCCGATGCCGGGTCATCGCCTCGCCGTTCCTCGCGACATTTACACACCGGACACGAACCGTGAAACGCACCAACCTCCGCCTGTCGACCCGCCTGTACCTTGCCTTCGGGGCCATCGTGTTCATGTCCTTGCTGGCCAGCGCAATGGCGCTGTTCCAGCTGCGCGAGGTCGAGAACAACCTCGACGACATCGTCAAGGACAACAACGTCAAGCTGCAGGCGGCCGTGCGCATGAACGATGCCGTGTCCGTCGTGACCCGCAGCATGCGCTCGATGATGCTGATCTACGACCCGTTCAAGCGCGGTCTGGAGCGCCAGAAGATCCAGGCCGCCCGCACCAGCTATGACGAGTCGCACCAGGCGCTGCAAGCCATGCCGTCGACCGAGCAGGGCAAGGCCCTGCTCAAGGCCATCGACGATGCCCGCAACGTGGCCCGGCCGCTCAACGACAAGGTGATCGCGCTGGCGACCTCGGCCGAGGTGGGCGAGGCGATTAACGTGCTGGTCGGCGATGGTGGCAAGGCCAGCGATGCCTGGCAGGCCGCGATCGTCAGCTACCTGAAGTTCCAGGAAGAACAGAACGTCGCGCAGTACGACCAAGCGCAGGCCGCCTATGCGACCGCGCGCAACCTGCTGATCGGCTTCGCGCTGGTCTCGCTGGCCATGGCCGGCGCACTGGCCGCGCTGGTGGTGCGCGGCATCGTGCGCGAACTCGGCGGCGAGCCTTCCGAGGTGGCCGACGCGCTGCAGGCCGTCGCCGATGCGGACCTGAGCCGGCGCATCCCCGTGCGTCCCGGCGATCAGCACAGCGTCATGGCCAGCCTGTCGCGCATGCAGGGCTCGCTCACCGGCGTGGTGGCCAGCGTGCGTGGCAACGCCGAGAGCGTGGCCACCGCCAGCGCCCAGATCGCCCAGGGCAATGCCGACCTGAGCCAGCGCACCGAAGAACAGGCCAGCGCGCTGCAGCAGACCGCCGCGACGATGGAACAGCTCGGCACGACGGTGCGCAGCAATGCCGACAACGCCCGCCAGGCCAACCAGCTCGCGCAGGGCGCATCGGACGTCGCCGGCCGTGGCGGCGAGGTGGTGGGCCGCGTGGTCGACACCATGAAGTCGATCAACGACAGCTCCAAGAAGATCGCCGACATCATCAGCGTGATCGACGGCATCGCCTTCCAGACCAACATCCTGGCGCTCAACGCCGCCGTGGAAGCGGCCCGTGCCGGTGAGCAGGGTCGCGGCTTCGCGGTCGTCGCCGCCGAGGTCCGCACGCTGGCCCAGCGCAGCGCCGGGGCGGCCAAGGAGATCAAGTCGCTGATCACCGCCAGCGTCGAGCAGGTCGAGCAGGGCACCACGCTGGTCGACCAGGCGGGCCAGACCATGGACGAGATCGTCGGCGCGATCCGCCGCGTCACCGACATCGTCGGCGAGATCAGCGCCGCATCGACCGAGCAGAGCAGCGGCGTCAGCCAGGTCGGCCAGGCCGTCACGCAGATGGACCAGGCCACGCAGCAGAACGCCGCCCTGGTCGAGGAAAGCGCGGCCGCCGCCGAGAGCCTCAAGTCCCAGGCCCAGGCGCTGGTGCAGGCGGTCTCGGTGTTCCAGCTGGCCGGGCATGCGTCGACCGGTCATGTGGCGACCAGCCACGCATCGGTCCATCACGTGTCGGTGAGCGCCCCCTCACCGATGTCGATGTCCACGCCCAAGCCCGCCAGCCGCCCGGCCGCGCCGCGCAAGGCTGCTGCGGTCGAACCTCAGTCCAGTGCCCCTGCGGCCTCTCCTGCGCCCGCCGCGTCCCCGGCCGTGGCCCTGGCCGACGACAGCTGGGAAACCTTCTGAGCCGGGAAGGCTCCTGAGGCCTCAGCCCGCGTCGAGCTGACCCCGCGCCGCCGCATGGCGGCGCGTGTCCTGGTCCACCGCCGCGCGGATGCGCTCGATCAGCGGATGCCCGCGCGTCGCCTTGGCGCCGTAGACGAGGTTGAAGGCGTAGTCGAACGAGGCCGGGTTCGCGCCCTGGTTGTGCTGGATGATGGTCTCGAGCTTGTCCAGCGCCTTGACCGCCCGGGCCTCGGGCGTGCGGGCGTGTTCGTAGTCCTCCCACAGCGCGAGGTACTCGTCGCGCAGGGGCGCGGGCAGCGACGCCATCAGCGTCAGCAGGTCGGCCCGTTCGCGCTCGGACTTGTCGGGCACGCTGGCCTGTTCGACCGCCGGGATGTCGCCCGAGATCGCCTCGCCCAGGTCGTGGATCACGCACAGGCGCAGAACCTGCGCGAGGTCCAGCGGCGCGGCGCCCTCGGCATGCAGGTGCGGCGCGAACACCATCGCCATCAGGCACAGGCGCCAGGTGTGCTCGGCCGTGCTCTCGTGGCGGCCGGTGGAGGTGTGGGCGCTGCGCAGCACGCTCTTGAGGCGCTCGGCCTCGCCGATGAAGGTCAGGCAGCCCTGCAGGTCGGTGTCGTTCATGGGTTCGGGGTCGTTCATCGGGACGGTGTCGTTCACGGGTTCGGGACCTGCACCCGCTTCAGCATTCGACGATGTTGACCGCCAGGCCGCCGCGGGCGGTCTCCTTGTACTTGGTCTTCATGTCCGCGCCGGTCTCGCGCATGGTCTTGATGACCTTGTCCAGGCTGACGTGGTGCGTGCCGTCGCCGCGCAGCGCCATGCGCGCCGCGTTGATCGCCTGCACCGAGGCAATGGCGTTGCGCTCGATGCAGGGGATCTGCACCAGCCCGCCGACCGGGTCGCAGGTCAGGCCCAGGTGGTGTTCCATGCCGATCTCGGCGGCGTTCTCGACCTGCTCGGGCGTGCCGCCCATCACCTGGCACAGCGCGGCGGCGGCCATCGAGCAGGCCACGCCGACCTCGCCCTGGCAGCCGACCTCGGCGCCGCTGATGGAGGC
>JACCDS010451249.1_pt1 | contig 13816 bp, 11 predicted proteins | sample 7446441 | NCBI WGS metagenome assembly JACCDS01 (sample SAMN15323445, study PRJNA562643) | freshwater metagenome | isolation source: river surface water | place: USA:Blue River Watershed | collected 2017-08-17 | reverse complement strand
TTGACCAGGTCCACCGGCTTGTCGCCGTCGGAGCGTTCGGCCACCGGGCTGGGCGCGGGTGCGGGCTCAGACGCCGCAGCCGCGGCCGGGGCGACCGCCCCACCGGACTGGACCTGGCGGTAAGCCGCCTCGAGTTCCTTGACCAGGTCCACCGGCTTGTCGCCGTCGGAGCGTTCGGCCACCGCCTTGTCGCGCAGCACCTTGATGGCGTCGAGCGCACGCAGCAACAGGTCCACCGTGGGTTTGTCGAGCGCGGCCGTGCCTTCGCGCACCAGGCCAAGCAGGTCTTCCGAACGGTGGGCGACCGACTCCAGGGCGGTCAGCTCCATCACCCGGCTCAGGCCCTTGAGGGAGTGAAAAGCGCGAAACAGGCTGGAGATTTCTTCGGCATTGAGTGCCTGGGCATCGGCCTTGACGAGCAAGGACTCGATGCTTTCCATGTGCTCTTCGGTTTCGACCGCGTACTGGGCCCATATCGTCTCGAGGAAATCATCAGACACGGTCAGCCTCCTGGCAAACAGCGGGGGGTGTCAGGCTCACAGACCCAGCACCTTGCGGGTGGCGGTCACGATTTCGTGGCCCTTCTTGGCATTCAGGTCCAGGCTCATGGCTCCCGAGGGCTTGGCGATGACTTCGGCGGCGCCGAACTTGCGCGCTTCAAGGGCCTGGGGCGAACCGGCCTGGGCCACGGAGGAAACGATGATGACCGGCACCTTGCTGAGCAGGCGCAGGCGCTTGAGGCACTCGATGCCGTCCATGTGCGGCATCTCGATGTCCAGCAGCACCAGGTCGGGGTTGAGTTCCTTGATGCTTTGCAGGGCCTCCAGGCCGTTGGTCGCCTCGCCGACCACCGCCAGGTCCGGATCAGAAGTGACAATGCCCCGCAGCAGCGCACGCATCACGAAGGAGTCGTCAACGATAAGGATGTTCTTCTTGGACATAGTGGTGTTCCAGCCGTCAGTAAGTGGGAGAGTTTAAGGTTTGGGAAGCGCGGGCCGGGCCGGCGATGCGCGCGAGCCGGGTGCCGAGCTCGGCAGGCGCCAGCACGGCAGAGGCCAGGCCGGCATCGATGGCCGAGCCGGGCATGCCATCGACGATGCAGGTCTGGGGGTCTTGCACCAGCACCGGCGAGGCTTTGCGCCCGACCAGGTCCTGGGCGCCCTTGCTGCCGTCGTTGCCCATGCCGGTCATGATGACCGCCACCACCGGGCAGGACAGGCTGGCCGCAGAGCGGAACAGGATGTCGGCATTGGGATGGATCGGCGCCGATGGGTCGGTTTTTTCGTAGAGCATGATCTTGCCGGGAAAAGGCTCGCGCACGACCACGTCGCTGCCGCCACGGGCAATCACGACCATGCCCGGCTTGAGCTCCATGCCATCGGTGCTTTCGACCACGTCCAGCCCCGTCTGCGAGCGCAGGTGGGCGGCAAAACCGCTGGTGAACATCGGTGGCATGTGCTGCGCCACCACCACCGGACAAGGCAGGCGACCCATGGTCTTGAGCGTTTGCGGCAAGGTGGCCGGCCCCCCGGTGGAGATGCCCAGCACCACCAGCCCGGGGGGGGTGCTCATGTTGGCGTGCCGCAGGTGCACCGGGCCGCGGGTGTCGACCGGCGGGGCCTTGGCCAGTCCGCCCTCGCCTGCCGGTCGGATCAGGTTCAGGCGGGTGCGTTTTTTGGCCCAGTAGCGCAGCTTTTCGACCAGTTCATCGCCGATCTTGACGATGTCGAGCTGCACGAAGGAGGATTTTTTGGCGATGAAGTCGACCGCCCCCAGCTCCAGCGCCTTGATGGTGGTGACCGAATTGCGCTCGGTCAGGCTGCTGAGCATGATGATGGGACAGGGACAGCGGGACATGATCTGGCGCGTGGCCTCGAGCCCGTCCATGACCGGCATTTCCACATCCATGGTGATGACGTCGGGCTTGAGCTCCTCGGCCATCTGCACGCTCATCTGCCCGGTCTTGGCTTCGCCGACCACTTCGATGTCGGCGTGGCCTTCGACCATCTTGCGGATGGCGATCCGCATGAAGGCCGAATCGTCCGAAATGAGCAATCGGATCATACGCGGACCTCGTTTCGGACATACCAGGGTCCGCCACGGCCCAGCCGGGCCTCGAAGTACTCGGAAGCGAGCATCTGCACCGAAGCGCCCATGACCAGCACCCCGCCGGGCGACATGGCGCGTGCGAGCATGGTCTGGACCGCGCGTTTGACCTCGTCTTCGAAGTAGATCAGCACATTGCGGCAGAACACCAGGTCGATGCCCTGCACCGGCGGACGGCTGTTCATCAGGTTGAAGCGCTCGAAACGCACGCAGTGCTTGATCCACTCGCGGATCTTGAAGTAGTTGACGCCGGGCATGGCGTTCGAAGGCGGGATCTTCACGTCCTCGAACATGCCTTTCCAGACATCGGGCAGGCTGCGGAAGGAGCCCATGCCCAGATCGCCATACACCGCCTCGCGGGCCGTGCGCAGCGCCTGGTTGGAGATGTCGGTGCCCAGCACATACAGGGCCCAGCCGCGCTCGGGCACGATCTTGCCCTCGAAATGCCGGGCGTGGCCCGCCTTCTGCAAACCGCGCAGGCAGGAGTACGCGAGGTCATACACCTCTTCGCCGGTGGAACTGGCGGCCGACCAGACCTGCAGTTGCTGGTGGCTGGCGCGGGTCGGGATCAGGTAGGGCAGGATCTCGTCGACCAGCATGTTCATGAGGTCGGGATCGCGGCAGAAATAGGTCTCGTGAACGGTCAGGTTTTCCACCAGGGATTGCCATTCCGAGTGGTCAGACGAGCAGCTGTTCATGCCCTGCACCCAGTCGCGCAGGGTGTTGATGGGCATGTCCTTGAAAATGCGCACCAGCTTGCGCTCGACCAGGGTGCCGGGCTTGATGCCAAAGCGGTTTTCCACCCCGGTCATCAATTCGCTGATGAGGGCCAGCAGGGCCGGCGACTCCTGCGAGTCCTGCACCTTGGGGGTGTAGGGCACCGAGGGCGTGGGGGTGGATGCGGCCACCTGGGCACCGCGGGCATTGCTGACCGCGGCACGCATTTGGGAAATCAACTCGTCGACATTGCTTTTTTTGTTCACTGTGTTTCCTCAACGCTCTTGGGCGGCCTCGGCGGTCAATGGTTCCAGACTGAGCAGGGAAATCAGGCCCCCGTCCAGACGTGCCACCTCCGTGAGGTAATCGTTTTGCTGGGTGCGCACGGGGGTGATGTCCTTTTCGGGGATTTCGATGACCCGCTCGATGCGGTCGACGATGAGGGCCCAGGGGGCCCCATCCACCCGCACCACCACGTAGGACGAGGTCTCGATGGGCTGCAAACCCAGCAGGGTCCGGAGGTCCATCACCGGCGCGATCTCGCCCTTGATCTGGATCACGCCCGAGAGGCTGTCGTCGCCCTCGGGCAGGTTCACAGAAGGGGCGTATTCTTCGACCCGGTCCACCCGCGAGAGGTCCAGCGCGCAGCGCTCGGCCCCCAGGCGGAAAGAGAGCATGCGGCGCACCGCCTGGGCTTTTTTGTCTGAGCCGAGCGACATGATCAGTCCTTGCTGGGTGAGGTAGCGGCGGTAGACCGCCATCGCCTGGGGGGTGACCAGGCCATGCACCGACAACAGGCCGGTCATGTGGCCCGAACGCGCGGCCGTGCCGGGCAGGTACCCCTCGAGCTGGCTGTCTGCGCCGGAGACCGGCTGCACATCGTCCTTGGCATAACGCTCGATGCCCAGGATGTCGGCCACCGACAGGCCGACACGGACACCGTCCATCTGGATCACCAGCACAAAGCGGGGCGTGACGTCCATCTCGCGGCCCAGCAGGCGCGCCAGCGAGAGCACCATCAGGGCATCGCCGCGCAGGCGCATCAGGCCCATGACTTCGGGGCCGGCGCCGGGCAGGCCGGTCAGGGGGCCGAGTTCGACGATTTCCTGCACATGGTTCATGTGCACCGCATAGGTTTCGGTGCCGTCCTCGACCGCCAGCGTGGGCAGGTCGTTGACCTGGCTTTCGGCCTGACTCCCGGCCGTGGCCTCCTGAGGCAGCATGCCGATCAGGCCACCGCCGCCCTCGGGCACGCCTTTGGCCGTCATGTCCTGCAGGCCCAGCGCGCCTTCGTGCAGCAGCAGGATCATCTCGCCGCCATGCTCGAATTCGCCCGCAACCATTTCCGAACCGGTGGTGCGCTCGTAGTACTGGATGGACGACTCGTCCTGGGTGACCTTGTTGAAGACGCGGTCGACCTGCACCGCCACCGTCTCCATGCCGGTCATCACGACCAGCAGATTGCCCTGGGGGTGGACCGAGCGCATGGGCAGGCCCAGGCGCAGGCCCAGGTCGACCTTGAGCAGCACGGCGCCCGCCACATTGACCAGGCCCTCGACATCGTCGGGCGCATAGGGCAAGGGCGTGACCGGCAGCACGTCGAGGACCTTGCTGACCACCTCGGCACGCAGGGCATAACGCCCCTGCGCCATGTTGAAAATGACCAGTTCCATGGCTTCCTTATTGACCAAAGCAGTTGCGCTGGGCCGGGGCGGGCTCACGCAGACTGCAGTTCAAGCACGAATTGCTCATAACTCACCCCCTTTTCTGCCAGCAGGCCGTTGAGGTAACGGGTGGAGGCGTCGATCGCATCGCGTGCACCGGCACGCTGCTCCTCGGCCAGCATCCGCTTGTAGATTTCATGAACGATCCGCACCGCCTTGGGATTGGGCTTGCGCCTGACCGAGTAATAGCCCACCACCTTCCCCGAGGCATCGAAGGAAGGCGTGACATTGGCCAGCACCCAGTAGTAGCTGCCGTCCTTGCAGATGTTCTTAACGTAGGCAAAGATTTCCTGGCCCGACTGGATGCGGTCCCAGAGCAGCTTGAACACGGCACGCGGCATGTCGGGATGGCGGATGACGTTGTGCTGCTTGCCAATGAAATCGGCCTCGCGGAAACCGGAGAACTCGATGAACACCTGGTTCGCGTACGTGATGCGGCCCTTGAGGTCGGTCTTGGAGACGATGAAATCCTCATCGCGCATGACGAGTTCGTGGTCGGTCGGGACGATGCGCTGGTTGGCCATGCTGTATCCGTCTGCAGGTCTGCCCGGGGGGGCTCAACCGAACAGCCTGGGGCCCTCCACGAAGAAGGTCTCGACCTGTCCGAGGCTCTTGACCTCGATGGCCCCACGCGACTCCAGCTGGAAGCGGGTCTTGATCAGCTCGGCGGTGCTGGCCGACACATGGACCTTGCCCGGCTGCCCGGTCGACTCCATGCGGCTGGCCACGTTGACCGTGTCGCCCCAGAGGTCGTAGGTGAACTTGCGGATGCCGATGACCCCGGCCACGATGGGGCCGCTGTGCACGCCAATGCGCATCTGCAAGGCGCCGCCGGTGCGCTCGCGCATGGACTCCAGGGCCTCGCACATTTCCAGGGCGGCCTCGACCACCGCATGCGCATGGTCGTTGCGCGGCTCGGGCACACCGCCAGCGAGCATGTAGCAATCCCCGATGGTCTTGATCTTCTCGAGCCCGTGCTTTTCCGTGATCAGGTCGAAGCGCGAAAACAGGTCGCCCAGCAGGTCCACCAGCTGCGAAGCGTTCATGGTGCGCGACATCTTGGTGAAGCCCACCATGTCGGCAAACAGCACGCTGACGTTGGCAAAGGCATCGGCGATGTGCTCTTCGCCCGAACGCAGGCGCTGCGCGATCTTGCGGGGCAAAATGTTGAGCAGCAGCTGCTCGGTCTTGGCCTGCTCTTCGGCCAGGGCCTCGTGCTGGCGCTTGAGCTGCCGCATGCGCAGGACCTCCTGGTCGCGCAGCTGCTTCTTGTCAATCGAGGTCTTGACCCGGGCCCGCAACAACACCGGGTTGAAGGGCTTGGGCAGGTAGTCCTCGGCGCCCAGCTCGATGCACTTGACGGCGTCGTCCATGGCCGAGTTGCCGGCGCCGCCCGAAATCACGATGACGGGCGGCCAGGTGTGGTAGGGCGAATCGCGCAGCACCTGCAGCACTTCCATGCCGTTCATCTCGGGCATTTCCATGTCCAGCAGCATCAGGTCGTAATGCTCCCGGGTCAGCATCTCGATCGCTTCGCGGCCATGGTTGGCCTCGGCGATGTTTTGCAGCCCGATCGACTCGAGCGAGCGCCTCAGGCCCATGCGGATCAGGCGGCTGTCGTCAACCAGCAGCACGCGGGCGTTTTCGAAGCCCAGGGGCTCGCTGCCGCCAATGTCCAGATCCGGGGGGGCTTGCTGAGAAATCTCGGGCAAGACGGCGTTCATGGGTTCCATCATGTCGGGGGTGGGGCCGGTCAGACTTCGAGCAGTTGCTGCACCTTCTCGAGCAGCTGCTTGGCGTTGAACGGCTTGGTCAGGCTGGCGTTGGCCCCCGACAGCAAGGCGGAGTCCAGGCCAAAACGGGCGCTGACCACGCGGCTGCCCCCTGAAATGGTGAGGATGGGCACATCGGGGAAGGACTCGCGCAGGCGAGAGACAAAGTCGACGCCGTCCATATTGGGCATGACGATGTCGGAGATGACCAGGTCCACATTGTTGATGGCAAAGAGGGACAAGGCCTCCTCCCCATCCCTGGCCTCGATCACGGTGTAGTCGGACATTTCGAGGATTTCACGAACGCCTTCCCTGAGCAGGTCCTCGTCGTCGACCAGCAATATGGTTGTCATTGACATTTTCTCCAGTTACCTTTGATTTATACCAAATTTTTGGGGAATAATGACTTAATTAACAAGTATTTCAAAACCAACAAGCTCACTGCTTCGGTCCTTTTCATCCCCATGCTTGCTCCATCTCGCGTTCCCATCAAGACCTGGCTTCAATGGGTGCACTGGCTCTTGCTTGGCGCACTGGCCAGCACCTTGATCGGCTGGACCCTGAGCGCCTGGCAAGTGGGCCTGCCCCCGCTGGCCTGGGTCTGGCTGGCACTGGGCTGCGCCTGCCTGCTGCTGTCCTTCTGGGGCCTGCGGATGACCACCCGCAGGATCTGGCAGTTGCTGGGCATGGAGCCCACGCGCCTGGCCCGCCTGATGCACACGATCGCCGATGGCCAGCTGCAGCCGGACCTGCCCACGCAACCGGCCCGCCCCGACAGCGTGATGGGCGCCGTCATGGTCCTGCTCGACAAGCTGCGCAAGAACCGGCAGACCGACGAGCGCCGCCTGTGGATCGACACGGGCCTGGCCATGCTGAATGACACCGTGCGCAACGAGCACACGGTGCACGAACTCGCCCAGCGGGTGTGCCAGCAGCTGCAGGAATACCTGCGGCTGCCGGCCTGCGGGCTCTACCTGTATGCCTTCGGCATCGAGGACGACTCGATGATCCAGCGCAAGGCCCTGCGGCTGCAGGGCCAGAGCTGCGCCTCTGCCAAGGCCGCTTTCCCCGCCGTGCTCGAGCACCTGCCCTCGCCGCTGCTCACGCAGTTCAATGGCCACCCCCTGGAAATCGATTACCTGCCCGACGCCTGTCTGGAGGCCCTGCGCAGCGCCCTGCCCGACGGCAGCCGGCCTTCCCACGTGCTGCTGGTGCCGCTGACCTTCGAGCAGCAGGTCCGGGGCACCCTGGTCCTGATCGGCCACGAACCGGTGTCGCAGCAGCTGATCGACCTGGTCACCCCGGGCAGCATCGCCATCGGCGTGGCCCTGGAGTCGGCGCTCAACCGCGAGTCGGTGCTGGCCTCGCTGGTGGACGCCCAGCGCCTGACCAACCAGTTGCAGGCCAACCACGAAAAGCTCCAGCACAGCCAGGCCGCGCTCAAGGAAAACATCCGCTACGTGCAGGACATCCTGTCCTCGATGCACAGCGGGCTGGCGATCGTGGACGGCCAGGGGCGCATCGTCGACTGCAACCCGGCCCTGCTGGGCATGACCGGCCTGCAAAGAGAGCAACTGATCCACCAGCACAGCAGCCTGCTGTTCCAGGAAGACGAAGCCAGCCTGCTGTCGGCGCTCAAGGGCTACGGACAGATGCTCAGCCGCCTGAACGCCCAGGACCCGGCCGCCTACGATGCCCTGATCGACGCGCACCTGCTGGGTTGCCTGGTGATCGATGCGAACGGGCAGGTCCTGCGCGCCAACGCCCGGGCCGCCCACCTGACCGGCCACAGCCGCCAGGCCTTGGAGTCGATGCCGCTGGAACAGCTGATTCCGGCCCAGATGCGGGAACACCACCGCGAGCTGCTGGGCATGGCCCAGCTCGACGAGAACCTGCACCGCCCGGGCGCGGGCAGGCACCTGCCGCTGGTGACGGCCAGCGGCGAGCAGGTCTTTGTCGAAATCAGCCTGATCAACCACCAGCACCAGGGACAAGGGGTGACCCTGGCCCTGCTGCGCACCGAGACCGACTTGCCCTGGGCCGTGATCAACTCCCGAACGCTGGAAAAACTGGCGGCGCAGGACGACGAGGAAGCCATGGTGGCGCAACTGCGCCACATCGAGGGCCACAACACCCCGGTGCGCATCAACTCCTCCTTCCTGGTCGACGCCTCTGGCGCGCCGCAGCAGACCGTGATCAATGTGCACGACGTCTCTTCGCTGGTGGTCAAGACCAAGGAAATCCGGGCCCAGCACCAGCTCATGGAAATGACCATGGACGCGATGCAGGACGGGGTGCTGCGGGTCGACCGCGCAGGCCAGGTCGTCAGCGCCAACCCGATGGCGCTGGAACTGCTGGGCCGACACAAGAATGACATCCACGGCAGCGCCATCGACGAGTTGTTCCCGGGCCAGCAAGGCGGCCATGCGATCACCGACTGGCTGCCCTTCAGCTTCCAGCACCTGATGCACAAGCTGGTGCAGGACATCCATGTCTCTCTGGAAGAGAGCATGCGGCTGCCGGTGCCGCTCTTGTGCCTGGATGAGCGCGGGCAGCTCGACTGGGCCACACCGAGCGCTTGCGACCTGCTGGGCATTGACCCGCCACCGCAGCAGTCCCCAAAGAAAGTCAGGCTCTCGGATGAAACAGCCCAACAGCTGCAAGAGCTGGGCGCGGCCATCCAGCCGGGCATGGCCTCGCCGCAAATCATCGACATCGCCTGGCGGGCCGGCACGGCACCGACCATGCGGCTGCCGACCCTGATCATCCCCGGCGGCGGCCCCAGCGACCGGCACAAGCTGGTCTGGCTGATCCCCGAATTCGACGCCCTGTGCGCCCATGCCATCCAGCAGGCCCACAACATCGAATGGACCGTGGTCCATCCCGAGGGGGTGCTGATTCCGGTGCTGCTGACGGCCTCGCCGCTGTTGGACCCCTACAACCGGCTGACCGGCGCGGTGGTGACCTTCAAGGACATGCGCGAGCTCAAGGAAAAGGAAGCCGAGAACCTGCGCATGGTCCAGAAGATGGAGCAGTCGCAAAAACTCGACGCCCTGGGCCAGCTGGCCGCCGGTGTGGCCCACGACTTCAACAACCTGCTGGGGGTGATCCAGAACCACGCCGAGCTGGTGGAAATGAAACTGGGCAGCGAGACCAAGGCCGCCAAGAACCTGGCGGCCATCCTGCAGGCCACCACCCGGGCGCGCGACATCGTGATCAAGCTCAATGGCCTCGGCCGCGAGCAGCGCAAGGAAGACGCCGCCGACGAGGAACACCTGGCGCAGTTCGAGCTCGATGCCCTGCTGCACGAGACCCAGCAGTTGCTGCAGGCCAGCCTCAAGGGCATCGAAATCGCCGTGGCGCCGGACACCCAGACGCCTGGCCAGGTCATGCTGCGGGGCCAGAGCGGCTCGCTGCAGCAGGTGCTGGTCAACCTCTGCGTGAACGCCAGCCACGCCATCGGTGACCGCCGCAACGGGCGCATCCTGATCGAGACCCGCTGCCCGCAACCCGGCCAGGTCAACATCGAGGTGGTCGACAACGGCAGCGGCATTCCCCCCGAAATCCTGCCCCGGATTTTCGAGCCCTTCTTCACCACCAAAGAGGTGGGCAAGGGCACCGGACTGGGGCTGGCCATGGTCCGCAGCATCGTCACCCGCATGGACGGCAGCATCGATTGCCACTCCGAGGTGGGCGTGGGCACACGCTTTACCCTGACCCTGCCCTGCCTGCGCATCGACGCCCCAGCAGCCGAGACCCCCTGAACGCCAGCCTCTGCCTTGAACGCCCGACCCCTACACACGCCCTGAATTTCTGACCACCATGCCCACCATATTGCTTGTCGAAGATGAAGACCTGTTGCGCAACGGCGTGCAGGAGATGCTCGAACTGCACGATTTCCATGTGATCGGTGCCGGCGACGGACTCGAAGCCCTGGAGTGGCTGGAGGAGGCCCACGTCGATCTGGTGATCACGGACCTGGTCATGCCCCACATGGACGGCGTGGATTTCGTGCGCAGGCTGCGTGAAAAACGCCCCACCCTGCCCGTGATCGTGGTCTCGGGCAGCAGCAAGAGCGTGATGGACCGCTACGGCATCCACACCCTGGACATCCCCGGCGCCAACGCCAGCCTGTCCAAGCCCTTCAAGAGCGCCGATTTGATCCAGCAGGTCCAGCGCCTGCTGGCGCCCTGAAACGGTGCATCGCCCAAGGGGCTCCCGGGGCCATGCGAAGGTATTCGATCGCCATAGTCATATTTTTTGTGTATTTATGGTTTTCCCTGCCACCATTCAACAAATCTGTTGAACTTGATTGCGCTGTGGTATGGTGCAAACACTTTTTTTCCTCAGTTCCATGAGGGTCATTCCTCCAACGTGAACAACAAGGTGCTGCTTTGCTGAACAACATGAGCGTCAATGCCCGACTGATTGGGCTGGTCATCTTCCTCTCCACGGTCTCGCTGGTGGTGGGGGCCGTGGGTTTGCTGGGCATGTCCCGCACCGTGCAGGGCTTGCAGCGGGTGTACGACGACCGCGTGGTGCCCTTGCGCGACCTCAAGGTGATCGCCGACATGTACGCGGTCAACATCGTGGACACCTCGCACAAGGTGCGCAACGGCAATTTCACCTGGGAAGAGGCGCGCCAGTCCCTGGCCACGGCCGAAACCACCATCCAGCAGAAATGGAAAGAGTACAAAAACACCTACCTGGTGGAAAAAGAGAAAAAGCTGGTGGCCGAAATCGAGCCGATGCTGGTCACCACCCAGGTTGAACTCGACAAGATGCGCGACATCCTCAAACGCGAGGACGCCGAAGCCATCGCCGCGTTCACCAAGGGACCGCTCTACCCGATCATCGACCCGATCAGCGGCAAGTTCTCCGAGCTGATCGAGGTCCAGCTCGATGTGGCCAAAGACGAATACGAATCCAGCAAATCCGCCTACCAAACGGCGCGCCTGGTCAGCGGTCTGTTGCTGGCGGTGGGCATCGCCTTGGGCCTGCTGGCGGCCTACCTGATCGTCCGTTCGGTGGTCGGCCCGCTGCAGATGGTGCAGAAAACCGTGTCCGATGTGGCCGAGCACTTCGACTACTCCCGCCGCGTCGCCATCCGCCAGAAGGACGAGGTCGGTCGCACCGCGGAAGCCTTCAACCGGCTGCTGGAGGCCCAGCAGGCGGCGATCGGGCAGGCCAACGACGCCGTCAAGGCCATGGCCGATGGCAACCTGTCGGTCCGCATCACCGCCGACCTCAAGGGCGATCTGGGCGTGATGAAGGACGCGGTCAACCAGTCCATGGACAGCGTGCAGACCACCATGCAGGGCTTCAATGGGCTGACCCAGGCCATGGCGCGCGGGGATTTCAGCTACCGGGTCCGCATGGACGGCATCCGCGGCGATTTCCACAGCAGCCTGTCGCAGGCCACCCAGTCCTTGCGCATCATGCAAGGCCTGATTGGCGATGTCGGCACCGTCATGGGCGCCGTGTCCCAGGGCAACCTCACCCCGCGCGTGACCGCGGCCGCCGAGGGCGATCTGGCCAGCCTCAAACAGAACATCAACACCTCGCTGGACGCCGTCGGCTCGGCCCTCAAGGCCATCCATGGCAACACCCGCCAGGTGGCCACCGCCGCCAACGAGACCAGCAATGCCATCGGCCAGATTTCCGATGGCGCACAGAACCAGACCCACGCCATCTCGCAAGTGGCCACGGCCGTGCGCCAGACGGCCGAATCGGTGGCCGACGTCTCGCGCAACACCAGCATCGCCAGCCAGAAGTCCCAGGAGTCCATGAGCATCATGCGCAAGGGCATGGACCGCATGGAACAGATGGTGGAAGTGGTCAGCTCGATCGCCTCCAACTCGGAAAAGATCAACAAGATCACCGAAGTCATCGAGAAAATCGCCAACAAGACCAACCTGCTGTCGCTGAACGCGGCCATCGAGGCGGCCCGCGCCGGCGAACATGGCAAGGGCTTCTCGGTGGTGGCCGAAGAGGTCGGCAAGCTGGCGGCCAACAGCGCCGAAAGCTCGCAGGAGATCGCCCGTCTGGTGCAGCAAGCGGTGGCCGAAACGGCGCGCGCGGTGCAGGCGGTCAAGGAGGTCAGTGCCGACATGTCCCAGATCGAGCGCGGCTCGCAAGAAACCGACCAGATGCTGCAGCGCATCTCGGCGGCCCTGGAGCAGCAAAGCAGCGCCGTCGAGGAAATCAACTCGAACGTGAACAGCCTGGACCGGATTGCCCAAAGCAATGCGGCGGCTTCCGAGGAAATCACGGCCACCGTGATCGAACTCTCGCGTCTGGCCGACATGACCCGACGCGAAGTCGAACGCTTCTCGATGTGATCCCCCTGCCCTGAAAGGACATTTCCATGAAAACAATGCACACGCTGGCTCTGGCCCTGACGGCCTCTCTGGCCATGACTTCGCTGGCCCAGGCACAGGACCGCGCCACCAAGGAGCAGGCCGTGGCCATGGTGGCCAAAGGGATTGCCGCGATCAAGGCCAAGGGCGAAGCCGCCTATGCCGAGATGACCGCACCGAGCAAGACCTTCGTCGACCGCGACCTCTACCTGGTGGTCTACGACATGAACGGCAAATGCCTGGCGCACGGCCAGAACCCCAAGCAGGTGGGCAAGGACCTGATGGGCCTCAAGGACCCGGACGGCAAGGAGTTCGTCAAGGAACGTGTCGAACTGGCGCAGTCCAAGGGCAAGTTCTGGCAGGACTACAAGTTCACCGACCCGCTGACCAAGTCGGTCCAGCCCAAGCAGATGTACTGCGAGAAGTTCAACAACGTTGCGGTCTGCGGCGGCGTTTACAAGTAAGCCTCAGGGCATGACCCCAGGCTGCCGGGGACAGACGGCAGCCTTTTTTTGTCGTTCATGAGGTGGCCGATGCCAAAGCTGGGTATTTCCTACAAGATCATGGTGGCGCCCGCGATCATCGCGGTCTTGCTGCTGGTGTACGGGCTCTTCAGCGCCCGCAACATCTGGGAATTTGAAAAGCTTGTCGCCCAGCTCGATGCGGCCGTCAAGACCGAGCAGATGGCGCAAGAGGTCGAGTCGGCCGTCAACGCCATGGAAGCGGCCGCTTTCCGCAGCCTGGCCCTGATCAACATGAACAAGGACGAGCAGGCGCAGGCCATGATGACCGCCCAGTTCGAAGCCGGTGACGAACTCGAACGCATGCTCTCTGTCGGCAAGGCCCCCGACTACCTGCCCAAGCTCAAGGACTACGTTCACAAGGTGCACCAGGCCTACGACGCGGCCACCTCGGACACCAACCTGGGCGCCATGATGCTGCAGTCCTCCAGCAAGGACTACGACGCCCTGGTGCAGGAACTGCAGGGCATCATCGCCATCAGCCGAATCGCCAAAGACAAGGCGCAACGCGATCTCGACAGCACGCTGGTGCAGATGCAGCAGTCTCAAATCGCCCTGCTCTTGCTGGCGGTGCTGGTCGGGCTGGCGGTGGCCTACTTCATGGCCCGCAAGATCGC
>JACCDS012301134.1_pt1 | contig 13821 bp, 4 predicted proteins | sample 7446441 | NCBI WGS metagenome assembly JACCDS01 (sample SAMN15323445, study PRJNA562643) | freshwater metagenome | isolation source: river surface water | place: USA:Blue River Watershed | collected 2017-08-17 | reverse complement strand
CAAGAAGCTTATGTAGCTTTCTATGGTCGTCCCGCAGATCCGTCGGGTCTCGCATACTGGACCGACAAACTTGCCGCAGCAAAAGGCAACTTGGCTGAAATCATCCAAGCATTTGGTTCCAGCGCTGAAGCAACCGCGCTTTATGGAAGCAAGAGCAACCTCGACGCGATTAACACTCTGTACCAGCAGATCTTTGGTCGCGACGCTGATCCCGAAGGCCTCCTCTACTACAACGGCGAGTTGCTTGCTGGCCGTATGACCCTCATCAATATCGCTCAGCGCGTAAGTGATGGCGCTAAAGGCGATGACGCAACGATCATCGCAAACCGCCTTACCGCTGCTCAATCTTTCACTGACAGTCTGAACACTGCTGCAGAAATCCTTGCTTACCAGGGAACATCTGCTGCCGCCTCCGCACGTACTTGGTTAGGAACTGTCGGTGCAACCGCCACCAGCCTCACTTCTGCAACGGCTTCTATCGATACGACCGTTTCCTCGATCGTTACCGGTTACAACTCGACTTCGAATGTTGGGTCGACTTTCACGCTCACAACGGGGCTGGACAGCGGCACGAAGTTCACAGGTGGAACTGGGGATGACTCATTTAGCGGTGTTTCCTCAAGCGATGCCACCCTGGCAACCTTCACCTCCGGCGACTCACTCGTTGGCGGGGCTGGTCAAGATTCCCTGACGGTCGCAGTTTCTGGAACGATCACAACTGCGCCGCTCGTTAGCACAAGTGGAATTGAGACCCTATCGGTCACCAATAACTCCACTGGCGGTACTTACACAGTTGATGCCACTCTGATGAGCGGCCTCGAGAAAGTGGTTGTTAACGCAGGCGCTAACCCGGTTGTTATCAATAACTCAACGACCGATATTAATGTTGACCTCGTTTCTACTAACCAGAACGTAACTGTCGCTCCTGCTGCTGCTGCACTGACCGGTGCTACCGCAGTTGACATGTCAATCAGCTCGACCGCTACTAGTGCAGGCGTTACCGTTACTTACAACGGCGTCGAGACTATCAATCTAACAGCAAAAGACGCGGCTTCCGGTTCGTCAACCGCAGGTACACGCGTAACGCTGACTTCGGATCAGCTCGAGACCCTGAACGTCTCGGGTTCTGTTGCTTCCCGCCTTGCTGCAACGTTTACGGGTGCAACCGGCCTTGAAGTTGGTACGCTGAACGCTTCCGCGAACACCGGTGGCGTTGACGCAACAATTACCGCAGGTGCATCCGGCAATCTGTCGGTTACTGGCGGTGCAGGTAACGATGCATTCACCATTGGCACGCTCACCCGCTTCATGACTATCGCTGGTGGAAACGGAACCGATACGATTACCGTTGATGCTGCAAGCTACTCTTCGACAGCTACAACTCCACAGCCCGGTGCAAACGTTAGCGGCTTTGAAGTGCTAGCGATCGCAAACGGCGGATCAGCTGATGTACGCTCCTTCACAAACAACAGTGCATTTACGTCGTTTGAAGCAGCCGGCGCTAGCGCAACTTTAGATGGCCTGGGTACTTCTGCTGCAACACTTTCAGCCAAAGCCACCGGCGGAACGGTAACGGCAACTCGTGCAACAGATGGAACTGCTGACACGATTACGGTTAATCTGGCTGCAACGACCCCAGGCACCTACACTGGCCTCAGCATTGCTGATGAAGAGACGATCACCCTGAATTCGGGCGGCACTTCAGTCGGAACTAACGTGATTACGACTCTTACTGCAACCGATGCTAAGTCGCTAACAGTTACTGGTACAAACGCTCTGACCGTAACGACGCTTACTGGCGGAACCGCTCTAGCTACAGTCAATGCTGGCGCTCATACCGGAAGCACATTCTCTTTAGATGCTACAAACTCGACCGTCGCGCTAACCGTAACCGGTTCTGCAGGTATCAACGCAACTGATGGCGCAATCGTAAATACAATCACGACGGGTAGTGGAAACGACAGCATCACCGGCGGTGCTTATTACGACTCGCTGACTGGTGGTATCGGTAACGACACAATTACGGGTGGTGCTGGTAACGACCGTCTCTACGGCAACACTAACAATGACGTGATTGATGGCGGTGACGGTGATGATATCGTTGACGGCGACGTTGGTAATGACAGTCTCACAGGTGGTGCTGGAAACGATACAATTTCAGCCAATACCGGAAACGACACAGTCTCTGGTGGTGACGGAAATGACCGTATCTACATGCAGTCATTGAATGACGATGATTCAGTTGATGGCGGTGCAGGCACGGCGGACACGCTCTCAGTCTCGGCGGTTACTACGACTGGTGCAGGTCCTGCTGTTGCAGAATACGTTGACGTAACAGATACAGTTACGGCTCGTATTGCTGGGGTTGAGACTGGCTACATCCAGGCAACAACTACGACTGCGAACACATCTACAGCAACAGCTTTAACGCTAGACATGACAGGCGTTACTGGTATGTCAACTCTTTGGCTCGATCTGGTAGATTCAGGCGCTAATCGCGACGAGTTCGTTAATATTAAGAACTTTGGTGGATCTACAATTCAGTTGTCTGATACCAGCGCTCCTCTCAACCTTACGTTAGACGGTTCCGGTCAGGCGTCTTTGACGACTAACCTGCGAGCATACGGCGGAAACGCTGGCGATACGCTGACGTTTACGGGTGTTGATTCAGCATCGATTTCGGCCACCTCCGTGATCAACTCTGCTGCTCAAACAAACGTGTTGGGTGCTGTAGTTGCAAACTCAGCAACCTCGGTCGGTGTAAGCACCTCGGCAGCAACTGCTGCAATACCTGCCGCAAACGCGTTAACAGCAGCCTCTGTCACGGCAAATAGTGTTCAGAACGTAACGTTGAATGCTGGTGCGTACACAACGCTTGCTGTTACGGGTGATGTGGCAGCAGCTGATGGACTCGCTCAGACGCTTGATATTGACGTCGGTACATCTGCCACGATGAATATTGATGGTGGCGATATCACCCTAACTAGCGCAATTCTTCGTACGGTAACAGTTGATCTCTTGGCTGACGCAAATCTCTTTGATAATGCGAACGGTGCCACCGTCAACGTTACTGCGGCTCGTACAGCAAGTGCGACCATCAACGTGGGTGCGAACGCTGACCTCAATATGGATCTTGACCTTGGGATCACATCAGGTACGGCGACACTGACGTCTGGCTCAACTTGGACGGTCGACTCGATTGGTCGTGCTGCTCAGGCAACGAGTCTGACAATTTCCGGAACCGGTGACGTTGATGCGAAAGCTTCTGTTGGTGGCTCTATTGCACTAGCAGGCTCGACCGCTTCACTGATCGCTAGCTCCTTGATTGATGCAGACGGTATTTCGGTCCACTCTTCCGCAACAACTGGCGCAACGATTACCGGAACGGCAGTTGCTGATGAGATTTCTGGTGGCGCAGGTAATGATGCACTAACAGGTGGAGACGGAGCGGATCGCTTTGGACTTACCGGACGGACTGAGACGATCACGATCGTTTTTGGAGATGCAACCATCGACACCGCTACTTATAGCTTCAACGGGGTTTCGACGGGCGCTGTCGCTAACGGGGCAGATTTGGCTGCGACCGTAACGGCCACCATCGACGCGATCAATGCAACTTCCGCAACGAGTTTCGTTACCGCCTCTTCGACAGCAGCAGGAGTGGTCACAGTAAACTACAACCAGTACTTCGGAGTAGCAGGATCCAAGACTGCAGAGACCGATGCCGACAATGATTCAACCTACACGTTTGCGGTTGGAAGCGCTGGCGCGAACGCAGGCGCAGATACCATTAGTGCAGGACTGGGTCAGGATACGGTACTCGCAGGCGCTGGAGTTGACGTTATTACAATCACAGACACCACTAACGAACGTGACTCAGTTCGGTTCACTGCCGCTGCAGGTTCTTCAGACTACGATGTCATTACGGGCTTTGACGCTGGCGCTGCCGGTACGGATGACTTACTTTTAGCTGGGGACTCTGTATACGCGTTTCTCGGTGCTGACGGTGTTGGAAACGACGGAGCGGTAGCAGTCGCAACAGGTGCTACTCTCGCCGCTGCTGAAACAGCTGATGATGACTTTACAGTTGCTACGATTAGCACTAACAGTACGGTTCTTTACTCAGCTTTCACTGCCGCAACGCCGACTGCAACTTATGCTGAACTCAAGGCCGCTGTTGTGACCGCACTTGGAAATCCAGCATCGATTGCAGACGCTGCCGAGCTTTTGATCTTTGTAGATGACGGCGTGAGTACCGGCGTTTGGAAGCTATCGGCTGATGCGACTACGGCTACCACTGTTGCAGCAGAGTTGGAGCTTCTCGCTGTTTTGGTCGGTGTTGCCGATGCGACTACAGTTGTTGCAAACAACATCGGATTCGGCGGATAAGATAGTCGGTCTTTATTTAAACCCTGCCCCTCAAAAGGGGGCAGGGTTTTTTTTTTTCCTTTCTTGGCGGCAATAAAGCCGCTTTGTCAACCTGTATGTTTTTCTAATAGCCAGAACCTACCGGACAAATGTCAGCAACTAGACATAAAATTCCCAGAAGAGGTAATTTAGTTGAAGATCGAGGGAGGGCACTGAGATCTTCGGAATCTCGCTACTTAAGAAAAGACCCAGTTGGAGCTGATTACCGCGGCAGATCAACAGGTAAAGGAGAGGTAACACCGTCCGCAATCGCGCAGAATACATGTAACACATACATGAAGTCTTTCCAGAAATTACTGCTAGACCGGCCAGCCCATCCTGTTGCCATATGCATAGAGAATCAAACGAGAGGTTGCACAATCGGACGACCTAAAGCGAGCCGGAAAGTTAACTGAACGTCTATACGTACCTCCTAGTCGCGCAGCGTATTCCTCTTTAACCACGTTCGGCTGAAGAAATTGGGGGACCTTTACTCACAGAAAGCAGGTATACGAAGACGGGGAGGTTATCAGTTTGAATCATTGGACTTACTCGTGAAAATTATGGAGCGGGTATAAACTGGGGATGGTTTTGCGTAGAGAGGTATAGTCAGACAATTAAAGGAAAACTAATTCCCGTATTATGAAATCATTTCTTCACGTAGGCTGTGGCCCGAAACACAAAGATCGAACCACCCAAGCATTTAACTCAGGGGATTGGCGCGAGATTAGGTTTGATATTGATCCGTCCGTATCGCCGGACGTAGTCGGGACAATGACGGATATGTCACAAGTATCTGACAGTTCGGTAGATGCAATCTTCTCAAGCCACAATATCGAGCATCTCTATCCGCACGAGGTGCCGGTAGCGCTGTCGGAATTTAAGCGAGTACTTGCACCGGGTGGATTCGTCGTAATTACATGTCCAGATCTTCAGTCGGTGTGCGCACTTATTGCGGAAGACAAACTTACGGATCCAGCTTATACCTCGCCTGCCGGCCCAATTGCGCCGCTCGATATTTTGTACGGTCACAGAGCTGCAATGGCAAAAGGAAATCTTTATATGGCGCATCGATGCGGTTTTACCCAAAAAGTGCTTTCAGGAACTCTTGCCGCCGCCGGATTCGCATCTGTCGCATCCGCCAAGCGTGCTAGTCCCTTCTTTGATCTCTGGATCATCGGCACAAAAGATCCGACATCTGAAGAGGAACTACGCAAGCTGGCAACGGAGCATTTTCCAAGCTAAAAAGCACCTCTAAAGGAACCACTATGTCAGATTGGACTTCAGGGTATGTAGCGGACATCGGCTACACATTTGGTTATTACGGAGAACTAAACCCGACTCGCATCGGGCTTCCTTTTGCCAGCGTCGGGCTGGTTGCGCCCGATGTTGCAACGGCTTGCGAGCTAGGCTTTGGGCAAGGGCTATCTGCTAACTTTCATGCTGTAGGATCCGGCACTACTTGGTTTGGAACTGACTTTAACCCCTCGCAGGCATCCTTTGCGCAGGAAATAGCTAAGGTATCCGGCGCCCAGGCGAATCTATTTGATGATGCCTTTCTAGACTTTGCGCATCGTAAAGATATCCCCGATTTTGACTTCATCGGCCTTCATGGCATTTGGAGCTGGATTTCTGATGAAAATCGCGCAGTAATTGTCGACTTTATTCGTCGAAGACTTAAGGTTGGCGGTGTTCTGTATATCAGCTACAACACGCTACCTGGTTGGGCGGCTTTTGCGCCAATGCGGCATTTAATGACCGAACATGCTGAAGTGATCGGTTCCGAAGGTCGTGGAATTGTCAGTCGAATCAATGACGCGATTGACTTTGCCGACAAATTGCTAGCAACCAACCCTCTGTTTTCGCGTGCAAACCCACTGGTTGCTGAGCGAATTAAAAAGCTAAAGGATCAAAATCGTCACTACCTTGCACATGAGTATTTCAATCGTGACTGGCATCCCATGCATTTTTCAACCATGGCTCAGTGGCTTGAGCCTGCGAAGCTGCAATACGCCTGCTCAGCACATCTGAACGATCATATCGATGCAATTAATCTCACGGTGGAGCAGCAAGCTTTTCTAAAGGAAATCCCAGACGAGATGTTCCGGCAGAGTGTCCGGGACTTTATGATTAATCAGCAGTTTCGTAGAGACTATTGGGTTAAGGGTAGTCGCCGGCTTAACACGGTTGAACAGGCGGACCATCTTCGCTCTCAAAGACTGATACTGGTTACACCTCGAGCCGATGTCCCCTTAAAGGTGAACGGGGCACTCGGAGAGGCGAGTCTCGCTGAAGCGATCTACGTACCCGTACTTGATGCAATGGCTAATCATCAACCAAAAACAATCGAGGAATTGGAAAAGTCGCTTCTTAAGTCAGTTTCATTCCCGCAGCTTGTTCAAGCTATTATGGTTCTTGCTGGCGCAGGGCATTTGCAGTCGGTTAGAGCCTCAACTGGTGGCAAGACCGACCGCATATATACAGACCGAGTCAATCGTCATTTAATGGAAAAAGCAAAGTCCTCAGGTGAGATCTCTTATCTGGTTAGCCCAGAGACTGGCGGTGGGATTTCAGTAAGTCGTTTCCAGCAACTTTTTTTACAGTCTAAACAGTTGGGTAAAAAGCTACCAGAGGATTGGGCAAAAGACGCATGGAGTATCTTGAAGTCTCAAGGACAAACGATACTGAAAGAGGGGCAGCCGTTGAAAACCGACGAGGAAAACTTGAAGGAGCTTCAAGCCCAGGCTGTTTTGTTCAAGGAGAAAACGTTACCAATCTTAGTCGCCCTACATATTGCTTAAAGCTCTTTCTTCTGAAAGAAAAAAGTGGATTCAGAAGGCTTTCTCAGTCTTTAATCCATCCAGATAACAGCTCAAAAATGAAAAGAGCGCGTTGCAAAGCAAATAGCGCCAGTAAACGCAATTAAAAAGTCAGCCACCTTGGTTAACTGTGCCAGCTGCGGTCGCGCCATTGTGGACTGCAACGCAGGCAGTTGCGAGGCCTGCGTGTGCCAACCGAGCGGCGATTGGAGAGGGAACAGAGCTCGACCGCTGCGGTCTACCAAGACTTCGACCGGGCGGCTGGTACGGTTTCCACGCTGAACGCGGCTTTGCTGTTACCGCAACCTCCAACACGCTGAAGACCGTGCGGCATCGGTCCTCCGGGTTAACCTGACAACTGGTGGAACAGCGGCTTGACTGGGACGTCGAACTCAACAGCTGACTGGTAACGGTGGTACTGATACCCTGTCCCTGGTTTCGCCGCCGGTCATGGCAGCTAGCAGCGCCATTCACAGTTGTCGTAGCCGCGGCGCACAGGAGGTTTGCAGTAGCAACTGTGAGGAGACTCTCGGGTTATGTCGTTCGGCGTTGCCGATACTCGTCAAAGTGGTTCGATGAGCTAGGTCGGTATTACTTGGTTGATCCAGAGACGCGCGTCATCCTAGATAAGCACTTAGATTTAGCTGAGTTGGGTATTCGGCTTGGCGTTCTGAAGGCGAATCAAGTGATTGAAAGCTGTTAGAGGGACAGGGGAGCTTCGGCTCCCCTTTTGGTTGATCAGGACCTTTAGAGAGGAATCCCGATAAAAAATGGGATATGTCCTGTTTTTTTACCGCTACCGCTCCCACGGCCTGCGTCTAAACAACGTGTTCCACAGCCTGATCCAGTAACTCGGCTTCTCCTCAGGCATATCCTTCACGAGCGCCCATCGCAGCCACTCCTCTGGCCCCCAGTCGCCTAGCCCAAGTATGTTGACCTGATTGAGCTGCATGATGTGAAACCATGCCCCAGAAATGAAAAAACCCCACTCCCTTGTGAGGGGCGGGGTCTGTAAGGTGAAACTAGGGATTAGCCGCCGAAGCCGATGTTCGCGGCAGTCATAGCCGTGTAGTCGGTGTCGGTCATTCCAATATAAACAAGTGGGGTGAATGTATCGTTTACATCAATCACTCCAAGAGCTGCTCCCGACTGACCAGCGGTATTAACGATAACACCAACGACCGCACGACCATTTGTGGCGTCGTAATACGTTGCGAGGATGCCCTCAGTAGTGTTGGTGCCAAGCGCACCTACCGCGAAGTCACCAGCGGTGCCCGGATTTAGCGAGATAACGCCCGTTCCGATCGCAGACGCGAAGCTGGTTGATGCCGTGGAGGTAAACTTAATGACGTTCGCCGTTGTGGTTATAGAAAAAACAGAACCGGTTGCAGCAGTCTGAATAACGGTTGCTGGAGCCGTAGAAATATCAGTTCCTGTAGAGTCCGACAAGGTTAACGTAGCTGTCCCATCAGCATCTAGGTCACCCAGGCCAAATCGAACCACATCGCCCCCTGCGCCTGTCTTGAAGCCAGTAACTGTGTCCGTAGAGACTGTTGTTCCAGACCTTGCCTCTGAGGTGCCAATTGACATCACATCAGAATTCGACGCGCCCCCTGATGTGATATTGATCACGTCTGAGCCAGCTCCGCCGGAAATTACGTTGTTGCCGGTTCCGCCGTCAATTGAGTCAACACCCGCACCGCCTATGAGAGTATCCGAACCTGCACCTCCAGAGATGGTGTCGTTACCCGCACCACCAGTAATGCTATCGTCTCCTCCGCCACCAACAACTGAGTGCGTACCAGTCTCTGCCGAGCGCGCAGTGAAAGATAGGGCTCCAGTAGTCAAACTCGCACCGTTAATACTAATTCCAACGGTATCGTCAACGTTCGCATCATTCCCAAATACGATGGTTACATTCTGAGTAGTCTGACCAGTAACAATTGACTCAAACTCGGCAAGGTCCGCGTCAAGCGTTCCGGTACTAATTGTGCCGGCAAGATAAAGCGCATCGGTACCGGACCCACCTTTAATAACATCGTCAGCATCCAGCGCCGCAATAGTGATCGTATCGTTACCAGCGCCACCTGCGATTGACTGGTTACCACCCGTTGCGGTACCGAAATTGATAACGTCAGCGCCATCACCACCAGTTACCGAAAATACTGTTGTTGCTGCAATACCGTTAATAGTTACACCAGCAACAGCACCTGCTGCTACGGTATAGTTCCGGGCGTCCGCATCGACCGTAACAGACCCTGTCGCAAGTGCGGCGGTCGTAGCATCAATCGAGAACGTCAGATTTGCCGGTGTCGTAATCGTTGTTACCGTTACTCCGCCCGTAAATCCGGCTAACTGAGCTGCAGACGCCGTAATCGTAGTAGCTGCGTCAGCGCCATTGATGTTAAGGACTTCAGTGGTTGCTATCGTCATCCCGGATAGGTTTGCTGTCGTCGTTCCGGCAGGAAGTACGATAGACAACGTGTCTGCTACACCAGAGCCACCAGTTACGGTCGTGGTATTGGTGCTTGCAACAGCTGGTAATGTGAAAGTATCGTTACCATTTCCACCGGTAAGGACGTCATTACCACCGGCACTCACGAGGGTGTCGTTTCCATCGCCACCGGACAGCGTGTCGTTACCTGGACCACCAGTTACGCTATCAAAGGCACTGCTTCCCGAGTAGGACAAACGACGGTCTGCTGTCGTAAGTGCGTTGGTTGCAGTAAATGTTACACCAGGCGATGCCGACGTTCCATCAAAGTTAAGACCATCTTCGCTCGATGTAACCGTGAGGATCGTGTTCGCAGCAACGTTTCCATCGGAGAGCGTGATGGAGTATGTGTTGCTCGTAGCTGTCGAACTCACACCAACGTTTGCCAGGGTAATTGCCTCAAACCCAGTAATCGTTGCTGGCAGGGTAAGTGCGCTTGTACCTGCCGAAGCACGAGACAGAGCAAGCGTATCGGTACCTGCACCACCAGCCAGGGTTGCGCCGGCGATGTTTGCGATCGTCGAGGAAACCGTGTCGTTAAAGTCGGTGGTGTTCAGAGAACCTGCGGGAGTGTTGGTTCCTACAGAGGTCTCTTGAGCGTTTACTGCCGTTGTGCCAACGGTTCCGACTACAGCATTTGTGCCGTTCAGAGTGATGCTATTAGCACCAACGGTTCCCTGTGATCCGACGAGGATGTCGGCACCAGTGATTGTAGTTACACCCTCAAGCTTAACAACCGTATCGAGTGCGTTGAGTGTTCCGTTTGCATTGGTGAACACATACAGATTGCTTTCACCAGACACAAAGGCAGCAGCGTTAGCAACGTTGTTTGTTGCAGCGGCGGCAAGTGCTTGCTGGATGTTTGTATAAACACCCAAGAAGGAGCTAGGTGCTTGTGCTAGAGAGATCTTGTCTGTACCGCTTACAAAGTCCTTAATCACGTCAGGCGCAGCGGCTGTCGAGACAGATGTGGTCACAGTGTTGGCACCGATAACGAATCGATCTACACCAGCACCACCAGTGATCACGTCAGCGCCAGCATCAGCTGTAATCGTGTCGTTACCGTCACCAGAGGAGATGACGTCGTTACCTGCAGCACCAGTCAGGGCGTCATTACCTGCACCACCCGTGATGGAAACACCAGTTGCGCGGCCACCAGAGAACGTTGCACCACCAGTAACACCGGACAGATCGACCGTAGCGAGTGCTGTATCCGTAGCGCTAACCGTAGTTGTTGCGGGGATAGCACTGGTAACTTTGATAGATGTCAGCGTCGGGGTCGTTCCGGTATCCGTGAAGGTTACCGTGCGAGCCTCTGTCGAACCGGAGGCAGCCAGTGAGTTAAACGTAATGCTCTCAAGGCCCGAAGCGCGGACCGTAGAAGCAGCAGCGCCTGTCGCTGCAGTTGCTGAACCGACGTTAACGGTGAGGCTGTCGGCTGTTCCGGTGTATGCGGCGGCGGCAGCTACTTGAGTAGCCGTTGCACCAGCAGCAGCACCAGCAGCAGCAACCGTTACCGTACCACCAGCGTTCAGATTCAGTTCACCACCAGTTGTCATACCACCGAAGGTTCCGGCAGCAGCGTTGGTGTAGGTAACCTTAGAGATTCCAGCGCCAGTCATTGCAAAAGATGCGGGTGCAGCGTTTGACAATACAACTTGCTCAAAGCCGGAGACGTTAGCGGAAGTTGCGAGCGTTACAACATTAGCGCCGTCGTAACGCAGGGTGTCAGTACCGTCACCACCAGCGATTGTGTAGAGGGCTACAACGTCTGAGACACGAACTGTGTCGTTACCACCGCCCATGCTTACAGACAGTTTGTCAGTAGTTGCGACACCAGTGATTTGAACGTCATGTGCGCCAGCGTCTGAAGTAACCGTACCAGTGATGGTTGCGGTTGCACCTGGTAGACCAGCGCTTACGCGAGCATCAGCAGCACCAGTCATGTTCAGTGTTGTAAGCGCATCGCTGGTTAGGGTCAGCGTTGAGCCTGTTGCGCCTGCAGAGCCAGTCGCGCCAGCCGCTACGAAGTTGATCGTCTCGATACCGTTGTACGTCGCCGTTGTGTTAGCGGTATTAGCGGAACCGTTGGAGAGGATCGTAACTGCGTCAGCTGTTCCAGCAACTACAGAGGCTGCTGGAGCAACAGTAACGTTTTGGTTGGTAGAGATCAGATGCAGGTTGGCTGCGGTTGTGCCGTTAGAAACCGTGAGCGGAGAAGATCCACCAGTAACATAAACGTCCTTTAGACCAGCCATCAGGCTTGCGTTTACGTTGTAAGCAGCCGAGGAGTTGTTATAAACAGCCAGTCCCTCGATATCGGTCGTTGCAACGATTGCGCCACCAGCAACTGCACCGGAGGTGGAGTACTCGAAGCGATCAACGCCAGCACCACCATTTAGGCTGTCACCAGTATTGATCGTGGTCGTGGTAGCCAGACCCGTGTCAACACCGCTGAAGGTTTCATTAGCCGAGGTACCGGTGAACTTGCTGCCGGTGTCCAAACTTGTAGTGAGCGGTTTGTTGAGGGCAAAAATAATTGCTTGTTAATTCAATTACTTAGATGCCTTTTTCTTCTGCCTGTTAAGCGCCGTGTAACTCTTGTGTACTAACGCAGTGATTAATCAGCGATACAAGCGCTCTACACCGCTTCTGCATTGGGAATGAAGCATCACAGATACGTGTACCTCCTGTGTGTTACTTGCGCCCTACTTTCGTCTAAGTGGCGTCTGCAGCAATGGCGGTACAAAGTCATCACCGAGTAGCGATGCAATACCTTGCTGATACTTGTCTACCTGCCCGTCGGCAGCTGCTTGAGTTGCTCGCATGGATTCAAAGTCAATCACTAGTGGCAAGGTCTCTTGCACTTTAATCAAACCGAGAACGATCGCCTCGATGGACTCCGACTTCGCTCCAAGTTGACTGAGTACCTCAATGGCTGACAAACACAGCGCAAGCCTCAGGGGTGCTACACCCTTCTCCAGCCTCAGAAGCGTCGTTCTATTGACACCCAGTAGCTCTGCCAGAGTCGCTTGATTAAGCCCCAGGGCGCTCCTAGCGGCCCGCACATAGCACCCGACTGCGGCACAGGTATCGGAGTCCTGGACCTGCTTAACGGGGGGTGTAAAAGGCGGTTTGAGGCGGTTCATGACCGGGATTCTCGCAGGTATTTTCTCCCTGAGTATTAGATACAACGGACAAAAAATCCGTTGACTAGCTGATTTTTTGTGCATTAGAATTGCAGTAACGATCATTTAGTCAGCTGTCAAATATGAAACTCGGAACCCTTAAAACCCAGGCTCAAGCCAACATATTTCTGACCCAAAAGGCGGGCGGCAGGCAGTCCTTGAGCGACGCCCAAATAAAGGGGCTTCAGCTTGAACGGCTCGCGGTTGGTCACGGGAAATGGCGCTTGCGTTACAAGACACCGGATGGGCGAAGAGCGTGCCTAACGATTGGAGATGCGCCTACGCTAACGTTGGCAGACGCGCGATTGAGAGCGGAAGCGATGCGTCGTCAGATCGCGATGGGCGTTGATCCGGCAGATGAGAAGAAGGCGAACCAGCTAGTTCCAACCTTTGGTGAGTTCATCGAGCAGCAATACATACCGCACATCAAGACATACAAACGAAGCTGGAAAACCGACATTAGCCTGCTCAAGAACCATTTGATTCCTCGTTTTGGAAATATCCAGATGGACAGAATCACTCGTCAAGACATCGTCACGATGCATGCAGACCGACGGAATTCAGGTGGCGCACCCGGCTCGGCCAACCGACTTCTGATCATGATGCGATACATCTTTAATTTGGCTTCCCGATGGGAGGTGGCAGGGGTTACGACTAACCCTACGAAGAATGTACCGCTGATGCCTGAGGGGAATATGAAGGAGCGCTTTCTTTCAGAGGAAGAGGCGCGAAGACTCTATAACGCTGTTTGCGAGAGTGATAATCGGATGCTGAAGCACATCTTCAGCGCCTTGATACTCAGCGGGGCAAGAAAGCGCGAAGTGCTAGATGCTCGTTGGGATGACTTTGACTTTGCCCGACGCATTTGGCGAATTCCAACAACAAAGCTTGGCAAACCCAGACACTTCCCGAT
>JACCDS010474572.1_pt1 | contig 13823 bp, 10 predicted proteins | sample 7446441 | NCBI WGS metagenome assembly JACCDS01 (sample SAMN15323445, study PRJNA562643) | freshwater metagenome | isolation source: river surface water | place: USA:Blue River Watershed | collected 2017-08-17 | reverse complement strand
GCCGGGGCCGAGCTTGATGTGGTCGGCCATGTCCTTGCGCGCGACTTCGCGGCGAATCTGCGCATGCAGGTCGCGCATGGCGTTGATGGCGCCGAAATCGAGATACTTGCGGAAAACGAAGGGGCGGGCGACTTTCTGCATGGCCGTGACCCAATCGGGCTGCAGGTTGTCGCCGCTGTTCATCGTCCGCCCCTTGATACAGGCGTAACGCTCCCATTCCCTTCCCTGGGTGATGAAGTAGTTTTCCAGCGCGTCCAGCGAGCAGACCAGCGGGCCGGAGTCGCCATTGGGGCGCAGGCGCATGTCGACGCGGAAAACCTGGCCGTCGGCGGTCAGGTCGCCCAGGGCACCGATGATCCGCTTGCCGAGACGCGTGAAGAAATCGTAGTTCTCGATCGATTTCGGGCCGGCGGTATCGCCTTCTTCCGGATAAACGAAGATGTAGTCGACGTCGGAGGAAACGTTCAGTTCGCGACCGCCCAGCTTGCCCATGCCGATGACCAGCAGGCGCTGCGGCCGGCCGGCGTTGTCGAGCGGTTCGCCGTAGGTGGCGGTCAATTGGCGATGGTAGTAGTCGAGGGCGAAATTGGTCGTCACGTCGGCGAGCAGGGTCATGCTTTCGACGATTTCCTCGAGCGGCGCCAGGCCGCAGATGTCACGCAGGATGAGCTGGGCCATCACGCGATGGCGTAGACGGCGCAGGGCTGAACGGACGGCCTCATCATCGGTGAAGGCCTGGCGCAGCGGCGCCATCATCAGGTCTTCGGTGAGCGGTTGTTGCCAGCTTGCGGCCAGTTCCGGAATCAGGTCCGGGCGGGCGTGGAACAGGTTGGTCAGGTAACGACTGTGGTCGAGGGCGACTTGCCAGCGGGCGTCGAGCATGGTGTCCATGATGGTCGGTCGGCGGTGTAGCCGAAAAGGATAGAATGTCTGCTTTTACGAATTCCTGATTGTAGTGAGCTATTCCCCCCTAAGGCAAAGTGGTTTCGCCAGTGAGTGAGCCGTCGAACCGGAATTCCGGCGTAATTTCGCAGGATATTCGTGCCGCTGCCTATCACCGTTTGCACTGGTTGTGGCCTCTCCTGGCCAGGCCGGCGTTCGCCCGTGCCTTGCGCTGGGCTGCCTGGTCGCTGTTCATTGCCTGGCTGTTGTTTTCCGGCTTGGTGCTCGTCTTGCGCTACGCGGTGTTGCCGAAGGTTGCCGACTATCGTACCGAGATCGAGCGGGTAGCCAGCAACGCTGTCGGGCAACCGGTTCGCATCGGGCGGATTGAGGCCCGCTGGCAGGGCTTGAACCCCGATCTGGTTCTGGATGACGTGGTGGTTGCCGACCGCCAGGGCATGCCGGCTTTTTCGCTGGCTCGGGTCGAGGGGGTGCTTTCCTGGCAGAGCCTGTTGCGCTGGCGGCCGATGCTGGCCTTGCTCGCTTTCGACGGCCCGGTCCTGCATGTGCGTCGCGAAGCCAGCGGCAAGCTGACCATCGCCGGCGTCGAGTCGGAAGGCGAGAGCGATCCGGCCTTTGCCGAGTGGGTGCTCGATCAAAAGCGCATTCGCATCCGCGACGCGACCATTGTCTGGGAAGACCGTCTGCGCAAGGCGCCGCCGCTGGTCCTGGAGGATCTGCAATTCGCGCTGGACAACAGCGGGCGGCGACATCGTTTTGGCTTGTCGGCGGCGCCGCCGGAGAATCTGGCCGCCCGCATTGATATCCGTGGCGAGGTGAGGGGGGATCTCGGCGATGCCCTGGAGCATCTGACCGGCAAGCTCTTCGTCGAACTCGACTATGCCGACCTGGCCGGCTGGCGGGCCTGGGTCGATTATCCGGTGCTGCTGCCGCAAGGGCGTGGCGCCCTCCGCATCTGGGGTGATCTGGATGACGGGGCCGGCAAGGTGACGGCCGATGTGGCGCTGGAAGAACTGCGTGTCCGCCTTGGCCGCAAGTTGCCGGAGTTGGACCTGGCCAGCATGCGCGGCCGCCTGGAAGGCCGTTACAAGGCCGACGAATGGGCACTTGCCGGGCACAAGGTCGAACTGCTGACGCAGGATGGCGTTCGGGTCGCACCCACCGATTTCAAGCTTGAATGGCGCCAGAGTCCACAGAGCGCGGTGGTCAATGGCAATGCCAGCGCGACCTTTCTCGATCTGGCGGTCCTGTCCAAACTGGCTTCCTACATGCCGCTCGATGCCAGGAGCCGGGAGCTGCTCGAAAAGCACCGGCCGCAGGGGCGCATCGCCGAGTTGAAGGCTGGCTGGACGCTGGATGGCGAAAATCTCGGACGTTACAGCCTGAAGGCCGGCTTTCATGACTTGGGGCTGGAGGCCGGGGGGTATTTTCCGGGGGCCGAGGGGGTGTCCGGAAGCATCGACCTTACTGAGAAAGGTGGCGAACTGACCCTTGATTCGGGCAAGTCGGGCCTTTCCCTGCCGGCTATTTTCCCGCAGCCGGACATTGCCTTGACGATGCTCAAGGCCAAGGCGAGCTGGAAGAACTCGGCTCAGGCTACCGATATTCGCCTCGACAAGTTGGAGTTTGCCGGCCCGGATGCGGCTGGTTCAGCCCAGGGTGTCTATCGCTATACCGGCGACGGGCCGGGCGAAATCGACCTGACGGCCAGGGTCGACCGGGCCGAGGCCACCGCGGTCTGGCGCTACATGCCGCATGTGGTCAATGCCGAGGCAAGGGCCTGGATTCGGCGCGGCATCGTCGCTGGCCGCGGCTACGACGGCAAGCTGGTACTCAAAGGCAAACTGCAGGACTTCCCCTTCCGCGACGGCAAGGGCGGCAAGTTCATCGTCACCGCCAAGGCGGCGGAGGCCAAGGTGGATTACGTGCCGGGCTGGCCGGCCATCGATGCTATCGAGGCCGACATGAGCTTCGATACCGGCATGAAGATCGCCGCCAGCAAGGGGCGCATCCTCGGCGCCACGCTGTCCGGCGTCATGGTGCAGATTCCCGATTTCGAATCGCACGAGGAAATGCTGCTGGTCCGTGGCCTGGCGCAGGGGCCGACCACGGAATTCCTGCGCTTCATCGAGCAGAGTCCGATTGCCGAGAAGCTCGATCACTTCACCGATGGCATGAAGGCGGTCGGTAATGGCAGCCTCAATCTGGAGCTCGATATTCCCTTGCGCCATGCCCAGGACACCAAAATGCGGGGGGATTATCGCTTCCAGAACAACCAGTTGCAGCCGCTGGTCGGCCTGCCCCCGCTGACGCAGGTCAATGGCCGCCTGCAGCTCACCGAAAACAGCGCGACGGCGCAGGATATTGTCGGGCGTGTCTTTGGCGGGCCACTCAAGGTTCAGGTGCGCAGCGTGGGCGACAAGGTCGGCGTGCAGGCCAGTGGAACAGCACAGATCAAGGAGGTGAGCAGTCACTTCGGTTGGCCGTTGATCAATCATCTGACCGGTAGCGCTGGCTGGAAGGCGGACATCAATATCCGCAAGCGCAATGCGGAGGTGGTGGTTGAGTCCGACCTGCTCGGCGTCAGTTCGCCACTGCCCGAGCCACTGAACAAAACGTCGACGACGCCGTTGCCGCTGCGCATCGAACGCTCCAATCCGGATGCGTTGCGTGAGCAGTACCGTATCACCTTGGGCAAGGTCGGGCAGGGGGTGATCGTTCGTCGTCAGGATAACTGGGAGCGCGGCGTGTTCGCCGTCGGTGATGCCGATCTTCGGCTACCCGACAAGGGCTTGGCCATTCGGGTGGCGACCCCGCGTATCGACGCCGATGTCTGGAAAAACTACCTGCCGGAGGGGGGCAATGGAGGTGGCGAGCCTGCTGGGTTGGCGCTCAATGTCGTGTCGCTGAAGACGCCATCGCTGCGGGTGTTTGAGCGCGAATTCAGCAATGTCGAGACGATGCTGCGGCCACGTGACGGTGGCTGGCAGATCGGGGTCAATACCCGGGAAGCGGTCGGCGAAGTGTTCTGGCGTAGTGCCGGCGAGGGGTGGGTCGAGGGTAATTTCAAGCGCCTGGTCGTTCGCCCGGCGGCCGAAATCGGTGAAGGCAGCACGACGCTGATCAATTCGCTGCCTGGCATGAGCCTGTCGGTCGATGAGCTGCATGTCGGCGACAAGGCGCTGGGCAAGCTCGAATTGAAGGCACGCAACGACAAGGGGGCCTGGCATCTCGATACGCTGAACCTGCAGAATCCGGATGGCAGCCTGAAGGGCAAGGGCGTATGGATCAATACCGGTCGGCATCTGACGCGCCTGGACTTCGAATTGACGGCGAAAGACATCGGCAAGCTGCTCGACCGCCTCGGCTATGCGGATACAGTGCGGCGCGGGACTGCCAAACTGACCGGTGACCTGCAGTGGGGCGGCCCTCTGACCGGTATTCACTATCCGACCTTGAGTGGCCAGATGAGCGTGGGGGCCGAGAAAGGCCAGTTCAACAAGCTGGAGCCCGGTGTCGGCAAACTGCTCGGCCTGATTTCGCTACAGTCCCTGCCGCGCCGGCTGACCCTGGATTTTCGCGACATCTTCAGTGACGGCCTGGCCTTCGACAGCATCGAAGGCAAATTTGCTGTCAGGAAGGGCGTCATGCGGACCATAGAACCCTTGCGCATCAAGGGGCCGGCTGCCCAGGTCGAGATGCAAGGGGAAACCGATCTCAAGGCGGAGACGCAGAACCTGCAGGTCGTCGTTCGTCCCGAGATCGGCAACGTGGCGGCGGTGGGGGCCGTCCTGGTCAATCCTGTCGTCGGTGCGGCCGCGCTGCTGGCCAATACGGTCATGCAGAATCCGCTCAACCGCTTGTTCAGCTACCGCTATCATGTCACCGGGACCTGGGCCGACCCGAAGGTCGACAAGGCTGGTGAGTCCGTGCAGGAAGTGCAACCGCAGGCGGAGGAGGAAGACAAGCAGTGAGCAAGTTGAATTGCCGGATCGCCGCCTTGCAGATGGTTTCCGGGCCGCGCGTGGCGGACAACCTCGAAACCGCCGGTCGCCTGGTCGACGAGGCTGTGGCACAGGGCGCGCAATTGGTCGTCCTGCCCGAGTATTTTCCGATCATCGGGGCTGCCGATGCTGATCGTGTCCGGGCGCGTGAGGATTTTGGCGATGGGCCGGTTCAGCAGTGGCTGGCGGCCACGGCTCGCCGGCATGGCATCTGGCTGTTCGCCGGTTCGATACCGCTGGCCGCCTCGATGCCGGACAAAATGCGCAATTCCAGTCTGGTCTACAACCCGGCGGGCGAGTGCGTCGAGCGCTACGACAAGGTGCATCTGTTTGGTTTTCGTAAAGGCGATGAGGCGTATGACGAAGCGAGCTTCATCGAGGCCGGCGATCGACTCGTCACCGTCGATACGCCCTACGGCAAGGTCGCGCTGTCCATCTGCTACGATCTGCGCTTTCCCGAGTTGTACCGGGCGTTGGCACCGGTAGACCTGATCCTTGTACCGGCGGCCTTTACCGAAACCACCGGCCGGGCGCACTGGGAAATCCTGCTCCGGGCGCGCGCCATCGAGAACCAATGCTACCTGCTCGCGGTCGGACAGGGGGGCAAGCACGAAAATGGCCGGCTGACCCATGGCAATAGCATGATCATTGACCCCTGGGGCGAAATTCTCGACCGCAAGGCCAAGGGGCTCGGGGTGGTGATAGCCGACCTCGACCACCAGCGCATTGCCGAAATCCGCGAGAGCCTGCCGGCTCTGGCGCATCGCAAACTTTAAGGAAGTATCCATGAAGCAAGACAGCGCCCTGGCGCAAGCCGAATCCCTGCTGCTGACCCCGTTCTCGCTCAGCGAGGGCGATTTGTCGCGCACTTTCGGGCAGATCCTGAAAAACCAGGTCGATTACGCCGACCTCTACTTTCAATATTCCCGTTCCGAGGCCTGGAGCCTGGACGAGGGTATCGTCAAATCGGGCAGCTTCAATATCGACCAGGGGGTCGGTGTGCGCGCCATTTCCGGCGAGAAGACGGCTTTCGCCTACTCCGACGACATCAGCGCCCAGGCGCTGGGCGATGCAGCCAACGCCGTGCGGGCGATTGCTGCTGCCGGGCAGTCCGGCACGCTGCCCACATTGCAGGCGGTCAAGGCGGCACGTTCCTTGTACGTGCCGCACGATCCCATCGCTTCGCTACCCGCTGATGCCAAGGTCAAGCTGCTCGAGCGCCTGGAGGGCTACGCCCGGGCCATCGACCCGCGCGTCGTGCAGGTCATGGCTTCGCTGGCCGGCGAATATGAAGTGATCCTGGTGGCTGGCTCGGATGGCCGCCTGGCCGCCGATATTCGACCGCTGGTCCGCTGCTCGGTGTCGGTCATCGTCGAGGAAAACGGCAAGCGCGAACAGGGCGGGGCGGGGGGCGGCGGTCGTTTCGATTTCGGCTACTTCGACGACGAGATCCTCCAGCGCTATGCCAAGGAGGCGGTACATCAGGCGGTGGTCAACCTGCATGCCGAGCCTGCCCCGGCTGGCCAGATGACGGTTGTCCTCGGCTCCGGTTGGCCCGGCATCCTGCTTCACGAAGCGGTTGGCCACGGGTTGGAAGGCGATTTCAATCGCAAGGGCAGTTCGGCCTTTAGCGGTCGCATCGGCCAGCGCGTCGCGGCCAGGGGCGTTACCGTGATCGACGACGGCACCATCGCCGATCGTCGCGGTTCGTTGAATTTCGACGATGAGGGTAATCCGACGCAGCGTAACGTGCTGATCGAGGATGGCATCCTCAAAGGCTACATGCAGGATAGCCTGAATGCCCGCCTGACAGGTGTTGCGCCGACCGGCAACGGCCGCCGCGAATCCTTTGCCCATCTGCCCTTGCCGCGCATGACCAACACCATGATGCTGGCCGGCCAGCATGACCCGCAGGAGATCATTGCCTCGGTCAAGAAGGGCATCTACGCAGCCAATTTCGGTGGCGGCCAGGTTGATATCACCAGTGGCAAGTTCGTTTTCTCGATGAGTGAGGCTTACCTGATCGAAGACGGCAAAGTGACTCGTCCGATCAAGGGGGCGACGTTGATCGGCAACGGGCCGGATGCGCTGACCCGGGTATCGATGATCGGCAACGACCTGAAACTCGATCCTGGTGTCGGTACTTGCGGCAAGGATGGACAGAGTGTACCGGTTGGCGTTGGCCAGCCTACCTTGCGGATCGATGGACTGACCGTTGGGGGTACTGCATAATAACTACTCCTTTCGTAAGGGGTGGTTCGTGCGGACTCTTCTTCTCGTCGTTGGCTTTCTTGTAACAAGTGTTTCCGTACAGGCGCAGCCTGGCCTGGCAGAGCGTCTGAAAGCCGTGCAGAGCGATCCCGCCGCACTCAGGGTGGCGATCGAGGCTGGTCAGAAAGCATCGTTCTTTTGTGCCAACTGTCATGGCGAGTCGGGAGTCAGCAAGGCGCCGGAAATTCCCAATCTGGCCGGGCAAAATCCGGCCTACCTGCTGGAACAGATTCGCAAGTTCGGTAGCGGTGAGCGGCAGGATGCCTTCATGCAGGGCTTGATCAAAGTGCTGAAGGATGAGGACCGCCTGCAGTTGGCGCTCTTCTATGCCGCACAAGCCGTTCCGGCATCGAAGGCGGATCCTGCGCAGGTCTCGCGGGGGAAGGAGTTGTTCAACAAGCTATGCCTGCGTTGCCATGGCGAACAGGCTCGGGGTAACGACATTTATCCGCGGCTTGCCGGGCAGAAAGCGGCCTACCTGCAGACATCCATCATCCGCTATCGCGATGCCTCCGGTATTCGCAATAACCCGCTGATGTCGATCGCGACCGCACCGTTGAAGAGCGAGGATGTTGTGGCGGTAGCCCAATATCTTACGCAAATGCCATGAACCAAGATTTGGCAATCGTGTCACATTGTTGATACAAATCATGGCTGTTGCTTTTCCGTAACGGATAAGCTCCAAATTCGATAACGAAGCAGGCGGAGGTCTTCTTGAAGACTATTCTGAGCGTTTTTCTTGTTTTTATTCTTGGTCTCGCCGGTGAAAATGCCCTGGCTCAGATCAATGACATCAATTCGGCCATCAATAAGGCAGGGCGCCAGCGCATGCTGTCGCAGCGCATGGCTAAAGCATATTTTCAGATCGGCCAGGAGGTCGACGTCGAGCGCAGCAAAAAAGTGCTGGATGCCTCGGTGGCCGCTTTCGATCGGCAATTGGTGGAGTTGAAGAACTACGCGCCGACGCCGGAGATCAAGACGACCTACGTCAATCTTGAGAAATCCTGGCTGGCCTACAAGGATCTGCTGGTCGGCAAGAATCCCTCTCCGGAAAGTGGACGGAAGGTCTTGGCCCTCTCCGAAGATGTGTTGGCACTGGCTCAGCAGGGTACTGTTCAGTTGGAGAAGCAGGCATCATCGACGGCTGGGCATCTGGTTAACCTGTCAGGTCGCCAGCGCATGCTGTCGCAGCGTATGGCCAAGTTCTATCAGGCGACTGCCTGGGGGGTGGGCGATGCCAACAGTGCGGCCGGTCTCGACAAGGCGCGCAAGGATTTCACCGACGCCTTGAAGGAATTGGGCGCAGCGCAGGTTAACTCTCAGCAGATCAAGGATGGCCTGGAGTTGGTCAAGCAACAGTGGTTCTTCTTTGAGAATGCGCTTGGCCAGAAAGTTGGGGCTGACAAGCGTCCGCAGGTGGCAGTGGCAACCACGAGTGAGCGCATTCTCGAGGAGATGGAAGGCGTCGTCGGTCTCTACGAGAAGTTGCCAAAGTAACTCGAACGGCATGCGTTGCCGTGATGCCGGTGTATCCGGACATGACGGCGGAACGGTGTGTGAGTTGCCCGGTGTTGGCCATTCGGGGTGTGCGGCGCAGGGGCGAGGTCGAAATCATCCACGCCTATCCGGTAGAATTCCGGGTTTCCAGCATTTTTGAATGGGTCTGGCCATGACGCCGAGCAGCACGCAAACGAGCAAACCGAATACCGACGACGTTCGCATCAAGGAAATCAAGGAGCTGGTGCCGCCGGCTCATGTCTTCCGCGAATACCCCGCTTCAAATCGTGCGGCGCAGACTACTTATGCTGCCCGGCAGGCTATTCATCGTGTGTTGCATGGGGCCGACGACCGCCTGCTGGTCGTGATTGGTCCGTGCTCGATTCACGATTATGACCTGGCCATGGATTACGCCAAAAAGCTGGCCAAGGAAGCCGAGAAGTACGCAGAGGACCTGATCGTCGTCATGCGTGTCTATTTCGAAAAGCCGCGTACCACGGTGGGCTGGAAAGGCCTGATCAACGATCCGCGCCTCGACAACACCTTCCGCATCAACGAAGGCCTGCGCTTGGCGCGCCGCATCCTGCTCGAAATCAACGAGCTGGATTTGCCTTGTGCCACCGAGTTCCTTGACACCATCACGCCGCAATATACGGCCGACCTGATCGCCTGGGGAGCCATCGGCGCCCGTACCACCGAGTCGCAGGTGCATCGCGAACTGGCTTCCGGTCTGTCTTGCCCGGTTGGCTTCAAGAACGGCACCGATGGCAACATGCGCATCGCCGTCGATGCCATTCGTTCAGCCAATTCGCCGCACCATTTCCTGTCGGTGACCAAATCGGGTCACACCGCCATCGTGTCAACCATGGGCAACGAGGACTGTCATGTCATCCTGCGCGGCGGCAAGGAGCCGAACTTCGATGCGGTCAGCGTCGATGCGGCCGCTACCGAAATCGCCAAGGCTGGTCTTGCTGCCCGCCTGATGGTCGATTTCTCGCACGGCAACAGCCGCAAGCAATTCAAGCTGCAAATGGAAGTCTGCGATAGCGTCGCCGAGCAGATCGCCAACGGCGAAGAGCGCATCATGGGGGTCATGGTCGAGTCGCATCTGGTTGAGGGGCGCCAGGATTTGTCGCCGGACAAGCCGTTGACCTATGGCCAGAGCATCACCGATGCCTGCATCAATTGGGATGACAGCATCGCAGTCATGGAAAAACTGGCGGCGGCCGTCCGCGCTCGCCGCGTAGCCGAGGCTGCGGAATAATTCGCCGCTTCCGGGGCGAAAACTAAAATTCCAGCTTTCGCCCATTGGGCGGCAAAGTGCTGTGTTAGAATTCGCCCCGGCGGGTCTCCCCGCATTGCAGGGTGGTGAACCTGGTCAGGTCCGGAAGGAAGCAGCCACAGCCATTGACTGCAAGTGCCGGGGGTTAGGCTCGCCATTTTCATTTTTTCTCCATCGGTGTGGGGCGCATGAGTTATCAGGTTCTTGCGCGCAAGTGGCGGCCGCGCAATTTTTCGACGCTGGTTGGGCAGGAGCATGTGGTGCGCGCCTTGTCGCACGCCCTTGCCGAACAACGCCTGCATCATGCCTATCTGTTTACCGGCACCCGTGGTGTTGGCAAGACAACGATTGCGCGGATTCTCGCCAAGTCGCTGAATTGTGAGACTGGCATCACCGCCACCCCGTGTGGCCAGTGTTCTGCTTGCCAGGAAATCGATAGCGGCCGGTTCGTTGATCTGCTTGAGGTCGATGCGGCGACCAATACCCGCGTCGATGAAATGCGGCAATTGCTCGAGAACGCGGTTTACGCCCCGACGCGCGGTCGCTTCAAGGTCTATGTGATCGACGAAGTTCACATGCTGTCCAATTCTGCCTTCAACGCCATGTTGAAGACGCTGGAAGAGCCGCCGGAGCACGTCAAGTTCATTCTGGCGACGACCGATCCGCAGAAAATTCCGGTTACCGTATTGTCGCGCTGTCTGCAATTCAATCTGAAGCAGATGCCGGCGGTCGCCATCACCGGACATCTCGCCCATATCCTGCAAGCCGAAGGCATTCCCTACGACATGCCGGCGCTGGCACTGGTCGCCCGCTCGGCGGCTGGCAGCATGCGCGATGCCTTGTCCCTGCTCGATCAGGCCATTGCACACGGGGCTGGCAAGGTCGAGGAGGCGCAGGTCCGAGGCATGCTCGGGACGGTCGATCAGGATTTTCTGCTGGCGATTCTCGAGGCCTTGCAGGCCGGTGAGGGCGCCGCGCTGCTGCAGGTGGCGACCGACATGGGGGTGCGCAGTCTGTCGTTCTCGGCCGCCTTGCAGGAGCTGGGTGCCTTGCTGACGCGCATCCAGATCGTGCAGTGCGTGCCGGCCGCCATCGATGATGACGAGCCGGAAAAAGAGCGCATACAGGCACTCGCCAAGGCGTTTTCCGCCGAATTCGTGCAGTTGGCCTATCAGATTGTCAATGTCGGGCGGGTCGAGTTGGCGAGTGCACCGGATGAGTATTCGGGTTTTGTCATGACCCTGCTCCGTTTGCATGCCTTCCGTCCAAGCAGTGTGGCCGATGTGGTTGGTTCCGCGGCGTCACGCAGTCGGGTGTCGCCACCTGCGGCCGCCAGATCGCCGACCCCGTCGGTGGCGCAGCAGCCAGCTGCCGTGCCAGTGCAGGCACGTGCCGAAGTTCCGCCGGTTTCTCAAGAGCGCGCCATGCTCGGGGGTGAAAGCGACTGGCATCAGATTGTTGCAGCGCTGTCGATTAGCGGATTGGCCCGGGAGCTGGCCCAGAATTGCGAGTTGCGCCAATTGGTCGATGGGCAATGTCTGCTTCGCTTGTCGCCCAAGCAGACGCATCTGCAGATGAAGCCCAACCCCGAGCGCTTGCAGCAGGCGCTGGTCGAATATTTTGGCCGTCCGGTGCAGTTACGTATCGAACTCGGCGAAAACGAAGTCGATACGCCGGCGGCGACCGTGGGCAAGCAGCGCCAGGAGCAGCAGGAAAAAGCGGCGAGTGCGATCGCTCAGGATGTATTCGTTCGCGACGCGATCGACTCCCTTGGGGCGTCCGTCGTCGAATCGTCAATCAAACCAATCGTCTAACGGAGAAACGAACATGATGAAGGGCGGCTTGGCAGGCCTGATGAAGCAGGCGCAGGCAATGCAGGAAAATATGAAGAAGGCCCAGGATCAGCTGGCTCAGCTTGAAGTCGAAGGGCAGGCCGGGGCCGGGATGGTCAAGGTTGCCATGACTTGCGCCCATGAGGTGCGTCGGGTCAGCATCGATCCGTCGGTGATGGACGATCGCGAAATGCTGGAAGATCTGGTTGCTGCAGCCCTCAATGACGCCGTGCGGCGCGGCGAGGCGTTGAGCAAGGAAAAGATGGCGGGCTTTACGTCCGGCCTCAATCTGCCGCCCGGGTTCAAGCTTCCTTTCTGAGTCAGTGAATCCTTCAGGGCTTGATTCGCTGATCGAGGCCTTGCGTTGCCTGCCCGGCGTCGGGCCGAAATCGGCGCAGCGCATGGCCTACCATCTGTTGCAACGCGACCGGGTCGGCGCGCAGCGCCTGGGCGATGCGGTGCTGCACGCGCTGCAGGCCATACGCCATTGTCAGCGCTGCAATACCTTTTCCGAAGCCGATGTCTGCGAGCGTTGCTTGTCGCCCCGGCGGGATTCGAGTGTTCTATGCGTGGTCGAGACGCCGGTCGATATGAATATGATGGAGCAGACCCTGAGCTATCAGGGGCTCTACTACGTTCTGATGGGCCGGATTTCGCCGCTCGATGGCGTTGGTCCGCGTGAGCTTGGGTTGGAGCGCCTGATGGCACGGGCACTCGATGGGGTAGTCAAGGAGGTCATACTGGCCACCAACTACACCAATGAGGGCGAAGCGACGGCACACTACATCACCGCCATGCTCAAGCCCAGGGGGGTCGGTGTCACCCGGATCGCACGTGGGGTCCCGGTTGGCGGCGAATTGGAGTACGTCGATAGCGGGACGCTGGCGCAGGCTTTGCGCGAGCGAAAGAGCTGCGCAGGGTGACAGCGGCTTTTAACGACGGTTCCGTTGTCGTATAATTTAGCGTTTATTTTTATCCCATCCAATTCCTTTAGGGGTCAGCGTAATGAGCAATCAAGGAAAAGTGGACTGCGGACGGCGGCGTCTGGTCGTCGCGACCGCAGCCGTGGGCGGAGCAGGTGCGGTTGCCGCGCTTGTGCCGTTCGTCTCCAGCTTGCTTCCTTCCGAGCGCGCCAAGGCAGCAGGCGCTCCGGTCGAAGTCGATATCAGCAAGCTCGAGCCGGGTCAGATGATGACCGTCGAGTGGCGCGGCAAGCCGGTGTGGATCATCAATCGCACCAAGGACATGCTGGAAACCCTTCCCAAGCTCGCTGACGCGGTTGCTGACCCGAAGTCCGAAAAGAATCAACAGCCGGCCTACGCTCAGAACGATACCCGCTCCATCAAGCCGGAAATCATGGTCGTCGTCGGTATCTGTACGCACCTCGGTTGCTCGCCTTCGCAGAAATTCAAGAAGGGTGCCGAAGAGGGTATGACAGGGGACTGGCTGGGTGGCTTCCTGTGCCCCTGCCACGGTTCGACTTTCGATTTCGCCGGCCGCGTATATAAGTCGAAGCCTGCCCCGACCAACCTCGAAGTTCCGCCGCACGTGTATCTCGCCGATACCCGTATCCTGATCGGCGAAGACAAGAAGGGAGCATAAGAAATGGCTGCTGGCAATTTCGAAAAATACAAGTCCGACGGTTCGCTGGCCGGTAATGCCCTGGAGTGGCTCGATGCCCGCTTCCCGGCAACCGCCATGTGGAAGGGCCACCTGTCCGAGTACTACGCCCCGAAGAATTTCAATTTCTGGTATTTCTTCGGTTCCCTGGCGCTGCTGGTCCTGGTCATCCAGATCGTCACCGGCATCTTCCTGGTCATGCACTACAAGCCGGATGCTGCGCTGAACGCTAATGGCGTGCCAATCGCCTTTGCTTCCGTCGAATACATCATGCGTGATGTGCCCGGTGGCTGGATCATCCGCTACATGCACTCGACGGGTGCTTCGGCCTTCTTCATCGTCGTGTACCTGCACATGTTCCGTGGTCTGCTCTACGGTTCGTACCGCAAGCCACGCGAGCTGATCTGGCTGTTC
>JACCDS011931128.1_pt1 | contig 13826 bp, 7 predicted proteins | sample 7446441 | NCBI WGS metagenome assembly JACCDS01 (sample SAMN15323445, study PRJNA562643) | freshwater metagenome | isolation source: river surface water | place: USA:Blue River Watershed | collected 2017-08-17 | reverse complement strand
GCGGTGGACCCGAAGGGCCTGCTGAATCCGGGGAAGATGAAATCGTATCCGCGCAATCCGTTCGATCCCGGGGCTGCGGCCGTGTCCGCCGCCGCGATCGCCGCCGAGGCGACCTGAGTTGCGCGCGACCCGCATGAGCGCTCCACCACTCGTCCGGATCGAGCAAGTGTCCAAGCGCTTCGGCAACGGCCCGGTCGTCCTCGACGCCATCGGCCTGACCGCGGAGCGCGGCGAGTTCGTGAGTTTCATCGGCCCGAGCGGCTGCGGGAAATCGACGCTGCTGCGGCTGATCGCGGGGCTGACGCAGCCGACGGCGGGGCAGCTGGTGATCGACGGCATGACGCCGGAAAATGCGCGCGAGCTGATGTTTTTCGTTTTCCAGGACGCCAATCTGATGCCCTGGCGGAAGGTGGCGGAGAACGTGGAGCTGCCGCTGCTGCTGCGCGGCGACCCGACGGCGCGGCGGACGGAGCGGGTGAAACGCATGCTCGACGTCGTGGGTTTGGGCGATGCCGCAGGCAAGTATCCGTGGCAGCTTTCGGGCGGCATGCGCATGCGCGTGTCGATCGCGCGGGCGCTGAGCGTGGCGCCGGAGATTCTGCTGTTGGACGAACCGTTCGGGGCGTTGGACGAGATGACGCGGGACAAATTGAACGAGGACCTGCTGGCGCTGCGGCAGACGGATCCGTTCACCGGTTTCTTCGTGACGCATTCGGTGGCGGAGGCGGTTTTCCTGTCGACGCGGATCGTGGTGCTGGCGGCGAATCCCGGCCGCGTTTCCACGGTGATCGACGTGCCGTTCCCGTATCCGCGGACGGCGGAGTTGCGGGAAACGCCGGAGTACCTCCACCTGCTCGCCGCCACGGCGCGGGCCCTGCGCGCGGTGCGCGCGGACAAATGAGCCGCCGATGACTTCCGCGCGCGTCATGAATTGGCTGCAGCCGGCGATCACGGGCCTCGCGCTGATCGGGCTGTGGTATGCGGTGAAGGCGGGTTTCAAGATCCCGACCTTCGTGCTGCCTTCGCCGGGCGAGATCGCGCAGGCGGCGTGGGACGAACGCGGGCCGCTGCTTTCGGCGGCGATGGTGACGGTGCGCGGGGCGCTGCTCGGATTTTTCGCGGCGGTGAGCGCGGGGTTTCTGCTGGCGATGGCGCTCGGTTTTTCGCCGCGGATCAAGGCGTCGTTTTACCCGTACATTCTGATTTTGCAGATGATGCCGGTGACGATTCTGGCGCCGGTGTTCGTGCTGTGGCTGGGGCAGGGGTTGCCGAGCATCGTGGCGATCACGTTCATGATCGGGTTCTTCCCGGTCGTCGCGAACACGACGATGGGATTCATCTCGGTCGACCGGAACCTCCGGGAGCTGTTTCTGATGTGCAAGGCGACGCGGGCGCAGGAAATCCGGTACCTGCGGATCCCGGGCGCGATGCCGTATTTTCTCACCGGCATGAAGATCGCGGGGACGCTCGCGCCGATCGGCGCGATCGTCGGGGATTTCCTCGCGGGCAGCGCGGAAAACGGCGTCGGCGGCATCGGTTTCATGACGATCGCGTATTTCTCGCAGCTCAAGACGCCGGCGCTTTTCGCGACCGGGTTGGTGGCCTGCACGATGGGTTTTCTCTTCGTCGGCGGAGTCAACTGGCTCCACTGGCGGCTCCTGCATTCGTGGCACGATTCGATGGTCAAAAAGGAATAAGCATGAACCCCTGCGCCCGCATTTCCCTTCCGTTCCGGCTCCTGGCCGCCGCCTCGGCCCTTGCTTTCGCCGGCTGCGGCGAAAAGCCCGCGACGACCGCTCCGGCCGCGCCGGGCGAAAAGCCGCTGACGAAGATCGTGCTGCAGACCGACTGGTACGCGCAGCCGGAGCACGGCGGCTTTTACCAGGCCGTGGCGAAAGGCTATTACAAGGAGGTCGGGCTCGACGTGCAGATCGTGCAAGGCGGGCCGAACGCGATTCCGGCGCAGAAAGTCGCGCTGGGGACGACGCAGTTTTCGATCGGACGTTCGGACGAAGTGGCGATCGCCGCGGGGCGGGGGATTCCGCTGCAGATCGTGGGCGCGCTGATGCAGCGCGATCCGCAGGCGATCATGTTCCACGAGGAAGGCGGCATCGGCAGCTTCAAGGATCTCGATGGCCGCAACATCATGGCGGTGCCCGGCGCCGCCTGGATCATGCTGCTGGAGAAAAAATTCGGCATCAAGGTGTCGATCACGCCGCTGGATTTCGGGCTGAGCCGGTTCATGGCGGACAAGCGCTTTGTGCAGCAGTGTTTCATCACCAACGAGCCGTACTACGTGCGGCTGCAAGGGGCGAAGCCGAAGACCCTGCTGTTGTCCGACACGGGCTTTTCGCCGTACCGCGTGTGGTACACGAGCCGGTCCTACGCCGCGAAGAATCCGGCGGTCGTGAAGGCGTTCACCGCGGCCTCGATCCGCGGCTGGACCGATTACCTCTCGGGCGACCGGAGCGAGGCGGACAAGGTTATCGGCGCGCTGAACAAGCAGATGGTGCCGGAGTTCATCGCCTACAGCGTCGGCGCGATGCGCGAGTTCAAGCTCGTGACCGGCGATCCCGCGAAGGGCGAGGCGATCGGCAAGCTCGATCCGGCGCGCCTCGAGGAAGAACTCCGCCAGCTGGCCGCGCTCGGCCTGCTGGGCCAGCCCGTGAAGCTCGCCGAGATCTTCGATCCCCAATTTCTGCCCGACGAACTGCGGGCGAAAAGCACTGCCCGTTGAGCGCAGCTCCAACACCAGCCTGAACCATGACCACCATGTCCCATCCTAAAATTCGCGCCGGCTTGCTGCTGGCGCTTGCCAGCGGCCTGACCGGCACGCTGTCCGCCCAGTCAACTCCCCCGGCCTCCGGCGGGGTGACGGAACTGCAAAAGTTCATCGTCAGCGAGACGGCGGCCAACAGTGCCGGCGGCTTGATGCCGACTTCGCGGCCGAGCGACTCCGTCTTCGGCTCCGCGAAGTCGGTCATGGAGATCCCGCGCTCCGTCACGGTCCTCACCCCCGAACTGATGCAGAAACTGGGCGTCCGAAATTTCGACGACATCGCCCGGGTCATTCCCGGCGGCGAACGGCCCAACTACTACGGCGTGCCCGGCACGCCCCACATCCGGGGCGACTTCGCCGGCACGTTTTTCAACGGCATGCAGCGCGCCTTCCAGCGCAATGAAATGCCGACCTCGTTCGGTTCGTTGGACGGCATGGACATCGTGCGGGGGCCGGCCCCCGGCTATTTCGGCCCGACGCAGGGCGGCGGTTACATCAACTTCCTGCCGAAGTCGCCCTACTACGACAAATTCCGCGGTTCCCTCCGCACCACGGTCGGGACGGACGACTACTTCAACACGCAGCTGGATGTGGGCGGACCGCTGCTCGCCTTCGGCAAGCCGATGGCTTTCCGCATCTCGCTCACGAGCCAGAACGCGGATTCCTACTACAAGAACGTCAAGAACGACTACGTCTCCCTCTACTCCGCGCTCAAAGCCCGGCTCGCGCCCGGCCTGTCGCTCTTCACCGGCGCCGAATATTACAGCTACAAATCCAATGAAAACGCGGGCTGGAACCGCGTGACCCAGGATCTCCTCGACAACGGCAACTACCTCGTCGGCGAAGTCTCGAACCGCACGAGCGCGGCGGCCGGCGGCTTCGTGCTGCCGAGCGCGATTCCTTTCATCGGTTTCTCCGGGGCGGCCGCGACGGTCGGCGGGGCGCAGTTCGACAACAGCGGCGGCGCCATCATCCCGCCCGCCAGCTATGTGGCCACGCTGACGCCCGCCTTGCGGGCGCTGTTGAGCCCGCTCGGCGAGTATACGGCCGCGTTCTTCAACGCCGGCGGCAAGGCGCTGACCGCGAAGATCGACGGCGACACCGTGCTGGCCGACGCCGGGGATTTCGCGGATGCGAAGAATTTTCTCTATTTCGCCGATCTGGTGAGCACCCGCTCCAACACGCTGACGTTCAAAAACCAGCTGATCATCGACTGGATCGAGACGGAGAAGGTTTCGTCCTACGGCTATGCTTTCGCGATGAAGCAATTCATCATCGAGGACAAAATCATCGCCGAGCAGAAGTTCTCCGGTTTCCTCGCGAGTCTGACCTCCGGCGGTTCCGTGCGCTACAGCTTTGCGCACCAGCTCCAGGACTTCGCGGCCGAGCCGTTCTCCCGGCGCGACATCAGCCAGCCGCAGATCTCGACCAACTCGGTGATCCTCACGGGTCCGCAGCGTCCGATCACGGGCGACACCCGCAACCTCTGGTCGCAGGGCTCCGACACGGATCTCTACCAGCTGGCTTTGTTCAGCGTGGGTGAACTGAAGTTCTCCGAGGCGTTCAGCACGTTTTTCTCGCTGCGGGTCGAGGGTGCCAGTTTCAAAAACACGGTGCCCAATTCCTACGAGCGCAACGCGCGCCGCGGCCAGGAGATCGCCAGCGGGGGCAAGAACTACTACATGGCCAGCCTCAACCCGATCTACAAAATCTCGCCGACGCTGTCCGTCTATGCTTCGGGCCTCTACGGTACGGCGCTGACTCCGTCGCAGGGCGGCAATGTTTCCTCGGAAGCCAACTTCGGCGAGACGGGTCTGGCCGAGGGCGGCATCAAGGCCTCGCTGCTCGACAACTCGCTCTTTGCCGCGGTCTCGGTGTACCACTCGACGCGCAAGCGTTTCAACAACTTCACGAATGCCCAGGACGGACTGCGCTCCAAGGGCGTGGAGTTCGAGGCCACGTGGAAGGTCACGCCGCGCTTCTCGCTGATCGCCAATTTCGGCGCGAAAGAAACCCAGCTGATCACGCGCCCGGGCTTCCGTTTCGGCGCGACGCAGAACTACTACATGCCCTTGCTGGCCGGCGGGCTTTATGTCGATTTCGGCGACGCCACCGGCTTGATCGCGAAGAACAATCCGAAGGGTCTTTTCGCGGGCTCGCCGCAGAGCTCGGCGAATCTCTTCGCCAGCTACGACTTCGGCAACGGGTTCGAAATTGCCGGCGGTCCCCGCATCCGCTCCAGCTACTACCACAATTACGAGCGGACCCTCCGCCTGCCCTCGACCGTGATCTGGAGCGGAAATGTGGCTTACAACCGCGGCCCGATCCAGGTTCTCCTCGAGCTCAGCAACATCACGAGCGAGGATTATTTCAACGGCTCCGACCCGATCTTCGCCGCCAATACGATTATCACCAAGGCGCCCCCGATCCAGGGCAAGTTGAACTTCACCTACCGGTTCTAAGCGCACCCGCCCGGCGCGATCGGCGCAGGACGGGAATGGCAACTGCAGGCGGGAAATCGAATTCCCGCCTGCTTTTTTTTGGGCGGGCGGCGGCAGACCGGCGCCTTGGCGGGGCTGCGCAGGCGGGGATACGCGGCTAGCCGGCGAGCAAATCGGTCCGGGCGCGGTCGCGGAACTCGCCGGGCGTCCGGCCGGTGGAGCGGCGGAAGAAGCGGCCGAAGTACGACGGGTCGTGGAAGCCGAGCCGGTAGGCGATCTGCGAGGCGGTCAGCGTGGTGTGGGCGAGCAGGCGTTTCGCCTCGAGCACGATGCGCTCGTGGATGATGTCGCTGGCGGTGCGGCCGGTCTCGGCCTGCAGGTGCGCGTTGAGGTGGGTGCGCGAAACGCGGAGCAGGTCGGCGTAGTCGCCGACCTCGAGCAGGCGCGGGAAGTGTTCCTCGAGGGCGAGGCGGAAGCGGCGCGTGAGCAGATCGGCCGAGGGCGGCGTGGCCGAGCCGGGACGGCGCCGTTCCATGAATTGCCGGCCGAGGGTGAGCAGAATCGTGAGGTGGGCGCGGACGAAGTCGTCTCGGCCGGCGGCATCGGGGCCGGCATCTTCATGCAGTTGCGCGAAGGCCTGGTCGATGCGGCGGCCTTCGGCGGCGTCGAGGTGGAGGATGGGGTCGGCGTCGCCGTTGTAGAGGAACGGCATTTTGGCGAGCAGGCCGGGCTGGTCGCTGTTCACGGCGAAGAATTCCTCGGAGAAACTGGCGATCTCGCCCTTGGCCGGGGCGGCGAGTTCCCAGCTGTGGATTTGGCCGGGGGAAGTGAAGAAGAGCGTGCGGGGTTTGACCGGGTAGGTGCGAAGGTCGCTGCGGACGAGGCCGTTGCCGTGGCGCACCCAGATGATTTCGAAGAAGTCGTGGCGGTGCGGGACCGGGATGAGGCCGCCGAGGCGGTCCTGCTGGTCGTCGCCGCAGCGGATGACGTGGAACTGGCCGGGCTTGCGGATGCCGCGCGTGTAGGCGGACATCGGGTAGAGGGCGATGGCTCCGGGAGCGGCGGCCACGGGACCGCGGGTTTCCGGGGAGCGCTCGGCGGAAAACGGCATGAGCCCCGTGAAGCAAACGGAGGGCCAGAATGAGCGCGAATCCGGTTTGCGTCGGCTACTTTTTCGGCGGCAGGGCGAGGAACGCGATCAGGGCCTCGAGTTGGGCGTCCGTGTAATGCGGGTGCGGTTCCATCTTCGCCGTGGTAGCAAAGCCCTTGGGGTCACGGACGTAGGAACGGAAATAGGCCGGATTGTGGGTAGCGTGGCCGACGAGGACTTCGAAGGGGCGGCCGCCCTTGGTGCCGCCGAAGGTGCCGGTGTCGACCGGGCCGGCGTGGCAGCTCGTGCAGGAGTGGATCCAGATCTCGCGGCCGGCGACGGCGGCGGGAGCCGGGGCGGCCCAGCGGCCGGAGAAGAGGGCGGCGAAGCGATCTTGGAACGAAGCAATTTCGATCGTGGCGACGCCCCAGGGTTTCTTGTGGCCGATATCGAGGAGGGACTCGACGCCGGGGGAGACGGAGTTGTCGACGCTGATGACGTAGGGGCCGGGGTTGAACTTGAGGCCGGGCGGCGGCCATTTCTCGGGGCCTTGGCCGTTGATGGCGAGGATGAGGAAGGGGCGACGCTCGCGGATGAAGGAGTCGATGAAGACCGAGGCATAACCGTCGGTGCAGGTGGCCAAAACGGTATCCGCGCCGGGGCCGACGGGCAGGCGGGTCCAGAGATCGGCGAGGAAAACGACGGTGACCTCCTGGGGACCGGGGACGAATTCGCCGTCGAGCTTCAGCTTCGTGGTCGGCAAGGCGGCGAGGTCGGCCCAGCGCAGGTAACGCGATTCCCCGGCGGGCACGCCGGCGAGTTTGCCGGTGACGGCGAGGTCGGTGGGGCCGGAGCGCGTAGGGTGCAAGGTCAGGCTCGGCGCCGCGTGCAGCCCCGCGGCCAGCAAAAGCCCGAGCGCGAACAGGCGCCGGCGCATTGAAGAAACGGGATTCCGCGAAACGCAGGGAAGAGGCATGGCCGGGAAGCGAGGAAGCACGCGGGATGCCGGACGGAAAATAAGAAAGAGGGAAAGAAGAAAGAAGAAACGAGGGAAGGCGGATGTAAGAAAGGCGGAAGGCGGAAGGCGAAAATCGGGAAATTGGGAAATTGGGAAACGAACTCCGAACTCCGAACTCCGAACTCCAAACCCTGCCCCTCGCCGCCGCCGGACCCAAAACCCAAAACCCAAAACCCAAAACCCAAAACCTTCCTCCCTATATATAGAAGACCCCCGGCATCCCGCAGAACGGGACACCGGGGGCTCGCTTCAGACTTCGGCCGATGCTGGCTGAGGGCGACGGCCGAAAGGGATGGGAAGAATAGGCTATCAGCTGTCAGCGATCAGCAGTCGGCTTTCAGCGATCGGCGGTCAGCTTTCCGCTTTTGGCTTTCCGCTTTCGGCCCCTGTCTTGCTTTACGGAACCTCATAGATTTCCACGAGGGCTTCGCCGGTGGCGGCGCCGGTGGCGGCGGTGATCTGCATCGTGTAGCTGCCGGGATCGAGCAGCGCCAAGGTCGAGGCGTCGGCGGAGCCGCCGGCGAGGGCGAAGGCGCCGACGAATTCGCGGGCCTGGAGCATCTCGGTGACGAAGTCGGCGGCGGACCAGTCGTTGTTCGCGAGGATCGAACGCTGGTTGCTGTCGTAGATTTCGAGCTGCGGGTCGGCGATCGTGTTGCCCACGCCGAAGGCGGCGAGCTGCGGGCCGATGCCGCGGGTGAGCAGCGTGCGTTTGCCTTGGCCGGCGATGTTGAGGCCGAGGATCAGGGTGTTGTCGCCGGCGCCGGTGGGGCCGCGGACGGAGACATTGGTGAACTTGCTGGCGCCGGTGACGTTGCCGGCGTCGTACACTTCGAAGAGCACGATGCCGCCCTGGTCGGTGTTGCTGAAGACGTGGATCGAGTAGCCCTTGCCGGCGTCGAGTTCGAAGACGGCGGCGGCGTCGCGGCTGTTGGCCGGGAGGCCGAAGGCGCCGACGGCGGAGAACACGGGGGCGGCGGCGGCGGCCCAGTCGTTGTTTTCGGCGATCTTGGTCTGGCCGTCGTACACTTCGAATTTCGGATCGGCCATGGTGCCGCCGACGCCGAAGGCGGCGAGGCCGGGGCCGACGGCGCGGATGAGAACGCGTTTCTTGCCGGTGCCGGAGATGAAGACGGCGGGGATGACTTTGTCGGAGCCGGCGATGGCGATGCGGCCGGAGAGATTGCCGAGGCGAGAGGCGTCGGGGTTGAGCGTGACGGTGGCGGCGCTGCTGACGACGGTGGAGCCGCCGCCGGTGACGCGGACGGAGTATTGGCCGGCGTCGGCGGTGTTGACGTTTTGGCGGAGGAGGATCGGGCCGGTTTCGCCGGCGAGGGTGAGGCCGTTGCGCAGCCATTGGTAGGTGAGACCGTTGCCGAGGGCGGAGGCGGCGAGGGCGAAGGTGCCGCCGGGGGAGACGACCTTGTTGAACGGCTGGAGCACGATCTGCGGGGCGGCCGGGGTGGCGGGCACGGAGAGCGAACCGGCGGTGAAGGTCTGGGTGCCGGAAGCGCCGGTGACGCGGACGGTGTAGGTGCCGGCGTTGGCGGCGGAGACGGTGTTGACGACGTAGGGGTTGGCGGTGGCGCCGGCGATGGCGTTGCCGTTGAGGAACCACTGGTAGGAGAACGGACCGGCGCCGGTGACGGAGATCGGCAGCACGAAGCGGCCGCCGGGGATGATGCTCAGCGTCGAGGCGGTGAAGCCGGTCGGCAGGGCGGGCGCGGCGGAAACTCCGGCGACCGCGGCGCCGCCGCCGCCGGCGAAGGAGAAGCTGCCGCCCCAGGAGCCCCAGGAGGACGTGGCGACGCCGTTGCGCGTGCTGGCCGGATAGGAGTTTTGGCCGGGCAAGATCGTGACGGTGACGGTGCGGGTTTCCCCGACGCGGATGACGCCGGCGTGGACGGCGGCTTTGCCGAGGGAGGAATCGTCCGTGTAGACATCGGTGCCCCAGACCCCGCCGGAGCTGGCGCCGGTCAGGATGAACTCAAAGGACTGGCCGACGCGGCTGCGGTAGCCGGTGAGATTGACCGGGGCGCCGATGACGGTGGCGGGCAGGGCCGCGACGGTGTTGGTGCCGGAGACGGCGGAACCGACGCTGCCGCCGGTGGAGAGCGTCGTGACTTCGGCGGCGGTGAGGGCGCGATTGTAGAGTCGGACCTCGTCGAGGTCGCCCTCGAAGAGATCGAGGCCGTTGTCGGAGCCGGCGATCATGAGCATGGCGGAGCCGAAGGTCCCGAGGGGGCGGCGGCCGGCGGTCGTGGTCGAGAGCGTGCCGTTGAGGTAAATGCGGGTGGTGTTGCCGTCGTGGGTGACGGCGACATGGGTCCAGTTGGAGGGACCGGTCGGCACGGCCGCGGCGGCGGAGTAGGCGGGCGGGTAGGAGCCGTTGGCGTCCTGAAGAAACGCCAGACGGCGCGGGCTGGTGTTGGTGCCTTCAAGGAAGGTGCCGTAGTAGTGGGAGGAACTGCCGGGACCGCCGACGGCGACCAGGCGGGGGTTCCAGGAGCCGCCGCCCGTCGGGCGAACGAAGAACGACAGGGTCGCCGTAGTGGAAGAGAAGCTGCTGTTGACCAGTGCCCGGAGCCGCACGCGGCTGGTGCGAAGAGCGCCGGCGCCGACACGGCCGGCGGTGGCGCTCACCGTGCCGTTGACGGGCGAGAGCGTGAAGCCGCGGCCGGAATCGTCGCGGAGGAGGTTGTTGGCGTCGTTGAAAGAGTAGTACGCGAGCAGGTCGCCGGTGGTCGTGCCGCCGCCGGTGCCGCCGCCACCGGTGCTGCCGCCACCGCCTGTGCTACCGCCGCCCGTGCCGCCACCGCCGGCCGCGGCGGTGAAGGAAGAGCTCGGGTTGATGCGGTATTGGGAGGTGCCGTTGCCGAGGACGTCGCCGTAGGCGGAGCTCAGCTGGTTGTTGGCGATGGTGGCGGAGCGGATGCCGAAGACGGCCAGCGAGGTGCCGCCGGTGATGGTGACGGCGCCGCTGGCGCTGACGGTACCGGTGAGGCCGCCGGAGTTGAGGTTGAAGGTGCCGTCGGCGGAGACATCCGCGATGTAGGCGCCGAAGCCCGATTCCGTGGTGCCGAGGATGGGCACGGTGATACGGGTATTGAGGGTGCCGATGTAGCGGCCGGCGAATTGGGCCTGGGCGAGGAGCGTCGGAGCGGCGCACAGCGCAACGGCGAGCAGCGCGCCGGCGCGGGGGAGGAGGGACAGCAGGGAGCGGAGTTTCATGAGGGCGGGGCTGAAGCGTTTTCCAGCGCGCGGAGTGTAGCCGTGATCCGAAAATCCCACGATACGCATAGGTGCGTATGGGGGGTGGCACGGATACGGCGGAGGGGACCGATGGGACGGATGGCGCATCCGGGCGGGGAGAAAGTAGGCATTGCGCTGGGGAGCTTCCCGCGGCGAGGGTGTGCATGCCCCCTGCGGCCGGTGCCCTTGCCGCCGCTTCCCGCCCCCAACCCCTGCGATTTTGCCGCCATGTTCCGCGTCTCCGCCCCTGCCTGTACCTGCTTGTTCGTCGCTTTGCTCGCCGCCGTGCCCGTGACCCGCGTGCGGGCCGCGGCTCCCGCCACGCCCGGCGCCGCGGCGGCCACCGGCACCTTGCAGGGTCGGGTCTTCAACCCGGTCTCGCGCGAGTACGTCGGCAACGCCGAGGTCCGCCTCGGCGGCACGGAGCGCATCGTGTTCACGGAGAGCGACGGCACGTTCGCCTTCCCCGGCGTCGCCGCGGGTCCGGCGTCGGTCACGGTGACGTTCTCCGGCTACCTGCCGGCCACGGAGGCGTTCAACGTCGTCGCGGGCGAAATCGCAGTGCGCGAAATCAATCTCACCAGCGCCGCCGCGCCCGGGGCCAAGGACGGCAAGGTCCAGCTCGCCGCGTTCACCGTCTCCACCGAACGCGAGGGCAACGCGAAGGCGGTGCAGGCGCAGCGCCGCAATATGGACATCACGACCTCGGTCTCGTCCGACATCTTCGGCGACATCACCGACGGCAACATGGGCGAGTTCCTGAAATACCTGCCCGGCGTGGATATCGACTACGTCGAATCCGAGGCGCGCGGCCCGCGGCTCGGCGGCATGGACGGGCAGTATGTCGGCGTGACGGTCGACGGCATGCGCACGGCGAGCGCGGATTCCAACCGCGGCGGCGGCGACGCCTCGCGGGCGACGAGTTTCGAAAGCATCCTCATCACCGGCATCGAATCCATCGAGATCAGCCGCACGACGAGCGCGGAGTCCGACGCGGATTCGCCTTCCGGCACGATCAACATGCGCACGCGCCGCGCGTTCGACCGCCGCGGCCGCACGCTCGGCTACAACTTCAGCCTCAACTTCAACGCCGAGGAATTCACGCTGCGCAAGACCCTCGGGCCCGCGGAGCGCGAGCGGTACAAGTGGCGGCCCAACGCGCAGCTCGAGTACTCGGAGGCGTTTCTCAACCAGCGGCTCGGCGTCATGCTCACCGCATCCCGCGCCAATTCCTACACCGAGCAATATTCCTTCACCCAGGACTACAACCGCAACCCGATCACGACCGGCGCGGCGCGCGACGCCCGCCCGATCGTCATCCGCCAGATCGGTTTCAAGGACGGGCCCAAGATGATCTGGAAGGACGCCGTCTCGGCCGCCGTCGACTTCAAGGCCACGCGCCGCCTCGTGCTCTCCCTCAACGCCGTCTACACCTACGTCGAGGGCGAGTTCTGGAACCGCAACTTCAACTTCGTCGCCGCCAACTCCAACGCCAACATCAACAACGGCCGCGGCACGGTCGGCGGCGACGGCCTCCTCGTGGTCTCCACCCGCCGCACCCCGCAGAACACCGTTCCCGCCCTCAACAATGTCGGCGGCACGGCGGCGCTGGAGAACTACACGCGCACGGTGTCGCCGAAGTTCGAATACAAGCTGGACCACCTGCTGGTCGACGGCGGCTTCAACTACTCCCGCGCCGTCAACGCCTACGTCTCGCTGGAGCGGGGTTTCACGCAGAACGAGAATCTCTCGATTCCGATCGATTGGACGGCGAGCCGTCCGGCGGCCGACTCGCACGAATGGACGATCCGCCAGACATCCGGGCCGGATCCGTTCGATCTCCGGAATTGGAACGGCGGCACTTTGGTGAACAGCGCCGACAGCCGCTGGATCACCGAAGTCTATCTCGCCTCCGCCAACGCGAAGTGGACGGTGCCGTTTTTCCGCGCGCTGCCGATGGTCGTGAAATTCGGCGGCAAGTGGACGGAGGAAAACCGCAAGAACAACAACTACGCGCCGTGGAATGCCTGGCGCTATACCGGGCCGGGCGGCGATGTGCTCACCGGCGTCAACGCCGCCACCGGCATCCCGACCTTCGCCACGAGCGGCACGTGGGCGAATCTCGGCTACCTTGCGGTGCATCCCTTCGAGACGGGCACGACCAACGCGCTGACGTTCGCCAATCTCGCCGGCGTCACGGGCAATCTGCCGCGGGCCGACCGCAAGCGGATCGGCGAGTTGTTCCAGTCGCGCCCGGAGGACTTCGTGCGTTCGGCCACGGTGGACAATTACTACACGGCGTTCGTGGCCAACCGCCGCAATTTCCGCCAGACCGTGACCGCCGGCTACGCGCAGTTGGACGTCAATCCGCTGCCGCGCCTGACGCTGCGCGGCGGCGTGCGCGTCGAGCGGACGGAGAACCGTTTCCCCGAATACGATCCGCGCCTGCGCCGCGAGATTCTCGCGGCCGGTTTTCCGGTCAACGCCGCGGGCCGCGCCACCACGATTCCCGGGCTCGAGTACCAGTTCTTCAGCCAGCCGCGCAAGGTGCGGGAGAGCGACTACGTGAATGCGTTTCCCTCGGTGCTGGCCAAGTACCGCTTCACCTCGAACTTCGAGTTCCAGGCCGGTTTCAACCGCGCCATTTCGCGGCCGCCGATCGACTCGCTGACCGGAGTCTACAACGTCGTGGAGGACGCCCAGCGCGTCGATGCGCCGAACTCCTCGCTCGAGCCCGAGCATTCGAAGAACTACCAGGCGCGTTTCGCGTATTATTTCGGCAACCGCGCGCCGGGCCAGCTGACGCTGCAGACCTCGCAGAACGACATCCGCAATTTGCGCGAGACCTTCGATTTCACGGCCTCGGAGTTCGGCGAGGAAGATCCGGATTTGCAGAACTACCTGTTCCGCACGACGCGCAACAGCGCCGAGACGCGCCGCTTCCGCAACCTGGAGTTGTCGTACAACCAGACGCTCGGGTTTTTGCCCGAGGTGCTGCGCGGGACGAGCGTGAACGTGTCGTATTCGCGCACCTATGCCAGCCAGCGCCGCAACGGCATGGCGCCGCACCGCGTGTCGGCGCGGCTCGGCTATGCGTACCGGCGTTTCAACGGGTCCTTCGGCGGGGTCTTCACGGCGGAGCGGCCCGACGGCGTGTACGGCCGTTTCCGCGAGGCGGTCGCGCAATTCGATGCGTCGCTGAATTGGAAACTCACCCGGCGGACGACGCTCTATGTGCAGGGCCGC
>JACCDS011014451.1_pt1 | contig 13827 bp, 13 predicted proteins | sample 7446441 | NCBI WGS metagenome assembly JACCDS01 (sample SAMN15323445, study PRJNA562643) | freshwater metagenome | isolation source: river surface water | place: USA:Blue River Watershed | collected 2017-08-17 | reverse complement strand
GAAATGAACCGAAGTTGGCGTGGTGTTCCTACGAATTATTTGGAAAATTTGGGGTATCATCCTTTGAGTGGAAAGAAGAAGGGAAATATGAAGAATGATATTCGTGCGTTGAATCCGCTTGACAATAAATACTACAAAGAAATTAAGGCTATTTGTAAAGCACATCATATCCAATTGATTGCGATTATGACTCCAATGTGTTCCAATGTCAAGGGAATGGACTATTTTGATAAAGTGAAATCCAAATATCCAGAGATTTACAATTATGAAAATGTGGTGGAAGGCGATCAGTATTTTTCTTCTTGCGGGCATTTGAACGATGCAGGTGCTCGACTATTTACCGCTAGAATTTTGAGGGATTTCTTTGGGAAATAGTTTCAGTTGTCGGTTGTTGGTTATTTGTGAATAGCTTCGCTCCCCACATACTCTGCTCCAAGTATTCGCAGACTTTGGCTTTGCTTCGGGTCGTAAATCGTACCTCGCAAATCGTAAATTTCAAACCATATAAGGTATATAAGGAAATATAAGAAGTCGCTTCTCATAAGCCAAATCAACTGATTACTATCAGCTGAACACTTAAATTTCGTACTTCTTAAATCGTACCTCTTACTTCATATATCACCTTTGTTTGTTCCAAAAGCGTCGTACGAGAATAAGTCCGTTAGTAATGATTAAGGGTGTTACAATCCAAAGATGGGCTTTGTTGATTATGATAAGAATATAGATTACTAATGCTGCTAAGTTAAACCAAAGTGTGTACTGTATTCCCTTTTTATTGTTTCCTTTAGCAAAATACAATAAAGCGATTAGACTGGGATTAAATAACAAGATGTTATAATTGTTGGCTAGTTCTAAGTGGGTAGAATACATTCCTAGAAGGGCAAATACCATCCCTAAAAATGCCATTGTTATTAGGTATATTTTGTCAATACTGCTTTTGTCGAGTATTAGAATTAGTCCCAAAAAGAGTAAGTAAGTGTACCAATTGTTCCACCAAGAAGAATTGGGTTCTGGTTCAAATTCCAATACCGTTTTATTTTCTTTTACAATAGGGTGTTGGTTTAGTTTGATTTGGTTGAGACTTTTTTGAAGTTCAAAAGGCAAAAAGATGCTTGTGCCTAGTTGATCTGTTTTTGTTCCAAAGAGGATACTCGTTCCTAGCTGCTCGTAAAAATGGTGGTTAAAATAAGGGTATAAAATGGTTCGGTAACTTTTATCTGTATCTCCTTTTTTTACAATTACTTTTTGATTTAAGGAACGGTTGAGTACATCCACCGCCATAGACGTGCAGTTTTGGTCAATGAATTTATAGATGTATTCTCGATTTTCTAATTGTAGGGATTGGTTCAGGTTGTCAAATAATTGTTGTTTTTGTGGTGCCGAAATGTTGAGGACTTGTTCGTAAACAGCGCGCTTTTCGTAGGTGTAATTGGCAATGAAATCGGCATACGAATTAGCGACAGCAAAATAGTGCAGGTTTCCTTTAACGAATTTCATGGCAAAATTAGAGGTGCTAAAGTCGAATGCGCCATAATTATACACTACGTCAATTCCGTTGATGGTATCTGTTATTCGGATGGCAGTGTGGCCAAAAAGAGCATAGATTTCATTGCTTGTTCCGCAGGTTAGTACACTTGCTTTGGCTTCTTTGGAAAGCGTTATGTTTTGCGCAAAACCGATTTGAATACTTAAAACAAATAAGACCAAAAAAGAGGCTTTTTTAAGCACGGAATACTTCATATTAGTAGGATATTGGAGGGTGTTATTCTTGTTGTCAAAAATACTCTTTTTTATATAATGGACTCATCTATGCCTTCAAAATAAATAGTAAGCAAGGTAATTAAGTTAAAAAATGGCGCTTAAATTTTATATGCTTGAACATATTATAGTACATTTGCTTTTCAGGATCCATAGATGTTATATTATGATGACTATTAAAAAACACGTTCCAAATGCGATTACTTTGTTGAACCTATTTTGTGGCTGTATTGCTATGGTATTTGCTTTGAACAATGATTTCGAAATGGCTTTTTATTTTGTGAGCTTGGGGATTTTCTTGGATTTTTTTGATGGTTTTTTTGCGCGCTTGTTTCAGGTTTCTAGTCCGTTAGGCTTGCAATTGGATTCATTAGCCGATATGGTGACTAGTGGGGTTGTTCCTGGGGTTGTTATGTACCAATTGTTAGGTAGTTCAGGTGGTTATCCAAAGTTAGGTTGGGCCGTTGAACCGTTTCCGTTTCTAGGCTTTTTGATTGCTTTGGGATCGTGCTATCGTTTGGCTAATTTTAATATTGATACCCGTCAAACCGATTCGTTTATTGGTTTGCCTACACCAGCTAATGCGTTATTTATTTTGAGTTTGCCTCTAGTATTGCGTCATTCCGATTCAATGTTGGTTTTGGAATTATTGACTAATCCGTGGGTATTAATAGCGATTATTTTCTTGAGTGTGTACCTGCTGAATGCTGAAATTCCTTTATTTTCTTTAAAAATCAAGACGTTTGGTTTGCAGAAGAATGCGCTGCAAATAGGCTTTTTAGTAGCTTCACTTTTACTGTTGGTATTTTTTCAGTATGCTGGGATTCCTTTAGTGATTGTATTCTATGTGTTGCTTTCTGTTGCTAATAATGCCTTTGCAAAAATGAACAAGTTAGCGTAATACAAAATTCATTTATTTCGATTTAGCGAAATAGACGATTGCACTACAAAATACAATCATAGCTAGTAATAGTAAAATTGATTTTGGATTAGCAAAGTTTACGGTCCAACCCATCCAAGGATTTTGTTTAGGCGGAAGCAATCTATGATCTTGCTTGTTGAAATAAAAAATTCCCCATATCCAATGATTCGGATCTTGATGACTTTGATTTAATTCTTCAGGGGAAAGTTTATTCATTTTAAAATTCTAATTTTTTCTTTCTCAATTCGAAGTTCTGTCCTAAATATACTCGGCGTACCATTTCGTCTTCCACTAATTCTTCAGGTATTCCAGCTTTTAGGATTCCACCTTCAAACATCAAGTAGGTCTTGTCGGTAATGGCTAGAGTTTCTTGTACGTTATGATCGGTAATTAAGATACCGATGTTTTTATTTTTTAATTGGGCAACAATACGCTGTATGTCTTCCACCGCTACAGGGTCTACCCCTGCAAAAGGTTCGTCTAATAAGATGAACTTAGGGTCGGTGGCTAAACAACGTGCAATTTCGGTACGACGTCTTTCTCCACCTGATAGTAAATCGCCTCGGTTGGTTCGGATGTGTTCCAAACTGAATTCCGCAATTAAACTTTCCATTTTGGCTTCTTGTTCTGCTTTTGATAAGTTAGTCAATTGCAGTACGCTTAAGATGTTGTCTTCAATACTTAGTTTTCTAAAAACAGAGGCTTCTTGAGCGAGGTAGCCAATTCCTGCTTGAGCTCTTTTGTACATTGGGTAATCCGTAATGTCCAAATTATCTAAATGAATACTGCCTGCATTGGGTTTTACTAAGCCCACAATCATGTAAAAAGAAGTGGTTTTACCCGCTCCGTTAGGACCTAAAAGTCCTACGATTTCTCCTTGGTTTACTTCTACCGAAATCCCTTTTACGACACTGCGGCCCTTGTAGGTTTTGATTAGATTGTCTGCTTTTAATATCATAGTCTAATGTGTAAATGAATCACTTCCTAAATGTAGCAATTGGTTTATTGTTACATTGGCAATATTGTTACATTATTTAATTGTTTTCTAAGGCTTCCCAAAATTCGTAGGCTCTGCGCAAATGAGGGATTACAATAGTTCCGCCTACTAAAGTAGCGATTCCCATTGCTTCCATCATTTCTTCTTTGGTTACGCCTTCTTTATAACTGGTTTCTAAATGGTATTTGATGCAATCATCACAGCGCAATACAGTAGAGGCCACAAGACCTAAAAGTTCTTTGGTTTTTACATCCAAAGCCCCTTCGGCATAGGCATTGGTGTCTAAATTGAAAATACGCTTGACAATTTTGTTATTGTCTGCGAGTAATTTCTCGTTCATTTTTGAACGGTACTCATTAAATTCTTGAACGATATCAGCCATTTTCTTTGTTTTTATTTCGAGTTACAACTTTAGAAATCCATATACTTGCTTCGTAAATAATCAACATTGGGATAGCTACAATGGTTTGACTTACTACATCAGGAGGTGTTACAATAGCGGCTACAATTAAAATAATTATCACTGCATATTTCCAGTATTTTCTTAAGAATGTTGGAGTAACTAAGCCTAGCTTGGTTAAGAAATAGATAATAATTGGTAATTCAAAAAACAAGCCGCTGGCTACGATACTCGTTTTTACCATTCCGATGTAGGAATCAATACTGAATTGGTTTTTTACCACATCACTCACCTTGAAGGTGGCAAAGAAGTTTACAGACATTGGGATCACCACAAAGTAGCCAAATAAAACGCCTAAGAAGAAAAGCATCGAAGACACAAATAGAAATAACTTGGCGTGTTTTCTTTCTTTTTCGTACAAGGCAGGGCTAATGAATTTCCATAATTCCCATAGTATGTAAGGAAATCCAAGAATGAATCCAGATAAGATACACGTCCAAACTAAAATGTTTACCTGTCCTTCCATATCGGTATTTTGGATAATGAAAGGCATTTCGGTTACGCAAATGCTGTCGGCAAATCCTAATTGGTGTGATAAATCACAGAAAAAGCGGTAGGTAATGAAGTCGGGACTAGTTGGTCCAAAAATAATTACATCAAATATATAATCGCTTACAAAAAAAGTGACCGTTGCTAAAATTAAAATAGCAATTGTACTTCGTACTAATAACCATCGTAGTTCCTCGAGATGGTCTAAAAACGACATTTCGTTTAAATCTTTCTTTGCCATTATATAATTCCTTCTTTTAAAATATCGTGCAGGTGTAACACCCCTTTAAATTCTGAGTTATCCACTACAATAAGTTGGGTGATTTTGAAGTTTTCCATCAAATGAAACGCTTCAATTACCATTGTTTCTGAGGTAGTGGTTTTAGGATTTTTGGTCATAATGTCTTTGGCTGTCAAATCAGCAAAAGAATCCCTTTCGTTTAACATACGACGAATATCTCCATCGGTAATAATCCCGATTACTTGATTGTTTTCTACTACGGCAGTAACTCCAAGACGTTTTTCCGAAATTTCAACAATTACTTTTTTGATTGGAGCATCGGGAGTAACCATTGGTTTTTGCGAGTTTTCTAGCATGTCTTTGACGCGGAGTAGTAGTTTTTTACCTAAAGCACCTCCAGGATGATAGACTGCAAAATCTTCGGCTTTAAAATCGCGCATTTCCATTAGGCAAACGGCTAAGGCATCGCCCATTACTAATTGAGCTGTAGTACTATTGGTTGGTGCTAAATTATTAGGGCAAGCTTCATGATCTACTGTAGTATTGAGTACAATATCGGATCCTTGCGCTAAAAACGAACTCATATTTCCAGTTATGGCAATTAAAAAATTATCAAAACGTTTCAATAGAGGCACTAATACTTTAATTTCAGGGCTATTGCCACTTTTAGAAATGCAGATGACAATATCTTCTTTTTGGACCATTCCTAAATCGCCATGAATGGCTTCGGCAGCGTGTAAAAATAAGGATGGAGTTCCTGTCGAATTGAAGCTAGCAACCATTTTTTGTGCAATGATGGCGCTTTTCCCGATACCAGTTACGATTAATCTCCCTTTTGATTGGTAAATTTTTTCAACAGCCGTTGCAAATGTTTCATCCAGATAATCAGCAATTTTCGCTATCGATTGGCTTTCTGAGAGTATAGTTTTTTGGGCTGTAGCCAAAATATTTTGGGTTGTTATCATTAAATTTGCGATTATAAAAGAAAGTTGTATCTTTATGTGATGCAAATTTATACAAAATACCACATAATAAAGAATGAATTCAAACGAAATTGATATCCACAAAGAATTAAAGAAGTATTTTGGCTTTAGTCAATTTAAAGGATTACAAGAGCAGGTTGTACGAAGTATTCTTGCTAAACAAAATACTTTTGTTATTATGCCTACAGGCGGAGGGAAATCACTCTGTTATCAGTTGCCGGCTTTAATTCAGGAAGGAACTGCGATTGTAGTCTCGCCACTGATTGCTTTAATGAAGAATCAGGTAGATGCTATTCGAAGTCTTTCTTCTGAGAATGGTATTGCGCATGTGTTGAATTCATCTTTGACTAAAACTGAGATAGCCCAAGTAAAAAATGATATCTCAGCAGGAATTACTAAATTATTATATGTTGCCCCTGAATCGTTGACTAAGGAGGAATATGTGCAATTTCTTCAGTCGGTAACTGTTTCATTTGTTGCTATTGATGAGGCGCATTGTATATCCGAATGGGGACATGATTTTAGACCAGAGTATCGCAATTTAAGACATATTATCAAACAGTTAGGTGGTGATGTTCCAGTAATTGGGTTAACTGCTACGGCTACTCCAAAGGTACAGGAAGATATTTTGAAAAATTTGGATATGTCTAATGCCACAACATTTAAGGCATCGTTTAATAGGCCTAATTTGTATTATGAGGTTCGTACTAAAACCAAAAATATTGAATCGGATATCATTCGTTTTATCAAACAAAATAAAGGAAAATCAGGAATTATTTATTGTTTAAGTCGTAAAAAAGTTGAGGCTATTGCTGAGGTTTTGCAAGTGAATGGTATTAGCGCGGTGGCTTATCATGCTGGTTTGGATGCGAAAACAAGAGCGAAACATCAAGACATGTTTTTGATGGAAGATGTGGAGGTAGTTGTAGCTACTATTGCTTTTGGTATGGGAATTGACAAACCCGATGTTCGTTTTGTAATTCATCACGATATTCCAAAGTCTTTGGAAAGTTATTATCAAGAAACAGGACGTGCAGGACGAGATGGAGGCGAAGGTCATTGTTTAGCCTACTATTCGTATAAAGACGTAGAAAAATTAGAAAAATTCATGTCGGGTAAACCTGTTGCTGAACAAGAAATTGGATTTGCTTTGTTGCAAGAAGTAGTGGCTTATGCTGAAACTTCGATGTCGAGGCGTAAATTTTTATTGCACTATTTCGGTGAAGAATTCGATAGCGAAACGGGTGAAGGAGCCGATATGGATGACAATGTTCGGAATCCAAAGAATAAAGTAGAAGCTAAAAATCAAGTCGTACAATTATTAGAAGTTGTTCGCGATACCAAACATTTATACAAATCTAAAGAAGTCGTATTTACTTTGATAGGTCGTGTGAATGCGGTAATTAAGGCACATAAAACAGACTCACAATCCTTCTTTGGATCGGGAGCTGATCACGATGAAAAATATTGGATGGCTTTGTTACGCCAAGTTTTAGTCGAAGGGTATTTGGCTAAGGATATTGAAACCTATGGTATTGTTAAGATTACAGACAAAGGATTGGATTTTATTAAAAATCCTAGTTCATTTATGATGTCTGAAGATCATGAATATAGCGAAAGTGAGGAGGATGCAATTGTTTCATCGACAAAATCTTCGGGAGCGACTGATGAAATTTTAATGGGAATGTTGCGTGAGTTGCGTAAAAAAGTAGCCAAAAAATTAGGAGTTCCGCCTTTTGTGGTTTTTCAAGATCCTTCTTTGGAAGACATGGCGTTAAAATATCCGATTACTCAAGATGAATTAATTACGATTCATGGTGTTGGAGAAGGAAAGGCTAAAAAATATGGTGCTTCCTTTGTAGAATTAATTAGTCGTTATGTTGAGGATAATGACATTATTCGTCCAGATGATTTGGTAGTGAAATCTACCGGTGTGAATTCGGCTAATAAGTTGTATATCATCCAAAATATTGACAGAAAACTCTCTTTAGAGGATATTGCTGCAGCCAAAGGCATGACTATGGATGACTTGATTAAAGAGATGGAACAGATTGTGTATTCAGGAACTAAATTAAATATTAAGTATTGGATTGACGATCTTTTGGATGACGAACAACAAGAAGAAATTCACGACTATTTTATGGAATCTGAATCGGATCGAATTGAAGACGCTTTGAAAGAATTTGACGGTGAATATGATATTGATGAATTACGTTTGATGCGTATTCAATTCATTAGCGAAGTCGCTAACTAATATAGCAATCGTTACTCTTGGTAGATTTCTCCGCGATGTGGTTTTAAGGCATCGCGAACTGCAATCATATAGTCGTCAGTGACTACCATATAAGCGATAGCGTACATTTCATTTCGTATTTCAAATCCTGTAATTTTGAGCGGTAGCTTTTCGATGTCGATGAATTCTTTGAGGTGAATTTCATGATGTTCGGCGGTTTTTGCAGCTGCTGGTCCTCTAAAATCCCAAATTAATTTAATTTTTCTTTCCATTTTTTGTAATTGAAACGCAAAGGTACAAACTTTGATTTTTGTTGTGCTTTAGTTTATTGTATTATATTTGGACAAAACTTATTGTATGCGCTATTTTATTATATCCTTACTTTTCATTTGTTCGTCACTTTTTTCACAAGAACTGAGTGTGGCACAAGCTAACCATTTGGCTTCTTTGCCTTTGAAGTGTTTGCAACAGGAATATCCTAATAAATTACAACAATTGTTAGCCAATAGTACTGAAATAGCACCGCCTCAACAATTACATCCTTCTTTTTATGGTTGTTTTGATTGGCATTCTTCGGTTCATGGTCATTGGAGTTTGGTTTATTTATTAAATCGGTTCCCTGATTTGTCACACAGAGAAGCAATAATAAATAAGCTACAAACCAATTTATCTCAAAAAAATATCCAATTAGAGATAGAGTACCTTTCTAAACCACACGAAAAATCTTTTGAACGAACGTATGGTTGGGCTTGGTTGCTACAATTGCAGATGGAATTAGCTAGTAGTCAAGACAAATATGCCAAAGATTTAGCGCAAAATTTACAACCTTTGTCGGATTTGATTGTGAACAGGTACATGGAATTTTTGCCCAAATTGCTTTATTCTGTTCGTGCTGGAACTCATACTAACACTGCATTTGGTTTGAGTCGTGCATGGGATTATGCAGTTTTTACTAACAATCAGCCGTTTCAAAATTGTTTGCGTGAGAATGCTCTTAGGTTGTTCTTAAAAGATGAAAATTGCCCTTTTAATTGGGAACCAAGTGGAACTGATTTTTTGTCTCCTTGTATGGAAGAGATTGGCATTATGCAACGTGTTTTGCCTCCAGCTGATTTTTTGAAATGGTTAAAAACTTTTGCTCCATTACTTTTTGATCCCAAATTCACTTGGGAGGTAGCTAAAGTTTCGGATAGAACGGATGGGCATTTGGTGCATTTGGATGGACTGAATTTCAGTCGATCTTGGAATTTATTTCACTTGATCCATCAGTATCCAAAACCATTTTCACACCTTGTTCCTTTAGCAAATTATCATTTGAATTATTCTCTACCTTCAGTAGTAGATGGTAATTATGAAGGGGAGCATTGGTTGGCTTCATTTGCTCTGAAAGCTTTTGAAGAAAGCCATCCGTCAAAAAAAATGAAGTAATACAATAGTGCTTTTGTTACCTTTGCAACATGCCAAAAGAACTTTTATTACAAGTTAGTCCTGAAATAGCTGCCGATGCCCAGTTGCTACAACAGTATTTGTCTAAACAAATCAAGGTTGGGGTTTCTGAAATTCAACATGTTTCCATACTAAAGCGTTCTATTGATGCGCGTCAAAAAGCCATTAAAATCAATTTGAAAGTATTGATTTATTTGCAAGACGAAGTCTTTCAAGAACAATCTATATCCCTTCCTGATTATAAAAATGTCGCTCATGCCCATGAAGTAATTGTTGTTGGTGCAGGTCCAGCAGGACTTTTTGCTGCTTTGCAATTGATCGAATTAGGATTAAAGCCTATTGTGATTGAACGTGGAAAAGACGTTCGTGGTCGTCGTCGTGATTTAAAAGCGATCAATCGAGATCATATTGTGAATGAAGATTCCAATTATTGTTTTGGCGAAGGCGGGGCAGGAACTTATTCGGATGGAAAATTATATACCCGTTCTAAAAAACGAGGTGATGTAACCCGAATTTTGGAATTGTTAGTCGCTTTTGGTGCGACACCGGATATTTTGGTTGATGCTCATCCGCATATTGGAACAAACAAATTGCCTCAAATTATTCAGGATATTCGAGAAAAAATTATTGAATGTGGCGGACAGGTTTTGTTTGAAACTCGTGTAACCGATATTATAATCAAAAATAACGAAGTCCAAGGCGTGGTAACTCAAAAAGGGGATACCATTGCCGCTAATAAAATCATATTGGCCACAGGGCATTCGGCTCGTGATATTTTTGAATTGTTGGATCGCAAAAAAGTATTGATTGAAGCCAAGCCTTTTGCTTTAGGCGTTCGAGCAGAGCACCCACAATTGTTGATAGACCGTATTCAATACAGTTGTGATTATCGTGGGGAACATTTACCACCCGCTCCGTATTCGATAGTAAAACAAGTGGGAGGTCGAGGGATGTATTCTTTTTGTATGTGTCCAGGTGGAGTAATTGCGCCTTGTGCTACTAGCCCAGGCGAGGTAGTAACCAATGGATGGTCGCCTTCTAAACGGGATCAGGCTACTGCCAATTCCGGTATTGTTATTGAATTGAAGTTAGAAGATTTTGCTCCTTTTGCTAAATTTGGGCCTTTGGCTGGAATGGAATTTCAGAAGAGTATCGAGCAAAAAGCATGGCATTTGGCTGGTCAAACCCAACGTGTTCCCGCACAACGAATGGTTGATTTTACTCAAAATAAAGTATCTTCTACTATTCCTACTACATCCTATGTTCCAGGTACTACTTCGATAGAAATGGGGCGGGTGTTTCCTGGTTTTTTAAGTCAGATTTTGAGAGAAGGATTTACCGAATTTGGCAAATCGATGAAAGGCTACTTGACCAATGAAGCGATTCTTCACGCGCCTGAATCACGTACTTCTTCGCCTGTGAGAATTCCGAGAGATGGAATATCTCTTGAGCATTTGCAAATCAAAGGATTGTATCCGTGTGGAGAAGGAGCAGGCTATGCTGGTGGCATTATTTCGGCTGCCATTGATGGTGAAAAATGCGCTTTAAAAATCGCTGAAAGTTTGCAGTAATACCTATTGTTTACGCACCGCTACGGAAATTTTTGAGTCGGCTGTACCATAATATAAGAACCATTTGTTCTTAAAGAAAACCAATCCTTCTACAAAACAAACTTCATTTACTTCTCCCATTTTTTCATAGGGTTTGTCGGGATGAATGAAGTGATTTTGAGTACGGTCGATTAGTTTGTACGGTTGGTTTTTGTCAAATAATGCTTGGCCTGCAGCATAGGTAAATTTTGGCAATTCAGAGGTGTTGTAATTGGCTGCATTACTACCGTTGTAGATTAATACAATTCCTTCTTTTTGCAAAAGGGCAAAAGGTCCAGGTTCTACCAATCGACTGTCAAAATAGCCCATTCTAGGATGAAGAACACGAATCATTTTTTGATTTTCTTCATTGACAGCGGCTTGCCAATGGACTAAATCTTCAGAATACGCCATGAATAAATCGGTGTCACCAAAATACATCCAATAGTTGTTATTAATTTTGGTAGCAATTATTTTATTTCCTTTTTTTTCACCTACAATCGCCCCAGATTTGGCCCAGAGGTCTTTGTACTTTTCGTCTTTCAGTACCAGGCCTTGTTTTGTCCAATGTTTCAAATCTTTGGAAGTGGCAAAACACAATCGGGCCACTTTACCATCATAAGCAGTATAGGTCATAAAATAGCCTCCGTCAGAGCATTCAATCACCCTTGGATCTTCTACTCCACCTTTCCATTCGTATTGATTCATACTGTCATTGTCAGGGGAAAAGATAGGCTCGGCTTCTTTTTTAAAATGCAAACCGTCTTCGCTTACGGCTAAGCCTAAACGGGAAGTCATTTGGTTGTCTTGCGCTCGATAAATGAGATATACTTTGTTGTCTTTTACAATGGCAGACGGATTGAGTACATTGCGTTCTTCCCAACTCACCGTTTTTTTACTTATCGGACATATAAAGGTCTGTTTTTTATCAGGTGATAAAATAGGATTAATGCTGTCCGTTTTTACAAAATCAAGTAATGTCCAGCTGGACTTTGATTTTTGTGCTTCAATTGTGTTGCAATATAGTAGAGCAAGAAGTAGTGTGAGACGAATGAGTTGTTTCATTTGGGTTCTGGTTTTTTTGATAGTAATTAAGGTAAATATACCATTATTCTTTTTTCAAACGACTTTTAAATAATTTTTCGAATTTTTCAATTTTAGGTTGGATCACCATTTTACAGTACGGCTGGTTTTTATTCTTTTCATAATATCCTTGATGGTAGTCTTCGGCTTTGTAGAATTGGGTAAGTGGTTCAATAGTAGTTACTATTGGACTATCATATACACGGGCATTAGTGAGAGCTGTAATGATATGCTGCGCTTCTTTTTTTTCTTGTTCGTTTTTGTAGAAAATAACCGAACGGTATTGTGTGCCTACATCGGCACCTTGTCGGTTGAGTGTGGTGGGGTCGTGAACGGTAAAGAATACTTTGAAAATCTCGTCTAAATTGGTTTGTGTTTTGTCGTAGGTAATTTGGACTACTTCGGCATGGCCTGTTGTTCCTGAGCATACTTCTTCATAGGTTGGATTTTCAGTATGCCCCCCTGCATAACCCGATACAACGGATTGGACTCCTTTTAAATTTTCGTATACTGCTTCTACACACCAATAGCATCCACCACCTAGAGTAATGGTGGCTATTTTTGAATTGGATTGTGTAGGTATTGCGTCTGGTACAAAATCTAAAGAAATGGCATTCATACAATATCTTTTTCCAGTGGGTTCCGGGCCGTCATTGAATAAATGGCCTAAATGACTGTTGCATCTGCCACAAAGCGCTTCGGTGCGAATCATTCCGAAGGATTTGTCCAATTTGAAGTTGATACTTTCTTTATTTTCTTGCTCAAAAAAGCTTGGCCAGCCACAACTACTAGTGAATTTTTGATTGGATCGAAATAATTTGGATCCACATACAGCACAGTAGTAGGTCCCTTTTGTTTCGTCGTTCCACATGGTTCCTGTAAAAGCTCTTTCAGTATCAGCTTCACGCGCTACGGCATATAAATCAGGAGGTAGTATTTTTTTCCACTCGGCATCTGAGACGTTTAATTTTGTGGTATCAGTATTCGAATAGTATGGGTTTTCAGGTTTAGAAATGGTATTTGACATAGTTGAGGTATTGGATTTTTTTTGAGTTGTTGTTTGGCCACAAGCATTAAAAATAAGTAAAGGGACGAACAATAAAAAATAATATTTCATCGATGTTTGTTTTTTTAGAATCTTTAGCGACTCTTAGTTTCAATGTAAAAATACCATTTTACTAGTTAGACAGTAGTTAAACTTTGCCTAAAAATAAAAATTGGTGTTCTTGCTCTATCTTTTTTGTATTTTTGACGATTAATACAATCTTATGTTAGAAGAGCATGTTATATTAGTGAATGAAAGGGATGAGCCCATTGGGTTAATGCCGAAGATGGAGGCACATGAAAAAGCAGTTTTACATCGTGCTTTTTCGGTTTTTGTATTGAATAGCAAGAACGAAATTATGTTGCAACAACGTGCGCATCACAAATACCATTCTCCGCTGTTATGGACCAATACCTGTTGTAGTCACCAACGCGAAGGAGAAACTAATATTCAAGCAGGAAGTAGACGATTGTATGAGGAAATGGGATTTCAAACGGAGTTGAAAGAGTTGTTTCATTTTATATACAAGGCTCCTTTTGACAATGGTTTGACAGAGCATGAATTGGATCATGTAATGATAG
>JACCDS010185524.1_pt1 | contig 13827 bp, 10 predicted proteins | sample 7446441 | NCBI WGS metagenome assembly JACCDS01 (sample SAMN15323445, study PRJNA562643) | freshwater metagenome | isolation source: river surface water | place: USA:Blue River Watershed | collected 2017-08-17 | reverse complement strand
GTTTGCTCTGGGTCCAAGTAATTCAACAACAACGCTTTTTCATCACTAAAAACCGAAGAATTAATGTTCGGAAGAATGGTGACAAATTCAAAGTTGGCAACACTCAATTGTGTAGCTGGGTCAAAGGTGCGAATGCCATCAACATCGTTACCAAACAACTCAATCCGATACGGGTACTCATTGGCAAACGAATAAATATCAATAATACCACCGCGTATACTGTACTGCCCGGGTTCCGCCACAAAATCAACTTCGTTGAATTGGCAGCTTTGCAAAAATTCTTCTACAAAATCAGTCGTTAATTTTTCACCCTTTCTTACTTGTAGGGTGTTGGCATGTAATTGTTTGCGCAAGGTTACTTTTTCACATAACGCCTGCGGATACGTCACCAGTGCGCCCTGAAAATGACCGCCAGCAAGCATACTCAGCGTTTCTGCTCGTTCCTGTATACTGGCATTGGTGGTGCGCTCTACTTGATAAGGTAACCGGTAACTCTCTGGAAAAAAAACGGTTTTCTTATCACGTAAAATTGTTTCTAAATCGTTGTAGAGGTAGGCCGCCTTTTCTTTGTCAGATGCTACAACTAATAAGGTCTTGCCCATGGCAGCCAGCGGAGCCAACGAAAAAGACAAAGCAGATCCGGTCAATCCCTTGAATCGGTAATTGCGATAATTGGTTAATTTGCCAGTAACAGAGCCATACAAGCCCTCGAGGGTTTCCCTTGAAAGCATAAGGTAACAAAGGTACGTACAAAGCGGCTGTGTTGGGTACAGTGTTTAAAATATTTAGACCCGGTTTTGGGAAACGTTTAGGTCTCCTCTCGATTTAGTTCCTACAGACTAAACGACGTCAATTTTGCATTTTAGAAATTTAGTAGTTGGGGCTTACCCCCGCAGCAAAAGCGCGAATTAATTTATAGGAATGGCCTTTTGCTGCGGGGGTCAGGCCATCCGCTGTAGCTCGCTTCCCCACTATAAGCAAGGCTAAGAGCGTCGCCAGCGGGGTCTCTTCTGATTAAGAGCCCCGCTGGCTCAGCCTTGCTAATAGCGGTAGAAGCGAGGCTGCCGCTCCTGTCCTTAAGCCAGCACCTCGGCCTGCGTTTTCGCCATTTGTCAATCATTCACTTACTAATACTTCAATCGAAATAGGTTTACTCCTAAATGATTCAAAATTGTTTACATTTGATAGTCTGCTAATTCATCACACATGAAAAAAAATTTACTTCTGGGTTTTTTATCGGCTTCATTTATAATGAGCGCCCAGACTCCAAGAATGTCCTTGTTCGAGGAATTCACCGGTGAAACGTGTCCGCCTTGCGCCGCCACTAATCCGGGTTTAAACACCCTCTTGGCCTTGCCTGAAAACACGGCCAATATCATTGCCATCAAGTGGCAAGTGCCTATCCCTTCTGCGCCGTCTAATACCTGGTCGCTCTACCGTACCAACAAAGCTGAAATCGATTGGCGCTACCGCTCTACCGCTTCAGGTGGGTATGGTTACCAAAGTCAATGGACTCAAGGGGGTTCTGTTTCAGGTGGTATTAATTCGGCACCGACCGGACTCATCGATGGCCAACACCAATGGGTGTTTGGTGCCGCTTCTGATCACCCATCAGGAATGTCGAGTGCTATTATCGCAACCGCTCACACCTATACCTCAGCGTTTTCAATAACAATGGACCGTGAGTGGACCGATGCTTCTGCCACTGCGGTGAACCTTACCATTACCGTTAAAGCCACCGCCCCTTTTCAAGCAAGTGGAAATTTAATGTTCAGGACAGTGATGGTAGAACGCTTAATTCAATTCTCCGTTCAACCTGGTACCAACGGTGAGAAAAATTTTGAAGATGCTGCCATTGCGTCCTTTCCTACTACAAAAAACGGTACAGTGGTAACAGGTATGGGCACAGCGCTGCCCGGCACTTGGAGTGTAGGTCAAACACAAACGTTTACATTGAGTTGTCCGCTTCCTTCATACGTGCGCAAGAAAACAGAAGTAGCCTTTGTTGGTTTTATTCAAGACGATGGTAACAAAAAGGTAGCTCAAGCCGTAAGAGCCGATAAACAAGGCACCGATGCAGTTGATGCACACGCCGTATCCATCAGCGCTCCCGCTATTTATTGCAACAGTGGCTTTACTCCCACTTTCCAAGTCCATAACAATGGTACCTCAGCCATAACTAATTTCACAGTAACGCCTTATATTGATGGTGTTGCCGGTACGCCTTATGCTTGGAGTGGTAACCTTTCCAATGGCGCCTTTACTAATTTTACCATGAATCCCATCTCAGCGACTCAAGCTGGCGGACATACCTTCTCAGTACAAATTACTAGCGTTGCTGGTGGTGAAAGTAATACTACCAATAACAGTACCTCTACTTCGTTTTACCAAGGTACCGGCTCAAAAGGCAGCGGTGTAACCGAAGGGTTTGTTCAATCGAGTTTCCCTCCTGCTTTATTTGGCGTTAATAATATCGACAAAGGGTATACCTGGGCCCGCTGTGCAACAGCAGGCGGTTATGGTAATAGTAACGAGTCCACCGTTTACAACGCCTTCAAAAATCCAAACAAGGGTGATAAAGACGAATTGTACTTGCCGCCAATGGACATGAGCAACGGTGCCGATCCTATCCTTGAATTTGATGTGGCTTATGCGCAACGCCTTTCAAGCAGTGCCGAACAATTAGAAGTTTATGCTTCTGACGATTGTGGAGCTACATGGACAAAATTTTACGACCAAACAGGTAATACTTTGGCTACTATGTTATCGTTAGCTGCAGGCTCTTTTACACCGAGCCAATCTGACCAATCACAATGGCGCACAGAGCAACTAACACTTACCGGCATGAACAAGGCGTCGGTTTTGGTGAAATTTGTGGTTACAAACGATAATGGTAACAATGTTTACCTCGACAACATCAATTTGTACCAATCGTTAACAAGTATCAAAGAACGTAACATGAGCACCTTGGATGCCGTTGTGTATCCAAATCCTGCTAATACTGCGGCGAATGTGCGGTTTTCAGGCGCAAGTGGTTCAGTTAAAATAACAGTAACCACTATAACCGGCCAAGTTGTTTACAGCTCAACAAGCCTTGCAGGCGCAGGAGTTTCTGAAGCAACTATAGAAACAAGCCAATTAGCAAGTGGGTTGTACCAGATAACAATCGAAAGCAACCAGGGTAAAATCACCCGCAAACTAAACGTAACTCACTGATTTTAAACACTTTATTAATTTAATCCCCCGCAGCACAGGTGCTCGGGGGATTTTTGCTTTAACATTAGTCCATTATGTGTTGAACCATTCTTTTGGTATATTTGTTTTTGCAATTCAAGGATATAAACACAAATCCAACCAAACAACATGAAAAAAAGTTTACTTGTATTAGGACTAATCGTGGCAGGTGGAGCCTATGCTCAAACACCACGCATGAGTCTTTATGAAGAATTTACTGGTGAAACCTGTCCACCGTGCGCTTCGACCAACCCAGGCCTCAATGCATTATTGGCATCACCAACTAACACGCCTAAAGTCATTGCATTAAAATGGCAAGTGCCTATTCCTTCAGCGCCAACTAAAACATGGTCGCTTTACCAAACCAACAAAACTGAAATTAACTGGCGTTACGCACAATACGGTTATGGCATTAATTCTGCGCCATCTGGCCGTATGGACGGTCGTAACGTTACTTTTTACGGTGCATCGTCAGATCACCCTGCTAACTTGAACAACAACGTTATTTCAACAGCGCAATCTTATACCTCGCCTTTCTCTATTTCAATGACACATGAGTGGAATAAGTACTGTACTGCAATGAATGTAACCATTACCATTCAAGCCACTGCGAATTACACCTCAACCGGTTCATTGTATTTCAGAAATGCAATGGTTGAGCGTTTAATCCAGTTCTCAGTTCAACCTGGTACAAACGGCGAGAAAGATTTCGAAGACGTGGTAATTAAATGTTTCCCTAATTACACTGGTACTTCACTTCAGTCAGCTTGGACTACAGGTCAATCACAAACCTTTACCATGACTTGCGCTTTACCAACTTACACACGTAAAAAGAGCGAAGTAGCCTTGGTAGGCTTTATTCAAGATGATGGCAACCGTCAAGTTCAACAAGCAACACGCGCTAACCCACTTCCAATGCCATCTATCCAAATGGCAATGTTAGGGGCAAAAGTCGCTGCTACTTGTAACAGCACCATCACTCCTGATGTTATCATTCGTAACGATGGTACTGGCGCTATCACCAACTTGACTATTACGCCGTATGTTGACGGCACAGCTTCTGCTCCATACCCTTGGTCTGGTAACTTAGCAGCTGGCGCAACTACCACCATCAACATCCCATCTTTAGCAACAGGCACTGCGCTTGGTGCTCACACGTTCTCATACAATGTTGAATTGGCAGCTTCTCCTTACAACTTAACGGCGCAACTTAACTCAGTTAATTATATGGTAGCTTCTACAGTAGCTGCTGACACCGTGGTTCAAGGCTTCCTTCTTGGTGCATTCCCTCCAGTAGGCTATGCAGCCATCAACCCTGACAACGGTCCAGCTTGGTCACGTGCTACCAACGCTGGTGGTTACAACATCACTCCGTTGAACAGTTTGAAATATGATTTCTACAACAACACCAACATTGGCGACCAAGATGAATTCTACTTACCTCCAGTAGACCTTTCAGGTGGAGCTGATCCATTGCTTGATTTCGAAGTCGCTTATAGCCAACGTACAGCTAACAGCAACGATATGCTCGAAATTTTTGCTTCTGCAGATTGCGGCGTAACATGGACCAATATTTACCAAAATAATGGCTCTACGCTTGCTACAGTTAGCGGTTTCACAGGCATCAACTGGAGCCCTAATGTTAACGATCCAACCAACTGGCGTTCTGAGCAAGTAGCGCTTACAGGACTTGCTTCAAGCAATGTATTGGTGAAATTTGTTACCACAAGTGATAACGGTAATAACTTGTACATTGATAATATCAACCTTCGTCAAACAAACCCAACTGGTATCGCTGAAAAATTGTTCGTTCCGGTTGTAGCTGTTTACCCGAACCCAACGAATGGTGTTACAAACGTACGTGTTAACGTTGCAAATTCACAAACTGCTACTATGAGTTTAGTTAACGTACTTGGTCAAGTAGTTATGACTAAAACCGTAGTATTAAACGGTGGCGAAAACACCCTAACTGTAGACCTTTCAGGCTACACCACTGGTGTTTACAACCTCGTTATTGACAATGGCAACGGTCAAACCGTTAAGAAAATCACTGTTACTCAATAATTCATTTGCACATCCCCGTTCCCTGATACGGAACGGGGGTTTTAGTCCTAAACCATGAAAAAACAATTACTTGCTCTTTTAACTGTTGCCAGCTTTTCAGCCATGGCACAATCTTCAATAAAAGTACTATTGCATTCTACTGGCGTTGAGGTAACTCCTAATTCTATTGTGCAAGCCACTGTTGCAGCAGAAGATGAAGTGAAAATTGAATTTGAAATTCAAAACATAAGCAGCTCTACCAAAATCTATAAAGTAAAGCGCTATGACGTACAGCTTAATGCTACTGAAACACTCACAGCACAAGCCTACTTTTGTTTTGCTGGTCGTTGCTTCGGTCCTGATGTAATAGTTGCAGAAGACTCACAAACGTTAACACCCAATCAAAAATCTTCACAGATTCCAGGTGATTATCAAATGCTCAGCGCTGACCTAACAGAAGCAAATGTGGTGGGTAAAAGTTTAGTGAAGTACACCTTCTACAACCTAAACGCTGCCTCTGACTCCGTTCAATTTTCTATTTCCTACAACAATACCCCGGTAGGCATTAAATCTACTGCTAAGCAAATTTCAGCTGTAAGCATCGTTCCTAACCCTGCCTCTGACAATGCAGTTCTTCATGTGCAATCAGGCGTAACAATGAACGGTAAAGTACTCGTTTATAACTCACTTGGCGCTGTCGTTCTCGAAAAGTATGTCTCGCTTGCAGAAGGCAACAATGCCATTGCATTGCCAACCGCTGCACTTCCTGCAGGCGTTTATTTTTGCAATCTTAGTACCGAGTTAGGCACTATAACAAAACGCATTATTATCGAATAATCCCGCTATTTTTAAAAAAGGGGCTGTCTCAATTGTCGAGACAGCCCCTTTTTTATTTGCCCCTACCCAAACTCTAAACCGGGCATCAAGATTGTCGGTTTTTTTTAGTTTCTTTACACCCTGAAATAATACCATGGAATTATACCTCGATTCGGCCAACCTTAAAGAAATTGAAGAAGGATTTAAACTCGGCTTTTTAAATGGACTGACAACAACCCCCACCTTTATGCAAAAAGAGGGGATTACTGACATTGACGGTACTATTGTTAAGCTCAGTAAAATAGTGCCGGTATTACAAATCGAAGCACTTGGTAATTCTGCTGAAGAGGTTTTAGCAGAAGCTGAACGTCAATTAGCACTTGGACTCGATCCTAAAAAAACGGTATTTAAAATTCCCGTGTCGCTTGAAGGTGTACGGGCTTGTAAATTACTGCGTGATAAAGGTTACTTGGTTAACGTGCACTTGGTATACACCTTACAACAAGCCTACATGGCCATGCAGGCAGGTGCTACTTATGTATGCCCACTCGTTGGCCGTCTGCAAGATCAAGGCCACGATGCCATTGCCTTGGTTGAACAATGTGTTAAAGCGGTTAACCATTACGGTTACAATACTAAAATCATGTTCTCATCAGTTCGCCATGCCGAACACGTGCGAAATGCCATTAACGTTGGTGTACACACCATCACAGTGCCATTAAAAGTGATGAAACAACTTACTGAGAACAATTTTACAACTCTTGGCACCGATCAATTCATTACCGACACCCGCCTCATGATGGTGCGCGTGAAAGAATCAATGAATGCGGTGAACCCTATCGTTATTGAATCAACACCAATTTCTGAAGCACTCATTAAAATGACAGAATTCAATTTTGGTGCAATTACTGTTGTAAATAATGATGGCCAACTTAAAGGGGTGTTCACCGATGGCTCTCTACGAAAATTATTAATGGAAAAAGGCCGCGATATACTTAACTGGAACCTCAGCCAACTCGAGTACCGCGAACCGATTAGCATCGACGCTAACGCTTTGTTAAACGACGCTAACACACTTTTCCGTAAAACCCAAGTTGATACGCTTGTTGTGACTGAAAACGGCAAACCTGTGGGTATGTTGGATATACAGGACATGAAACTCTAATCTGTCATGACCGAAATTGAGAACCTTTATGCAGTGTTAGGCGGCAGGTTCATCACTCCTGAGAGTGAGATCCGTCGCAAATTACACGACATAAAGGTTTTTTTATTGGATTGGGACGGCGTTTTTAATAACGGCGAGAAAAGCATCCACTCAAATGGTAGTTCGTTTAGTGAAGTGGATAGCATGGGACTCAATCTACTGCGTTTTTCATGGTTTTTAAAACACGGTGATTTACCAGTAACTGGTATCATTAGCGGCGAAAGAAACGCTAACGCCTTTCACTTCAGCGAACGCGAATGCCTGCATTACTCGTTTTATAAAATTCCACATAAACACCTGGCGCTCGACTACATTTGCAATGAAGGTGGTTTCAAACCGCATGAAGTGGCTTACTTTTTCGACGATGTTCTCGATCTTAGTATTGCAGAACGCTGCGGTTTAAGAATCCAAGTTAACCAACAATGTAATCCGCAATTTACCAGTTGGTGTGTGAAACATAAATTGGTTGATTACCTTACGGCTTGTCCAGGAGGTTCAGGTGCAGTTAGAGAATCGACCGAATTACTCATCGGACTTCAAGATAATTTTGACGCAGTAATAGAAAACCGCATGCACAATTCGCCGCGCTACCAAGAATATATCACACGGCGAAAAACGATTCAGCCTTCTTTTTTTACCCTCACGCCAAAAGGTATTGAACCCCTTCGTCCCGAATAATCATGATTACCGATGACCTCGTAGTCCTTTATTCTGTTCCCATTTACACACTCGTTATCGGGGCAGAAATGCTGTACTCCTGGAAGAAACAATTACGCTTGTACTCAACGCGCGGCGTACTTGCAAATGTATACCTCACCGTTCTCAACATGTCACTGGACGTACTGGTACGTCTAACTTGTTTGGGCATTCTGGATTATTTTTATGAGCACCGGATGGTCGACTTGTCATGGTCCCCTTTCTTGTACTGGGGCGTGCTGGTGCTGACCGAAGACTTTATGTATTACTGGCTACACCGGGTTGACCACTACTGCCGCTTTTTTTGGGCCGTTCACGTTACCCACCACAGCAGTGAAGAATTTAATTTAACCGTTGGTTTCCGTTCTTCGGTGTTTCAGCCACTCTACCGTTTTGTTTACTTCATACCAATTGCCTTGCTCGGATACAAGGGGATTGACATCATGCTTGCCTATGCAATCACCCAAATCTTCGGCATTTTAGTACACACGCAAGCAGTCGGAAAATTAGGTCCACTCGAATACCTCTTTGTAACCCCCTCTCACCACCGTGTACACCATGCGAGCAATATCAAGTACCTTGATAAAAACATGGGCATGCTGCTGATTATTTGGGACCGCCTGTTCGGCACCTTTGAAGAAGAAACAGAAAACGTGAAATACGGCTTGACAAAAAATCTTGAGAAACCCAATCCCGTTAACTTGGTTTTTCACGAATGGAAGGGCGTTTGGCACGACGCAACACAAAAGGGGCTATCATTGAAGCAACGTTTCATGTACGTATTCGGTCCCCCCGGCTGGAGCCACGATGGCCGTTCACAAACCAGTACGCAATTACGCGCAGCGCTTAAGAAAAGCAATCCATGAGCCTACCATCGGTTGAGCGCTTAATGCGCATGAAGAAATTGCTTAAGAAAGAACAAGACGAAGATTACAGGCAATACAAGGATTTATTTTTACGCGTCAATATCGATCAACGTCGTAAAAATGGCGTGACTTGGTTTCCTATAAAAATAAATAACGAAGAACTCGGCGCTGGCGAATTAATGCACCTTGAAGTTGAGCGCACCACCTACACCGATCTTCCCCATCAATTTTCATCTGGAAAAAACGTCACACTCTTTACCGAACGCGATGGCGAAACACAGGAAGTGAACGGCACCATAAAGCAAGTTAGTCGCAACACCATGCGCATTGTGATGCATACCGATGAATTGCCCGATTGGTGTTATGAAGGTCGCTTAGGCGTGAACATTCAATTCGATGATCACAGCTACACGGTAATGCAGGAAGCGCTCGATGAAGTTATTGGCGCTCGTAACAACCGCGTCGCTGAACTTCGTGATATTATTGAAGGTGACCAGCCGTTTGGGTTTGATAAAGAAGACGATACTTTGGTAGTACCCGGACTTAATCTTTCTCAAACCCGTGCCATTCGTAAAGTGATGAGTACACGTGACATCATGGTCATTCATGGGCCACCCGGCACCGGCAAATCTACCAGTCTAGCATACGCCATTCGTGAAACCCTTAAACACGAAAAACAAGTCTTGGTATGTGCACCAACCAATACCGCAGTGGATGTAATCACTGAAAAATTAATTAGCCTTGGTGTTGACGTGCTGCGCTTAGGGCATCCTGCCCGAATGAACGACGATCTTGTGAAAAGCAGTGTCGACGGACGAGTTACTGCTTCTCAATATTATAGAGAAATTAAGGATTTGCGCCGCCAGGCCGAAGAATACTTTCGTTTAGCTGGAAAACACAAACGCAGTTACGGTGCTGAAGAAGCCCGCGAACGCGCCTTTAATTACGCCGAAGCCCGCAAATGCATTAAGGACGCCCGTATTTTAGAAGATTACATCACCGACGAATTATTCAAAACAGCACAAGTAGTTTGTTGTACTCCTGTAACCAGTAAACACAAAGGCCTTGTAAGGAAAAAATTCAAAACCCTCTTTTTTGACGAAGCCTCACAAGCCCTCGAGCCATTGTTATGGGTACCTTTATTAAAGTGTGAACGCTTGGTACTTGCAGGCGACCATTATCAATTACCTCCAGTTGTAAAATCACAAGAAGCAAAAAGTGGTGGACTTGGTATTACTGTTTTAGATCGTGTAGTAGAAAACGACCAAGTGGTGGCATTATTGAACAAACAATACCGCATGAACCAACTCATCATGGGGTTTAGCAACCATTGGTTTTATGGTAACGAACTTACCTCTGACGAAACAGTAGCAACCCACACCTTGGTTAACGATGAAGGTTCGCTACTAGCCGCTTCACTTGAGTTTATTGATACCGCAGGCTGTGGTTACGAAGAAGTTCAAAATCCGGAGACGTTGAGTTACAGCAATCCAGAAGAAGGACGCACCGTTTACAAGTACCTTTCTGAGATGTTGGAAATGTATAGCACCTATCCCTCTTATCCATCATTAGAAATAGGTGTGATTTCACCCTATAGAGAGCAACGCGAATGGCTGCAAGACCATTTACCTGAGCAACCATTTATGGCAACACCCCATCACCACATACAAGTGAAAACAATTGACGGGTTTCAAGGCGAAGAGCGCGATGTTATCATTATTTCAATGGTTCGTTCTAACGACCGTGGGGATATCGGATTTTTAAGCGACCTGCGCCGAATGAATGTGGCCATTACCCGTGCACGTAAAAAATTAGTATTGGTGGGCGACAGTGCCACTATTGGCAAGGAGCCCTTTTACAGAGAGTTGCTTGAATACTGCGAAAAAAACGGCGTGTACAGAACCGCATGGGAATTCATGAACAGCTAGTTTACCTGCTGTTTAAACACCGCATTTAGGCGTTTTAATAACACCATCATGATAATGAAGGCCAACATCAACAAGGCAAAATTGAGCCAGAAATAATTCGCTTTATTATCAAATTTATCCCAGTTTTTTCCAAGTTCGCCACTGAGTTTGTTTCCCACAGAAGTCGCCAAGCTCCATCCGCCCATTAGTAAAGCTGTTAAACGTGGAGGAGATAATTTAGAAACCATCGACAGCCCCATCGGACTCAAACACAGCTCACCAATTGTTATTACCCCATAGCTAGCAATAAGCCACCACGAAGATGCCTTCACCATGCCATTGTTCGTATACACCACAGCGCCCACCATTACTAGTGTACTCAGAGCACTAATTACCAAACCAATGGCAATTTTAGAAGCGGTGGTAGGTTCCTTTCCTCTCACACGCAAAAACGCAAAAAAGGCAATCAACAACGGTGTTAAGGCGACTACAAAAAACGGGTTAATCGACTGAAAAATTTCCGTGTTAAAGAGTTTGACTTCCGTACCTGGTGGCGGCATTTTTTCAACCTCCAAGTTTTTAAAATAAGGCGGATAATCCGAGCATTTCACCGGCTCACCATCCGGCCCTTTAATTTTTCTGAATTGTTCATCGTATTGAAACGTTTCGGTATCGGCAGCCTTTACAGATTCTGCGAAGCCGAGACTTTCCATCTGTGGTGCCAATGCGGTGGGAATTTCACGATCGGTATAAAACTTAGCGTACGTTGTAAGTGCTGTGCCGTTTTGCTTGAATATGGCCCAAAATAAAATGACAATGAAAAAAATCGTGAACATGGTGCCCAGTGCCTTTTTCTCCTCTGCCGCGGCTTTGGCATATACCGATGAGAAAAAATAAACCACAGGAATACAAAATAAAAAGAACGCATCGGTACTTTCACTGCTGGTAAAAGTACCTGGAGTAAGGAAGGAGGTTAATGCAATTGCCAGGCCTGCCAACATCATAGTAATGAACTGACGAATGAGCGGCCGATCTTCTGCCTTGGGTTCTCGACGCAAATCAACATGTTTGTAATGTTTCATGCCAAGCCAAAAAGTAATTACACCCAAGTACATGCCTATGCCCGCTGCAAGAAAAGCCCCGTGCCAACCGATTTTATTGCGCATAATTGCGGCAATAAAATTGCAGACAAACGCACCAATATTAATGCCCATGTAAAATATATTGTAGCCAGTGTCCTTCTTGTCTTTGTATTGCGGATCATTAAATAAATTTCCAAGCAACGTCGAAATGTTAGGCTTAAAAAACCCATTCCCTATCACCATGATGATGAGTGAAGCATAAAAAGCCCATTGCTCATGAATAGCCAACATGCAATAGCCTGTGCCCATCATAATTCCACCGATTGTGATAGACAAGCGGTAGCCCAATTTAAGATCGGCTAACAACCCACCCATAAAAGGAGTAAGGTAGGCTACAGCGATAAAAGTGCCATAGATATCCGCGGCTTTTGCATTTTCCCAACCAAAACCACCTTCACTTTCATCGGCGGTCATGTACAAGGTAAAAATCCCAATCATGAGATAATACCCAAACCGTTCCCAGAATTCAGTAAAAACGAGAAAAAACAATCCTTTCGGATACTTCGATGCACCAGCCATTAATTCGATACGGGTTTGTTCCCCATGTGTTTCAGGTTAACAGCATACAGCGCAATGAATATGCCATCAATTAAAATATTCATGATGTAACCCCCAGCGCCTTTTTCTTGCCCCATATCAAACGGAATAAAATTGAGAAGGAGCTCGGCCGCGAGATAAATGAAAAACCCCTTTTTATTCAAGTTCCACATCATCATCACACCTGCCAGTGATCCGAGATTGAATAGAAGAAACACCAATCCCATAATACCAACGGTATGAAAAAACGCCGCAGGATCTAGCGATTCTAAAGTGGGATTACTCTCGGTTATTTTCGGCCAAATTTCATCTATCGTTTCTTAAGACAGTGCGAAACTAAAGGTGCACAGAATACCAAAGAGCAACATCAACCCAATACCGATGTAAGATAAAATACAAAGTATCTTAAGCATTTCAGGGCGCTCTGGTGTTACGCCTGTGTTTTGATCAATAAGTGTGTCGTTATTTTCCATGTTGGTTTTTTTTCAAATATATCACGGCTCTGTTTATTCCCTCACAAATTGTGATTAATGGTTGGTTTCGGTGCTGTCTGGTATAATAGAATTAAGTTGCTCCAATGCACTGTTTACAGAAGTTGTATCCATCGCGGTTTCAATTTGCTCAACCATTTCATCGGGCGGGGTAATTGCTTGAAGTAGTTTATGATTTAATCCTGAAATCGCTATGGTTATTATGGCAGCTACAATTCCTGCCCACGCAAGACCTGTAACCTGTTTGCCTCGACGTAACGCGATTAGTCCAGCGGCACTCTTCAACAGTCCAGCTAATGCAGCAACGAGACAAATTAACGCCAACTCTTTGTGTTCACCAGTGAGATTAATAACATCGACCATGGCCCAAAGCATGACTGAGAAAAATAGCGCCATTATCGTCACAACGAATCCAGCTACAGCCATTTGAAATCCTTTTGGTATGCGTGTTTCAGAATTGGTTTCCATAAAAAATATGCTTTGACATAATTAAGACTTTGTTTGGACTTTGACAAGTCTCTTCTACTTGTTTTTCCAGTCATCAAAATGGCCCGCTGTGGCGCGTTGCAATACTGGGTTAAAAAACCACAAGGCTTCGCGTTTAGCTGAAGGCAATGAAAGGGTGCGCAGCTCTTCACCACTGTTAATGGTGAGTGTTATTCCTTCCCCTTCAAAATAGAGCAATAAATGGGATAAATTATTTCTGACCATGCGATTATTCACCGCCAACACATCATCCCCAGCAAAAAGTCCAGCCTTCCACGCAGGAGAATAGGGGGCTACAAGGGTTACTTTTGTCCCCAATGCCGATTCTTGCGTTTTAAATCCAAACAAGGCTTCGCTTGCATGCATTGAAGGCTGTTTCTCCATCGAAATGCCAACATAGTTCAT
>JACCDS010137888.1_pt1 | contig 13829 bp, 10 predicted proteins | sample 7446441 | NCBI WGS metagenome assembly JACCDS01 (sample SAMN15323445, study PRJNA562643) | freshwater metagenome | isolation source: river surface water | place: USA:Blue River Watershed | collected 2017-08-17 | reverse complement strand
GCCGGCGTGCCCAACGAGATCATGGGCGAGGGCCCGATCCCGGCCACGAAGCTGGCGCTGAAGAAGGGCGGCCTCACGCTCGACCAGATGGACGTGATCGAATCGAACGAAGCCTTCGCAGCGCAGTCCCTCGGCGTATGCCGCGGCCTCGATCTCGATCCGGCGCGCACCAACCCGAACGGCGGCGCGATCGCGCTCGGCCATCCGCTCGGCGCAAGCGGCGCGATCATCACCATCAAATGCCTGCATGAGCTGATCCGTACCGGCAAGCGCTATGGCCTGGTGACGATGTGCATCGGCGGCGGCCAGGGCATCGCTGCCGTGTTCGAGCGGCTGTAAGCGCGGCTTGTGATGAAAAAAGCTGCACGTGCGAGCGTGCAGCTTTTTTTATGCGGTCCCGGTGTCACGGGTGCCGAAGCCAGATCGGGGCAACCCTGCGCTGCGGTCTGCCCCACCATGAGCGATTTTATGAAGACGCCGGTCCCGTGGTACGGGTCGTTGTCGGCCCGGATGTGCTGTTCGTTGTGGTTGTTGTCGTCGGCGTGGTTGTCGTGGTCGTGGTGGTGGTCGTCGTTGTGGCGGTCAATAAATTAGCCATTGCCTGATTAATCGATTCCTGCATCGCGAGCTCGACCACTGCCATCGTCTGCGCAAACTCATCCAGCGTCGATGAATTCGCCAGCACATACCGGGAAATCACGGAACCGGCATCCGTCAGGCCATTCGCCAGCTGGTCTTTCGGGTCGAACGCGCGCCCGGCTTTGCTCAAAATCTCCCGATCAATCAAAGCACGATTGCGGGCGAGCGTGTCTTCGATCGACTGGCGGGCATTGGCGGGAACATGGTACGGATTCCCCAGAGAAAATTCCGTGAGTGAGGTATTCCTTTTGAGCGCCGCGGCCAGTCGGGTGTAGTGCTCCTCGTCTGGCAGGATCACGTCAAGCCTGAGCTTGGTTACAACGTGATTGGACTCAATCAAATGAATCAATTTTTCGGGATGGGCAACCACATTGGATTCGTAATTGTCGATGTTTTGCACATCCAGACACTCAAGGCAGGGATGGGAAATTAACCCTGCAATGATGGAATCTGTGTCTACCGCCTTTTCGGCAAAATGAACAAGCTCCGCGATCTTCAGCGACGTATTTTTTGCGACTATCTGCGCAAAGCCTGTGTCAGCAATACCTGTTTCTGTAAAGTCTGCAGTGCGTTCCACAGAAATTGACGTATGGCATAGCCTCATCGCCTCGACAGATTGATTTTTCTGCATCCCTTCGATGAACTGCGTGCCTTGAGTCTTACCGAAGTCACATCTGTCCAGGATTAATTTTTTCAAGCCGAGACTATTGCACAGCGTTTTGCCAAAGATCATCTCGGTGTCGCTGTCAAATGTCGCGTGCTCCAGTTTCAGTGCTTCCAGCTGTCCGCAGTTCGCTGCAATTTGCGCCAGCTCTGCGGTCCTAATGCCTCGACATTGCAGCGAAAGCCCACGCACATTTCCATGCGTAAGAAGTTTTGCCAGCTCAGGAATAACGGATGGCTCGGCGGTCTGGATGAAAAGATCCACCCTGAGTCCACGATGCGCCTTGCAGTGATCCGCGAGTGCCATCATCGTTTCTCCGCCAATCTCTGAAAAAGCCAGCGTCACCATGCTTGAATTCGGATTGAGACCGGACTCCCGCCAGAGAAACTCCAGTGCTTCCGTTTCGCCGCGTTTGAGGCATTCGGTGACAATCGCAGAGAAGAGGGACGCACGCGAGAGAGTACGGGTGATTACCTGCGTATCCAGATAAACGGTTTGTTTTAAATCACTGTCGGGAATTTTTCCCAAGATCAGGAAATCCAGCACTACGGTTCGCGCATGCGGCGGAAGCTTTTCATAATCTTCCCTCGAGATCGGCAAGGGTTCCCGTACAGGGGGTGGATTGAGTTTCTCGGGTGCGGATGACGGGCTTTCGGGAGCCCGTGGCGAGATCGTGTGCACCGGAAAGGGTACGCCAGTAGGTAGCATGAATCACTCCTGAAGCGGGGCAGAATGCGATGACGCCGGTCCCGGCGGCGTGGTGCGCGTCGTCGTTGTCGCCGTCGTTGTCGTGGTCGTTGTCGTGGTCGTTGTCGTGGTCGTTGTCGTGGTCGTTGTCGTTGTCGTGGTCGTTGGGATAGCGGAGGAGGAATTAGCCAGTGACTGCTTAATCGACTCCTGCATCGCGATCTCAACGGCCGCCATCGTGTGGGCGAAGTCACCTAAATTCGATGAATTCGCCAGCAAATACCGGGCAATCACGGAACCCGCATCCGTCAGGCCATTTTCCAGCTGGTCTTTCGGGTCGAAAGCATGTCCGGCATTGACCAGCAACCGGGAATCATGCAGCGCACGATTACGGCCAAGCGTGTCGTCCATGGACTTGCGGGCACCGTCAGGAATCGAGCTCCAATCCAGCAAAGAAAATTCCGTGATCGATGTATTTTTTTTGAGCGCTGCAGCGACACCTGCATAGCCATCCTTATCAGGAAGCAGCGCATCAATACGGAACGTGCCGAGCCGCTGATTCTTTTCCAGCAGACCATTCAAATTTTCAGGAAATGAAATCAATGAACGACCGTATGGATTGATTACCCTCAGATGATCAAGCGATGAGTTGAAAATTGCGCCTGCGATTATCGGATCCATATCGATAGTTCCGAAATTGCTTTCAATATTCACAGTTTTCAGTGACGCATTTCCCTTGAGCATCACTTCATAGCTGGAAAATGTCTTTGTGGTGATGGGCGTGTCAGATATATTCAAACCAGTGATGGACGAGTTCTTCTGTATTCCCTCGACCAACCCTTCCCCTCCGGAGGCAGTGAAATCGCAATAGTAGAGGCCTAATCTTTTCAGACGGATGCTATTGCACAGCGCATCTGCAAATATCTTTTCGGCGTGAACATCAAATCGCGCAAATCTCAGAGTAAGTTCTTCCAGCTGACCGAAGCTCGCTGCAAGTCGGGCGAAATCTGCAGGCGGAATATTTTTTCCATTCATATTCAGGGAGGTCACTTTGCCGCAAGCGACAAGTTTCTCCAGATGAGGAATGAGTGATGAACCCAGAAGGTGAAATGTACTGACAGCCACCCGGAAGCCATCATGCGCCTTGCAATACCGGGCCAGCGCCTCCATCCCGGCGGGTCCCCAATCGGACGTCAGTCCCAGCCCCACCGTGCAATGATCCTGATGGATCCCGGACTCTCGAAATAGAAAATCCAGTGCATTCAGTTCATCCCGCAACAGACATGCTTCAACGACTTGGGAAAATACGCTATCGAACGGGATGATCAGGGGATTTTCATCGGGCTGTCGCGAGGCGAGGCCGGATCGATCCCCGTCCGGAATTTTTCCCAGAAGCAGGAAATCAAGCTCTGCGGATCTCGCATTCTCGGGAAATTTTTCATAATCCTCTTTCGATACGGGCAAGGGTCCGTTGACCGGAGGCGGTATACGCTTTCGAGACTCGGGTGACGGAATTGCTGTGATCGGAGATGAGATGGCGCTGACCAGCGCCGGAGGCGTTGCTCCTGTAGCTTGCATGAAGTCGTTCCTGAACGTTGAATGAATCGGCCGCGGGTCAAAACGGCAGGCCGTGGGCTCAGTAACGTCACCTCACGCGCAGTGCCATGATCAACAGCCGGAAGCGTGTCATTCGACACTCTTGGGGTGATCACAGCGGCAGAACGACAATCGACAAGCGCCAACGCTGGCGGCGCGGGCCACAAGCTACGGCTGCTGATGAAGACGCTGCGGCTTTTTGCCGCAGTGTGCACCGGCTACGCCAAGCGGTGGTCGCAATAGTGCATCAACGAGCTGCAGCCATCGGGGCGTGCGCTGCTTGAAAACGGAGTTATTCAGGACGGACTACTTCGGGATGCCCTCAATTCTGGCCGGCAGTTTGATCGGCTGAAAACTCATTGGAAGCAAGGCGGATAAGTTTTCAATTGACTACCTTACCGGTGGTCATTGACTTACGTGCCAATGCCGCATCAATATATTCGCAGCCCTTGATATTTCCGGCAGCTTGGTAAACGTCTCTAATTTCCGGCAAATTATCCGCTATTTTTTCAACAAAACCCGGAATATTTAAAACATATTTCAGGCACGCTGCCGAATCATCAGACCTTAATTTGCATAAAAAGTTTATAAAAAAATCTGGCATGCGATCATTTAAAAGCAGCATCTCTTCTATACAAAAGGAAAGCAACTTCTCATGATCCGGACTAAATTCTCCAGGAGAAGAATCTGTATCTAATGGTAAATATATTTCTACATAAATGCCTGAGAATAATTCTCTTAATAGAGCATTTTTTGTAGAAGAAAGATTGAATATTGCACGTGCAAGCATGGGATATTTATTCAGAACAAGATTTTTGATCACACGACCTTCATAAACGTCAGCAACCTTATTTTTCTGATCCGCTCTGGACAGCAGGGACATAGCCCGATCGAACTGTTTCTGCCGCAGTAGTTGCGATAATGGTGACTCATCATTGATATTTTTTTGGTGAAGGTTTGCGCCTTTACCCAATAGCCATTCAACCAGCTGATCGTCGCGCAACTCAACTGCCAGATGTAATGCTGAATTACCGCGCGGGGTTGTCGAGTTGACATCCGCACCTGCTTCAATAAGAAGTTCAATCAGATCGACGCGCCTATTTTCAAGTGCCACACCCAGCACTGAATTATCCTCGCCATTCAAAGCATGAACATCCGCCCCATGCTGCAAAAACAATGAAAATCGCTCTTTCGTGCAATTTTCACAGGCCAAATGCAAGAGAGTGTCGCCTGAGTCAAAGCGCTGATTTATATCCGCGCCGGCACGCAACAGCATCTTGATCTTTTTTTCCGCATCGCTCGCACATTTATCGAAGAGTACTAAAAGTGGCGGATACACTTTAATATTCTTGAATGTATCCCCCAGCAAATCGATGGCTTTCTGCACATTCGCGGGTTTGCCATGCGCAACTTTTGCAAGCAGTGATAGCTGTAATCGTTCCAGCACCGCCGTTTGAGTCAGTTCCGTGGGATGCGGCAAATAGCCTGAGCGGATCTGAAAAAGATTACCCTGACCCACCATAGAAACTTTCTCACCGCTGATGGATCCAGCCGTCGAGAAAAACTCCTGAGCTGACGGAAACTTATTCACTTCAGGATTTTTCCTATACTCGCCAAGTTGGCGGATCATTTCTTTCAGAATCGGACTTGAGTTAAAGCTGAAAATGACTTTTTTACCAGCGTAGAGCAAGGTCATCCCAGCGCCGTCCTTCAAATCCTGGCTCGCACCTCCCGCTCCGCAGGCAAAGATATGAATTACGCCTTGCCAGCAGCTGTTGCCTGGGGACTGCGTCTCCTCCATTCCGGTCTCGCGAATCAGAGACACCATGTCATGCGTACTTATTAAAAATTTGCCAGCCTCGCCAACAAGATGATGAGGCTCGTGATTAATTGATCCGTGCAGATCGATGATGACTTGAGTATGTGCATCGATCTTTCCGCTTTGGTGCAGCTCCTGCAGCCGCTGCTTGAACATGGCAATTTTTTCTTCGTTACTGCCATCCGCTAATTGCTCAACACATAGCGTCTGCATGGGCACTTGCTGTGAGCTCGCCAAACTCTCTAAGTATGTGGCTTGATATTGCAAAGCACTGTCAGTCGATGTAATCAGCAACACATCCAGTGCATTCACGTTGCGGGTCGATGCCGCCCTGGTTGCGGCCTCGATCGCATTGGCAGGCATGGGGCCGCCTGCATTAGCGACTGCATGAGCCGTACTGGAGGAAAGTGCTGTGGACATGGGGACTCCCGGACAGAATGCACCATGTTGTTCAGTATAAGAATCGCGCAGCAATGGGCCAATGACACAGATGCACTATCCACACATTCAACATACTGCGCGGCCATTCTGAAACCACACGCCGCACCAGGATTCTGCGCAGCGGCGACTTGGGCAAATCACCCCTGATGGGGCGTCGCACTGACTCAAGTCCTTGCCTCGACCGCATCGGTCTTGGTCGTCGGCGTAGCGCTCATCATTGTGCGCAGCTGATGAAATAGCCGGCACGTGCGCGCCGCAGGCGGGATAAGATTTCGTGACTCGGGTGCAGCACTGGTCACGCCAGGCAATACCATCACCACATCACGCCGGTTCCGTCCTCAGAGCGCGCAATCCACGGGCTTGGCCCCCAGCAAACTGCCAAGGCATTGCGGATCGAGGCTGACCAGAAATCCGCGCCGACCGCCGTTGATATAAATCCGGGGCAATTGCAGGATCGATGATTCGACAAAGACCGGCAGCCGCTTACGGGTGCCGAACGGCGAGGTGCCGCCGATCAGGTAGCCGGTATGCCGGCTGGCTTCATCCGGATCGCAGGGCTCGACGGATTTGCAGCCGATCTGGCGCGCCAGATTTTTGGTCGATACCTTGCGATCGCCATGCATCAGGATGATCAATGGCTTTTTTTGCTCATCACGCATCACCAGGGTCTTGACGACCTGATGCTCATCGACGCCGAGCTGGCGCGCCGACTCGCCGGTGCCGCCGTGCTCGACGTAGTCATACGGATGGCGATCGAATGCAATCTTGCGCTGCGAGAGAAATTGCGTGGCTGGAGTTTCTGAGACGTGTTTGTTCATTGCAGACAGTCGGGACTGGTGTCAGGCGGCCAGCCGTTTGCGCAGCTCACCCTTGACGACCTTGCCGTAATTATTCTTGGGCAGTGCTTCGAGCCAGTGCCACTCGCGTGGCCGCTTGAAGCGGGCCAGATGGGCGAGCACCAGCGCTTCGAGCTCGGCAGATTCAATCGCCGCGCCCGCTGTCGGGACCACAAAGGCCACCGGCAGCTCGCCCCACTCCGCATCAGGCCGGCCGACCACGGCGCATTCGAGCACGCGCGGATCACGCAGCAGCACCTCCTCGATTTCGCGCGGATAGACATTGCTGCCGCCGCTGATGATCATGTCCTTCGAGCGGTCGTGCAGTGTCAGCAGGCCATCGGCGCGCATGGCGCCGAGGTCGCCGGTATGCAACCAGCCGTCTTGCAGCGCAGCGCGGGTGGCCGCTGCGTCGCCCCAGTAGCCGGCCATCAGCGCCGGGCTGCGCGTGACGATCTCACCGATCTCGCCGGATGGCAGCGGCCGGCCATCGTCGCCGACCACTGCCACCTCGACACCGGTACGCGCATAACCGCAAGACGCCAGCATCTGCTGGCGCTCCTGCGGATCAGCGACCTGGTGCCGCTGCTGCGACAGGCCCGTGATGGTCATCGGCGACTCGCCCTGCCCGTACAGCTGATACAGCTTCGGCCCCAGCAGCGCGAGCGCCTTCTCCAGGTCGGCCACATACATCGGCGCGCCGCCATAGACGATGAATTTGAGATTGCTGAAATGTTCCGGCCGGGCCTGCGGATGGTTCACCAGTCGCATCACCATCGTCGGTGCGGCGAAGAAGCTGCAGGCCGGGTACCGGGCCAGCGCAGCGATCATGCGTTCCGGATCGAACTGTGCAATCACCTGCTGGCGTCCGCCTGCAAACAGGTGCGGCAGCGCATACAGCCCCGCGCCGTGCGATAGGGGGGCTGCGTGCAGCTGCGTGTCGCCCACGGCCGCGCGACCGATGTCGGCGTCATAGGCAGCGCACATGAAGTCGAGATTGCGGTGCGACAGCATTGCGCCTTTCGGCCGCCCCGTCGTGCCGCTGGTGTAAAACAACCAGGCCAGGGCCCCGTCGCCCACGGGCATCAGCGGTGACGGCGCAGATTGCAGCAGCGCCGCATACGCCGGCTGATCGACCGACAGTACCGCGCACTCGGGCAGCTGCCTCAGTGCATCCGCCACTTCCGGATAGCGTTCCGACGTCAGCGTCAGCCGGGCCCCGGCATTCGACGCGATGTGCAGCACCTCTTTCGGATGTAGCCGCGCATTCACCGGCACCACCGCATAGCCGCGCTGCCAGCAGGCGAACAGGATCATGAAAAATTCGCGGCGGTTTTCCATCAGCAGCACGACGCGGTCGCCGATGCGCAGGCCGAATGCATCCTGCAGGCCCTGCGCAAGTCGGGCGACGCCCTCGTGGAATTCACTGAAGCGCCATGCGCCGCGCTCGTCCGCCACTGCCACGGCGTCCGGCGAGCGCTCCACCTGCGCGAGCAGTCGGGCAGCGAGTGTCATCGCGCGGTCGCTGCCGCCTGTACGCGCCGGCGCGCAAGCCAGGCCAGCGCCATGCCGGTTGCCAGCACTGGGGCGACTGAACCGGCATTCAGCCAGTGCCAGCCCTGCCCGACCACCAGCGCGCCAGATGCAAAGGCGCTGACGGCCATCGTGGCAAACACGAAGAAATTCAGCGCGCCCTGTGCACGGTCTTTTTCTTCCGGACGATAGGCATCGAGCGACAGGGTCGTGCTGCCGGTGAACAGGAAATTCCAGCCGACCCCGAGCATGAACAGCGCCACCGTGTAGTGATGCAGCGATTCGCCGGACAGCGCGATCGCAATACACAGCAGGAACAGCACAACGCCGGCCCCCATCACCTTCAGCGCGCCGAAGCGGCGGATCAGGTGCCCGGTGAAGAAGCCCGGTGCGAACATGCCGATCACATGCCACTCCAGCACCAGCGCCACCTGGTCGAACGGCATGCCGCAGGTCGTCATGGCCAGCGGCGTGGCGGCCATCAGCAGGTTCATCACGCCATAGCTGGCGGATGCTGCAATCGCCGACACCAGAAACGTCGGCTCGCGCAGCAGCTCACGCACGCTGCGTCCGGCCGCCCCCTGCGCTGACCGCGGTGGCAGCGGCGGGAAGCCGATGCGCGCAATCAGCAGCATCGACAGCAGCGACAGCCCCGCGAGCGTGACATAGGCACCGACGAAGGGCACCGCAAACAGGGTGCGCGTGGCGCTGGCGAGGTTGGGGCCGATGACGGCGCCCAGCAAACCGCCCGCCATCACCAGCGACACCGCTTTTTCGCGCTGGTCAGGCGCGCACAGCTCTGCGGCAGCAAAGCGGTACAGGTGCGCATTGGCCGCATAGAAACCGGCGATCACGGTGGCCAGCACCAGCCACCAGAACTGGCCTGTCATGACCGCGGCGGCGCTCATCACGCTGGCGAGCAGCGCGACCAGCAGGCCGAGCTGGAAAGATTTTTTTCGGCCCCAGCGCGCCTGCGTGCGCGCCACCAGGCCGGTAGACAAGGCGCTGCCAACCACGTAGCCCATCACGGGCAGCGTCGCCATCCACGCATAGGGCGCGAGCCTGAGCCCGACCAGGCCATTGATCGCGATCAGCGCAACATTATTCGCGAGGAATAATCCCTGCGCCGCAGCGAGCCACCACAGGTTCGTGTTCATCGGTGCCCGCCGCGCGCGCCGGGCTTCATGGACTCGACGGCGCTGTCGTACCCTTGCCGGCGCTGGCCTTGGCGGCACGTGCGCCGAACACGGTATTGCGGTGCTCAGTCACCATGGCGCGTATCCGCAGGTGCAGCATGTCGGCGGCGGTCGGGCTGTCGGCCACCGCCTGGGAGGTATCGCCGTCGCAGGCCTTCCAGATCGCCCGCGCCACGTCGCCGACGGGGGTGGCGCCATCGTCAAAGCGCGCCAGACTGCTGCCCACACAGGCAGAGAGCTCGGCATTGCTGATGCGCGGCCGGGCTTCTTCCTTGCCCGCGCCCTCGGCGGCGCCGGCCGGCGCGGCCAGCGCCAGCAGCAGCAGGGCTGCGGGAATGTTCGAATAACTTGTCATGGTCATGGATCGTGCCGGCTTGCGCCGGCAATCAGAGTTATTTCAGGACGGCGCAGGCAGCACGCGTCAGCGTCTCGTCGATGCTGCCCGCTTCCGGCGCCAGCCACTGGCGCTGACCTTCGGTCCAGTACACGGTCATGCTGGTGGCCATCGGCCCCTTGTGCCAGGAACGGAACATCTCGCGGAACATCGATTTCTCGCAATCGTACTCGTAACGCAGCATCTGCGAGCGAAAATCCTTGCCGTCGCGGCTCTGCGTGGATGCATGGTCAATCACCTGCCAGAGCAAGACCATCTTCGGTCCCGATTTTTCGGCGGTGTCCTTGTTGACATACAGCCTGGGATCGGCCGGCGATCCTTCGACGACAGACCAGTCGGCATAGGCGGATACGGCAGCGACAGACAGGGCGACAGCGAGGGTGATCTTTTTCATGTTGAGGCACACATCATTATTAGGTTACAGGAAATGTAATTATAGCTGCGCACTGTACGCCGGAAACCGATAGTGCCCACGGAGAACCGGCATTCGTTCCACGCAGCGGCGGCGGCCAGTAGAATGCCATATCCTCCAACCGATTCTGCCGGCGCGCCGCGCCGCCTGATTCATGCACGACATTCTGCCCACAGACGCCGCCGTCGCGCTTGCCACCGCGCTCGGCATCGGCCTGCTGATCGGTGCTGAGCGCGAACGCCGCAAAGGCGCGGGCCTGGGGCGCGATGCGGCGGGCATACGCACGTTCAGCATCGCCGGCCTGATGGGTGCGGTCACGCAGCTGCTGGGCTCGCCGCTGCTGACGGCGGTCGTTGTGGCGCTGGTCGGGCTGCATGCCTTGCAGTCTTACCGGCGCAGCAACCGTGACGATCCCGGCCTGACCACCGAGGTGGCGCTGGTCCTGACCTGCGTGCTTGGCGTGGCGGCCGTACCCGCGCCCGCCGTGGCTGCAGCCGCGGGCATCGCGCTGGCCGCGCTGCTGGCCTCGCGCGACCACCTGCACGACTTCGTCAAGAAAGTGCTGACCGAGCAGGAACTGAACGATGTGATCGTGCTGGGTGCGATCCTGCTGGTGGTGATGCCGCTGGCGCCCGACCGTTTCCTCGGGCCGCTCGACGCGATCAATCCGCGGCAGGTGATGAAGTTCATCGTGCTGGTGATGCTTATCGGTGCGATTGGCCACATTGCCACGCGCTTGCCGGGGCAGCGTCAGGGCCTGCTGCTAGCCGGCTTTGCGGCCGGCTTCATTTCCAGCACGGCGACGGTGTTCCAGATGGCGCAGCTGTCGCGCAATCCGGCACAGGCAGACGACCGGCCGGTCATGGCCGCGATTGCGTCCTGCGCCTCCACCTACATCCTGCTGGCCATCATGGTGCTGTCGGTGTCGCCCACGCTGCTGGCGATGCTGCTGCCGTCGATGGCCGCCGGCATGCTGGTGATCCTCGTGCAGGTGGCGCTGCTGGCCCGCGCCAGCAGCGGCGCGCCGCAGTCTGCTGCGATGCCGCCGCCTGCCGGGCATGCGTTTTCGCTGAAGATGAGTTTCGGGCTGGCGGGCGGCATTGTGCTGGTGACCCTGCTGGCGACTTTCCTGCACCAGCAATTCGGTACCAGCGGCGCGCTGGCGGGCGCCGCAGCGGCCGGGTTAGCCGACACCCATTCGGCGACTGCGTCGCTGCTGAATCTCGCCGACCATGGCGTGCTGTCGATGCACGAGGCAAGGCTAGGCATTCTGGTGGCGTTCACCACCAATACGCTGGTCAAAGCCGCCGTCGCACTGACTGGCGGCACACGTGACTATGCGATGAAATTTGTCACCGGCCTGCTGCTGATGCTCGTATTTACATGGATACCGCTGCTGCTGTAACGACTCCACTTACCGGCGTGAGGCGGCGATCTTTTCGCTGCCCTTCCAGTCGCCGTTGCGATGCAGCGCGTCAAGGATCTCAAGCACCAGCTGCCGCACCACCGCGCAGGCCTCGCTCGGTTGCACGTCTTCCGACGCACACATCGATATCTCGCGCGCGATTGGCTGCGGCAACAGCGGCATGGCCTGCAGCCTGCCCTCCTCCACTTCGCGATACATGGCTGACCACGGCAGCACGCTGCAGACCTCGCCCGCCTCAACCAGCAGGACCAGCAGGTCCGGCGAGCTGATCTCGGCGACCAGCTGATAGCTGAGGTTCGCATTCAGGAAGCTGAGGTCCAGGCGCGTGCGCGTGGCGTTCGGTACGCCGGGCAAGACCAGCGGCATTTTCGCCAGTTCCTCCAGGCTGATGCCGGAATTGCGGCGCAGCTTGACCGAGCGCGGCAGCGCAACAAACAGCTCTTCGCGAAATAAGGGCTGGATCACAATGCCGCGTAGCGGCAGTGCGTCGACCGCGATGGCCATGTCGAGGCTGCCTTGCGCCACGAGGCCGGCCAGCTCCGAGCTCTGGCGGACGATGACCTCCGGCAGGATGCCCGGAAAAGCACGCAATGCAGTGAGCAATGGCGCCAGCAGCAGGCGGGCCACGCCGCCCGACACGCCGAGGGCCACGCGGCCGGACGGATGCTGCTGCTCGAACGACACTGCGCCTTTCAGATCCTCGATGTGGCGCAGCAGCCCCTTCGCATGGCGGTACAGGACTTCACCGGCCACCGTGGGCCTGACGCCGCGCACGCTGCGCTCGAGCAGCTTGCTACCGAGGTCGCGCTCCAGACCGGCAATCTGCTGGCTCAGCGCGGGCTGCGCGATGTGCAGTGAATCAGCGGCGCGGGTCATGTTGCCGTGATCGACGGTCGCGAGGAAATACCGCAGCTGTTTGATGTCCATCTGCCCTTCCCCTTCCGGATTTTTGATAGCTCAGGCTTATTGTTTCGTCCGCTTGCCTGTGTTTCGGATATTACCCGATCAATATATTTGCAAGAGCCCGAATGACAGAAAATACGCCGGACAGCCGGGCCACGGCCGGGGCGTTACGCTCTGCCGCGTTGCACCACCATACGATATAAACCGAAGGATAAAGCTGACTTATTGATCGATAAGAAATTCATATTTCACGCGGGGACCGCGAAGTTCTACTCTTGCCATAAGTTTTTCGGTATCGATCAATGAAAAACACTAATGGATACCGGATGCCGCGAGCGACTCAGCACGTCCTTTCGCTTAACAAAGAAAAAAGGGAGCAGAGCATGATCCGAATGGCGTACGCAGGAACTCCATCGTCGATGGCATGCGCGTCGGATCCGCCCGTTCCTGAGGCCCGCTGCGCACCACCGCATTAACCCGATTTCCCGTTCCAGACGCACTCGTCCGCCCGGCTCCGTCGCCGGCGGGCTCCCCCTGACCGCATGCGGACCGGCTGGCGGGTGCACCCGATATCCGCAAGCCGAGGAGGTATTGATGACCTGACCAGACACCACGCAATCCGACTTCCGTTTCACGCAGCAAAGCACGTCATCACATGAAAAAGACCGACACGATCGGATAACAAGGAGGAGACGATGAAACAGCAACGCGTATCACATGGAAAGAAAGCACTGGCCCTGGCCATCACGCTCATCGGTTCGGCGAGTGCATCCGCCGAAGTGACCTGGGACAGGCTGCTGAACGCGAACAAGGATCCGAACAACTGGATGATGTACCACCAGTCGTTCGATGGTTATCACCATAGCGAACTGGATCAGATCAATACGGCTAACGTCGACAAGCTCGGCGTCGCATGGATACACACGCCGAACGCGACCAAGCGCGGCATCCAGTCCTTCCCGCTGGCGGTTGACGGCGTGCTCTACTACACCTCCGCGAGCGGCAAGATCTGGGCGCTCGACGGCTCGAACGGCAAGGTGACCAGGAGCTATCAGGCCAAGATCGACACCGAGCGCGGCGACGGCACCATCTACAGCCCGTACAACCGCGGCATTGCGATCGCCTATGACAAGCTGTACTTCGGCACCGTGGACGGACGCGTGATCGCACTCGACGTCAAGACGGGCAAGCCGGTCTGGGACAAGACCGTGATGACGGTCGAGAAAGGCAACAAGGGCTTTACCGGCGCACCGCTGATTGTCAAGGACAAGCTGATCATTGGC
>JACCDS011629049.1_pt1 | contig 13832 bp, 14 predicted proteins | sample 7446441 | NCBI WGS metagenome assembly JACCDS01 (sample SAMN15323445, study PRJNA562643) | freshwater metagenome | isolation source: river surface water | place: USA:Blue River Watershed | collected 2017-08-17 | reverse complement strand
TTTTTATAGCCCCCCGGCTCAACACGAAAGACTTCGAAGCGCGAGGGTTTCATGACGAAACCCTCGCGCTTTTGCGTTATGCCCAGAAAACCGCCATCGCCCAGCGGCGCACGGTCTGCATCGCTTTCACCACCGACACAGCCACGTTGAACATCGCCACGGCCGAAGCCCTCACCAACTGCGCTGCCGCCCTGGTGGGGCCCAGGGGCGAGAGCCCGGCGTCCATCACCGCCCGCGGCGGCATTGCCTACCTGGCCACACCGGGCGGTTTTTACTTCAATGCGCTGGGACGGCCCAGTGTGGGGCAGAGCCTGCAGGTGGCCAGCGGCGGCACGCCCATCGGCCTGACCATCACCATCGAGGCGGAAACCGGCTATGTGCACGACTAGCCGACGCCAGGCCGGCTTCACGCTGGTCGAGTTGATCTTTTTCATCGTGGTGGTGGCTTTCGGCATTGCCGGCATCCTTGTGGTGATGAACACCACGGTCAAGTCAAGCGCCGACCCGCTGGTGCGCAAACAAACCGTGGCCATTGCCGAATCGCTGCTGGAGGAAATCCTGCTCAAGAGCTATGACGATCCGGACGACAGCCCGGCCGTGGTGGAGGCCAGCCGGGCGCTGTATGACGATGTGCGTGACTACGCGGGCTACGCCACCAGCGGTGGCATGAAAGACCTTGCAGGGGCGAGCATCAGCGGCTTGGGGTCCTACAACGTCAGCAGCGTGACCGTGACCGCCATGACGCTCAGTGGTATTCCGGCGCGCCAGGTGATCGTCACAGTGCTCGGCCCGAGCGGCCCCATCAGCCTGACCGGCTACCGGACGAACAACTGACCATGCGCATCACCATGCGTCAGCGCGGATTCACCCTGATCGAGATGGTGATGGTCATCGTCATTCTCGGCATCATCGGGGCCATGGTGGCCGTGTTCATGCGGGCACCGATCGATGCCTATTTCGACACATCTCGTCGTGCAGCTCTGACCGACGTGGCCGACACGGCCTTGCGCCGTATGGCGCGCGATCTTCGCAAGGCCCTGCCCAACAGCATCCGCAACCCCAGCCCCAACTGCATCGAGTTCATTCCCACGCGTACCGGTGGCCGCTACCGGGCCCAGGACAGCATGCCTGGCGACGGTAGTTCGCTTGATTTCAGCGTGGCGGACACCCGTTTCAACATGCTGGGCAGCAACAGTGCCTTGCCGGCCGATCAGCAGATTCGTAACGGTGATCGCGTCGCGGTCTACAACCTGGGTATCACCGGGGCCAGTGCCTACGCCGGTGACAACACATCGACCGTGAGTGCCGTAGTGGATGGTGCCGAGACGGCGATCACCATCACGGCCAAGAAGTTTGATCTGGCCTCGCCCAGCCAGCGTTTCCAGGTGATTCCGGTCGAGGAGTCGGTGGTGTCCTATGTGTGCAGCGGTGGGGCGCTGTACCGCAATGCCGGTTATGGTTACGCCACGACCTGCCCGGCACCGGTGCCAGGCGTGACACCGGTGATTGCTACGGGGGTCTCGGCGTGCAGTTTCAGCTACAGCGGCAGTGATCTACAGCGCAACGCGCTGGTGCAGACAACGCTGCAACTGAGCAATGCGGCCAATGAGTCCGTCACTCTGTACCATGCCGTGCACGTGAGCAACACACCATGAAACACAGCCATCGGATCCAGCGGGGATTTGCCGCCATCGCCGCCGTTTTTTTGCTGGTGGTACTGGCGGCGCTGGGTGCTTTCATGCTGACGTTTTCCAACACCCAGCAGCTGAACTCGGCGCAGGATGTGCAGGGCTCGCGGGCCTACTGGGCCGCGCGTGGCGGGCTGGAATGGGGGCTGGCCAGCGTCATTGCTGCCAGTGCTTGTCCGGCATCACCGACCGGATTGGCACTGGATGGTTTCAGCGTGAGCGTGAGTTGTGTCAATCAGAGCTTTGCGGAGGGCGGTAGCAATCGCACCCTTTATCGCCTGACTGCCACCGCCAGCCAGGGTGCAGGGGTGGGCACACTCAGCTACATCGAGCGCAGCGTTTCTGCGACCATCGAGCCATGAAGCGGACTCTGATAAAACACGCCAGCAAGAAGCTCTTGCGCAGCCTGGTCTTCCCCCTGCTGTTGGCGGGGCCCGTCGTGGCCTGGGCGGCTGGGGCGTGCTCGCCCTCTATCGGCAAGGTGACGCTGAACGAGTACAACTACATCGACAACTTCACCGAGATCAAGAAGATCGACAGCACGACCAACCTGACAGGTTGGAAGGTCACGGTCTATACCGACAAGAAGACCACCCAGAAAAGCCTGCCCGCCACCGGCACCAGCGCCTGCCTGGGCGGGGTGTACCAGACCAGCAGCTTTACCGCCAGCGAAATCGGCATCTTGGCCGATGTGGTGTTGACCGATGCCAACGGCGATGTGGTCGATATCCTGCGGGCGCGTCCGGCGCTTCCGGTGACTACCACCTATTACGGCGCAAAGCCTGCCTGCGCTTTTCTCGGTGCCAGCACGGATCTGCAGGTCAGTTCATCCAACAAGGGCGCAGACCGCTTTGTCGATGGCACTGGAGACTGGCGCCAGACCCCGGGCACCGGTAACAACTCGCTGCAGTCGCCCTGTGCTCCCAACCTGGCTGGCGGGAACGCCGATCTGACCATAACCAAGAGCGTGACACCGACCTCGGTCGTGCAGGGCAATGCAGTCACATTCAGCCTGACGGTGACGAATCTGGGCACCGGCACGGCAAGTGCCGTGCTGGTGGGAGACCTGCTGCCCGCAGGCCTGAGCTACAGCAGCCATACGGCCAGCGTGGGCAGCTACACCCCCTCGACGGGGGTCTGGAGCGCGGGCAATATGGTGCTGGGCGCCACGGCGACGCTCAGCATCACGGCTTCTACCACCGCAATCGGAATCATTACCAACACCGCCACGGTGAACTCCAGCACCTTCGACCCGGTTATTGCCAGCAACACCGCTTCGGTCAGTGTGACGGTGACCAGTCCTGGTGCCACATTGAATGCCGTGGAGGTGGGGGCGGCCAACGGCACGCCGATCCACACCAAGCTGGGCGCGACCAGCTTCAGCTTGGATCTGCTGGCCCTGGCTGCGGACGGCACGCTGGCCACCAGCTACAACCGCACGGTCACCATCGAGCTGGTCGATGCCGGCAGCAGCGCCACCTGCGCCGGTATGACGACGCTGCAGTCGGTGGGCGCGTACACCTTCACCGGCTCGGGAGCCGGCAGGGACAACGGGCGCCATACCCACACCTTCAACTATCCGAATGCCGCCGCCAATGTGCGGGTGCGCATGAAAGACAACGGCGCGACGCCGATCACGGCCTGTTCGACCGACAATTTCGCGATCCGGCCGCGCGCGTTCGTCCTGGCCTCCTCCGCCAATGCCGACGCCACGGGGGTCAGCACGACAGCGACGCCCACGGTGGCGGCCGGCGCCCCTTTTGCGCTGGCCGCCACCGCTGTCGATGGGGCGGGCGCGACCCTGGTGGCTTACGCGGGAACACCGGTGGTGGACACGACGCAGCTGTCCGCCCATGCCGGCAGCATGGCCGCGGGAACGCTGGCGGGCACCTTTTCCCCGGCCGTGGCGGGTGTGGCCAGCGGCTCGGCCTTCACCTACGGCGAAGTCGGCTACTTCCGCCTCGCCGCGACCGGCGTGTACGACGACAGCTTCACCCTTGTGGACCAACCCAACGGCTGCAGCAATGATTTTTCCAACACCCTGGTCAGCGGCAAGTACGGCTGCAAATTCGGCACGGCGGCCGTCAGCAGCTACGTGGGCCGTTTCATCCCGGCGCGTTTCGACACCACGGTCACGCAGGCCTGTACGCCTGGCGCCTACACCTATTCGGGCCAGCCCTTCACCCTCGTGGTGACGGCACGGAACCAGGCCGGCGGTCTGACGCAGAACTACCACGGCACCACGGCGCCGGTGCTGGCCAAGGCCGTCACGCTGTCCGATGCCAACGCCACCGGCCTGGGCACTTTCGCCCCGAACTCGGCCCTGGCCTCGGCCTTTTCCAGCGGTGTGGCCAATCTGAATCCGGCTTATGCCTACGCCAGCCGCCAGACCGCGCCCACGGCCATCAGCGTGCGGGCGGTCGAGTCAGCCGGCGGCGACGGCGTGAGTTCGGCCACCGGGAGCGAAGGGGCCGCCAGCATGCGCAGCGGACGGGTGCAACTGTCCAATGCCTACGGTTCCGAGCGCCTGGACTTGCCCATGAGCCTGCGTGCCGAATACTGGACCAGCCAGGGCTGGGTGCGCAACACGGCCGATACCTGCACCGGCAATATGGCATTGGGGGCGGCCAATGCGGTGAGCATCGGTTTCAGCAGCCCCAGCCCGGCGGGGCTGAGCACCTGCGTGCTCGACAATGGCAGCCCGGGCTTGAGCGGCGCGGGCTGCGGCACGGCGGCGATGGCCGGCCGGCAATTCCGGACAGGGGCCACCCTGCAACAGGGTGATTTCAATCTCTGGCTGAACCGTTCCGGTCTCGCCGGCTACCTGACGGTGACCGCCTATGTGCCGGTCTGGCTGGAGTTCAACTGGACGGGAGCCGGCAACGCCGATCCCGCGGCGCGGGCCACCTTTGGCGCCTTTCGCAGCCCGCTGATCTACCGGCGTGAAAACTACTGACATCGTACGCACCGGTCGAATCGGATGGTGAATCCGCCAAATTGTTGGCAATTTGCCGGGCGGTCTTGAAACATGCATGTTTTAGCTATTAAAAATGCAGCAGAATGACTGTCTCTCAATCATCCGCCGGCTTGTTGATCCGATGACTCTTTCCATGCCCATGCCCATGCCCATGTCCGCGCTTGCGGCCCTGCCGCAAGCGCGGGAGGATCTTTGAAGATGTCCTGGCTGAGCCGACATTCGCGCCAGCGTGACAGGCTGGTCCTCGCCTGGGATGGACAGGTGCTGGCCTATGTGCAGGCTCACGAGGAAAGCCCGGAACGGTTTCGCGTGCAGCGCTTCGGCGTCGAACGGCCTGGGCCGGAGGGTCCGGAAGCCTTTGCCAGACGCCTGGCCGGCCTGGGGCTGAAGGGGCAGATCGCCCGGGTCATGCTCAGGCCGGCGCAGTACCAGATGTTGCAGATCGATGCCCCGGCCGTTCCGCCCGAGGAGTTGCGCACGGCCGCGCGCTGGCAGATACGTGAACTGGTCAACATGCATGTGGATGACCTCACGCTCGATGTGCTCAAGGTGGGCGACGAGCGGGTGCGCGCCACGGGCAGCATCTTCGTCGTGGCGGCAGCCAATGCCGTGATACGCGAGGTGATGCAGACGGCGCAGGCCGCACGCTGCAGCGTGGAGGTCATCGACATCCAGGATCTGGCGCAGCGCAATCTGCAGTCCGCGCTGGCCCGCCAGTTCGGCACATCGGAGCGGGCGCATGCCGCCATCGCACTATCGGACGACAGCCAGGCCTTGCTCACCATCTGCGCCCATGACGAACTGTTCTATACCCGCCGTATCGACCTGGGCGCCGGCTTCATGCAGGCCGCCTGGGGCCAGGGGGCCGGCGCAGGGACGGAGGATGACCTGGCGCTGACCCCAGCAGGCCAGGACGCGGATCGCGCCCAGCGCCTGGTCGTGGAAATCCAGCGCTCGCTGGACCTGTGGGATCGCACCTGGCCCATGCTGGTGCTGGACCGCATCAGCGTGCAGGCGGGCGCGCGCTCGGCCGAACTGGCCGGCTTGCTGGCGCAGGAGCTCGGGCAGGCGGTGCTGCCGCTGGACGTGTCGGCGCTGTTCCCGGGCTTCGCGGGCGGTGGCGAGGCGGACCGCCAGCTGTGCTGGCCCTTGCTGGGTGTGCTGCTGCGCCACGAAGGCCGCAAGCTCTGAGCCGCGGGAAGAACGACACCATGGCCCAGCAAATCAATCTCTGCAACCCGATTTTCCTGACGCAGAAGCGCTACTTCTCGGCGTCCACCATGGCGCAAGCGCTGGGGGTCTTCCTGCTGCTGGGCGGCCTGCTGTCGGCCTACTGGGCCTGGACCCTGCAATCCCTGGGTGAGGGCTACCAGCAGTCCGTGGCGAACAACCAGCGCGAACTCACGCGGCTGCAGGCAGCCATCCAGGTCATCCGGGCCAATGCGGCGCCGGCCAACGCAGCCCAGTTGCAGGAACTGCAGGCCCGGCAGGCGGAGCTGCAGCAGCGCGAGTTGCTGCTGCGTGAACTCAAGCGCGGCCTGCTGCGCGAGGGGCATGGCCATGCGGCGCGCTTGCAACTGGTGGCGCGCAGCATTCCGCCACAGGCCTGGGTGACCGAAATCCGGGCCGATGAACTGCGGCTGGAGCTCAGCGGCTATACGCTGGAGCCTTCCGCGCTCAACAGCTGGGTGGCGCGGCTGTCGGACAGCACCCTGCTGGAAGGTCAGCAGTTGGCCGTGGTCAAGGTCGAGCGGGTGGATGCGGCCGGTGCCCGCGCGAGCCCATCGGCCGCGGCCCCGTTGCGCGGTGCGGGGGGCTCGCCGCTGTGGTCCTACACCCTGGTGACCGCCTTGACGCCGGCTGCCATGGGAGCGCGGCCATGAAGCGCTGGTGGACCCCGCTGGCTGCGCGCATCGATGCGCTGAGTCTGCGCGAGCGCGTGTTTCTGTTCCTCACCCTGCTGGTACTGTCCATGCTGCTGGCCAATGTGCTGTGGCTGGCGCCGGCCCAGCTTCAGCACCAGCAGATCACGAAACGCGTCGCCGCACAGGACGCCGAGCTGCAGCGCCTGCGCGAGGAGTTGAAGAGCAGCGCTGTCGAGACCGGACCCGGCCAGCAGGTGCGCGAGGAACTGGTGCAGACCCGCGAGCGCCTGGCCGCCGTCAACCAGGAAATCGCGCGCATGCCGCTGACGAAAGCGGAGGAAACGCCTCTGACCAAGGTGCTGGTGCATTTCCTGCGCCGGCACGAAGGGCTGGTGCTGGTGCGCACGGCCACGCTGACACCGGACAGCCGCGCCGCGCAATCTGTCGCGCCGGGTGTGACACGCCAGGGCCTGGAGCTCACCGTGGCCGGCTCTTATCATGAACTGACCCGCTACGTGCAGACGCTCGAGCGTGCCCTGCCGGCCTTGCGCTGGGGCACGATGAAGCTCAGCAGCGAGCGGCAACCGGCCGAGCTGACGTTGCAGGTCTGGCTGCTGGGAGCTGCGCCATGAACTGGCTGCGTCTGATCTGTCTCTTGTGCGTCGTATTCGCCGCCCCTACCCTGGGCGCCCAGTCGCTGCGCGATCCCACCCAGGCACCGGGCCTGGGCAGCGCAGGCCGTGCCGGTGATGGGGCCGCGCCGGCCCGGTCCAGCCAGGGACGCTGGTCCGTGATCGTGGTCGACGGCAGGCCGCATGTGGCGGTCGGTACCCGTCTGTACGCCGAAGGCCAGATGCTGGGGCCTTCCCGCATCGAGCGCATCACCGAAACCGAAGTCTGGTTGCGCGAGGGGCGGGAACTGCGCAAGGTTCCGTTGTATGCCGGCGTCCAGCGACGCAGCGTGCCCTCCGCTCAGCCCTGAATTTCACCTTTATGCATGAAAATGGCAACATCATGATCGCTACGACGAGCACCCGTTTCCACCGCTGGCATGCGCCGCCCGGGCTGACCTTCGGCCTCGTCCTGTGCCTGGGCCTGTTGACGGCCTGTGCGGAGCGGCCACGCCGCACGCCTGACGTGGCCGAAGCCATCCGCAGCGAACTCGCGCCCGTCTCGGGCGTGGCCGCCAGCGGGACGGTTCCCGCCCGTGTCAGCGATGCGCTGGCCGAGCCGGCGCCCCCGGTGCTTGCGGTGCCGCCCGAGCCGCGGCTGGACCTGCTGGTCAACAATGCCAACGCGCGCGAAGTGTTCCTGGCCCTGGTGGCCGACACGCGCTACAGCATGCTGATGCATCCCGACGTGACGGGTGGCATCTCCGTCACCCTGCGCGGGGTCACGGTGAAGGAAGCGCTGGAGGCCATCCGCGATGTCTACGGCTACGACTTCCGCATGGAGGGTCGGCGCATTACCATCTATGCCCCCACGCTGCAGACACGCATCTTCACGCTCAATTACCCCCATTCCCAGCGCATCGGGCGCAGTGAGGTGCGGGTGTCTTCCGGCGCCGCCCCGATCAACCCCGGTGGCGGTGTGGCGACGACCAACCCGGCGACACAAGGCGCGGCGACCGGCTCACAGTCCGGCCTACGCCAGGGCGACAGCAGCCGCATTTCGACCAATTCGACCTCGGACTTCTGGGCCGAGCTGTCGGAGGCGGTGCGAGGCCTGGTGGGCAAGGGCGAGGGGCGCAATGTGGTGATCAGCCCCCAGGCCGGCATCATGGCGGTGCGTGCCATGCCGGAGGAGCTGCGCCAGGTGGAACGCTTTCTCAAGGCCACCCAGGGCGCGGTGGAGCGCCAGGTCATGCTGGAGGCCAAGATCGTCGAGGTCGAGCTGCGCGAAGGCCAGCAAAGCGGCATCAACTGGGCGGCCTTCGGCTCGTCTAGCAACCGTGCCGGTGGCATCGGCGTGCTGGGCAGCGGCATCACCAGCACCAATGTGCTGGCCTCGGGCACCGTGGCCGCGGGTGTCAACCCGGTGCCGGTGCCCTCGGTTGCGGCCGGTGGCGGCATCTTCGGCCTGGCCCTGGCGACCAGCCAGTTTGGCGCCGTCATGGGCTTTCTGGAGTCGCAGGGTGATGTGCAGACCCTCTCCAGCCCGCGTCTGGCCACGCTGAACAACCAGAAGGCCGTGCTCAAGGTTGGCGCCGACGATTATTTCGTGACCAACGTGACCGGCGGGACCACCACCAGCAGTGGCGTGGTCGGAGTGGCGGGCACCACCACGCTGCCGACCCTGACCCTGACACCCTTCTTCTCGGGCATCGCGCTGGACGTGACACCGCAGATCGACGAGGGCAACAACATCATGCTGCACATCCATCCCTCGGTGACCACGGTCAATGAAAAGACCAAGGAGGTGGACCTGGGCAGCGTGGGTCTGTACCGTTTGCCGCTGGCTTCCAGCAGCGTCAACGAAACCGATACCATGGTACGGCTGCAGGATGGCAATATCGCGGCCATCGGCGGGCTGATGCAGCTTTCTTCGAGCCGCAACGCCTCGGGCGTGCCGGGCTCCACGGGCCAGGGCAATCCCTTCGGTTTCCTGCTGGGCAATCGCGCCAATGCCGCCAGCAAGAAGGAGATCGTGGTGCTGATCAAGCCCACCATCATCCGCAGCCCGCAGGACTGGGAAGCCTTGACCGAGCGCTCGCGCGCCGCGCTGGAGGACATCGACGCCAGCCGGCGCCGTGTGATCAAGCTCGACGGCCCCGCCCAGAACACTCCCACGAAACCCGCGGCAAGGTAAGCGATGTACCTGCGGCACTTTGCGCTGCGAGAGCTGCCGTTCTCCATCACGCCGGACCCGGCCTTCTTCTATCCGCACGAAGGGGCGCAGGCCGCGCTCAACACTCTGCTGATCGCCCTGCGCAGCGGCGAGGGTTTCCTCAAGATCGTGGGCGAGGTCGGCTGCGGCAAGACCCTGTTGTGCCGCCAGCTGCTGCGCAGCCTGCAGGACGAGTTTGTCACCGCCTACATCCCCAACCCGGACATGGGGCCGGACGATCTGCTCATGGCCCTGGCGCATGAGCTGGACATCGAACTGCTGCCGCCGCTGAGCCGCCACCAGGTGCTCTCCAGCCTTCAGGAAGGCCTGCTGCGGCATGCCGAGGCGGGTCGCCCGGTGCTGGTCTGCATCGACGAAGCCCAGGCCACGCGCATGGCCACGCTGGAGAGCCTGCGCCTGCTGTCGAACCTGGAGACCGAAAAGCGCAAGCTGCTGCAGATCGTGCTGTTCGGCCAACCCGAGCTGGACGAGGTGCTGGCGCGCCCGCAGATCCGCCAGCTCCTGCAGCGCATCACCTTCAGCGAATACCTGGGCGGCCTGCGGCCCGAGCGCGTGGGGCCCTATCTGGCGCACCGCCTGGCGGTGGCCGCGGAGGATGGGCTGACCGATATCCGCGTGTTCGAGCCGGCCGCCGCTGCCGTGCTGGCGCAGCACAGCCGTGGCGTGCCGCGACTGGTCAATGTGCTGGCCCACAAGTGCCTGCTGCTGGCCTTTGGCGAGAACACGCACCGCGTGTTGGTCCACCATGTCGAGATGGCGGCCGCCGACACCCCGGGTGTGCAGATGCCGCGGCCGCGCTGGTGGCGTCGCCTGCTGGGCCGGCGCGGCGCATCACGCACAAGGCAAGCAGGAGAGATGTCGTGAGTGTCATCAACAAGATGTTGCGTGATCTCGATGCCCGGCGGGTTGAAGGCGCCCTGCCGGATCTGCCGCGCGAGCTGCGCTCGGCGGCCATGCAGGGCACGATGAGCGTCGCCGGTCGTGCGCCTGCGCTGGTGTCCCGGCGCCTGAGCGCGCTGCTGGCACTGTTGCTGCTGGCCCTGCTTGCGTGCGCCGCCTGGTACGGGCAGGAGATGGTGGCAGGGCCGACGCCGCAGGATGCCGTGCCTGCGCCCGCCGTGCAGGCCGAGGCCGCTCCGCCTGAGGCAAGGGCAGCCAGCCCGGCTGCGGTCAACCCGCCCCTTGCGGCGGCCTCGGCCAGCGCGGTGTCCACGCCCGTGTCCACTCAGGAGGCGGGTGCCGTGGCCGCCATGCCGGAGCGGCCGGCCACGGTGGCGGTCCAGCGCGAAACCGCCCCGGCGCAACGGCCACCGGTCTCGGCAGCGCCGCCAGTGTCGCCCCCTGCGTCCCGTCCGACAGGCCGGCCCGGCCCGGAGGCTGCGCCGACGACGGCGTCCCCGGCTCTGCGCCCCGGGGCGCCCCAGTCCGTTCCGGCGCCAGCGGCCTCCGCAGCGCCCGCGCCGAGCGCCGACCTTGCGTTGCAGCGCCGTATTTCAGCCTTGCAGGAAACGCTGGCCCAGGCACAGAACCTGTGGGCGGCCGGCTCGCGCGAGGCCGCCGTGGAATTGATGCGCGAAGCGGTCGTGGTGGCCGAGCGGGTGCCGGCGACCGACGCCGAGTTGCCGGTGCTGGTGCGTGAACTCGCGCGCATGGAGCTGGCGTTGGGGCGCAGCGCCGCGGTGCTGGACTTGCTGGTGCGGCTGGAGCCCCGCCTCGGCACGCAGGCGGATTTGTGGGCGGTGCGTGGCAACGCGGCCCAGCGGCTGGGGCGCCATCAGGACTCGGTGCAGGCCTATCGTGCGGCCCTGCAACTGAGCCCGGGCGAGCCGCGCTGGATGCTGGGGGCGGCGGTGTCGCTGGCGGCCCTGGGGCAGTTGGAGGCCGCGGCACAGCAGGCCGAGCAGGCGCGTGCGCTGGGGCCGGTGAGCCCTGAGGTCCTGGCTTACCTGCGTCAGGCCGGCGTGCCCTTGCGCTGAATCGCTCGCGCTGTCAGGCCGGGGCAGGGGGCATCGCTAGAATGAAGTCCATCCCCTGGCGCCCCCAGCCTTGAACCACAAGAACCCATGCTCAAGCGTATCCGCGTCGACCAACTGATCCTGGGCATGCACATCAAGGAGTTCTGCGGGTCCTGGATGGAGCACCCCTTCTGGCGCAACGGCTTCGTGCTCAAGGATCCCAAGGACCTGGAGCGCATCCGCTCCAGCAGCATCCAGGAGGTCTGGATCGACAGCGGCAAGGGGCTGGACGTGCCCCCCGGCCAGAACGCGGTGTCCGAGGCGCAGTCCGAAGCCCAGGTCGAGCAGGAGCTGATGTCGGTGGCCCAGTCGCAACGCAAGACCGCACCGGTGTCGCTGGCGCTGGAATATGAACGGGCCACGCAGATCTGCCGCCAGTCCAGGAAAGCCGTGGCCTCCATGTTCCAGGAAGCGCGCATGGGCAGGACGGTCGACACGGCGAGCGCGCAGCGCCTGGTCGATGAAATCTCCGATTCGGTGGCCCGCAATGCCAATGCGCTGATCAGCCTGGCGCGCCTGAAGTCCGCGGACGACTACACCTACATGCATTCGGTCGCGGTGTGCGCCATGATGATCGCGCTGGCGCGCCAGCTGGGCCTGGACGAGGCGCAGACGCGTTCGGCCGGCCTGGCCGGCCTGCTGCACGACATGGGCAAGGCGGCCATGCCGATCTCGGTGCTGAACAAGCCGGGCAAGCTCACCGAAGCAGAGTTCGCCATCATGAAGGGCCATCCGGTCGAGGGGCACCGGATGCTCCAGGCCGTGGGCCATGTGGACCCGGTGGCGCTGGACGTCTGTCTGCATCACCACGAGAAGACCGACGGCTCGGGCTACCCCGAGGGGCTCAAGGGTGACGAGATCAGCCTGTTTGCCAAGATGGGCGCGGTCTGCGATGTGTACGACGCCATCACCTCGAACCGGCCTTACAAGAACGGCTGGGACCCGGCCGAGTCGCTGCGCAAGATGGCCGAGTGGGCCAAGGGCCATTTCGACCCCTCGGTGTTCCAGGCCTTTGTCAAGAGCCTGGGCATCTACCCCATCGGCTCCCTGGTGCGCCTGTCCTCGGGCCGTCTGGCGGTGGTGGTGGAGCAGTCGACCAAGTCGCTGACCATGCCGGTCGTGAAGGTGTTTTACTCGACCAACTCCAGCCTGCGCATCACGCCGGAGCTGGTCAATCTGTCGGCACCGACCTGCCGCGACAAGATCAGCGGGCGGGAAGATCCGGAGAGCTGGAAATTCCCCGATCTGGACGAACTCTGGTCGGGCTTGTCCGAGCGGCTCTAGACGCTCCTGGTCAGCGCCGCTGGTATTGCGTGGCGCCGAACATCATCTCGCGCGCCTTGTCGTCCACCAGCGGCTTGCGCTGGTCGGCCAGCACCTGTACACCACGCTGCACGGCCGGGCGCGCCGCGATCTCATCGAACCATTTTTTCAGCCGCGGGTAATCGGCCCAGTCTATGCCCTGGTTCTGCCAGCTGCGCAGCCAGGGGAAGATGGCGATGTCGGCGATGGTGTACATGTCGCCGGCGATGTAGCGGTGCGCGCTGAGCTGCCGGTCCATCACGCCATACAGGCGCTTGGTCTCGTTGGTGTAGCGGTTGACGGCATAGTCGATTTTCTCGGGGGCGTAGATACGGAAGTGATGGGTCTGGCCCAGCATGGGGCCGACAACGCCCATCTAGAACATCAGCCACTGCAGCACCTCGTATTTTTGCCGGTCCGTCTGGGGCAGGAACTGGCCGGTCTTGGCGGCCAGGTAGAGCAGGATGGCGCCCGATTCGAACAGGGAGATGGGCTGGCCGTCCGGGCCCTCGGAGTCCACGATGGCGGGGATCTTGTTGTTCGGGCTGATCTTCAGGAACTCGGGCTTGAACTGGTCACCGGTGCCGATGTTGACGGGGTGCACGCGGTAGGGGAGGCCACACTCCTCCAGCATGATGTGGACCTTGTGGCCGTTGGGCGTGGCCCAGGAGTAGACGTCGATCATTCGTGTCTCCAAATAAAAAGGGGCCGGCAAGTGCCGGCCCCGCGATTGTGCGTGGTTTTCAGCAACCGCGTGTGATCGGCATCTCGACCGGCTTCGGGTTCAGGGCGTACTTTCCCAGTTCCAGCTTGGCGATGGCGTTGCGGTGCACCTCGTCCGGGCCGTCGGCAAAGCGCAGGGTGCGCGCATGGGCGTAGGAATAGGCCAGGGGGAAATCCTGGCTCATGCCGCCGGCGCCGTGGGCCTGAATGGCCCAGTCGATCACCTGGCAGGCCATGCTCGGCGCGACCACCTTGATCATCGCGATCTCGCTCTTGGCGGTCTTGTTGCCGGCCACGTCCATCATCCAGGCGGTCTTGAGCGTGAGCAGGCGCGCCATGTCGATGCGGCAGCGGGCCTCGGCGATGCGCTCCTGGGTCACGGTCTGGTGGGCCACCGGCTTGCCGAAGGCCACAC
>JACCDS011963918.1_pt1 | contig 13836 bp, 10 predicted proteins | sample 7446441 | NCBI WGS metagenome assembly JACCDS01 (sample SAMN15323445, study PRJNA562643) | freshwater metagenome | isolation source: river surface water | place: USA:Blue River Watershed | collected 2017-08-17 | reverse complement strand
TCCTTGACCCAGTAATTGCGCAGGTATTCGTTGCGCTGAGAGGAACTGCGGTTGGGGTCTTGCCAGGTCACCACCATCAGGTCCTCTTCGTCTTGCCAGCGCAGGGCCGAGACCAGGGTCAGGGGTTTGAGGGGGGTGCGGCTGCGGACAGACGCCTTCAGCTTGGGCCACCAATGGTCCATGCCCAGGCCATCCCTTTGGAAACGGTCGCTGTAATGGCTGCGCAGCACCGAATCGTTGTCCTGCAGGCGGGCCTGGTTCCAGGCCTGCAGTCTGGACATCAGCGGCCCCCGTTCTGCATCGGCCTGGGCGGGCTGTTGCCATTCGATCTCGCGGCCAATGAGCACCGGGGTCAGTCGCAGGCTGCCCAAGGCCAACAGGCGCGACATTTCCGGATTGGACAAGACCACGCAGCCGTCGGTGGCCTCTGGCGCCCGTGAGTACTGCGCACTGGGGGTGCCATGCAGCCAGATGCCCGAACCGGTGCGCTTGCGCATCAGGTCCACCGCATTCGGGTAATTCAGGGTCAGCGCACCTGCGCCGAACAGGTCGGGCAGCGTGTCACCCGAGAGGCTCTTCTTGATGAAATACACCCCCAGCGGGGTGCGGCCATCGCCTTCGCGGGACTTGCCCACCCCCTGGCTGCCGACGGAAATGTAGGTGTCCATCAACAGTTCCAGGCGCGGCAGGCCTTGCGCATCGCTGCGGTTGGCAAACCAGTACAGGCGAGAGTGCGAAACGTCCACGAACGCCACATAGGGATGCTGGGTCGGGTCCAGATGCAGCAGCCCAGAGGGGATCCTGTCCTGGATCTGGGGCAGCGGGGGATGATACAGGCGCCGGGTGGTCTCGCGCAGGAGTTCCTCCAGGCGCTTCTTGGCCGCGGGCAGGACCTCCTGGGCCACTTCCGGCCCGTCCACAGGTTCGAGCAGGCCGATGTTGAGCAGGTCGGCGTACAGCAGCTGGCCCAGCTGGAAGGTGGGGTAGGCCGTGGCCAGGTGTTGGGCAACCGCCAGGGCTTCTTGTCGCTGGCCCTCACCCAGGTGCTGGTAAATCTGGCGGACCATGGGTTCCGGGCTGTCGGGCAGTGCCGGCGCCGGTTGCTGCGGATCCATCACCAGCCGCCAGGGCATGGGGTCGTGGGCGCCCCCGACCGACAGCAGCTCGGACCAGGAGGACTTGCCTTGGGCCAGCCAGATGCCCAGGCCGAAGAACAGCACCACCGCCAGCGGCAGGGCGGTGCGCCAGCGAGCGGCTGGCCGTGATGTCGACCGCTGGCCAGTCAGCCCGGAAGACCAGAAGCTGGGCTTCAATTGACCCTCTCGCGCGCGATGAGCCAGCGCTCGCCCTGCCGGACCATTTCAAGCGTTTTGCGGCTGTTGCCCGTGAAATTGTCCGAGCTGTAAATCTGCTGGAACTGCACCGTGGCCGTCTTGTCCTCGACCGTGACCTTGAACTGGCGCACTTCGACAGAAATACTTTTCTTGGAGACGATGCGCAATTTGCGCTCGGCTTCCCATTTGCTGCGTGACTGGCCTTCGGGGGGCACAAAGCTGCTGGCGTAGGCCTGCAGGTAGTCGTCCACGTCCTTGCGGCTCCAGGCCTTGGCCCAGGCCATGACGGCGGCACGGATGGCTTCGGTGTCGGCCGATGGGGCCGGCTTGGCGGCCGGGGCGGGCGCGGATTCGCTGGCGGCTTTCGGTGCTTTGGGCGATTCGGCGGCCGGCCCAGCGGCCGTTGCCGAGGCGGGCAGGGGCGGGGTGGACGCCACCGCCCGCGGGGGCAGGGCCGGCGGCGGTGCTGCCGGGGCGGCACTGGCCACCACCGCGGGCGTGACCGGGGCCGGGGTCGGAGCAGAGGGGGCAGCCGCTGAGACCGGTGCGGTGCCGCTTGCCGTCTGCCGCGAAGCCACGACCGTGGCCGCCGGCAGGGACTCGCTCGCTGCGCTGCTTGCGCGCGGGGCTTGCATGCTGCCCAGCAAGCTCAACTGGGCCACGGCGGTGCGCGCCTTGCTGTCGACCTGCAGGGCTTTGGCATAGGTCTGCTTGACCAGTTGGCTTTGCACATCGGCCAGATTGCGGTGCAAGGCGGCGTAGCTGCCGTGGGTGAGCATGCCGGCTTCCAGGGCCTTGCGGGCTTCTTCCAGACGGCCTTTGGAGGCGTACAGCACGCCCAGGTTGTTGTGCGCTTCGACGATGCCCGGATGGGATTCGACGAGCTTGCGGAACGTTTCGATGGCCTTGTCGGTCTGGCCCTGCTGCGCCTGAACCACGCCTTCGAGAAAGCGCAGTTCGGCGTCTTGCGGCAGCCGCTGCTTTTCCTGCTGCACCAATTTGGCCGCCTGCTCGAGTTGCCCGGCGGCCAGCGCTTGCCGGATGCCCTCTGCAGGCGATGAGGCCAGGGCAAGCCCACATGCCAGGCCAGACATCAAAGCCGTCACCCTGACCGGGGTGCATATCGGCAGAGGCGTCAAAAAACTGAAAAGAGATCGAATTTTCAAGATCAGGCGATTTTATCCAAAGGCCGTCGCCTTCTTCGCCTGGGCGCTTCAAAAGAACCCGGTCCTGCGCCTCACAAACCGTGCTGCTCCCGCAGGCGCTGGTCCAACTCGGGCAGACTCAGTCCGGTCAGGTCCAGCGCATGGCTGGCGCACAGCAGCGGGTCCAGAGCCGCGTGGCCATGCGAGAGCAACTCCCCCAGAAAAGGGTTGGAGGCAAACAGCGCCACCGCCCCAACGCCTTGTGGTCCCAGCGAGGTTTTCAGCCAGGCGCCGATGTCCCGGGCGAACTGTTCCCGCGCGTGGGCCTGGGGGCTCTGGCGCTGGGCCAGGCCCGATCGGCCACGCGTGCCGCTGGTGCGGTGCGCCGAGTCCGGGTTGGCCGTGTGCTGCCGCGTGGAGGGGTGCGTCCAGTCCTTGATTTCACGCAGCGCGGCGCCTGGGTGGTCTCTTTGCAGCAAGCGGGCACGCGATCCGTTGGCAACCACGATCCACAGCGGTTTGGGCATGACAGGCTCCCCATGAGGAAAGCCCCGGATTGTGGGCAGCTGCCGCGGCCAGCGCCATCTGCCCAAAGGTAGACACCGCAGGTGCGGCGGCTCACTTGCCCCAGGAGTCCTTGAGGCCAACGGCCCGGTTGAACACCGGTTTGCCCGGCCGGTGGTCGTGGCGGTCGGCCACAAAATAGCCAAACCGTTCGAACTGGAACTTCTGGTCCGGTGCGGCGGCGGCCAGTGAAGGTTCCACATAGGCGGTGACGACCCGGAGGCTGTCCGGGTTGAGGGCTTGCAGAAAATCCTTGCCACCCGCATCCGGCTGGGCATCGGCAAACAAACGGTCGTACAGACGCACTTCGGCAGGCACGCCATCGGCCACGCCGACCCAGGTGATGGCGGCCTTGGCCTTGACGCTGTCGGCGCCGGGTGTGCCGCTCTTGGTGCCGGGAATCACTTTGGCGTGGACCTCGGTCACGCGGCCGGCCGCATCGCGCACGCAGCCGGTGCATTCGATCACATAGCCGCCCTTGAGGCGCACCACGTTGCCGGGAAAGAGGCGCTTGTAGCCCTTGGGCGGCACTTCTTCAAAGTCCTCGCGCTCGATCCACACGGCTTTGCCGATCTGGAACACGCGATCGGGCGGTGGGGTCTGGCCCTCGGCGATGGCCGAATGGGGCAGGGCCGGCTGGGTGCAGGCTTCGGTGTAATCGTCCGAACCAAAGGCTTCGGCCCAGTTGCGCAGCACCAGCTTGACCGGGTCGAGCACGGCCATGCCGCGGTGTGCCTTGTTCTCCAGGTCTTCGCGCAGGCAGCCTTCGAGGGTGCTGTAGTCGATCCAGCTGTCGCTTTTGGTCACGCCGATGCGCTCGGCAAAAAGTTGCAGGCTTTCGGGCGTGTAGCCGCGGCGGCGCAGACCCACGATGGTGGGCATGCGCGGGTCGTCCCAGCCGCTGACCTTGCCTTCATGGACCAGTTGCGCCAGCTTGCGTTTGCTGGTGACCACATAACTCAGGTTCAGGCGGGCGAATTCGTACTGCCTGGGGGGCGGGCTGGCCAGCAGGCCCCCTTCGATCAGGCGCTCCATCAACCAGTCGTAAAACGGGCGCTGGTCTTCGAATTCGAGGGTGCAGATGCTGTGGGTGATCTGCTCGAGCGCGTCCTCGATCGGGTGCGCGAAGGTGTACATCGGGTACACGCACCAGGCCTTGCCGGTGTGGTGGTGCTCGGCGTGGCGGATGCGGTAGATGGCTGGATCGCGCAGGTTGATGTTGGGCGAGGCCATGTCGATTTTGGCGCGCAGCACCATGGCGCCGTCCGGGTGTTTGCCATCGCGCATCTCGCGAAAGCGCGCCAGGTTCTCGGCCGGGCTGCGGCTGCGGTATGGGCTGTCCACGCCGGGTTTGCCGAAGTCGCCGCGGTTGGCGCGCATTTCTTCCGGCGTCTGCTCGTCCACATAGGCATGACCGGCTTCGATCAGGTACTCCGCCGCGCGGTACATGAACGCGAAATAGTCGCTGGCCTGGTAAGGGGCGGCGCTGCCTGGCGCCTGGCCGATTTGTGCCCAGTCAAAGCCCAGCCATTGCACCGCGTCGATGATGCTGCGGACGTATTCCTGGTCTTCTTTTTCAGGGTTGGTGTCGTCAAAGCGCAGGTGGCACACGCCGCCGTATTCGCGCGCCAGGCCGAAGTTGATGCAAATGCTTTTGGCGTGACCCACGTGCAAATAGCCATTGGGCTCGGGCGGAAAGCGGGTGCGGATTCTGGCGGGATCGGGTTGGCCTGCGGCGTGGTGCTCGGCGTCTCCGGGGCTGCCGGCCCAGCGGCGGCTGGCGTAAGTGCCTTGCGCGAGGTCTTTTTCGATGATCTGGCGCAGGAAGTTGCTGGCTTTGCCTTCGCCAGATTCGGCGGCGGCAGGGAGAGGGGCAGGGGCATTCATGCACGGATTTTAGAGGGTGGCCGGTTACGAATCCTCACCAAAGCCGGGTGGATCGTGTCCACCGGGTGATGGCCAGGCACGCTATGGCTGTAGCGCCCAAGTGCTTGCATGACATGGAGCCGGGCCGCTCTTGATCGAGGTGGACCATGCCTTCTTTTCTGACCCTTTGCCATTCACGCCTGCTGTCCCTGTTGGGGGCCTGCGCCCTGGCCATGACCCAGGCCGCTTGCGCCCACCCGACGGCTTTTGGGCCTTCGGTGACGCTTTATGCCCACGGCGGTGGACCGGTCTACGGCGCCGTGCATGTGCCGCTGTACCCGCCCATCCATGCGCCGGTGTACCCGCAGGTGCATATGGCCCCACCGGTGCTGCTCTCGCCACCGCCCATTCGGGTGGTCCCGGTGCCACCGATGTGGGCGCCCCCGCCGCGGGTGGTGCCCGTCAGGCCCTGGGTGTATCCGGCGCCGCATCCCCCTTCCTGGGGCGGGCCCGGGCGTGGCTGGGGGCACAGGGGCCGTGGCCACCGCTGAAACGGACGGCCGAGCGCAGCGGGCAGCAGCCGAGGCCAGAGCCCGCCGCCAGGCGTTTGCAGTGTGGTGTTGATCTCTGGCAATGGCGCGCAAGCGACACGCCCAGCGCGGGGATCCAGCCCAGCCTTTCCAAAACAGGGGCCAACGGTGCCCCCCGCTGCCCCTCTGGGTGTTCAGGCGACGGCCTGTGATTTCCCCCATTCCTTACAGTCCGTAAGCCATTGACCTGGTGCCGTGCACCATGCCGGTCGCACCCCTACGATCGGATCGCGGGTTCTTGGGGTCTTCTTTGGGGGGCTTCTCAAAGCGTCTGCACTTGATCAACAACACCACAGGCGGGTCTGCACATGTCGGTCCAGCCACCCCTTTGAGGAGACTGGTTCATGTTTTCGCGTCAACGCCGACTCGCCATGACGGCGGCACTGCTGGCCCCGCTGATGGCCCCTTTGGGTGCCGCCGCGCAGGAGTGGCCCAACAAGCCGATTCGCATGATCATCAATTTCGCCCCGGGCAGTTCGCCCGATGTGCTGGGCCGCGCCGTGGCCACCCCCTTGTCGCAGGCGCTGGGGGTGCCGGTGGTGGTGGAAAACCGCACCGGTGCAGGCGGCATCGTCGGTGCCGATGCGGCCGCCAAGGCCCCCGGCGATGGCTACACCCTGCTGATGGCGTCCGGCAGCACCATGGTCATCGTGCCCTCGCTCAACGCCAAATTGCCCTATGACCCCAACAAGGACCTGCTGCCGGTGGCGGCCACGGCTCGGGTGGAACTGTTCCTGGTGGTGCGGTCCGACTCCCAGTTCAAAACCTTTGCCGATCTGCAGAAGTTTGCACGGGCCAACCCGGGCAAGCTGAGCTATGGCAGCCCGGGCAACGGGTCCACGCCCCACATCGGCGCCGAGATGCTCAAGCACATGGCGGGCATTTTTGCGGTGCACATTCCCTACCGCGGCTCGGCCCCGGCACTGCAGGACCTGCTGGCCGGCAACCTCGATTTCTTCATGGACCCCGGCATTGCGGCGCCACACATCCGCTCGGGCACGCTGCGCCTGCTGGCCGTGGCCAGCAACAAGCGGTCCTTCCTGTATCCGGACACGCCCACCCTGGCGGAACTGGGCCTCAAAGGCTATGACGCCGGCTCCACGCACAGCTTCTACGCACCGGCCGGCACGCCCCAGCCCGTGATCGAGCGGCTGAACCGGGAGATCAACCGCATCCTGGTCTCGCCTGCGGTGACGCAGGTCATCCGGGGCATCGGTGCCGAGGCGACCCCGATGTCGCCGGCCCAGCTGGCCGCGCTCAACACTTCCGACCTGCGTCGCTTTGCGGACATCATCAAGCAGCAAGGGATCCGCGGCGACTGAGGTGACCGAGCCGCCTGGCGCGCGGCGGTCCTGTGCAAGCCATGGGCCTGAGGGCCCAGGCTCGCCGTCCATTCCTGGAGGAGGAACACGATGACGCTGTTTTCATGGATGCGCCGCGCCATGCTGGCGGGCCTGTGTGCCTGGGCTGCGCTGGCCAACGCCAATCCTGGCGCGAGCGAAAAACCCTATGTGCCCGTGCGGGGCCAGATGGGCAAGGACGTCATGTGGATCCCCACCCCCAAGGGCTTGATCGACAAGATGCTGACGGCGGCCAAGGTGACCTCCTCTGACCAGGTGTATGACCTCGGGGCGGGTGACGGCGTCATCGCGATCACCGCCGCCAGGGCATTTGGCGCACAGGCCGTGGGCATCGAATACAACCCGAAGATGGCCGACTACGCTCGGCGCATGGTCCAGGAAGCCGGGGTCAGCGACAAGGTGCGCATCATCACGGGGGACATCTTCAAGGAAGACTTCTCCTCGGCCACGGTGGTGACGCTGTATCTGCTGCCCGAGTTGAACATGCAACTGCGTCCCACCCTGCTGCGCATGAAGCCGGGGACCCGCGTGGTCTCGCACGCATTTGGCATGGGCGATTGGGAGCCGGATGAAATCCTCACCCACGACAACGCCCGCGGTTATTTGTGGGTCGTTCCGGCGGCCGTCGAGGGCGAATGGATGCTGACCGGCATGCAGGGCGGGCCTGTGCGGCTGAGCTTGCGCCAGGTGTTGCAGAAAATCGGTGGAAGCCTCACGCGCGGCAACACCAGCCAGCCCTTGCTCGGCGCCAGGCTGCGGGGGCAAGAGCTGTTTTTCCAGTTCGTCACCGCCGACCGCCAGGTCCATACCTTCTCGGGCGAGGTTTCAGGCGGGCTGATCAGCGGCACCGTCAGTTCGGCAGAAGGGGTGATGGCCATCGTCCAGGCCAGAAAGCTTTGACGCGCACAGCGTCTGATAGCGGCAGGCCTTTGGCGGCCATATGCGCCGCTGCCCCGCCTTGAGCCCGCGGCCCCAGACACAAGAAAGCCCACTGACTTTGGCAAATCAGTGGGCCTGTCGTGTGACCTCAATGGTCGGGGTGAGAGGATTCGAACCTCCGGCCTCTACGTCCCGAACGTGCCTGACTGTGATCTAAGCTATTGATTTTATTGACTTTTTGCATTTTGTAGTTTAGTTTGTAGTTTATTGTAGGCTGACTGCAAACCAAAGAAAAGACGCTACCTACGCTGCAAAAACGTGTCTGTCAGTGTGCCATAAAAGCCTCTACGTTCAGCGTCGATTTTTAGGACGCTGCTACGTCATTGAAGCACAGCAGATGGGTTCTGCTGCCCACACACAAGCCCTACAGCACGACGATTGCCGACGCTGTGCTCGCCTCGTTAAAGGGTTCTGCCATCGACAGCTTGTAGGGTGGTTAGATTAAAAGTGGTGGGGGTTAGGTTCTCCACCCCCTTTGAAAACTGCAAAAAAATAAATTACACTAAGCTTATCAAAAACATCATCGATATACAAAATGAAAAAATTAATGTTTTTCACAATACTTTTTATTACCTCTGCTTATGCCGATCATAAACCGCCTCATTATTCGTATGATGCTGTAAGTGGTAGACATTCTGTATTTGTTGAGAAAATCGATACAAATCCAAATTTTCAACCTATTAAGAAATCAGAAACTGCTGATGCAGAAGTTTCTAAGCTTATGGATGAAATGCTAACAGGTTTATTTTCAAAAAGTTTGGCGGGAATTGTAATTGATAAAGATAAAATAGTCTACGAAAAATACAAACGCGGTGATGTGCGTAATCCATACCCCGCTTGGTCAATTACAAAAAGTATTACATCTATTATAGTTGGGTATGCTCTTTGTCAGGGTTATATCAAAGATTTGGATGATAGGGCACAGGATTATGCTGAGGATTTAAGGGGTACTCTGTGGGGCGAAGCTCGAATATCACATTTGCTAAAGATGAAATCTGGTGCTCCCAGGCAAGGTTTGGTGGAGGGCGGAGATTATCAAACACCCAACAGCGCAGAGGTTTCCCTTCTTACCGGTAGAGAAACTATGGTTGAAATGTTTCATCGACATAACAAGTTGATGAATAAGGGTTCTGCTGATTTAAGCTGGTTATACAATACATTCGACACACTTGCTTTGGGTTTGGTTGTTGAATCTGCAACTAAGAAAAAATTTGTAGAATATTACAAGGAAACGCTCTGGAAGGATGTGGCTTTTGAATTTCCAACTTATTGGTTTTTAGACAAGAGTGGAAAAACAAACGTTCATGCACATTTCCATCTGAGCTTGAGAGATGCTGGAAGGGTGGGGATGTTTGTGGTAAATGCCATAAACTCCGATGATGATAAACAATCATGCATACGGAATTACTTAATAAAGGCGGTAAAACCTCACATTCAATTTCGACAAATTACTGGCAATAAAGAGATGCTTGGATATGGATACCAATTTTGGATTGAAGTTTCTCATGGCGATACTGTAAGAATGTCTGGGCATCAAGGGCAGGAGATTATGTTTAACCCGCGTACAGGCAAAGTTGTTGCGATTTTTTCAGCTTATAACTCTGCAAGAGAGAAGATGTATAAATCAGATGGGATTTTGAAATGGTTATCTGCTGATTAACCATTTTTACTATGCCTCTCTGACCTGCCCTCTCTAGGCGTACCAGCAACCTGTATTCTGCAAGGGTGAAACTGCCGCGTGGTTTGCTTGTGACTTTGATGGTAGGGAACTTGTGAACAGAGGCGATCAGGTTCACGCTGTAGGCATAGCTGAAGATTTTTCGTGTGGCGACCACGTGTTGCTGGATGGTTGTGGTGGTCATCCCGTTGGCGCTGAGCTGTTGGACGAAATTGCTGAGCTGGGTGTAGCCAATGCGGGCCACAGCTATCTTGCCGAAGTAGGGCACGTTGGTCTTGTGCAATCGGTTTTGAAAGATGCGCAGGCCCGCACTGCTCAATTCACCCCGCTGTACACGGGCCTGCTGGAGCGCCAATGCCGCAGGCACCACATCTGCGAACAGGGTTTCGCTGACTTGTTGCTGGAGTGATTCCCCGTACAGCTCGGCTGACTTGATGTGGAAGAACTGCTTGGCAAGGCTGATGGCGCTGGTCTTGTTGCTGGTTCGCAGGCTATGGCTGTAGGTCTTGCCCTTAAAGAAGCATCGCACCTGCCATAAGCGCGACGCATTGGTCATCTAAGTGGGTAGCTTGCTGGGGTAATTGGCAATCGGGGTGATGGTTGCAGGGATGGGCAGGGTGAGGTGCCTGTTGGGGCTGTAGGCGCCATCATTTGTGGCCCAAATTCGTAGGTGCTCAGCATCAGCACAGCGTACGAGTAGCTAACCTGGTCGAGCAACTAGCAGGTGACGTGCGGGCGCGAAGCGCTGCCCCCCTCCCGCGCCGTTCAGGCGCCAGCATCCTCCGCTCAATGCCATTGCAAAAAAAGAGTCAGCGGCGTGCTGAAAACGCCGCATTGCAAGAATTTATGTAGCACAGTACGAACTTGGGTACTCGGCGTCGAAAAAATAAACCCACCGTCGACTTGCGTGAACGGTGGGTCTATGGATTCGACCTCAATGGTCGGGGTGAGAGGATTCGAACCTCCGGCCTCTACGTCCCGAACGTAGCGCTCTACCAGGCTAAGCTACACCCCGAATAGAACCCAGGATTGTAGCAAAGCTCAGATCGACCCAATGACGGCCAGCCCGAACCAGTGCGTATGCATTGACAAGGCGGATGGGCATTCGTACATTGCCCCAACTGAGGGGAAATTGAATCGCTTCCATGTTGCCATTGTGACCACTCAGTTTGCTTCGCCCATTCCAGACCACTCATCCAACAAGAGGATTTATGCGTTTCTTGAAAATCACTGCAATCACCATGGCCATGGCCCTGATGGCTTCCGGCTGCTCAACCGTGGGTTCGGCTTACAAATCGACGGCGGACACCGTGTCGGGCTGGTTCAAGTCCGATGACAAGAAAGACGCCAAAAAATAAGTCCTTGTTCGGCATCTGCCGGATATGCGAAGGAAGCCCTCGTGGCTTCCTTTCTTTTTGGAGGGCTGCATGGGCAAGGGACCAACCTGCGCCAATCGACCCAGATCCTGGCTCAAACAGTGAGAAAACTTCTGCCTAAGGACGATCATGGTTTTGCCTGGGCCCTGAACCGGGCCATGTCTGCACGGGGGTGGACTGTGCACACCGATGGAGCAACGCCATGGCCTAAAGGGGTCTCCCAAAAGGTGCTTGGAAAGCCACCATGACTTTGGGCGCTGGGTTGAGCTTGGTGTTTACCCTAGAGTCTGTGCAGTGCCGTGGCGTCATTCCCGGCATGCGCGTGCAGAACCGATGGAATGGGCTTGCGCGGTGGACTGGCATTATCAGCGCGTGGGTGGGCACTTGGGGGAGGGCGTCGATATCATCGCGCGCACAAAAGCACACAAAAACACATGGACGCCCGATGAACTCGTTGATGGCATGGCGCCCCCGGGATGTGGGGACCTGGAGTTTTTTACCTTTTGCGCTGACCATTTTCACCAGCGCGTTCCTGCTTTTCCAGGTCCAGCCCTTGCTGAGCAAGCAGATACTGCCCTGGTTCGGCGGCAGTCCGGCGGTCTGGACCACGGCCATGCTGTTTTTCCAGTCGCTGCTGTGCCTGGGGTATTTGTATGCCCATGCCCTGGCGCGTCTGCCCTCGCGTCAGATGCAAGCGCGCATCCATGTCGTGCTTCTGCTGGTGGCCGCCATCTTGGCCTGGCGCGTGCTTCCGGGCGCCGAATGGCGCCCGCATTCGCCGGACGCGCCGGTGGCCCAGGTCCTGTGGATCCTGGCCGCGAGCGTGGGCTTGCCCTATTTTTGTCTGGCCACCACCGGGCCTCTGGTGCAGCACTGGTTCACCCGAACCTCGCATGCCGGCTCGGTCTTTCGCCTGTACGCCCTGTCGAATGTGGGGTCCTTTCTGGCCCTGCTGTCCTTTCCCTATGTGCTCGAGCCCTGGCTCGAGCAGCAGGAAATGGGGCGGCTGTGGACGGCGGGCTTCTGGGTCTTTGCCTTGCTGTGCCTGCCTCTGGCCTGGGGGGCCTGGCAGCAGCCCGACACGGGCAAGGCCCAGACCCAGACCCAGGACAACGCTTCCCACGCCGTGGACGCTGCACGCTCGCCCCCGCAGCACCCGAAGCCAGTCCGTCGCGCGGCGCTCGGGTGGCAGCGCGTGCTGTGGATCGCATTGCCGGCGCTGGCCTCGCTGGTGTTCATTGCCGCCACCGATCAAATCAGCCACGATGTGGCCCCCGAGCCCAGGCTTTGGATCACCACCCTGGGGCTCTATCTGGTCACTTTCATCCTGACCTTCGATCACCCGCGCTGGTACAGGCCCCAACTGTTTGCCCTGTTGGCCTTGGTCCTGATCCTCGCCACGGCCGGCATCAACGCCATACCCGACTGGCTGGGCCTGGAGTGGGACTACGGCGTCAACGAGGTGCGCTGGCTGCACTGCGCATTGCTGTTTGTGGTGTGCATGCTCTGCCATGGCGAGCTGTACCGGCGCCGCCCCGAAGATCCGGCGCACCTGACCGAGTTCTACCTGTGCATGTCGGTCGGTGGCGCGTTTGGCGGCTTGTTTGTCACGCTGGTGGCGACCCAGTGGTTTGACGATTACCACGAGTGGCTGATGGCCTTGGTGTTGGCCTCATGGCTGGCCTGCCATGTCTTGTTTCGAGCCGGCGGCTGGGCGGGCGGGCGCGTGGCCTTGGGCGTGTCTGCACTGGCCATGGCGGGCCTGCTGGGTGCGATGCAGAACCCCTGGTCATGGCGCGAGCTGCAGACCGACGACCGTTCCGAGGTCCTGCTCGATCAGGCGCGCAATTTTTACGGAACGGTTTCGGTCAAGGAGCGGCGATTTGTCCATGAGCCCGAGCGCAACGACCGGGTGTTCTTGAGCGGCAGCGTCACGCATGGTCAGCAGTTCCTCTCGCCATCGCTGCGGCATGTGCCCACCACCTACTATGCCCGCGACAGCGGCATTGGCGAGACCCTGGAATGGGCCATGCAGCGCCAGCCCAGCGTGTCGGTGGCCTTGATCGGCCTTGGCTCGGGCACCCTGGCCAACTACGCCCGACCTGCCGACGCCTACGATTTTTACGAGATCAATCCCGAAGCGGTCCGGATCGCCCAGCAATGGTTCGACAACCTGGCCTCGTGCAAGGCCCAGTCGCAGAATATTTACCTGGGGGATGCCCGCCTGCGCATGGAGCAGTTGCCCAAGGACAAGCAATACGATGTGATCGTGCTCGATGCCTTCACCGGCGGCTCGGTCCCCATCCATCTGCTCACGCGTGAGGCGTTCCAGATCTACCACAGCCACCTCAAGCCCGATGGCTTCATCGCCATCAACATCACCAACGGCTACCTCAACCTCTATCCGGTTGTGAAGGCCCAGGCGGTCGCCTTGGGCATGTCTTTTAGGCACAAGTACCAAGGCGTGGACCAGGCCCAGAACGTCCGGCGCAATCTGCACTTCATCATGACCCGCGACCCGGCCTACCTGCAGGCTTACCCCTCGGTGGATCGGCCCATCGACGGTGCGCAGGGCAAGCCGGTCCGTGTCGAACCGCAGGACATTCCGGGCTTGCGTCTGTGGACGGACCAGTTCAGCAGCATCGCCCCGATCGTGCGCTGAAGCTGGAAAAAGCTCTCAGGGCGTGGGCCCTGCAGGCGGGGCTGGTTGGGGCTCAGGCCCGCCGCGCCAGCAGCTGGGCGGCCAGCGTCACCATCGCCTCGCGGTGGGCATTGGCCGGCAAGCGCATGGCGGCATCGATGGCGCGCTGGGCTTCGGCCGCGGCGGCCGATCGCGTGGCTTCCAGCGCACCGGTTGCACGCACGATGGCGGCAATCTCATCGAGCTGGTCGATGCTGCCGGTCTCGATGGCCGAGCGCACAGTGGCCGCCTGCTGGGCATTGCCCCGCTGCATGGCCAGGATCAGGGGCAGGGTGGCCTTGC